>Ga0208490_100003_pt1 | contig 325830 bp, 316 predicted proteins | sample SubbioAug_CSWold_FD_184818 | JGI IMG/M metagenome (GOLD analysis project Ga0208490, IMG submission 184818) | Serpentinite rock and fluid subsurface biosphere microbial communities from McLaughlin Reserve, California, USA - CR11Aug_CSWold (SPAdes) | ecosystem: Environmental > Terrestrial > Deep...
CTCTTGCCCCGCCGCATCCGCGACCTGCAAGCGCAGGGTGACGGGCAGATGCGCCCAAGGATGCTCGGACAGATTCTCGACCAATGTCTCGGTAAACTCGGTCCGGTCCCCGGCCAAAGGCATCGGCAGATCAAGGCGGATGGGGTCACGCGCGTCAGGCTCTACCGCCAGACCGTGCCGCCGGTCCACCTGCGCCAAATCGAGCGAAAAGATCGCACCGCCGCTGACCACACCGTAATCATCGCGCGCGCCGAAGGGCTGGCTCATTTGCCCGTCAAACGCGGTGCGGGCGTCACGCTCGATGACCTCGACCGTCGGTGCCGAATCGGCGAGCGCTTGGACGTCCCAACTCCGACCGCCCGGCCCGTCAATGCGCAAGTCGCCTGTGCGGGTGACGTCAAAGTGCTGCTCTGGATCGGTGATTGCGGCCTCGGTGCTGCGGCTTGACACTGTCTCAAACAGGCTGAGCGCCCCCACTTCGCCATAGAATCGTAGGGTGATCCGGCTGCCTTCCGGCACTTCGATCACCGCGCCCTGATCGGCCAGATAGAGGCTCGGAAGCCCGGTGTAGGCAGGCGGCTCTATCCAGCCTTCCCATGTCGGACCAGTGGCCAGCGCCGCCGCACCCCCACCTGGCACCATTTGAACGACAGATCCCGCGCGCCAGACCGAGCCAAAAAGGAGGGCCACGATAAGACCCAAAAGCGCAATATAGCGGACGCCAAAGGGGTCTTGTCGTGACAAACGCAAATCCGGTTCGACCGCGCGCGCCTGCGCCGCGCGTGCCGCCATGCGCGCCTGATGCGCCTGCCAGAGTGCTGCCGACCCGGCATCGCCCGCGCCAATCGCCTGCACATCGCCAAGTGCTGCCAAAGGCCTGCCGGGCATCGCTTCATCCAGCCGCGCCAAGGCCTCGGCCCGACGCGGAAACCGGAATCGGGCCATGCCCAGCACGCCAAAGGCGACCACGGCCAAAGCGGCCAGCATAGCCGCGCCCCAGACCACCTCGAATGCGGCCATATCCTGAAGGCCCAGCATCAGCGCCGCTGCGCTCAACGCGATCACGCTCCAGACCGGCCAAAAGGCGCGCACCAACCGCTCGGCGATCAACCCAGCCCATGTCAACATGAGCGGTCGCCGCAACCGCGCGGTCATCACCTTCAGGGGGTTTTCGGTCGCAGCCATGCGCGGCACCTCATCTCGGCCCCGCGCGCCCATCGCGTCAGAGCCATTCAGGAATGGTATCGCGATTTATCATTTCGTCAAAGGTCGGTCTGCCCCGGATCACGGCAAAGTCACGCCCATGCACCAGAACTTCGGGCACCAGAGGCCGTGTGTTATACTCGCTCGACATCACCGCGCCATAGGCACCAGCACTGCGGAACGCCACCAGATCACCTTCGGCCAGTGGCGGCAGCATGCGAGCTTTGGCAAAAGTATCCCCCGATTCGCAGACCGGCCCCACCACATCATAGGGGCGTTGTTCGGCCCCCGGTGTCGCCTCGTGCAGGGGCACGATGTCGTGATGCGCATCATACATTGCCGGACGGATAAGGTCATTCATCGCGGCATCGAGGATCAGGAAATCCCGCCCTTCGCCGGATTTTACATAGATCACTTGGCTCACCAGAATCCCAGCATTGCCAGCGATCAAACGCCCCGGCTCGATCTCGATCTCGCAGCCCAGATGCCCCAGCACTTCGCGGATCAGCGCGCCATATTCCGTGGGCAGCGGCGGGGCCTCGTTCGAGCGGGTATAGGGTATACCCAGACCGCCACCCAGATCGAGGCGACGGATATCATGCCCATCGGCGCGCAGAACCTGCGTGAGTTCGGCGACCTTTTCATAGGCAAGGCGGAACGGTGCCAATTCGGTCAGTTGGCTGCCGATATGAACGTCAATCCCGATCACCTCGAGCCCCGGCAGGGCCGCAGCCTGCGCATAGACCTCGCGCGCTCGGGCAATCGGAATACCAAATTTATTCTCGCTCTTGCCGGTGGCAATCTTGGCATGGGTCTTGGCATCCACATCGGGATTGACCCGAATTGTGATCGGCGCACGAAGGCCCAATTCCAGCGCCACGGCATTGAGCACCGCCATTTCCGGCTCGCTCTCGACGTTGAATTGCCGGATGCCGCCGATAAGCGCCATGTGCATTTCGTCCCGCGTCTTGCCCACACCCGAGAACACGATGCGCTCGCCCGGCACGCCCGCAGCCTTGGCGCGCGCATACTCACCGCCCGAGACCACATCCATGCCGGCGCCCAAACCCGCCAGCGTCTTGAGGATCGCCTGATTGCTCGCCGCCTTCATTGCGTAGCAGACCAGATGATCCATACCTGCCAGCGCCTCGTCAAACAGGCGGAAATGCCGAGACAGGGTAGCCGTGGAATAGCAGTAAAACGGCGTGCCAACCGCCTCAGCGATCTCTGAAAGCGGCACATCTTCGGCGTGCAACACGCCATTATGATAGAGAAAGTGATCCACGCGCCATCCTGCCCCGTTTCATCGTTCCAAAAATACTCAAATGTCGCGTAGGCCGCCCCGCGATGCCCGCAAGAACAGATAGAGCGGCAAACCGCAACTCACCCCAATACAGAAGGTCGCTGGAATGGCGATCAGGCCCAGCCAGTGCCGGTGCTTTACGACCTCAACAATCACCCAAACGGTAAGCGCCACGGCGGCAATCGTCAGATCCCAGACCAGACCCGAGCTTGCAGCGTTGGCGTGCCAGGCATCGACCATACCCATGAGATCATATCCGTTTTGCCCGAACCATTGCAGGAACCAGTACATCGGATGAATAGCGCCCCATATGGCCAGCGCCGCAAAAACCCATCTCACAGGCCCAACCCCACGCCAAGATTGACGCCGCCGACGCGAACACCACCGCCGACACCGACATTGACCCCATTGGTGCCAACACCAACGTTCACCCCCGCCGAGGGGCGCACCGGCTCTCCATCGACGCCGCAACCTGACAGAATCACTAGGCCGAGCAAAGCAAACCCAAGTCGTTTCATCCCAACCGTTCCTTCCACCGCGCCACTTGCGCGCGCACCTGTGAGGGTGCCGTACCCCCATAGCTCACGCGTGAGGCAACCGAATTATGCACGCCTAAGACATCATAGACCGACGCCGTGATTTCGCCATGCACCTCTTGCATCTCGGTCAGGCTCAGGTCTGGCAAATCGCACCCCTTGGCCTCTGCCTTGGCCACCAAGGCCCCTGTGACATGATGCGCCTCGCGAAACGGCATATCGAGCACCCGCACCAACCAATCCGCAAGATCGGTTGCGGTCGAAAAGCCAGACCCGGCTGCGGCCTCTAGATTATCCGTCCGCGCCGCCATGTCGCGCACCATGCCTTCCATCGCAGCCAGCGCCAGCATCAGGTTGTCGGCAGCGTCAAAGACCTGTTCCTTGTCTTCCTGCATGTCCTTGGAATAGGCCAGCGGCAGGCCCTTCATGACCATCATCAGCGCCACATTGGCCCCGAAAATCCGCCCCACTTTGGCGCGGATCAACTCTGCTGCATCGGGGTTCTTCTTTTGCGGCATGATGCTGGACCCGGTGGAGAACCGATCGCTCAGCGCCACAAATCGGAACTGTGCCGAAGACCAGATCACCAACTCCTCGGCAAAGCGGCTGAGATGCATGGCACAGATGCTGGCCGCGCCCAGAAATTCCAGTGCGAAATCGCGGTCGCTGACCGCGTCGAGCGAATTGGCGCAGGGGCGGTCAAAGCCGAGCGCCTTGGCTGTCATTTCGCGGTCAATCGGAAAGGACGTGCCCGCCAGCGCCGCCGCGCCCAAGGGGCATTCGTTCATTCGCGCCCGCGCATCGCGCACACGGCTTAGATCGCGGCCAAACATCTCGACATAGGCCATCATGTGATGCCCCCAAGTCACCGGCTGTGCGGTCTGCAAATGGGTGAACCCCGGCATCACCCAGTCTGATCCGGCCTCAGCCTGCACCAGAAGGGCATGCATCAACGCCTGCAACGCCTGATCCACCGCATCCAGTTGATCCCGCACCCAAAGCCGGAAATCGGTGGCCACCTGATCATTGCGCGACCGGCCAGTGTGAAGCCGCCCAGCAGGCGCGCCGATCAAATCCTTGAGCCGCGCCTCGACATTCATGTGAATATCTTCAAGGGCCGTGGAAAACGTGAATTCCCCCGCCTCGATTTCTGACAAGACCGTGAGGAGGCCTTCCCTCATCGCGGCCGCATCACTATCACTGACGATACCTGTTGCCGCCAACATCGCGGCATGGGCCCTCGAGCCGGCAATATCCTGTGCCGCCATCCGCTTGTCGAATGAGATCGAGGCATTAATTGCCTCCATGATCGCATCCGGCCCGGCGGCAAAGCGGCCGCCCCACATCTGGTTCGAGGTCTTGTCAGTCATGTCTTTGGCCCTTCGGAGGGAATTATGAAACGCATTCGTCAGATCGTCCTTTATATGGCCATGGCCCTTGGTGCAAATGCTGCCATGGCCGATACGGCCACGCTTGAGGCGCTGCGCGACGGCGACATGAAAAAACTGAATTTCCACTCTGCGCCCGCCGCCGTGCCTGCCACAGAATACACCCGCGCTGATGGCACCATCGGCACGCTCGCCGATTTTCAGGGGCGTCATGTCGTGCTGAATTTCTGGGCCACTTGGTGCGCCCCCTGCCGCGCCGAAATGCCCACGCTCTCGAATCTGCAAACTGAAATGGGAAGCGAGGATTTTGAGGTTGTGACCATCGCCACGGGCCGCAATGCCCCCACCGCCATGGCCAAATTCTTTGACGAGATCGATGTCGACAATCTGCCACTGCACACCGACCCCAAGAGTGCGCTCGCCCGCGCCATGGGCGTCTTTGGCCTGCCCATCACGGTCATCATAGATCCGGAAGGCCATGAGATCGCGCGCCTGCAAGGGGATGCGCATTGGGATTCGGAAAGCGCCAAGGCGATCATTGCGGCCTTGGTGGGGGGCGATAGCGGCGGTTGAGCTTAGGCCGGAAGTGTGGCTAGAATCGGGGATTGCAGAAAGGTATCTCTCCGATGAACACCCGAATAGCGTCTTTGATCCAGTTGGCCTCTCTAGGACTGCTTGCAGCCTGTGCGACGCCACGGGAGCAATGTATCGCCGGGGCGACGCAGGATTACCGCAGCGTTGAGGCCGCTATCGCAACAGCCCAAGGCAATATCGCGCGCGGCTATGCGCTACACACGCAAACGGTGCCCTACACGGTGCCGTCAACCTGCTATCGTAACGATCCGTACCGGAACATCGTGATTCCCTACCCCTGCCCCACAACGCAGTACCGAACCCAGACCACGCCGGTCGCAATTGACGTATCGGAGGAGCGCCGCAAATTGGCGGATTTCCAGAAACTCCTCCCGCAACTGAGAAAGCAGGCGCAGGTTCGGGTCCAGCAATGCGTGGCGCAATTCCCTGAAGAATAGAAGCCCGATTGCTGCATTGTGCTGAAAGGCCCTGTGCTCTGCAAAGGTCGGTTTCAGACATTGAGCCTTCGCAATCGCGCGATATGCCGAAATCGGGCAGGTGGCATGCCATAAACGCATGGATTTTCGCCAAAATACCCATTGTGCAAACGCAGAAATCTATTATGTGCGCCCTGTGATCGTGAAAGCGATCCGGGGACGCAACGCTATAACGGAGGCAAGCCGATGACCCGCGACGAATTGAACCGCGAACTACGCGCACATAGTGCCTCTTGGCAGGCAGTGGTGATCGTATATGGCGCGATCATTGGCACGTTCGTTTTCTCTGCCATGGCGATCCTCTAACGCCGCATTATCCATGAATCAGCGCATCGTGGCGCGGAGGGAAAGTTCCCCTCCGCACCCTATGGCGTTTCAAACGTTGGCACCCGAGACTTTGGGATCGTTTGGATCGATTCGCGCAGCGGCGGCATCGCCGACATTGTCTATCCCGCGCTCTTCGAGCAGCGTGGTTAGCCAATTGGGGTCCATCTCGGGAACTGAGCTGAGCAGCAAGTCAGTGTAGGGATGGTGTGGCGGTGTGAACATCTCGTCCTTGGGTCCCTGCTCGACCACTTTGCCATGCTGCATCACGACCACCTCGTCAGCGATGGAGCGGACGGTGGCCAGATCATGGGTAATGAACATATAGGCCAGCCCCAACTCGTTCTGCAGCCGGTCGAGCAGGCGCAGGATACCTTCGGCGACCAGCTGATCAAGCGCCGATGTCACCTCGTCGCAGACGATGAAGGTTGGTTCCGCCGCAAGGGCACGGGCAATACCGATCCGCTGCTTTTGGCCGCCAGACAATTCAGGCGGATAACGGTTGTAATATTGCGAGGGTTCCAACTCGATCAGATCGAGCAACTCGTCTACCCGGTTCTTAAGCGCGACCCCCTTGAGCCCCGAGTAAAAGGCGGCTGGTCGCCCGATGATCTCGGAAATCCGGACCTTGGGATTGAGCGCGGTATCCGCCATTTGATAGATCATCTGGCACTGGCGCAATTGATCCTTGGTGCGGTCTTTGTAGTTGGGCGGAAAGGGTTTGCCCTTGAACAACACTTCGCCCTTGGAGGGCGGCAAAAGACCTGTGATCACCCGCGCTGTTGTGGATTTGCCCGAACCGGATTCACCCACCACCGCAACGGTCATGCCTTCATAAATGTCGAAACTGACATCATCCAGCACCTTGGCCCCGCCGGTGTAGGAGGCATCGACGTTGCGCACCGAGATGAGCGGCACGCCATCCTTGGGACGATGGCGTTGCGGGCTTTGAAAGCTGCGCACCGCCCAGAGGGATTTGGTATATTCTTCCTGCGGATTGTCTAGCATCTGCTTGGTCGGCGCTTCTTCCACCTCGCGGCCCTTGAGCAGCACCTTGATCGTGTCGGCCATCTGCGCCACCACGGCAAGATCATGGGTGATGTAGATCGCGGCGGTGTTGAATTGATCGACGATGTCGCGAATCGCGGCCAAAACCTCGATCTGCGTGGTCACGTCAAGCGCGGTTGTGGGTTCATCAAAGATGATCAGATCAGGCCGACAGGACATGGCCATCGCGGTCATTGCACGCTGCAACTGTCCGCCAGAAACCTGATGCGGATAGCGAAACCCGATTTCCTTGGGATTCGGCAGGCGCAACCTCTCATAGAGGTCCATGGCATCCTCTTGCGCCTCTAGCCGCTTTTTCAGACGGTATTGCAGCGGCGCTTCGGTGTGCTGGTCGATGATCTTGTGCGCCGGATTAAAAGAGGCCGCCGCCGATTGCGCCACATAGGCAATGCGCGAGCCGCGCAGCATGCGCCGCTCACCCTCTGAGGCGGTGGTCAGCTCCATCCCGTCGAACTCTATCGAACCGTTGGAAATGCGCGTGCCATCGCGGGCATAGCCCATGCAGGCCGCGCCGATGGTCGATTTACCCGCACCCGATTCACCGATCAGGCCCATCACCTCGCCACGATGGAGGGTCAGGTCCACGCCCTTGATGATGTCCACCCAGGTTTCGTCGGAATAGCCCTGAATTTTCAGGTCGCGGATTTTCAGAAGTACGTCTTTGCTCTTGATCATGGGGTCACACCTTCAGGCCGGAGGAACGGTAGAGCATCCAGTCCACCACAAAGTTAACCGCAACGGTCAGAAGCGCGATGGCCGCTGCGGGGATGAGCGGAGTGATATCGCCGAAGGAGATCAGCGTTGCGTTTTCACGCACCATAGAGCCCCAGTCGGCGGTAGGCGGCTGAATGCCAAGCCCGAGGAAAGAAAGCCCCGCGATAAGCAAGAACACAAAGCAGAATTCAAGACCAAATTCCGCGATCAAAGGTGCCGTGGAATTGGGCAGAATCTCGCGTCGGATGAGATACCATCTGCGTTCGCCGCGCAGTTTCGCGGCCTCGATGTAATCCATCACAACCACGTTGCCCGCCACCGCCCGCGTCAAGCGGAAAACGCGCGGACTATAGATCACCGCGACCACCAGAATAAGAATGATCTCAGAGGGGTTGAAGATCGTCAGCATAAAGCCGCCAAACACTGCCGCGACCCCCGCAAGGATCGCAAGACCAATGACCCAGCCCATCAGGCTGCGCTCTGCAATTGCCGAGACGAGCAGAAGGCCCGTGATCCCGGTGAACGTCGAAAGCAACCAAAAGCTGGTGGTATCGTTCGCAAGGTCACCACCAAAGATCGAGAGCATCAGCAGGGCAAAGATCAGCGACGGAATCGACATGATCACATCCGAGGTCCGGGCCAGGAATTGGTCGAACCAGCCACCCGAGGTTGCGGCCATGAGACCGGCGAGCGCCCCCAGAAGAAACGCCATGACCGTGCCCGCCAGTGCCAATGCCACTGTGTTGCGCGCGCCATAGACCAGCCGGCTAAAGATGTCGCGGCCCAGCTGATCTGCGCCAAGCAGCATGTTCGCATCCGCCGGGGCAAAGGCAGAGGTGATGACCTCTGCCTCGCCATGGGGTGCGATGAGCGGGGCAAAGATCCCCGCGACAGCGACGGTAAAGATCACAAACATGCCAAAGGCCGCCGTGAGCGGCGCTGTACGCAATTCCTTGGCAAGGTTCTTGGACGCTATCGCGACCAGAAACTCGCGGAAGGCATAGGAAACCATGGCCGAAAGGGCCAAGAGCCCCGCAAGAATGGCCACGATCCGGAGAGCCGAAACGCCGCCGATGATGCCCAGAACAAAGGACACCAACGTCAGGGAAAAGAGCAGCAGAAACGCTGACCGCTTGTTGAAATAGGCTGCAAGGCAGGATGCACCGAGCAACAGGGTATAGTAGGCGATGACGAATACACTCATATCTCTAGACCCTTACTTCGGATGCCGCAGGCGCGGATTGGTCAGGATTGAGCCCACATCCGCTGCGAGGTTGAGAAGGATGAAGGTCGCGGCAAAGATCAGGCAACACGCCTGAACCACGGGGAAATCCCGTTTGCTGACCGCATCGACCAGCGCCTGACCAATGCCCGGATAGACAAAGACAACCTCAACCAGCACCACGCCGGTGATGAGATAAGCCAGGTTGAGCGCCACCACGTTGATGATCGGAGCCCAAGCATTGGGCAGGGCATGTTTGACAATGACCTTCCAGGGGGGGGCACCCTTGAGGCGGGCCATTTCGATATAGGGCGACGCCAAAAGGTTGATGATCGCCGCGCGTGTCATCCGCATCATATGCGCAGTCACAACCAGAACGAGGGTCAGCGCCGGCAGGAATGTGCGGTAGAGCAGGTCACCAAAGCTCATGTCATTGCTGAGGCTGGCGATTGCGGGAAACATCCCCGTCTTGACCGCAAGATAAAGGATCAGGATGTAGCCCAAAAAGAACTCTGGGCTTGAAATCGAGGTGAGCGTCGCAACATTCGCCACCCGGTCAAAGATCGAGTTGCGCAGAAGCGCCACAAGGACACCCAGCACGATGGAAATCGGCACGGCAATCGCGGCGGCGTAGGCGGCCAGAAAAAGCGTATTGGCAAAGCGCTCGCCAATCGTTTCGGCCACGCTGGCCCCCGTTACGATGGAATTGCCGAAATCGAGCATCACCGCCCCAGAGAGCCAATGCAGATAGCGAATGATTGCGGGCTGATCGAGGCCCATTTCCTTGCGCAGTGCCGCCAGATTCTCGGGCGTTGCGCCCTGTCCCAGCACCGCCTGCGCGATGTCGCCGGGCAAAAGCTCGACCATAAAAAATATGATCACGGATATGACCAATAGAATGATCAATCCCAATCCGAGCCGTTTTGCGACGAGCCCAAGGATATCCCCCATCTTTCCCTCCTGCTGTTTTTGCCTTTCGCCTTGTCACGTGGCGCGGCCTTTATGGCTTAGGCTAACAGTGTTTTGGGTCTCGGCGGAAAATATTTCCGCATTAGACCCATCGCGGTGACGCAAAATGCCGAAGCGGGCTTGCCCAGGCTTCGGTGGTTGAAAACCCGGCACCCTATGGTGCCGGGTCTTGAAAGTGGCGTCAGGCCTCAAACCACCAGCGGCTTGCGGCGCGTGCGCCATCACAGCCCCAGCTTGCCGCAACCTGTTCCGGGCGCATGACGCCCTTGCCGCGCGCATAGACCCAGTTGTTGAAGAACGGAAGAAGGGTGCCCCCGTCGTCTCGCATCAAAAGGCACATCTCACGATACATCTCGGCGCGCAGGGTCTGATCCAGTTCGGCCTTGGCCTTGAGCAGCAATTCGTTGAAGCGCTCGTTCTGCCAACGGCTTTCATTCCAGGCGGCATCGTTCTTGTAGGCCAGCGTGAACATGACGTCGGGCGTCGGGCGTGCGCCCCAAGACACGGCGCTGAACGGCTTTTTCAGCCAGACATCAGAATAGTAGCCATCGCTTGGCTCGCGCACGACCTTGATGTCGATTCCTGCCGCCTTGGCCTGTTCGGCATAGAGCACGCACATATCAACCGCGCCGGTATAGACGCTCTCGGCCACCGAGAGATTGACGGTGAGCCCCTCTTGCCCTGCCTCCTTGAGCAGCGATTTGGCCTGATCCGGATCATATTCCCGCTGCGGGATATCCTCGGGCCAATAGGGCTGCACCGGCGAAAGATGGAAATCGTTGCCCTTGGTCGCGGCGCCAAAAGCAATCTTTTCGATAATTTCATCCCGGTTCATCGCAAGTTTCAGCGCGGTGCGCACGCGCACATCGCTAAAGGGTGCCGTGTCGCAGAACATCGGCATCGTGATTGCGCCGCCAGAGGGGATATTGTCGACCGATATGTCGGGATTGCGCTGCAAGAGCGCCAGCGTCTTAAGCTCGATCAGCGACACGCAATCCACATCCCCCGTCACCAGCGCAGTTTGGCGTGCATTGGGATCGTTGAGGACGATCATCGTTACCTTGTCAAAATAGGCACCATCCCCGTGCCAGCCATCGTGGCGCGTCAATTCCCAGCGAATGCCGAATTCACCAGAGTCGATCTTATAGGGGCCAGAGCCGTCGCCCGACTGCCAATCAATCGTACCATCGCCATTCGAGGGACAGATCGCAAAGTGATAGTCGGTCATGAGCCAAGGCAAATCGGCATTGCCACGGGCAAGGCTGATTGTAACCGTGTGGTCGCCATCGGCGGTGATGTCGGTCACATCCGTCAAAAGCGCCTTGGCGGCTGAGGTCGAGGCGTCGCCCCGGTGATGATTGAGGCTGTCGATCACATCCTGCGCCGTGACCGGCTTGCCGCTGTGAAAGGCAGCATCTGGGTTGAGCGTGAAGGTCCACTGCATGGCGTCCGGCGTCGCCTCCCATCCGGTGGCCAAATCGCTACCAAGGGAATTGTCCGGCTCAATCAGGGTCAGATAGCTGCGATGTGTGTGGGCCAGAAAGATCATCTGACGGGTCACATACGTACCCGGATCATGGGTGTCCGAGGTGTTGCCATCGTGAATGCCCCAGCGGAATGTGCCGCCCGGTGTCGGGTTGGCGGCGGCGGATGTGCCCCAAAGACCGGTCGCGGCAGAGGCGGTCAGACCCGCAGCAGAGGCAAAATGCAGGAACGACCGGCGAGAGATTGCGCCGGTGCAGGCAGCCTGCGCAAGCCGGTCCAGCAGGACTTGATCAATATTCTTTTTCATAGGGTTTCCCTGTCTTGTTTTGTTTCTTGGATTTGCGAAGACGCGACATCAGCCCATCCAGAAACCTTGGGTTTCGGAGGGTCAACAAGGATGCACAAAAGCGACATTCTTATAACAAAACACGAAACGCGGCGCGTTTCCAGACCTTAATCGCACCCTGCCTGTAGATAAAAAGGTCATAAATTCTGAGGTTTTATTGGTTTCCTCAGGTGCGACGCAGCCGGAGCTTGGCGAAATATTCGAGTCGTTTTTTGAGCTCGCGTTCGTAGCCGCGCTCGACCGGCTGATAGAGAACCGGGCGTTTCATGCCATCCGGAAAGTAGTTCTGGCCAGAGAAACCATCCTCGGCGTCATGGTCGTAGGCATAGCCCTCTCCGTAGCCCTGTTCCTTCATCAACCGGGTGGGAGCGTTGAGAATATGCTTTGGCGGCGGCGCGCTCCCGGTCTTTTTCGCCTCGCGCAGCGCGGCCTTATAGGCTGCGTAACCTGCGTTCGATTTGGGTGCGAGTGCGAGATAGGCGACCGCCTGACCCAATGCTAATTCGCCTTCGGGGCTGCCGATCCGCTCATAGGTTTCCCAAGCATGCAGGCAGATGGATTGCGCTTGCGGGTCGGCGAGGCCAATATCTTCGATCGCCATGCGCAGGATGCGCCGTGCAAGATAGCGCGGATCCTCGCCCCCTGTCAGCATGCGCGCCAGCCAGTAAAGCGCTGCATCCGGATCCGAACCGCGCACGGATTTATGCAGCGCAGAGATGAGATTGTAATGTTCATCACCTGACTTGTCATATTTGGCGGCGCGCTTCATCAGGCGCGAGGCCAGAGCGGTGCTGTCCAGCTTGCCTTCGACTTTCCACGCGGCGACTTGTTCAATCAGATTGAGAAGCGCGCGCCCATCCCCATCGGCCATATCAAGCAGCGCCTCTCGCGCCGGACCGTCGAGCGGCAAGGCACGACCCAACTCTTGTTCGGCGCGCTGTGCGAGGCGTTCCAGATCTGCCAGAGTGAGGCGCGTCAGCACCAAAACTTGCGCGCGGCTGAGCAGCGCGGCGTTCAACTCAAAACTCGGGTTCTCTGTCGTCGCGCCAACCAATAGGATCGTGCCATCCTCCATATGCGGAAGAAACCCGTCCTGCTGCGCCTTGTTGAAGCGGTGGATTTCATCGACAAAGAGCAGCGTGCCACGGCCCTGTGTACGGCGATGTTTTGCCTCGTCGAACACTTTGCGCAAATCTGGAACGCCCGTGAAAATGGCGCTGATCTGAACAAAATGCAGGTCAGTCTCATCCGCCAAGAGCCGGGCAATGGTCGTCTTGCCCACACCGGGCGGGCCCCAGAACACCAGCGACGAAAGGCTTCCCGAGGCGAGCATCACCCCAAGCGGGGCCTCAGGGCCAAGCACCTGTTCCTGTCCGATCACATCCACCAGACGGCGCGGCCGGAGCCTGTCTGCCAGCGGACGGGGGCCAGTATCCGGGCGAGGCGTAGCGCCGCTATCGAAAAGATCTGCCACCGCTTAGATCCTAAACCGCAGCGCCATGCGCCGCCCATCCCGCAGGACATCCAGGCTAAGCGTATTCATCGCCTCTTCAAGCGCGTCCTTTGCGGCGCGACTGGTGCCCACGGGCACGCCGTTGACCGCGCGGAGAATGTCGCCTGGCCGCAATCCGGCCCGTGCGCCAAATGGGCCGGGATCTTCTACCATCGCGCCCTCTGACATCAGCGGCAGCCGATACTGATCAATCACGACCGGATTTATGGTCACAAGGGTCAGTTGCGGGATTGCGGCGCGCGGGCCGGTTTCCAAAGGGTCGCGCGGCGGGCTGTCGGGCGCGGCGATCATCGCGATCTCGATCTCCTGCTCTGTTCCTCCACGCAGGCGGGTAACATTGGTCGTTGACCCAATACCAGCGACTGACATGCGATAGATCACCTCGGCCGGGCTGTTGACGGGCTGGCCACCGACACGGGTGATCACATCGCCGGGGCGAATATCAGCGGCAAAGCTGCTTTGGGGATGAACCTCGGAAATCACGACGCCATCGGGGCGGGCGATACCCAGCCCCTCGGCCATATCGGGCGTGACGGGCTGGCCCCCCAGACCGGCCCAAGGCCGCTCGAACTCCGTTTTGCCCGCGCGTGCCTGTGCCACGAATTGCGCCACAAGGCCGGCGGGGATTGCGAAGCCGATGCCGTTCGAACCGCCTGAGCGCGACAGGATCGCCGTATTGATGCCAATAAGGTCGCCGTTCACATCGACCAGCGCACCGCCGGAATTACCCGGATTGATCGGCGCGTCAGTCTGGATGAAATAGCCGCGCGCATTGCCCGTAGCCGTGCCCGAACGCGCAAGACCCGAGACTATGCCGCTTGAAACGGTCTGGCCCACACCAAACGGGTTGCCGATGGCCAATACCAATTCGCCCACTTGAACGGTGTCACTGTCGCGCAAGGTCAGGGGAGGCAAACTTGGGGCATTCTCAACCTGCAACAGCGCCAAATCCGCCTCTTCATCGGCCAAAAGGACGCGGGCGGCATATTCACGGCGGTCGTTCAACACCACACGGATATCCGTAGCCTCTCCCACAACATGATAGTTTGACACGACAATACCATCCGCCGAGAGGATCACGCCAGAGCCGAGGGAATTTTGCACACGTGGGCGGGTGCTGCCGAAATCGTTGAAGAAGCGCTCAAAAAACGGATCTCCGCGAAATGGGCTGCGGCGTGCCTCGACGATGCGACTGGCATAGATATTGACCACCGCCGGAGCGGCCTCTTGCACCACCGGAGCAAAGCCGAGCTGGATTTCAACCTGCGAGGTTGGCACGCGGGTTTCGGCGCGCGGCAGGCCGGGAAGGGCCAATAGAACAAGGCAGAGAAAGCGGAACATGACAGGCTCCCCAAGGATTTTCTTGGCCTTTGAGATATGCTGGGAGTGACGCGGCAATGCAAGGCTTTGCGGCGCCTTGTGGTGGCATGTTCCCGATGCCAAACATGCAAAACCCCCGCCGGTGAGGGCGGGGGTGGATCTGTAACCATCTGAAATGGTTATGATCTTATTCGTCGTCTGCCATCTCAAAGGCCGCATTGCGGGCCTTGTCAGATGCGCCTTTGGCATCAACGTCACGGTCCACGAATTCGATGATCGCCATCGGTGCCATGTCACCATAACGGAAGCCAGCCTTGAGCACACGGACGTAACCGCCCTGACGGTCCTTGTAGCGCGGTCCGAGAATGTCGAACAGCTTGGCCACATAAGCGTCTTGCTTGAGTTGGCTTGCGGCCTGACGGCGTGCGTGCAGGTCGCCACGCTTGCCCAAAGTGATCAGCTTTTCGATGATCGGGCGCAGTTCCTTGGCCTTGGGCAGGGTGGTCTTGATCTGCTCATGTTCGATGAGCGAGCCAGCCATATTCGCCCACAGCGCCTTACGGTGCTCATGGGTGCGGTTCAGGCGGCGGTAGCCTCTTGCGTGACGCATTTTCTATCTCCTTAGCGTGTTTTGCTTTGTCCGGCGGTCTGATGCGTGTCAGCCGCTCTCCTTGGGGCATTGGCCCATATTTTCCCCGGCATTCCGGGCATTGCTCCACCCTACGAAGCTATCCGTAGGGTGGGTGTATCGCACGCGTATATCAGAACGCGTCTTCGAACTTCTTGGCGAGGTCCTCGATATTGTCTGGCGGCCAATCCTCGACATCCATGCCAAGGTGCAGACCCATGCCCGAGAGCACTTCCTTGATCTCGTTGAGCGACTTGCGGCCAAAGTTCGGTGTGCGCAGCATCTCGGCTTCGGTCTTTTGGATCAGATCGCCGATGTAAACGATGTTGTCGTTCTTGAGGCAGTTTGCAGAACGGACCGACAATTCCAACTCGTCCACTTTCTTGAGCAGAAGCGGGTTGAATTCGAGACCGTCATCGTCATCCTGACGGCTGGCCGACTCGGGTTCGTCGAAGTTCACGAAGATCGACAGTTGATCCTGCAGGATGCGCGCGGCATAGGCCACGGCATCATCCGGGGTGATCGATCCGTCGGTTTCGATTTTCATCGTCAGCTTATCATAGTCCAGAACCTGACCTTCGCGGGTCGGTTGAACCTCGTAGCTGACGCGCGAGATCGGCGAATAGATGGCGTCGATCGGAATAAGGCCGATAGGCGCGTCCTCAGGCTTATTCTTGTCAGCCGACACATAGCCCTTGCCCTGATTCACGGTCAGTTCCATGAAGAGGTCAGCGCCTTCGTCGAGGTGACAGATCACATGATCCTTGTTGAGAATCTCGATACCCGCGCTGTCAGAGATGTCACCGGCAGTGACAACGCCCGGACCCTTGGCATTGACCGAAAGACGCTTGGGCCCTTCGACTTCCATGCGGATCGCAACACCCTTGAGGTTAAGAACGATGTCGGTCACGTCTTCGCGGACACCGGCCACCGAGGAGAACTCGTGCAGCACGTTGTCGATCTGCACAGCGGTGATGGCCGCCCCTTGCAGCGAGGACAGAAGAACGCGGCGCAGCGCGTTACCCAGCGTGAGACCAAAGCCGCGCTCGAGCGGCTCGGCGATCAGAACCGCCTGACGCAGCGGGTCATTGCCGGGTTTTACTTCAAGCTGTGTCGGCTTGATCAATTCAGCCCAATTCTTGTGGATCATGCGTCCCTCCATTCTTGCCCTGTTCCCATGTCCAAAGGTTCAGAGCGCCCGAGGATGTAAAATGACGAAAGCGGGACCGCGCCACGGCGCGGCCCCACCAAGAGATGTATCGGATCAGACCCGGCGGCGCTTCGGCGGGCGGCAGCCGTTGTGCGCCATCGGTGTCACATCACGGATCGACGTGATGTTAAAGCCGACAGCCGCCAATGCGCGCAGCGCCGATTCACGGCCCGAACCCGGCCCCTGAACTTCGACGTCAAGCGAACGCATGCCGTGTTCCTGTGCCTTGCGGCCAGCATCCTCAGCGGCCATCTGCGCCGCGTAGGGCGTGGATTTGCGCGAGCCTTTGAAGCCCATGGTCCCAGCCGAGGACCATGCGATGGCATTGCCCTGCACGTCCGAGATCAGGATCTTGGTATTGTTGAAGGAAGAGTTCACATGAGCAACGCCGGTGGCGATGTTCTTGGAAACCTTTTTCTTGGTGCGTTTGGTATCGCGTGCCATATCTGCTGCCCTCCCTTATTTCTTCTTGCCGGCAATGGCTTTTGCCGGGCCCTTGCGGGTGCGGGCGTTGGTGTGGGTCCGCTGACCACGCACCGGCAGATTGCGACGGTGACGCAGGCCGCGGTAGCAGCCGAGATCCATCAAACGCTTGATGTTCATCTGGGTGTCGCGGCGCAGGTCGCCTTCGACAGTGTAATTCGCGTCGATATGCTCGCGCAGGGCCAGAGCCTCGGCATCCGAAAGCTCGTTTACGCGACGCGAAACGTCGATGCTGAGCGCTTCGCAGATGGATTTGGCCGAGGCATGGCCGATTCCGGTGATGTAGGTGAGGGCGATGGGAACCCGTTTGTTGGTCGGGATGTTGACGCCGGCGATACGTGCCAAGTGTAGCTTCCTTTTTCGTTGCGGTTCCGTAGCACCAGAACCTTTTTTCACAACGTAAGCCCGAAGCGATCACGCACCGGGCCGCGGCTGATTCCATATGAGTGATTCGCATACCGGGTGCGACCCGGAACCAGAATCAATCTCGTGTTCGAGATAGGGCTGGTTATGGGGAAATGGCCGGGGCGTCAAGGCCCCGAACCCCTATCAATCGCTATTTGTCAAGCGCTTCTGCAATCTCAGCCTGCACCGCGTCAATCTCAGCCAGACCATCGACCGAGGTCAGTTGACCATGGGCATAATAATAGCCAATCAGCGGCGAGGTTTTCTTGTAATATTCCATCAGACGATTCCGCAGCGCGTCTTCGTTGTCATCCGCACGGCGTTTGACATCTGTAGAGCCACACTTTGCGCATTTGCCATCCGCAGGCCACGGCTTGGTGATGTCGTTATAGACCTCTCCACACCCACCACAGGTTGAACGAGCCGTGATGCGCTGAACGAGCGCTTCGTCATCGACGCGCAATTCGATCACGGCCTCCAAGGTCTCGTCGGTTTCTTCGAGCAGATCGGCCAAGGCATCCGCCTGCGCCAGTGTGCGTGGGAAGCCGTCAAAGATAAAGCCGCCTTTGCGCGTGCCTTGCAACTGCTCGCGGATCAGGCCGATCACGATTTCATCTGTCACCAGATCGCCGCGCGCCATGACATCTGCGACGATGCGCCCCATCTCAGAGCCGCTGTCCTTGGCGGCGCGTAACATGTCACCGGTGGAGAGCTGGATCATATCCCGGCTTTCGACAAGATAATGCGCTTGGGTGCCCTTGCCTGCGCCCGGCGGTCCGAGAAGGATGATATTCATCGCCGCGCCGGCGCCTTTCTGCGGCTGCGTTTCTTGCCCTTGCCGCTCAGTTGGGATTTCTCGATCAAGCCCTCGTATTGATGGGCCAGAAGATGCGACTGAACCTGCTGAATAGTATCCATCGTCACGGAAACGACGATCAGAACCGAGGTGCCGCCAAAGTAGAAGGGAATGGCGAACTGGTTGCGCAGGATCTCTGGCAGAAGGCAAACCGCAGCGAGATAGGCAGAGCCGATGACCAGCACACGGTTCACAACGAAATCAAGATATTCCGCCGTCCGTTTGCCCGGACGAATACCGGGAATGAAGCCGTTCTGGTTTTTTAGGTTCTCGGCCACGTCATCGGTTTTGAACGCAACGTTGAAGGTGTAGAAATAGGCAAAGAACACGATCATGATCGTGAAGAACAGCAGATAGAGCGGCTGTCCAGGGCCGAAATAGGCCATCACGGTCGAGAGAACCGGATTGGTGGTATTCCCGGAGAACGTCGTGATCGTGGCCGGAAGAAGAAGAAGAGACGAGGCAAAGATCGCCGGGATCACGCCCGCCGGGTTGACCTTGACCGGCAGGTGCGACGAGCCGCCATCATAAATCTTCATACCGACCTGACGGCGGGGATATTGAATGTGGATCTTGCGCAAAGAGCGCTCCATGAAGACCACAAAGGCGATCACGGCCACGACCATCAGCATGACACCCACGATCACAGCAGGGCTGACCGCACCAGACCGGCCCGATGCGAAAAACTGTGCCAGGGCTGCGGGAACTTCGGCGATGATTCCGACAAAGATGATCAGCGAGATGCCGTTGCCCACGCCGCGCGCGGTAATCTGCTCGCCCAGCCACATCAGGAACATGGTGCCCCCGATCAGCGTGATCATGCAAGAGGCGATAAAGAACATGCCGGGATTGGAGACCATATCGCCCGACTGCAGCGATACGGCAAGCCCGTAGGATTGCAGCGTTGCAAGTGCAACCGTACCGTAGCGGGTATATTGGTTGATCTTCTTGCGACCCTGCTCGCCCTCTTTCTTGAGTTGCTCGAGGGCAGGCACCATGGCGGTCATCAGCTGAACAATGATCGACGCCGAAATATAAGGCATGATGCCCAGAGCAAAGATGCCCATCCGCCCGAGCGCGCCGCCGGTAAACATGCTGAGCATGCCACCGATTGAGGCCTGCGCGCCCTCCATGAATTCGCGCAGCGCCACACCGTCGATACCCGGAACCGGGATGAAGGTGCCCAGCCGGTAGACGATCAGCAGGCCGAGGGTGAATAGGATGCGTTTGCGCAGTTCGGTGGCTTTGCCCAGCGCGGACCAGCTGGTGTTGGCCGCCATTTGCTCTGCTGCAGATACCATTCGCGGGTCTCTTTCATTTGACAACGCCGCCTTGGGCTGTTTTCCAGCTCAGGCGGCGTCAAAGGAAAACTTGGGCTATATGTAAGCGGCACGGATGCCGCTCACAACCTCTTATTCAGCCGCTTGCGCGGTTGTGACCGAGAGGGAGCCGCCGGCCTTTTCGACCGCTTCAATCGCAGCGCGCGAGGCACCTGTGACCTGAATGGTCAACTTGGCGGTCACGTCACCCTTGTTCAGGACGCGGATGCCATCAAGTTTGCGGCGGACGAGACCCGAGGAAACCAGCGTTTCTTCGGTAATCGGCGCAGAGCCGTCAATCTTGCCGGCCTCAACGAATTTCTGGATCAGGCCAAGGTTGATGACAGCAAAGGATTTGCGGTTCGGCTTGTTGAAGCCGCGCTTGGGCAGACGCTGATAGAGCGGCATCTGGCCACCCTCGTAGCCACCGATCGAAACACCCGAACGGGATTTCTGACCCTTGATACCCCGGCCAGCGGTTTTACCCATGCCGGAGCCCGGACCACGGCCAACGCGCTTTTTGCGCTTGGTGGCACCGGGATTGTCGTGCAGTTCATGCAGTTTCATGTCGCTATCTCCTTGCCGGATGCGGCCCCCAGCGACGGGAGCGGCCGAACGCGGCGTGTGTGGGTTGAGTCGGACCCCATTACGAGGCCACCGGGGGCGTATAGACGGTGCAGAGGTCCTTGACAAGAGCGGCACATCGCGTTCGAAACCGCGATACCCTCGCTGGAAATTCTCACGAGAACCCAGACTTTGCGCTATTCGTTGCCTGCACAGTGTGCAAGCGTGGGTGCGGCGACGGTATCCGAAAAATGCTGCGGATTGTTGGTGTTAGGTCATACTGGGGTGGGATAGAATGTGGAATTTCGGCAAGCGGCGTTCTGAAGGCGCAAAGCAGGCAGGAGAAGACAAGCCACTGAGCCAGCCGGCGGTCGCGCAGGTGCTTGATCAGCGGAATACCAGACTTCTCGATTTTGTCGCGGGCTGTGTCCCCTCGACAGAGCTTGGGGTCGAAATCGGACCATTTGATCGCCCCCTCCTGACCAGACCGGATTGGAATGTGCGCTACGCCGATGTCAGCACCACAAACGAGCTGAGACGCCTTGCCAAGAGCAGCCCGCTGAGGCACGCAGATCGGGTGGTTGAGGTCGATTATGTGCTCAGGAACATCACCCTGCCGCAGGCAATTTCGGGCGCAGGGGTGCGCTTTGTCTTTGGGTCCCATGTCTATGAGCATATAGCCAATCTGCTTGGATTTTTTCGGCAGCTTGCGGCTGAGATGGGTCCGGGCGGTGCCATCATCGGGGCGTTTCCCGACCGTCGTTATACCTATGACATTGATCGCCCCAGAACGACACTTGGCCAGTTCATCGACCGCGAGACGCGCGACATCGCCAGCCCGGACGCACAGACGGTTTTTGACCATTTTTATCATTTTAGGCCGGTCAAAGCAGGACAGGTCTGGCAGCAAGGCGCCAATCATGGTGTCGCGCGCCAGTTCTCGTTGGCCCATGCGCTTAAGATGATGAACACCGCCCGCACCAGCTATGTCGACGTGCATTGCAACATCCTGACGGATCAAGAGTTTGTCGAGTTGACCGAGGCGTTTCCAGAACTTGGTATCAACCTCAGTCTTCACAAAATGGTCGAGACCTTTCGGCCGATGAACGAATTTCATTTCTGCCTGAAAGTCGTGTGACCGGTCGGAGAAAGCCCGTGCATGCTGCATAAGTTTGGCAGGGTCAGTTCTCTGGACATATGCTGGGACCGCGATAGGCTGTGGGTTCGATCCTGCGACCGGAGACCCATGATGCGCGCGATTGCTCTCTGCCTAGCCCTCGCTGTTCTGCCGGGCCCACCGCCACGGGCGGCCACGGGCTGTGCCGCTGATGCGATGCTGGTGTTCGACGGGTCTGGGTCCATGGCCGAGGTGGGACATGATCCAACTGCCGCAACCCGGATCAGCGAGGCGCGCGCGGCGCTGCGGCGCGTTATGCCCGACGTTGCGCCCTATCGGCGGATTGGCCTGTTGTCCTATGGGACTGGGGGTAGTCATCCCTGTTCGGGGATCACCCGGCACTTTGCCCCTATGCCGGATGCGGCGGCTGCGGTGGTGGTGGCGGTCGACGCGCTGACGCCCGGCGGCCTGACCCCGATTGCCGCCTCGGTGGCGGCGGCGGCAGAGGTGTTAGAGTATCGCACACAACCCGGAATCGTGGTCTTGGTCACGGATGGCAACGAGACCTGCGGCGGTACGCCCTGTGCGCTCGGGGCAGCCTTAACCGCAGAGGCGCGCAATTTGACGGTGCATGTGATCGGATTTCGCGTCGTGCATGACCCGTTCTCGTGGAACAGCCCCGAGGCGCAGGGCTATGACGGGCAGACCGTCGCAAAATGTCTGGCCGATGCGACGGGTGGAATGTTTGTATCGACCGAAACAGTCGACGAACTGGTCGAAGCCCTGCGCGAGACGCTTGGTTGCCCGCTGATCGGTGGGCTTGGGGCAGGCGCCCCGCCGCTTGGGCGGGGCTGATCGCTCAGGCCGTCAAGCCTTCTGGCTCTGCCAGACCATTGGCGCGGCAGCAGGCGGTGAGGGTATTGGCCAAGAGGCAGGCGATGGTCATCGGACCGACGCCGCCCGGCACCGGGGTGATCGCACCGGCAACTGCTGCGGCCGAGGCGTAATCGACGTCGCCGACCAGCACAGTCTTGCCGTCCCGTTCGATCCGGTTGATGCCCACGTCGATCACGGTAGCCCCCGGTTTGATCCAATCGCCCGACACCATTTCAGGGCGACCGACGGCAGCCACGACGATATCGGCGCGACGGCAGACATCGGCGATATCCTTGGTCCGGCTATGGGCAATTGTGACGGTGCAGCTATCGCCCAAAAGAAGCTGTGCCATCGGCTTGCCCACGATGTTCGAGCGGCCAAGCACCACAGCATCCATGCCCGCAAGCGAGCCGTGATGGTCGCGCAGCATCATCAGGCAGCCCAAGGGTGTGCACGGCACCATGGATTTCTGGCCAGTGCCCAAGAGGCCAACGTTGGAAATATGAAAACCGTCCACATCCTTGGCAGGATCAATGGAGTTGATCACCAGATCGGAATCAAGATGCTTCGGCAGCGGCAATTGCACGAGGATGCCATGCACGGTGGCGTCTTTGTTGAGACGGTCGATCAGCGCCAGAAGATCAGCCTCTGACGTGTCAACATCCAGCTTGTGCTCGTAGGAATTCATGCCCACTTCGACGGTCTGCTTGCCTTTGGAGCGGACATAGACCTGACTGGCCGGGTCTTCGCCCACAAGCACCACCGCGAGGCCCGGCGTGATGCCGTTTTCCTCTTTCAGGCGCGTCACATGTGAGGCCACCTTGGTCCGCACCTCTGCGGCAAAGGCCTTGCCGTCGATCACTTTAGCCGTCATTCCCAGCCCTTTCATCGTGCTTTAAATCATTCTGCGCAACGCGCAAGGCCGCCCAGAGCGCGATACTCTGGGCGGCCTTATTTGGTGAGGTTTAGAACAGGCCTTCGATCTGGCCGTCGTCGTTGAGACGGATCGTCTCGGCAGCAGGTTTGCTGGGCAGACCCGGCATTGTCATGATCTCGCCACAGACGACGACGACAAAGCCAGCACCGGCCGAAAGACGCACTTCGCGGACCGGAACGGAATGGCCGGTGGGCGCACCGCGACGGTTCGGATCGGTGGTAAAGCTATACTGCGTCTTGGCCATGCACACCGGCAGATGGCCATAACCCTGCGCTTCCCATTCCTTGAGCTGGCTGCGGATCTTTTGATCGGCCAACACCTCGTCAGCGCGATAAATGCGCTTGGCGATGGTTTCGATCTTTTGGAACAGCGGCATGTCATCGGGATAGAGGGGCGCGAAATTGCCATTCCCGGCCTCGGCGACTTCGACCACTTTGCGCGCCAGAGGCTCAGAGCCTTCTGAGCCCAGTTCCCAATGGCGCGACAGCACGGCTTCGGCACCATGATTGGCAACAAAGGTTTTGACCGCTTCGATTTCCGCTTCCGTATCGGTGACGAAATGGTTGATCGCCACAACCACCGGCACGCCAAAGGATTTGACGTTCTCGATGTGACGCCCAAGGTTCGGGCAACCCGCCTTGACCGCATCAACGTTCTCGGCACCCAAATCTGCCTTGGCGACGCCGCCGTTCATCTTCATCGCACGCACGGTGGCCACGATGACCACGCAATCGGGGGCAAGGCCCGCCTTGCGGCATTTGATATTCATGAACTTTTCTGCACCAAGGTCAGCGCCAAAGCCCGCTTCGGTCACAACATAGTCGCTGATCTTGAGCGCGGTCGTGGTCGCGATTACCGAGTTACAGCCATGCGCGATGTTGGCGAAGGGTCCGCCATGCACGAAGGCAGGGTTGTTTTCGAGCGTTTGCACAAGGTTGGGCTGCATCGCATCCTTGAGAAGCACGGTCATCGCGCCTTCGGCCTTGATATCGCGGCAGAAGACGGGGCTGCGGTCGCGGCGATAGGCCACGATCATAGAACCCAGACGCTCCTCAAGATCCTTAAGGTTCTTGGAGAGACAGAGGATTGCCATGACCTCGGACGCGACAGTGATGTCAAAGCCATCTTCGCGAGCAAAGCCGTTGGAAACACCGCCCAGCGACGAGGTGATCTGGCGCAGCGAACGGTCGTTCATGTCGACCACGCGACGCCACACAACCCGGCGGGTGTCGATGTTCTGCTCGTTACCCCAATAGATGTGGTTGTCGAGCATGGCGCTGAGCAGGCTGTGTGCGCTGGTGATGGCGTGGAAATCGCCGGTGAAGTGCAGGTTCATGTCCTCCATCGGGACAACCTGTGCATAGCCGCCGCCGGCTGCGCCGCCCTTCATCCCAAAGTTTGGCCCAAGGCTGGCCTCTCGGATGCAAACGGTGGCCTTCTTGCCGATGCGATTCAGGCCGTCACCAAGACCAACAGTGGTCGTGGTCTTGCCTTCGCCCGCAGGGGTGGGATTGATCGCAGTCACGAGGATCAGCTTGCCGTTCTTGTTGCCCTGAACGGAGTCGATGAATTTCTGGCTGACTTTTGCCTTGTCATGGCCATAGGGCAAAAGATCGTCGTTCGAGATGCCCCGCTTTTCGCCGATCTCTTGGATCGGTCGCTTCTTGGCCTCCCGTGCAATCTCGATGTCGCTCTTGTAACCCATAGTCGTTTCCTTCCCTCGTCTGTTGGGCTTGATCTGACCACGGTGATAGCCAATTCTCGGCATCCCACAGCATGCGAATCCGACACATGGGCCTGTGCTTGCGGCGGATCACCGCAGACGGTGTCGGATCGGAAACCGAGAGAGGGGGGTCAGAGCAACGTGCCGCGCACACGCGAGAGTTCGGACCAGACCGGCTGATCGGGAATATGCAGGCGCAGCATTTGACCCAAGGCCAGCCGCCCCTCCCGCTCGACCCAAGCGGTGACACCGCGCCGCCCGAGAGCCGCGCGCTTGAACCGTGCGCCAAAGCCCGGGGCGTGGGTCTCGATCACCTTGGCCGGCAGGTGACAGGGGCGATTTTCCATATCAATCACCAGCGTCACCCCATCCGGCCCTTGCAGGCGCGATGAGGGAGGTAAATGGCTGAGGTCGGGAATGCCACTGATCACCAGCGAGGCACCCAGCCAGCTTGGTTCAAGCCGCGCAACACCCATGGTGGCGGCGATGGCTGTCAACTCTTCGTCTGAAAGGACAGAAAATTGCCGCGCATTGCGGATTTCGGTGCCTCTGGGGTGCTGGGAAATGACACGGCTACACGAGGGTCGAGTCAGGCCCGCGTGCTCTTCGCCCGCGACACCGGCAAAGGTCACGTCGACCGCGTCGAGCGGTTCGGCTGCCAGGGACGCATCGCGCTGCGCCACTCGGCCCAGCCAGGTGATTCGGCCCTCATACTCGGTTGGCATCAATGCGGGCATTGATTCTTGCGCCCCGTTTCTTCTTGGTGGAAAATACTCGCCCCGCAGGGCCGTTCAAATTCAGGTCAGACGGTCAGGGTAAAGAACATGCGGCGGAACGGGAACAGCACAGTACCATCGGCACGAACCGGGTAGGCGCTATGCATCACCTCTTCGTAACGACGAATGAGATCGGCCTTTTCATCCGGCTCGAGCGCGGCCAGAACTGGGCGGGCATAGGTGCTTTCGGTATAGCGGCGCACCGGGTGGCTCCCGGGTTCGGCAGTCAGCCTTTGATAATAATCCGTTTCCCAGAGGCGGAATTGACCGAGCGGTGCCAGAAGTTCCTCGTATTTGATCGGAGACATCACACCGGGGGTGCCCATCTTTTCGATCCGCCCGGCAAAGAGTTCCTCTGCCAGCGAGAGCCAGACACGGTGCGAGGGGGCCTTATTCTGGTGCGGCATCTGCACAGCCAGCGTCCCGCCCTTGCCCAGCATGCGGACGAGCCGGGGCATAAGTGCTTCGTGATTACCAACCCAATGCAGGGCCGCGTTGGAATAGATCAGGCCCGGCGCGCGGCGCGGGTGCCACTCGGCGATGTCGGCCTGTTGGAGGGCGTCATAACCCGTCCCTTGCGCCTTTTCGAGCATGGCAGGGCTGGCATCGACCCCCACCACCGCGCGATTGCCCGCCCGGGCACGCAGGGTTTCGATCATCACGCCGTTGCCGCATCCCAAGTCTACCACATCGCCCGCGCCCATCTGACCGACGGCGTTCAAAAGATCGAGGGCAGGCCGCAAGCGTTGATCCCGGAACCTTGCATAGGCTCCGGGATTCCAATCCTGTTTCGCGGCATTCGTGCTCACGTTGAGGGCTCTGGCTCCAGCCCGCCGTCGCCGGGCGTGGATTTGGGCTTGGTTTTCGGGATTGCGGTGACAGAGGGCTTGCTGGCTTCGGCACTGCCGTCGTCATCGTCATTCGCCGAGGGAAGTTCGCCCCGCATCACACGCTTGATCTCGTCTCCGGTCAGTGTCTCGTATTCCAAGAGACCCTGCGCCAGACGTTCCCAATCTTCCTGACGATCCGTCAGGATTTTCTTGGCCCGAATATAGGCCTCGTCGATCAGGCGTTTGACCTCTTCCTCGATCAGCTCTTTGGTATGCGCGGAAATCGAGAAGCCACCGGCACCATTGCCCATGTAGCCTTCATGCGCCTGTTCATAGTCGATATTGCCAACCTTATCGGACATGCCCCAACGCATCACCATGGCGCGCGCAAGGCCACTGGCCTGCTGGATGTCGCCTGCCGGGCCGTTCGACACGTTATCCTCGCCGTACTTGAGGATTTCGGCGGCCTTGCCTGCCATGGTCATGGCCAGCTTTTCCTCGCACTCGGAGCGATGCCAATTGAGCCGGTCAATCTCGGGCAAGCTGACAACCATACCGAGGGCACCACCGCGCGGAATGATCGTAGCCTTGTAGACAGGGTCACATTTGGGCAGGGCAAGACCCACCACCGCATGCCCCGCCTCGTGATAGGCGGTCTTTTCCTTTTGATCGTCGGTCAGCACCATCGAACGGCGCTCGGCCCCCATCATCACCTTGTCTTTGGCGTTCTCGAAGTCGACCATAGTCACAAAACGTCGACCGACACGCGCGGCCATCAGCGCCGCTTCATTGACCAGGTTGGCAAGGTCTGCACCGGAGAAGCCGGGCGTGCCGCGCGCAATCAGGCGCAGGTCCACATCGGGACCAAGCGGTGTCTTGCGGGCGTGAACGTTAAGGATTTTCTCGCGGCCTTTGATGTCGGGGTTGGGCACGGTCACCTGACGGTCAAAACGACCGGGGCGCAGAAGCGCCGGATCAAGCACATCCTTGCGGTTGGTGGCCGCGATGATGATCACGCCTTCGTTGGCTTCGAACCCGTCCATTTCAACAAGCAGTTGGTTCAGCGTCTGTTCGCGCTCGTCATTGCCGCCGCCATAGCCCGCCCCACGGTGGCGGCCGACCGCGTCAATCTCGTCGATAAACACGATACAGGGCGCGTTTTTCTTGGCCTGCTCAAACATATCGCGCACGCGGGATGCACCCACACCCACGAACATTTCCACAAAGTCAGAACCAGAGATGGTGAAGAAAGGCACGCCCGCCTCACCCGCAATGGCGCGGGCAAGCAGCGTCTTACCAGTACCCGGAGGGCCGACAAGCAGTGCGCCCTTGGGGATTTTACCACCAAGCCGCGAAAACTTCTGCGGGTTGCGCAGGAATTCTACGATTTCCTCAAGCTCTTCCTTGGCCTCGTCGATGCCTGCCACATCGTCAAATGTGACGCGACCGTGCTTTTCGGTCAGCATTTTGGCTTTAGACTTGCCAAAACCCATCGCGCCACCTTTGCCGCCGCCCTGCATGCGGTTCATGAAGTAGATCCACACGCCGATCAACAGAAGGAAAGGCAGAAGCGAGACAATGAAGGTCTGAAAGCCGGATTGCTGCTGGCTCTCGGCCTTGACCGGAATACCCGCATCAATCAGACGTTGGGTGATCTCTGCGTCCTCGGGCTTGATCGTTGCATAATCCTGCCCATCCGCGCCGCGATAGCGCACAGTCTCGCCATCCAGCGTTACCTGGCTCACACCGCCACTGTCCACTGCCGCCACAAACTCGGAATACGGCACTGCGCGGCTCTGGAGGGTGTTGCCCGACCCGCTGAACAGGTTGAACAGCGCGAGGATCAAAAGGAACAGCACCAGCCAGAAGGCGATATTTCTTGCGTTACCCAAGGGTTCTCTCCCAAAATTCGTATCCCCGTGCGTCTAGCACAGGGCGTCTTGATCATAAATAGAGATCACGGCCCTATCTTCAATGAGATAATATGGGCATGAGCAGATTGTCTTGGTCAGGCTTGAGGATCAGCGCCCAGCCATTCGGGTGACCCATGAGCGGGGCGGCGATCAGAGTATCCCCTTGCCAGAGGCCGGGGGTGGCCAGCGCCGAGGCATGCGGCAGGCCACTCAGGCGCCAATCCGGGCAAGCCTGCAGTCCGTTGGGCCCAAGCGCGGCGATCTCGACACCGGGGGATGCGGGGCCGGTCGCCTGCCAGCGATTATCCCAGAGGGTGTTTAAGGGTGCGCGCAGCCCCTGGACCGCGGCATATTCCCGCGTGAGGCGAAGATGGCCATTCTTGGGGGGCAGAAGAAGGCAGCCGTGCAGGGGCATTGTGTGGCCATCGCGGGCGGCTTTGATGAAGCTCGCGAGAGCGGTGCCACGCGGCGGATATTCCCCCCGCGCAAGCCATTGCAACATAGCCTGCATGAGACGGCGCGCGATTTCCTCAGGGAGATCATTAAACCCGAGGTGGTCGACGAGAATATCCCCAGCCTGCACATGAAGAAGTGCGCGGGCGGCGGTCAGAGTGGTATGATCCAGCGCCGTGCGAACCCCGGACAGGGTGCGCGCCACATCGGCCAGCGTCGCGGCACCAAGCCCCATGGGCGCGAGGGCCGTGAGACTCTGACGTGCGCGGGGGCGCAGGTAGGTGGTGTCGTCGTTGGTTGGATCATCGATCCACGATTGGCCAAGTGTGCGCAGATGATCGCGAAGGGCCTCGCGGGAGAGGTCGAGTAGCGGGCGGTGAAAGGTCACCCCCGACTGCGTCCAACGCGGGCGCATCGCCGCAAGCCCATCCACACCCGCGCCGCGTGCAAGACGCATCAAAAATGTTTCGGCGACGTCGTCTTGGGTGTGGCCAATGGCAATATCATGCAGGTCATTGGCGCGTGCCCAGTCAGTAAGGAGCGCATAGCGCGCCCGGCGTGCGTGGTCAGCAAGATTTCCGGAGCCATCCCAACCTTGCCACTGCACGGTGTCGTGCGGGATCGCCAGACGGGCGCAGATCTGTGCCACGTCCACGGCCTCTTGCGCAGAGGTGGGGCGCAGCCCGTGATCAACAGTGACAGCGACGGGCCTGGGGCCACCCGCACGGGACCAGCCGTGAAGAAGGTGCAATAGCGCCAGCGAATCGCTGCCACCTGACACGGCAACGCCCAGCCGGGTGGGGATATGCCCCGCGAAATGAGCCGCGAGACTGCTTTGTAACGGCGCGTCTGGCGGGATCACGAACAGCCCAGACGGCTCATCTCGGATTGCGCGGAAGAGACCGCCGCCGCAGTGGGATAGCGGGCCTCGACCTGGCCCAAAGTCACGCAGGCCTCTTGGGTTTGGCCCAGACGACCCAGCGCACGGCCGAGACGAAAGAGCGCCTCTGGGGCCTCTGCCCCGTCGGGGGCTGCGCTAAAACTGTCAAGATAGGCGCGCGCGGCCTCGCTCTGCTGGCCGGCCGCCTCGAGCGCCTCACCGCGCAAAAGACCTGCCCGGCCAGACAACGGGCTGCCCGGATAGGTCGATAGGAAGGCGGCAAAACCTGCCGCCGCCTCGCTGTGATTGCCTGCCTGCAAGGCGGCTTCAGCGCGGTCGAAATCGTCTCGCTCTCCAATGGCAAGCTGCGGATTGTCGCCGGTGCTGACCTCTGGGGTGGTCGGAACCGGAACCGCCCCGCCACCCGCCGTCACAGGATCGACCCCGCCTAACGTGCTGCCGGGTTCCAGCGTGGCAATGTCACAGCTAGGTTCCAGTTCGCAGAGGCGGAATTCTAGATCACCGACGCGATTGGTGCCATCGGACACCACGCGATCGATGCGAAATTCCAGCTCTTCAGTCTTGGAGGTGAGGCGCTGCACCTCGCTTTCAATCGCATTCACGCGGTCCACCAAAGACCCGCCGGCACTCAGTTGCCCCGCAGCACCGGTGGTGCTGAGTTCACGCTTGAGATGCTGCAAGGTAACGAAAAGCACCGAAAGTTCCTGACGGATGTCGGCCAGCGTCTGATCCGTCTGCGCCGGAGCAGTTTGCGGCGCAACAAAAAGACCTGCTGCCAGAATGAACGCGAAACGACGCATGGTGCGGCCCTCTTCCTAGGTTAGCTGCCTAGACCGGCAGCCAGCACAGTCACGGCGCGCCGGTTCTTGGCATAGCATGCCTCGTTGCTGCAAATCTCGATCGGGCGCTCCTTGCCGTAGCTGACCACGCGCAAGCGGTTCGGGGAAACACCGCGACCAATCAGATATTCCTGCACCGCGTTGGCGCGACGCGCACCAAGGGCAAGGTTGTATTCGCGGGTGCCTTGTTCGTCGGCATGGCCCTCGATCACGGCAGTGAAATCACGGTTGGTGGTCAGCCAGTTGGCCTGACCGTCAAGGGTGACCTGTGCCTCTGAGCCGAGCGTGGATTGATCGACGGCAAAAAGCACGCGATCTCCCACCGTCTGCTGGAAATAGGCCGGCGAGGTGGGATCCTGCGCCGAGCCGGCAAAGCCAGCCCCGGAGTTCGCGCCATTGTTGAGATCGACAGCGCTGCCGTCGTCAAATCGGTTGGGATTTGTACAAGCGGCCAGTGCCAGCCCTGCACAGAGGATCAGTGTCTTGCTCAGATAGGTCATTTTAGCCCCATTCGTTTCTGCCTTGGCCTGTCATATCACAGCCCGCGTCCCAAGGAAACGCGGGCCTTGTGGGTTCAATTCTGAAGCGGCGACCACGAAGGATCGCTGGCCCCGGTATTGGTCGTGACCTGTTTGAGATTACGCCCGGTGATGTCCACCGAATAGAGGCTGGCCTGACCCTGTTCGCCTTGGGTTTCGCGGGTGAACATGATCACGCGGCCATTGGGGGCCCATGTCGGGCCTTCGTCGAGGAAGGAGGCGGTCAAGAGACGCTCTTCGCTGCCATCGGTGCGCATGACGCCAATGTGAAAGCGCCCCTTGGACTGTTTGGTAAAGGCCACAAGATCGCCGCGCGGCGACCAGACGGGCGTGCCGTAACGCCCCTCGCCAAAGCTGATGCGCCGGGCCTCGCCGCCACCTGCGGACATGATGTAAAGCTGCGGTGTTCCGGAGCGGTCGCTCTCGAACACGATCTGGCTACCATCGGGGCTATAGCTGGGTGCGGTTTCGATAGAGGGGGCGGTGGTCAGCCGGGTGCTGGCACCACTGCCGATGTCCATCGTATAAAGATCGGTATTGCCGCCTTGGGTCAGCGAATAGACCACGGTGCGCCCATTGGGGGCAAAGCGGGGCGCAAAGCTCATGGTGGCGTCCTGTGTGGGCAATTCGCGACGCCCCACATTGGCCACGTCGAGCACATAGATGCGCGGAAAGCCAGTTTCATAGCTGGTGTAAAGCACCCGGTCGCCGGTGGGGGAAAAGCGGGGTGCCAGAACAATGCTGGTGCTGTCAGTCAGATACTGCACATTGGCACCATCATAGTCCATGATGCCCAACCGCTTGGCGCGTTGATCCTTGGGGCCGCTCTCGGCAACAAAGACGACGCGGCTGTCGAAATAACCGCCCTCGCCGGTAATGCGGCTATAGACTTGGTCGGCGACCTTGTGGGCGATGCGCCGCCAGCCGTCCTGTGTCCCGACAAGCTGTTGACCTGCGCCCAGTTCCTGACCGGAAAACACGTCATAGATCCGGAATTTGGCAACGATGCGTCCGGCCCCATCGGTGCTGACCGCGCCGGTAATCAGCGCCTGTGCATTGATCGCGCGCCAATCGGCATATTGCACCGGGCTCTCAAAGCTGGTGATCCGGCTGATATGGGCGGAGCTTGGGATCTGGCGAAAGAGCCCCGTGCCATTGAGATCGGCGGCGATTACGCTGGCGATGTTTCTGCCAAGTTCCTGACCCGCCGCACTATCCGAGACGAAATCGGGCACGGCAAAGGGCATCGGTTCGATCACCCCTTCGGTGATCTCGATCCGAAGCGGGCCATTGCCCTGCGCCAGAACAGGCATGGCCCAGAGTGTGAGGGCCGCAAGGAGGGTCATCATAAAGCGCATCATTTGATCCTCATACTCTCCGGATTGAATGTCATTTCGATGTCACGCCACTGGTCGTATTTATCAGCGGGCAAGTTGAAACCATTGGCCCCGCAGCGGATGATCGCCCGGCGCGCGGCCTCGAACGCCTGACGCGCCGCCGCATCGCCCCCGCCGGAAAAGCTGTCCATGCGGATCGAACCATTGTCCGGCCTACCATCCTCGCCCATGCGCACCGAAACCACAACCGTAGTGCCCAGCGCCTCGGTACTGAGCGAGCCTACGTTCCAGCATTGCTGCACAGCAACACGCAGCGCATCCTTTTCGCCAGAAGTGAGCGGCGGGCCGCTGGGGGCGGTGTCGGTCTGCTGACCCGTCCCAAGAGCGGCGGCCAGTGCATCGTTGACGGCGCTCTGATCGGTCGTGGGCGCAGCGGGTCTGGGTGTTTCGGTGGTAGCTGGCGTTGGAGTTTCGGTGGGCGTCGGTGCTTCGGCCTGCGCAACTGGGCGCGCGGGGCGCGGTTTGGGTCGCAGAGAGGACGTGGGCGCGGTGTCTTTCGACTCTTCCGCCTCGGTCACGATCTCGGTTGCGGCCTCTTCCTGTGCCGTAGCCTCGGCGGGCTCTTGCGGCACTTCGGCCCCGTCCTCGGGCGCGACCTCGGGCTGGGCCACCTCATCAATGCGCACATCCGGTTCCGGCGGTGCCACGGCCTCGGGGGCAACGCGGGGCGCGGGGCGCGGCTTGGGCCGGGGCGAAACCTGGGGAACCACGACCGCCACATCCTCTTGCGGGGTTTCAAGCACCGGCGCAGTATCCGTCACCTCGGCGGGCGCAGGCGGGGTGATCTCCGAGACATCGGGCGCTGGATCCGGGGGCGCGGATTCCTGTGCCGGGGGCGGCGTGCTCTCTGGCGGGGTATCGGGGATAGAGGCAAGCGGCGGTGCAGAATCGCCGGGCGCGGGCGGCTCTGGTGTATCGACATTGGCGACAGCCTCGGGGGCGCTCTGACGTGCAAGCAGGGCCGCGAATTCCTCAGAGGAAATAGTTGTGGCCTCCACCACCTCGAAGGGGGGCGGATCAGAGCGAAACACGCCCCCAAGCAGGGCCCAGCCGATCAATGCCAGATGGCCCGCGCCCGATATGATCTGTCCGGTGTTCACCAGATGCGCCCCTAGCCGCCCTGCCCGTCAAGTGCTGGACCGCCAGCATCTGTCACCAGCCCAATATTCGCAAAGCCGCCGTTGTTGAGTGCGCCCATAACCTGCATCACGTCTTGATAAGGCACTGACCCATCGGCGCGCAGGAATACGCGTGTACTATCGCGCTCTGTCGCAATGGCGCGCAGACGCGCAACCAGTTCTTCGCGCGGCACCTCGGAGGTCTGGATCATCACGATACCCTCGGCGGTCACAGTGACGGTCAGCGGCTCTTCTTCCTCGCTCGGAAGGGAATTGGCGGCGGTTTTGGGCAATTCCACCGGCACGCCCACCACCATAAGGGGGGCGGCCACCATGAAAATGATCAAAAGCACCAGCATCACGTCCACAAAGGGCGTGACGTTGATCTCGGACATCGGGCGCGAGCGGCCACGCCCGCGCCTCCGACGCCCTGAATCGCCTGATTTCTGAACGACACCCGCGCCCATGGTCTAGCTGTCCAACTGTCGGCTGAGAATGGTCGCGAACTCGTCGGCAAAGGCCTCGTATCCCGCTACAATCCGGTCGGCATCGGCGCTGAGCTTATTGTAGAAGATGACCGCTGGAATGGCAGCGATGAGGCCAAGGCCGGTGGCCAAGAGTGCCTCTGCAATGCCGGGGGCGACAACGGCGAGGTTGGTATTCTGCTGCTCAGCAATTTCGACGAAGGCATGCATGATGCCCCAGACTGTACCAAAGAGCCCGATGAAGGGCGCGGTAGAGCCGACGGTCGCCAGCACCTGAAGCCCACTCTGAAGGCCTTCGGATTCTTTGGCGATGGCCACGTCCATACTGCGGTCAATCCGCGCCGTAGCCCCGGCGATAAGATTGCCGTCATTGCGATGACTGCGCCGCCATTCTGTCATGCCGGCGGCAAAAATCCGCTCGGATTGCCCCGCGGGTTCTGGCCCGATTTCGTCGAACAGCCCATCGAGTGGCTCACCGGACCAAAAGCGACGATCAAAGATTTCAGCCTCAAGCTGCGCCTTGCGATAGATGATGATCTTTTGAATGATGATCGACCAGGCCCAGAACGAGGACACGATCAACATGAACATCACCAGTTTAACGATGAGGGTGGCCCGCGCGAAAAGCGCCCACATGGAGAAATCTATCTCCTGTGCCAATGCCAGGGTTTCTGCTTCCATTTGCCTGCTCTTTGTGTGTCTGGCCGTTCTCCGGCCTTATTGCAGAGCAAACTATCCTATTTGAAACCGGAAAGCCAACACCATCCGCAAGCCAGCGCTGGTTTGCGGTGGAATTCGCCTCAGTATCGGGCGGATATTTGCCGGAACGTGGCGGTGGGGTCAGACTTCGTCCAGCATTTGCGCTTCGAGGAGCATATAACCTCGACCATGAACGGTCTTGATGCGGCGGTTTCCTTCGTCGCCCGCGAACAACTTGCGACGCAAGCGGCTGATGATGCCATCCACGGAACGGTCGCTGATCGACCACTGATCTCCGCGCACCGATTTGATAATCTGGTCGCGCGACAAGATGGCATTGGTATGGGCCACCAACACCATCAGCACGTCAAATTCAAAGGTGGTCAATTCAATGGGCTGCCCGCCAATGCGAACAGAGCGACGCACGCCGCAGATTTCCACATTTCCTACCCGTCGCAATGACGGGCTGGGCATTGGGCGGGTCCCATCGGCATCAGGTGCCGCAGCCGCTATCCGTCGCACCACAGCGCGCACGCGGGCGCAAAGTTCGCGGGGGCGCACGGGTTTGACCATGTAGTCATCTGCCCCCATTTCCAGCGCAAGGACGGCGTCGATCTCGTCTTCGGAATTACCCAACAAGATTAGCCCAGCACCGGATTTGTGGCGTAACTGGCGCACGATATCATAGCCATCTACGCCACGATAACGGGCCCCCACCACGCAGATTTGTACGTTGTTGCGCTCTACCGCGTCCAAAACAGCAGAAATATCCGGACACAGCACCGTTTCGTAACCCTCTTCGGCAAGGCGCTCTGTCACAAGAAACTTGGTTGCGCGGTCCTCTTCAAGAACCATGGCCCTTAGTGGCATATTGTCTCGCATCGATGTCTGGAGATGAATAGATCGCGAGGCGAAAACCAAGGACGTCTGCGCGGGGTGAATTGGGACCGAACCAAAAATCCCATGCACTCAGGACATTTAGAAGAGTACTATCAAAGTCACCTTTTAGACACAAGCATCTACGACCGATGGGCGATTTTTGTGTTAAGACATAACGTTAAATGCCTTTGCCCGATTTTAAACACATTTGGTTTCAATCCTCTCACTGTTGCAGGCATCAACAACTTTCAATCAGAGGACGATGGGGCGCTGGCATGACCATACAATTCTTTACTCCACGCGGGCCGGGAAACGAGGTTTTGAAACTGCCCAGCTCGTTGCGCAAAACTGTAAAGTGGCTACCGCAGATCGGAGATCTGTTTCCCGATTTTGCTGTCGAGACCACACAGGGGACTTTGCGCTTCTGGGATTGGGCTGAGGGCAGTTGGGTGCATCTGTTCAGCCATCCCGCGGCGTTTACGCCGGTCTGTACAACCGAGATCGCGTCACTGGCCAGCTATTCACGATCCTGGACGGCGTGCGGGATCAAGAACCTAGCCCTGACCGCCTCTTCGATCGCAGAGCAGCAAGCGTGGCATGCAGAGATCGAGGACATGTTCGACGTGCAAGTCGATTTCCCCTGTGCCTGTGATCACGGCATGCGACTTGCGCGGATATTCGGCATGGTCCACGAAAAGGAATCCTCGGAATGGCCCATTCGCAAGAGTTTTCTGATTGATCCGGCGCAACGGATACGGATGATTTTCGAGTATCCTGTATTTGTCGGCCGGAATACCGACGAGGTTCTGCGTGTGGCCAAGGCGCTGCAACTGCGCGACAGGACCGGCGCGGCCACCCCTGCGGATTGGTATGATGGGGATATAGCGATTATCTCCGACAACCGACCAGAGGCAGATGTGATCCGCGAGTTTGGTGTGGGTTCAACGCAGTTACGCCCGTATTTGCGGGTAGTCGGACAATGCCCCTGACGCGTCCAGCGGGCGCGCTCAGCCGGTCGTACGCAGACGCGCAGGCAGTTTGACCGGCTTTCCTGCAAGGGTCAGGCAAGCGATCGTGACCTGCGCGGTAAAGATGACATCGGTGCCGCGCAGCACAGATTGCTCTATCACCAAGCGCGCGCCGGTTACGGCAACGGCGCGCGTTTCAACCGTAAGCCGATCATCAAGCCGCGCGGGGCCAAGATAATCAGCCTCGACCCGGCGCACGGCAAATATGAGGCCGTCACAATCGCGCATGGCGTTCTGATCAATGCCCTTGTCGCGCACCCAATCGCTGCGGGCGCGTTCTATGTATTTAAGATAATTCGCGTGATAAACGATCCCGCCCATATCGGTGTCTTCGTAATACACAGTTAACGGAAAGGTATGTAGGGGGCTGGTCACGGTCGGATCCTGTGTTGGGTGCGCTTGCAGCAGAGCATCCCAAGGACCTGCGTTCAAGCGTCGCGGTTTCACGAGGTGGAAAATCGTCACAAGCTGGGTTGTGGCGCGGCAATGCAGCCGTATATTACGCTGGATCAACTGAAACGGCACGTAAAATGCACCCGCGACGTGGTGCCAAGGCCGAGGCAGAGAACAGGGAGAGGGGCGGGAGACGGATGGACAATGCCGCAGGATTTTTGCCGATCATCGCGGCGTTGCCGTTTTTGGGAGCTTTGTTTCCCGGCCTGATGATCCAAGCCGGGCGCAACACCTGCGCCGCCTTTACCGCAGCACCTACGATCCTTGCGCTCATATTGCTGCTGCTTTGCGCGCCTGCGGTGATGCGGGGCGAAGTGCTGACCTTTGGTATCGAGTGGTTGCCGTCGCTTGGTCTTAACGTCAATTTCATGCTGGACGGTCTGGGGCTGCTCTTTGCCGGGATGATCCTTGGCATTGGCCTTTTGATCATTCTCTACGCGCGGTTTTACCTGTCACGCGAAGATCCGATGGGGCAGTTTTATACCTATCTACTGCTGTTTCAGGGCGCGATGGTGGGAATTGTCCTGAGCGACAACATTTTGTTATTGTTGATTTTCTGGGAACTGACGTCGCTGTCATCCTTCCTTTTGATCGGATATTGGAAACATCTGCCCGAAGGGCGGCAAGGCGCGCGAATGGCGCTGACGGTGACGGGCCTTGGCGGTCTTGCCATGATCGCGGGCATGTTGATCCTTGGCAATATCGCCGGAAGCTATGATCTGAGCGTGATCCTGACGCAGAAAGACGCGATTCAGGCGAGTCCGATGTATCTGCCGGCCCTTATCCTGATTTTGCTTGGGTGTTTCACAAAGTCTGCGCAGTTTCCGTTCCATTTCTGGCTGCCCCACGCGATGGCCGCGCCGACACCGGTCTCGGCTTATCTGCATTCGGCCACGATGGTGAAAGCGGGGCTTTTCCTTATGGCGCGCATGTGGCCGGTTCTGGCGGGCACACCGGAATGGTTCTGGATCGTATCCTCGACGGGCCTCATTACCATGGTGATGGCCGCCAAGATCGCGCTCTTCAAGGATGATCTCAAGGCGCTTTTGGCCTTTTCAACAGTGTCGCATCTGGGCCTGATCACCATGCTTTTGGGGCTTGGCACCAAGGCGGCGGCGGTGGTCGCGGTGTTTCACATCATCAATCACGCCACATTCAAGGCCGCCCTGTTTATGACAGCGGGCATTGTAGATCACGAGGCGCATACGCGAGATATCAAGCGCCTAGGCGGATTGCGGCATCTGATGCCTATCACCTTTACGATTGCCACTATTGCAGCACTGTCGATGGCCGGGATTCCGCCCTTCAACGGGTTCCTGTCCAAAGAAATGATGCTGGCAGAAGTAGCCGAGACCCATTGGATCGGCCCCCATTGGATGATGGGCGCGTTGGCAACTTTGGGCGCGCTTTTCTCGGTGGCCTATTCGTTCCGATATATCGCTCATGTGTTCCTTGGCCCCAAGCGCGACGATTATCCGGCCAAGCCGCATGATCCGGGTTTCGGCATGTGGGCCGCGCCTGCGTTTCTGACGCTGCTGGTGATCCTGATTGGGATTATGCCAATGACCTTTGCCGGGGATCTGGTGCGGGTCGCGGCACATGCTGTGACACAGTCAGATCCTTACGTGAAAATCTATCACATCCATGGGCTGGTGCCTGCATTCTGGATGTCGGTGATCGCGGTGATTGGCGGTGCAATCCTGCTGCGCCTGCATGCGCCACTGATGGCGATGTGGAACGCAACGCCACGACCCGAGGCCAAGGTGATGTTCGACGCGGTGACGCGGGCTGCCACGGCCCTGAGCACGGCGCTGACAGATGGTGTGCATAATGGCGCGCTCACCCGCAACGGCGCGATTTTCGCGGTCACGGTGATCGGCGCGGGTGTGCTTGGCTATATGGGGGGCGGCATGGCTGCGCCCACGCGCGAGATGTTGCCCGTAACGTTGGTGCCTGCGATTGGCTGGCTCTTGTTGGTGTTGGCGACAATCTGTCTGGTGGCGTTCCATCGCAATCGCTTTTTGGCGCTGGTCCTGATGGGGATTGTGGGCCTGATTGTGTCGATGGGCTTTGTCTACTTCTCGGCCCCAGACCTTGCGTTGACCCAAATCTCGGTCGAGGTGGTGACGATCATCCTGTTGCTTCTGGCGCTGAATTTCCTACCGCGCGAAACCCCCGCGGAAAGCAGTGTTGCGCGACGGATGCGCGATGCTGGCATTGCTACCGTTGGCGGTATTGCAGTAGCGGGTCTGACCTATGCCATTCTTCTGCGCGATTTCGCGTCAGAGAGCATCTCGGTCTTTCACCTCGCGAATTCCTACAAGGGCGGCGGCGGCACCAATGTGGTCAACGTGATCCTCGTCGATTTCCGGGGCTTTGATACCTATGGAGAAATCATTGTTCTGGGAATCGCCGCGCTTGTCATCTACGCGCTGACAGAAACCGTGCTCAAGGGACCGGGCGGGCGCTGGCTTTCGCAATGGAAGGCGGATCGCTATCCCGAAGCGGGTGATCGCCACCCGCTGATGATGGTTGTGGCCACCCGCGTGATGATGCCCATCGCGCTAATGGTCGGGGCCTATATTTTCCTGCGTGGCCACAATCAGCCGGGCGGCGGATTTATCGCCGGTCTGATCGTAGCGATTGCGTTTCTCATGCAATATATGGCCTCTGGTTTTGCTTGGGCCGAAGCACGGCAGCGCGTGACCTACCATGCCACAATCGGTGTGGGTGTGCTGATCGCCAGCGTGACAGGGATCGGGGCATGGCTGGCAGGGCGACCGTTCCTGACATCCGATTACGGCTATCTGCATTTCCCGCCGATCGAGGAATTCGAATGGGCTACAGCCATGGCGTTTGACACGGGCGTGTTCCTGACCGTGGTCGGGGCGGTGATGCTGGCACTCAACAGCCTGTCAAGCATGGCGCGGCGGTCGGGTGAGACGGTCAACGTCGCGCCCATGGACATCAACCCGGCCCTCAGCACCGCGCCGGGCGAGAAGGAGGCGTAAGATGGAGCTTCTGTTTGCAAGTGCAATAGGCCTCTTGACCGCTGGTGGGCTGTATCTGGTGCTGCGGCTGCGCAGTTTCCCGGTAATCATCGGCATCTCGCTGCTCAGCTACGCGGTGAACGTGTTCCTGTTTGGCACAGGGCGGCTGGTGGTGAATATGCCGCCCATCTTACAGGACGGTGTGCAAAGCTACACGGATCCGCTGCCGCAGGCCTTGGTTTTGACAGCCATTGTGATTTCTTTTGGCATGACGGCGGTGGTGGTTATGTTGGCGCTGGGATCGTTCCTCTCATCGCGCGATGACACCGTGAATATCGGATCCGAGACACCGCCAGAGCAGCCCGCGCAGGAGAATGAGGCATGAGCCACTGGATTATTGCCCCGGTCATCCTGCCGGCAGTGCTGGCCGCGATCCTTACGCTGGCGATGCGACACCATCCATCGTTGCAGCGGGTTTTTTCCATTGCAGGCGTTGTGGCGGTTCTGGCGATCGCCATTGGCCTTACCGTGAAGGCGTCAAGCGGCGCGATTGAAGTTTATGAGCTGGGCAACTGGGAAGCCCCCTTTGGTATCGTTCTGGTTCTCGACCGGCTGTCGGCGCTGATGGTTCTGGTCACAGCGGTTCTGGCGCTACTGGTGCTGCTCTATGCCGTGGGCACAGGCTGGGACCAACGCGGCAATAATTTTCACGCCCTCTATCAGTTTCAGCTGATGGGCATTTTCGGTGCCTTCCTGACCGGCGACGCCTTCAACCTCTTTGTGTTCTTCGAGGTGCTTCTGATCGCCTCTTACGGTCTGATGATCCACGGTGGGGGTCGGCGCAGGCTCAAGGCGGGTGTGCAATATGTCATCTACAACTTGCTTGGCTCGACCCTGTTTCTCTTTGCGCTTGGCACGCTCTATGCGGTGACAGGCACGCTCAACATGGCCGATCTGGCGGTGCGGGCAGCAGAGATTCCCGTTGAGGACAGCGCGCTGCTTCGGGTTGGCGCGATGCTGCTCTTCCTCGTCTTCGCCATCAAGGCAGCACTCTTGCCGCTGCATTTCTGGCTGCCAGAAACCTATGCCGAGGCCCCTGCCCCGGTGGCGGCGCTGTTTGCCATCATGACCAAGGTCGGGGCCTATGCGATCCTGCGCACATACACCTTGGTCTTCGGCCCCGATCTTGGGGCGACCGCGGCGCTGATCGACCAAATGCTGATCTATGCCGCGCTGATCACGCTTGTGGCCGGGATGGTAGGCATTCTGGGGGCCAAGCGGCTCGGGCGGCTGGCTGCCTTCGCCGCAATCGGCTCTATGGGCACGCTGCTGATTGCACTGGCCGGGTTCCGGGTCGAAACCACGGCTGCGGCGCTCTATTACATGATCCATTCCACGCTGGCCGGAGCGCTCTTGTTCCTTGTGGTCGATCTGGTGCGCGAGCGGCGCGGGCCTTTGGCAGGCGCTATGCAACCCGGACCGCGCATGGCGCAACACGGGATGATTGCCGCGCTCTTCTTTGGATCGGCGATTGCCACGGCTGGCATGCCGCCGCTCTCGGGTTTTGTTGGCAAGCTGCTCATTCTCGACGCCGTGCGCGGAATGGAGCAAGTCTGGCTCATCTGGGCAGTGATCCTGACCACCTCGCTGGTTGCGATCCTTGGTCTGGGTCAGGCGGGCAGTGCGATTTTCTGGAAGCTGGCACCTGAGACGGGCGAAGAACCCGCCCCCGCGCCACAACCCGCCCTGCCATTGGTTGCGTGTTTCGCAATGCTGGGCGGCATTGTGGCGCTGTCGGTGCTGGCGGGGCCGGTGATGGGGTATATCGAGGCCACAGCGCAGCAATTGCATGCGCCAGAAGGCTATATCGCCGCCGTGCTGAACGGTGGTTGAGGGAGGAAAGACGATGCTGCGCAAGATCCTGCCCCATCCGTTCCTGACGCTGACCCTGATCGTGGTCTGGCAGATGATGGTGAACAAACTGACCTTTGGTAATCTTCTCTTGGGGACGATCCTCGGGCTGATCATCCCGATCATCACCTCGCCCTATTGGCCCAACCGCCCGCGCCTGTCGAGCCTGCCCCGGATTGTGGAATTCGTGCTGGTGGTTCTGTGGGATATCTGCGTGGCCAATGTGCAGGTGGCCATGATCATTCTGTTCAAGGCCAATGCCAACACCAAGCCTGCTTGGATCACGATCCCATTAGATCTGCGTACACCAGAGGCGATCACAGTGCTGGCAGGCACGATCACCATGACGCCCGGCACGGTCTCAAGCGACCTGTCAGCAGATGGTCGCAGCCTGCTCGTGCATTGTCTGGATGCGCCCGATCCGGACGCGGTGCGCGATGACATCAAGGCGCGCTACGAACGCCGGCTCAAGGAGATTTTCGAATGATCGACTATGCGCTGTTTTTTGCCCTTGGCTGTTTTGGTCTGGGATTGCTGCTTAATATCTATCGGGTGATCAGTTCACCCACCGTGGGCGACCGGATTCTGGCGCTGGATACGATGGTGGTGAACATGATCGCGCTTTTGGCGCTGTTTGGTATTCTCAAAGGCACAATGATGTATTTTGAGGTGTCGATGATCATTGCCATGACTGGCTTTATCTCGACCGTGTCTTACACGCGCTTTCTGTTGCGCGGCGATATCATCGAATAGGGGGCGGATCATGGTTGTGGACATTCTTATTTCGGCCTGTCTGGTGATCAGCGGCGTGTTCGGCTTGGTAGGGTCGTTTGGGCTAATCAAGCTGCCCGACCCGATGATGCGCCTGCATGCGCCGACCAAAGCCACGACGCTTGGGGTGGGCGGAGCGCTGATTGCCTCGATGATGTATTTTTACTTTGTCGTGGGGCAGTTCTCATTTCATGAACTTATGATCACGCTGTTTCTATTGCTGACCGCGCCAATCACCGGGCATTTCATCGCCAAGACGCATCTGCATCTGGTGCATAAGCCCAGTGATCTTCCGCCCACCGGCACAGATCGCCCTTGGGCCAGCTATGAGAGCGATGCCGAACGGGCGCGGATCGAAGCAGAGGCAGCAGGGCCGCAAAACGGCTAGAGCGCGTTCTCTTAGGCCATGCCGCGCTGCGCTCTGTTGAATGCCTCTGGACGTCGATCAGATCACGGAACGCCCAGCTACAGGCAGTCAGCGGCATTTAGAAATGAAGCGCATCTATCTCTGCTTGTAGGTCACGCGCGCGCGCGACCACGTCAGATGGAAACTGTGAAATGTCATGCTCTTTGCTTCGCCCAATCGTGGTAGGCCGCAAGAGGTTGGCAGGCAGTGACGTGTGATCTGGTAAGTCTAAGAAGCGGCGAAGGCGTGGCCAGTGTCTTTCCGGATCAGCGCAATAGGCCTCGTAGGACATAACAAGAAACCGTCCGCGCATGTGAGCCCTGCCAAAGTTTATTGCTGCGCGGTTTGCAGCGATCCAATAGCGCAACTGATGCAACTCCGGTGTGGTATCCGGGTCCTGTGGCAGACCGAACAAATGGCTCCAATGCCGGGCTTGCCATGTGTTCTTGCTGAACGCCATGTCGAGCCCGTCCCGCACGACGTGAATATAGCGGCATTCAGGGAAGACTTGGGCGAGATGCGGAAGAAACACATGGGTGTTTGGTTCTTTCCAGCCCCAAGGCTGATCGCTGCCCACTTGCGGCGGTCCACTGTTGATCAGGCTCTCGGCATCCGTTGCGCGTGCACCGTTTTGCCAAGGCCCATTTGGCGGAAGCAGATCGCGCAGGCGCATCAGAAGCGCGTGTTCCTCAACGCTTAGGGTGCCGCACAGCCCGGTTGTCATGGCGCGTCGCAGCAGCTTTGCGGCTATCTGGACCTCTGCTGCTGGTGGGCCATGCTGAATCCAATCCGCACGCTTGAAAAGCACGGTGAACCAGAGGTTATCGAGCGGCACGTTGAGCTGCGCCCCAAGGCGGATACCCGCCTCGGAGAGTGTGGCTGCAAATACCCGCGTTCCTGAACCGCCAAGTCCACCAATCGCGACATGCGGATTTGTGACAGGCGGGGTTGCAACACGGATGCTTAGATGTGGGTGCGAAACCCTGTATTTTTGGTCAGTCATCAAAACCTTGTCACGCCCCACATCCGATCGAAATCGGATCATGCTTTTTGCCTGAAATGGTGCTCTTCTGGCCCCTAGAGTTAAGAATAGTTTTTGCGTTTTATTGGGAATCGTAAGACAGTGAATACACAACTTTGAGTTTAACATATATTTGGAGATGTCGGATGAATTGTCTGAAAAAATCGACTGCTATTTTGGTACTAGGACTTGGACTCCTAGCCGGGGGAAGCCTAGTGCCACATCGGGCAGAGGCCGGTCTTAACCCATTTATTGGGGATATCATTGCTGTTGGCTACAATTTTTGTCCGCGTGGCTGGATGAGTGCGGAAGGACAAATTCTTGCGATTTCCAGCAACACGGCACTTTTTTCTTTGATTGGAACAACCTATGGCGGCAACGGCACAAGCACCTTTGGCTTGCCCGACTTGCGGGGTCGGGGTGCAATGGGACAAGGAACCGGACTAGGCCTGTCACCGCGCAGCCAAGGTGAAATGACCGGAGCAGAGTCTGTCACGCTAAGCGCTGCTCAAATGCCGCTGCATAGTCATGCGGTGAATGCAAACAACCTCGATGGAGACCTACCGGGACCGGGTAACAAGCTCTTGGCGGCAGCACCGCCAAGCGGAGTGGGCTCTGAGACGATCTATTCCGATCAGGGGCCCACGGTCACGATGGCGCCGACGATGATCGGCGTTTCCGGCCAAAGCCAGCCATTCAATGTCGAAGATCCGGCGCTCGTGATGCGGTATTGCATTGCTATCCAAGGGGTATTTCCGTCGCGACCCTGAGCATAGCCCAAGACCCCGGCTGACGCTGTGGGCGCGATTTTTGCGGATATCAGACACAACTTTAATATTTGGAGTCAGCAATGAAGAATTTGAAGAAAAGCATGCTTGCGGCAGTGGGAGCCCTGAGCCTGACTTTGGGCTTTGGCACTACGCCGAACCAAGCAAAGGCTGGATTAGAGCCCTTTCTTGGGGACATCATGATCGTCGGCTTTAACTTTTGCCCACGCGGTTGGTCCGAAGCGGCAGGTCAACTGTTGCCGATTGCACAAAACCAAGCACTGTTTTCCCTACTCGGCACGCAATTTGGCGGAGACGGGATCACGACATTTGCCCTGCCGGATCTGCGCGGTCGGATTACGGTGGGCCAAGGGACCGGGAACGGCCTGACACCACGGCTGGCGGGGCAAAGGTTTGGCTCTGAAACCAAGGTCATGACAGAGGCAACGATGCCGCAGCATAGCCACACGGTGCAGGCGAACAATCTGGACGGCGATCTGCCTGGTCCGGGGAATAAGCTGTTGGCGGCGGCACCGACCGGCGGCAGCGGCAACGAGACAATTTATTCTCAGGCCAACCCGAATGTCACGATGAGCGCGGCAATGATCGCCCCCGCCGGGGCAAGCACCCCGATCAGCACTCTGGATCCGACCTTGGCGCTCTACCACTGCATTGCCACAGTGGGTGCGTTCCCATCACGTAATTGATCCCACCTTTGGACGAGCGACAGGTTGCCGTTCCGTATCAAGACTTTGGAGACTTTGATGACACATTTGAAAACGAAATCCCGTGACGCGCTGATGGCGATTGGGCTTGGCATTGCCACATGTGCAGCGCCGCACGCAGCACTGGCAGACGCAGACCCCTATGTTGGCGAAATCGCACCGATGGGTATCGTCAATTTTTGTCCGACTGGCTGGGCCGAAACCAACGGCCAACTTCTTGCAATCAGTGAAAATAGTGCACTCTTTGCCCTGATTGGAACGACGTTTGGTGGCGATGGGAACGTATCCTTTGGCCTGCCGGATTTGCGTGGTCGTATTCCGGTTGGCCAAGGCACCGGCACCGGTCTGAGCCCTCGGTCTTGGGGGCAAAGCAGCGGACAACAGACAGTGACACTGACCACCAATCAGTTGGCCGCGCATAGCCACGCGGTGAACGCGACCAACAGCGATGGCAATTTTCCCGGACCGGGCGGCAAGATTCTAGCCGCTGCACCGGATGGTGGTTCCGGACAGGAGACGATCTATTCGGACCAACCCGCCAATGTGCAAATGTCGCCGCAGATGATCGTGCCCACAGGGGGAAACCAGCCAGTGACTGTGCAGGACCCAACGCAGGTCATTCGCTATTGCATCGCCCTTGAGGGCGTATTTCCATCGCGCAGTTAGACGCATAATTACCTCTTGCGGCGGGAGATATCCGCCGCAGGGGGCAAGAATGTCCTTAGACGACCGGATAGACAAATCCGCCCAAACGGGGCGCAGGTTTATCTGGGGGCGCGAGATCGAGCCGACCATCCTCAAGCGCGATCTTCAAGGCGCAGAGCAAGGCCGCCATGCTCTGCTCGCCGTCCTCCATGGCGCGGATGGCTGTCTGCGCAAGCAGTCCCTCAGCACCGTAAACCTCTGCAAAAGGGCGCGGGGCGGCGTTCAGCTCTGCCATTGGCGGTACAAGACCCGCTGTGTCGACAGGGCCCTCTACCGGATGAGCACCAAGAAGGGTCATCATCCGCTCTAGAAACTCAGGGTGGTCAATCTGCGGCAAAGTGCATCCTCCCTATTTTCTTGTGAACCCAATCCGGCTGGGCAGATTTTCGAACGATCACCCCGCCGATGGCAAGAAGGTCCAGATGGGTGTTGAGAAAACAGTCAACAGCGTCCTTGGGGCTACAGATGATCGGTTCCCCACGTACGTTGAACGAGGTGTTGAGCAGCATCGGACAACCAGTCCTCGTATGGAACGCGGCGAGGATCGCACCTGCCCGGGTGCCAAGACCGGGCGTTACGGTCTGCAACCTCGCGCTGAAATCCACATGGGTGACGGCGGCAAAATCGCTGATAACGGCGTTCTGCAATTGCATTGGGCCATGCAAACCGCGCCCACGTGCGTCTGACAAGGTAGTATTTCCGCAAAATTCCGGCTTGAGTTGTGCGACAAGCAACATATAGGGGCTATCGGTTGGGTCCTCAAAATAAAAGGGCGCCTGATCGGCCAGCACCATAGGGGCGAAGGGACGCCAATCTTCACGGAATTTAATTGATTTATTGACGCGGCTCAGCGTGTCTTTGCCGCGCGGATCGGCAAGGATCGAGCGGTTCCCCAAAGCACGCGGTCCGAATTCCATCCGCCCATGAAAATGACCGACAATCTGGCCCTCGGCGAGCGCCTGTGCGACCGTATCGGCGTAGATCGTTGGATCGGGCACCTGCTGATAGACCAATCCCGTAGTCTCTAACGCCGCGCAGATTTCAGCATCGGTAAACTGTGGTCCAAGGAAGCCGCCTGCCATGGTATCGTTTGGAATGGGCTGCGCCTCGGTTGCAGCGCCGTTGCGCGCCACTTCTAGCGCCGCGCCCAAGGCGCCGCCCGCGTCACCGGACGCAGGCTGAATCCAGAGATTGCGAAGGCCGGGCAGGTCGCGGATCAGCCGGCTATTGGCCACACAATTCAGCGCAATACCCCCCGCAAGACAGAGGTTCGTGCTTTGAGCGCGGTCCAAAGCGGTTTTGGCAAGGGCCAACACCGCCTCTTCCAGCACCGCTTGGGCAGAGGCGGCGAGGTTCATGTGGACCTGTGTCATCGGATCAGACTCTTTGCGCTGCGGTTGACCAAACAGCATTTCAAAAAGCGGCGATGTGGTACTCAGCCCCCGGTCAAAGTCGAAATACGCCATGTTGAGGGCAAAGGCACCGTCAGGTTGCAGCTCGATCAGCTCATCAAGGATTTTTTGGCGGAATTCCGGCGTGCCGAAGGGGGCGAGGCCCATCAGTTTGTATTCGCCAGAGTTTACCTTGAAGCCGCAGTATTGAGTAAACGCGCTATAAAAGAGACCGAGTGAGTGCGGAAAGCTGATCTCTGCCTCGGCCTTTAACCCTGTGGCCTTGCCTGACCAAAGTGTCGTGGTGGAATATTCACCGACCCCATCCAACACCAGCACTGCCGCCTCGGCAAAGGGCGCAGGATAGAACGCTGACGCAGCATGTGATCGGTGATGCGGGACAAAGACTATTCGGTCTGTATCCTCGGCGATCTTCCTCAATTGCATCGGCAGCTCCTCTGCAAGGCTTCGCAGGGTTTCCACCATCCGCGGCCAGAGCCGCGCACCGGTCGGAAGCCGGGTTTGCGCGGTTTGCAGAATGCGCCGCAGTTTGAGTCCGGGATCCTCATAATAGGCGACGCGATCAAGCGACGCGCCTTCCGGAAGCTGCGACAAACAATAGGTGATTGCGTTCATAGGAAACTGCCAATCAGCCTTTCGCCGGGTGAAACGCTCTTCCTGCGCGGCGGCAAGGATGTGTGTGCCCTGAACGAGCGCCGCCGCAGAATCGTGGAAATGCGACGAGATGCCAAGCGTGTAACGGGGGGCGGTCACGGGTCGCTCCGACGGCCGAGATCCGCGCCAATCAGCCGCCTGATGAGCGGCTGCAGCCGATCAGCAAACAGGCTGTTGGCTCTGGCGTTTGGGTGAATATCCCGTGGCAGAAATGTGTGATCCCGGTCGTGAGGATTTGCAATATCGGTAGCTTCTGGAAACCGGCTGAAAACAGCGGAGTTAAAATCGGGGTCCAGCGCATCCAGCAGGACAATCTGCAAAGGAATGCTTGCCGCCTTGGCCGTCTCGCAGACCATGCCGAGCACTGCACATGTGGCAAGGTTGATCATATGGTCATCCGGTAGAAAAACTCCAAATTCAACGTCACGCAGCGCCGGTTGCCAAATCTCGCGATACACGATCTGAATCTGGCCCTTTCCATCAAATCGCGCAACGGGCACATGTTCGACCCTCAATTTATACCAATCTTCGCTGAGATACTGCCGCATGCGTTGTGGATGGGCGATGTTGCGAAACCGATGATCGCTGATCACGGCGAAAACGGCGGCGTCCATTGTTCCTGCGGCAATGTCACGACGTAGTTGCAGGAGGTTTTGCACGGTACCGTGCCCGCCAATGCCACGGTTCAAAATCTGGACATCTGGCATGTCGCGCTGGAGGAGGGCGGTAAAGGTTTCATCATCCGACAAACCGGTGCCATAGGTAAACGAGCAGCCATAAATTGCGACACGCGGTCCCTGCGCGGTCTGGGATCCAGGGACATAACGCCAGCCATCGGCCGCAATGTTCTGAAAAATGCCACTGCGAAACGCCACACGGACCGTATGTTCCGGCGACAGCCGCCAACCCAAAACAGGATCCGGGCGAAACATGAGCCGGGGCTTGCTCACGATTTTGCGTGTTTCAAGATGGGAAAATGGCATGATGTGATTGTATCGCTGCTCGTCTTGTGTCGCCACTCATAAGGTCAAATTTCAGGCTTTCCAAAGTTAATCGGCCAGATCCCCATATCCCGAACGCAGCCTTTAGCGCATTCGTTCGCAACGCTGCTGATCCTTGTGACGGCTCAACTTTTACAAGTTATGTACCACAGTCCACCGCTTTTAGCTGAATTTGGCGCAAAAGATCATGGAGCGCTTTATACACTCCTGCACAATCCCCAGAGAGAACCAATATTTCATTGGTTTTTGGTGACCCCGGCAGGATTCGAACCTGCAACCTGCCCCTTAGGAGGGATTCATTCATTTTTCTGATCTTTCTTTGTTTTCTTATGCTTGGCATTTTCGGCAGGGGTCGGCTGTACATAGTTTGTACGAAACCGCGCTCTGACATCGGCCTCGTCCGTCTCTGCATGGGCATAGATGCGCATGGGCAGATTGGGGTCTGACCAGCGCCCCGCCTTGGCCGCAGTGACCGGATCGACGCCTTGCCGGACCACAAGCTCCGTGAAGAACCCATGGCGTCCGGCAGGGTGCGCTGACAGGTACGGGATGCCCGCGCGCTTGCAGATCGTCTTCCAGCGGTTGTTGTAGCCGGTCGGGCTGCCGTAACCAAAGACGCGCGGCGACAGCATCTGCCCCGTTTTGAGGTTCTTGGGTCGCTTCGGCTTCAACGCCACCAGCTCGGCCATCATCTGCGGCGAGACAGTGATCCAGCCCTCGGGGTGGCCCTTCTGTGCCTTCACCCGCACTTCGCAGGTGACCGGTTGCAGATCATCTGGTTCAATGGACACAGCCTGATCAATCCGCGCCGCCGTCTCGAACATGAAACGCACCATGGCCGCGTTGTAGGGGTCGGCGGTGGCACAGAACGCCTCGATCCAGTCACGCGTCGCAGGGATGCGCTCGATCCGGCTGGGCTTGCGCCGTCGCTGGTCCTGCGCGATCCGCTCGAACTTGTCGTAACGCTTCACGCGCAGAAGCGGTGTGCCCTTGTGTTCATGCGCATTGTTGATGACTGCCCGCGCCGGGGTCACAATCTCGCGCCACCAGGTATCGGTGCAGGCGTTCGGCTTCAATTTGCGGCCAAGGCTTTTCAGCAGCGCACCCGTGATCGCGCCCAGCGGCATCTCCCCGATCTCGTCGAGGATCGGCAGAAGCTGTTTTGCAGTCTTGGCAGACGGGTGGTAGAAATCGACCGCATCGGCAAAGCGCAGACTGTGCTCTTCCCCGATCAGGTATTTGCGAACCTGAAGCTGCGTTTCGTCGTTTATCCAGTCCCTTGCGCCAGCTTCAGTAGTCGCTCGCGTGCTTTGGCGGTATGGACCGGAGATCGGTCGGCCATTGTATTCGACCCAGCCCTTGACCCAGAAGACGGAGCCACGCTTGTAGATTTCGAGCGGCATGCCTGTCCTTCCTCGAAGATAGTGTCAATTTGCGCGGGCGTGATCAGCATCGTGCGCCCCAATCGGAAGAAAGCGCCGGTGTCGTTGGCCTTCTCGCGCAGCGTCCGCTCGGAAATCTCGATCCCGTGGTCAGCCATGATCTCGACCCACTGGGCCGGGGTCTTGCCGATGGTGAGGATCTGGGACTGCTCCGCGTGTTCGGTGGTCATCATCCCTTACCCCTTCCGGCCGTTACAGGCGGTCTTTCGCTCTGCCGTGACGGTGAACTGCGAGACATACTTCTCCCAGGCCCCGCTCGGGATCTTCGGATTCCGTTTGCCGGGGGCGGTGAAGATGTGATCCAGCATGTCTTCGCGGATCAGATAGCGGATGTTGGTCACCGGGATGCCCACGCGGTCCGCCAGTTCCTTGGGTGTTTCTAGAAGTTTGGTCATGCGTCACCTCGTCTGCGAACTGCCCACAAATCGATGCGAAAAATTCCGTTTTGCATTCAGAACGAAACAAAAGTACGCTGGATTCGGACAGAACGAGCGCATCGCCACGATTTATGGTTCTCATGAACACATATAACCAAGATTGTGGTCAATGCAACCAGTAAGAAGGTTTTGTATGACCGTCACAGGCTTAGGGAGTCGTCTTGCGGCAGTGCGCAGCATGGCGAACCTCTCCCAGGAGGCAATGGCGCAGCGGCTAGACATCAGCCGCAGCGCCTATCAGTACTACGAGCGCGGTGAGCGAGACATCACCGGCACGCTCCTGCTGCGGGTCTTTCAGGAGTTCGACGTCGATCCGCTCTGGATCTTGGAGGGTGACACCGAGCACGGAAAAAGTCGGCGGCACGACGAGATCACGCAAGCCTACCGCAAGATCGGTCTGGCGGTCGAACACCGCATTTCGGAACGCGGCCTGAGCGTAACGCCTGAAAAGAAGTGGGATGCCATCGACTTCCTCTTCGCCGAATTTCTCAACACCGATGCTTTGGGCGGCGCAGACCATGCGCCGGACACAAAGCGTATCGACAGCGTTCTGGGGCTGGTTGCGTAGTGTCTGACAACAACTTTTCCTTTCCCGCCGAAGTCCATGTTCTGAAGCCCCGGAAGGTTTCGGTATCCCGCAGAGTTGACGATTTCCTTGAGCGAGAGGGAATGGTCCCGACTGACGAGGCGCATTCAGAGGCGGAGGGGTCTTCGCGTCAGAGTAAGGTTCGGCCCAACGCCAAGAACATCAATGCGATTTGTTGCGCAGCATGCGGGCAGATCGAGTACCTCTCCCGCGAGTACTGCCGATGCGGTCACTTCCTGCGCGGCCAGATGGAGGACGAGTACCTGGCATGGGAGCGCGATCTTCATGCCAAGCATGCAGCGCTGGCAGAAACCTTCGAGCGCAAGATGAAACCTCTGCGCGGTCTACTTCTTGTGGCAATCCCCTTCCTGCCTGTCCCAGTGCTGCAGTTCCTGTTCTGGCCCGACAGTCTCGGTGTTAGTTCAATGGCTTGGTTCGCTCCTGCAGTGGTAATTGCCGGGGCTGCGGCGGTCCTCGACGCGATACTAAGGCGCCCGCTCACTTCCAGCGCATCGATCCTCGAGAACTACACCTTTGAGACCTTTCTGGAAGACCGAGCAGCAAATCACCCGCATTGACCACACGACGTTTCTCTTTTTGGTTGTTGCGGAAGTGCGTTCACGCCTGCAATCGCACTGTAAGCGATCTATTGACACATCTAAGCAAATAGGCTACATACAGCGATGATAAAGACGTTCACGAATAAGCAGCTGAAGGCACTTTGGGAAACGGGGAAGTCCAAGATCGACGCGCGGTTTCACAAGCGCATCCTGCGGCGGCTCGACGCCCTTGATGCCGCCACCACGCCCGAGGACATGATCCTTCCCGGTTTCGACTTTCATGCGCTGCGAGGTCACAACCCCACGCGCTATACGGTCCATGTGAACGGACCATGGTGCATCACGTTCGAGTTCAGAGATGGCGATGCCTATGTACTGGACTTCGAGCAATACCACTAGGAGGCGTAGATGAGCCGCAACCCCGACCGCTGCCCGACGCATCCGGGCGAATTGCTCCGCGAGGATGTGATCCCCGAGACGGGCAAGTCCAAGGCCGAGATCGCGCGGATGCTGGGCATCTCGCGTCAGCATCTGCATGACGTTCTTGCAGATCGCAAACCGGTTAGCCCAGAGGTTGCCGTGCGCCTTGCGAAGTTGTTTGGGAACGAACCTTTGTTCTGGATCAGGATGCAGGGTGCCTATGACGCTTGGCATGCCTCTCGGGAAGTGGATGTGTCTGGCGTGCCGACGTTGTTTGCTGCGGAATAGCTGGGGCAAGCCGACTGGCTTTTGCAGTTCACATTTGGCGGGACCGGCCCCTAAGTTGACCTTCAGAACAGCGACTAACGCTGCAGTGCGATATTCTTCAAAACGGACGTTGAAATTCATCTGAGACTGCGCAAATATCAAACAGTGAGTTTCCGAGATCAGCGCTGATGACCTTGGGTTTCACCGTCGGAGATGTTGGGGCGTGGCTGTTCATCCTCTGGGTTTGCGTGGACTGGTATTTCAATCTCACCTTTCCAATGGAGGATTTCATGAAAGCAACGTTTAAAACTGGTATGGATGCTCTCGCGGTTCTGTGGGCCTAGTTGGGTGAGCAGCCACGCCTACCACAAGAAGACGGGTTGGCCTGAGGTTTGAGCTGGTAGACCGCGAGGGGGCGGTGCGAATCCGTCCCCCCACACCACATCGGCCCACAGCGGACTTTGGACCCATCGTTGATCGCTGCAATGGAGCATTACGGAACCAGTCATTCGTGGATCATGTAGAATTTCAAAAATGAGGTTGGTGAAAGTGCGGGCTTTGCCGCTGTTTAAGGATAAATTCTCGAAAGACAAAACGTGGAATTGGCATGAGCAATAGGAGCTACCAGCTCTATGACTGCAAAGGGTAAGGCGATGAGCGCATCTGAGCTTGTGTTAGGAATGGTTGCCTGTCGCGAAAATGCGCGTGAATTGCTCGAGGAAGCCGACATACTAATAAGCGCAAGCCGTCACGCACGCGCTTATGCTCTATTGTACACGGCATGCGAAGAGCTTGGAAAGTTTTCGGTACTAGAACTCGCAGCGGCGAGAATCCTTCAGGATAATCCTCCCAATTGGAAGCGGCTTTGGCAAAGATTCCGATCCCACGACTCCAAAGCGGCCCAGCTTGAAATTCAAATAATGCGTCTATCGCTTTCACATTGTGATGAAGACGACTTCCCCAAATTAGCTGAAACCCTCTTCGGAAACGGATTGATCATCCGTAACTCTTCACTGTACGTCGATCTAGGCCCAGATGGTCAATTTCGTAAGCCGTCCAATCTCAACTTTGACATGCCATTGCCGGTACTCCGTGCTTTAACGGTGCTTGCAATCTCTGGTGCAAACCAACGCGGAGATACGGCTTCTGATATTGAGGCGCAACTAAAATGCCTTCAGGATGAAGAGGAAAAATTTCAAGCGGAAATGGTCTTATTCAGAGTGTTCGAAAGAGCTCGCGACTCCGGGATCAGTCGAGATAAAATGACCGAACTTGTTGAACGTCACTTGTCCAAAAGTGGTCGTGCTAAGACGTAACCGTCCGATTGTTGCCGCCTGCCATGAATCGACCTGATAGCCTAAGACACGTGCATAGCGACGTCGCAAATGACGTCTCTTATGCGCGGAGGGATCATGCGGGGCGAAATTCTGGGGGTCGAGCGGCGCCGTCATTGGGGTGACGACGAGAAGCTGGCGATCGTGAGCGCGGTCGGTGTGGGCGGCCCGACGGTGACGCAGATCGCGCGGCGCCACGAGGTGATCCCCGAAGCACTAGCGCGACTTCCTCGATGATTTCGTCAAAGATTCAGAGATCATCGCGCGTATGAAGTAAAATGGACCGCAGCAACAATCGGGCGGTTACGATGTATCGTCAGACATCACTTGTAAAAAGGTTGAAGGGTCACAAGGCGCTAGGTATAGGTGGCCAAGTAACACAACACACGCAATCATATACAGGATGCTGCCAATCGTCCGGTTGGTGTCCGGATCGCCGAGGCGGACTTGTGGCGGTGACGTGGTCGACATTGCAGAAAGATGAGACAACATGAGTGGATTGAATACTGATCATAATAAGGAAATGGTCATGGCATTCAGGTCTGGCGTTGCAACCCAGATAAGCGGAAGTGTGGTTTACCTTAACAATACGGTGAATTGGGCGCTAACACTTATCCTAGCAGCCCTTGCATCACTCACCATCTCTGATATACCAAGTGCCCAATTTCAGGGAGTGTTCTTTGCAGCTCTCCTGATCGCCGTATTTCATTTCTTCATACGAGCGTGCAAAGCTTACCTGAATGTCATTAGATTTAGCCTTTTAGACCGAGAAACATTAAGCCAGATAGAATCTGGAAATTGGATAGACGCAGTGCAGATTATACGGAATTACTACTACAACTGGCTATCACCACTGCCGCTACATCAAGTTGTATCTAAGGTTCTGTTCGAGCTTGGCTTCTTTTACTTCTTCGCCATTGTCTTGGGTCTTGTTGTATACTTCACGTTTTCCCAAGGAACCTCTTTGTATTTCCCACTTATTGCCATAGGTTTCTCCATGATCGAGGTATACTTCGGGCTCTTTAAATCTCCCTATTTCCGGAACGTTGAAGTAAATGAACTGGCTCAGCGAACTAAATAGCAGGCTCGGTAATTTTCAAATATTTTCTCGCGATTTCAACGTGTGACCTGCCCCCCGGTCGTCCCTCATTCATAACGAGAGTCCTTGGGATTGATAGTCGTCGTTTTGGGCTTGGGCAAGCGCGCCGGGCGCGGAGCCCTCAGATTGCTCAAGCGCTCGGCGCGCTTCAGCGGGTGTTTTGTTGCCCAGCGAGGAATGCGGCCTGACGTGGTTGTAATCATAGCGCCACAGGCGCAGTTTTCGCCGTGCATCGTCCAGGCTGTCGAATATCTCCTCGTTCAGGCATTCGTCGCGCAGGCTGCCGTTGAATGACTCGATGTAGCCATTCTGCTGCGGCTTGCCCGGATCGATGTAATGCCATGCGACACCGTTCTCGTTGGCCCATTTCGCTTCGCGGACCTTCGGTTCAGGATCGCCTTGCTGGTGAATTCAGTCCCGTTGTCGCTGACGACACAGGCGGGTTTGCCATAGATCCTGACCAGCGCATCCAGTTCCCGCGCCACCCTGGCCCCAGAGATGCTCGTGTCGACAATTAGGCCGAGGTTTTCGCGGCAGCAATCGTCGTTCACCGCCAAAATGCGGAATTTGCGGCAGGCCCCGAACGTGTCGGACAAGAAGTCCAAGGACCAACGCTGGTTTGGCCGCTGCGGCACTGGCATTGGTGTCCGACTGCCGCGCGCCCGCTTACGGCCACGTCTGCGTCGCACCGACAGCCCTTCTTCGCGGTAAATCCGGTAGAGCTTCTTTTCGTTCATCACCATGCCCTTGCGCTCCAGCATGATACCAATGCGCCGATACCCAAACCGACGCCGCTTCTCGGCGATCTTGTTCATTTCCACACGGATTTCCGGATTATCGGGCGGCCTCTCGCGCCGCACTGTCTTCGGATCAACACCGATCAGGACGCAGGCCCGGCGCTGAGAGATCGGATGATCCTTCATCGCCTGCAGCACTGCCTCCCGCCGTTGCATCGGCGTCGTTAGGGCTTTCCCAGCAGATCTTTCAGCACGACGTTGTCGAGCATGGTATCCGCTAGCAAACGCTTCAACTTCGCATTCTCGTCCTCGAGCTGCTTCAGCCGCTTGGCGTCCGACAACTCCATCCCGCCATACTTGGCCTTCAGCTTGTAAAACGAGGCCGGGCTGAGACCGTGCTTGCGACAGACCTCCGCCGTGGCCATGCCAGCCTCCTGCTCTTTGATCATTCCGATGATCTGCGCTTCGGTGAAACGGCTTTTCCTCATGTCGTCTGCTCCTTCAAAGGTTGGGCAGACTCTACATCAGACTGAGGGAACTTCCGGGGGGCAGGTCACGTGCTATATATCGGAAACGTCCGCATTGGGCAGCTACGCGTTGGTTTCTAATGACCCGGAGACACCATTCTAGACCATAGACCTGCTCACTTTCGAATGAATTAATTTGACCAAGGCCCCCGATCTGGCCACGGGTTAGTAAAGCACGTTCTCTTTTCTGTCCTGGTGAATGGGTTTCAGTGGAGGCGGTCGGCACTTGAAGCCTGATGGACTGACCTAAGACAAAATAGGTGGGAAAGCAGGCTGACTAGTAGTTTGGTTTTCTTGGGTTAGTTCCGCAAAATAGCTAGGGTAATTTGAGATGTTCAAGCTCTGATTGGTAAAATGCTACCCCCTTGTGGAACCAAGAGTCGGAGGCGAACCTCTCCGATTCCAGTCGCCCCAATGGTACTGAGTGATGGCCATCTTCAAGAATAACAGCAGCTTGGCCGGTTCGGAAAGTACCAATTTCGTGTGCTGCTATACTGTTTTGTGAAACAAAGCCCTCAAATTCCTGGAAGCGTTTATCTGCGACGGATACAACAACGCTCCAGTCGCCCCAGCCCATCCAAGCGCGCTCAGATTTAATGAGCCGCCCCTTTTCGGAGCAAGATCTTCGCAGCTTTTCCAAATCAACAGACAACGCCAGCCCATTTACGCGGGACATTTCCTGCATTGTGGGCGCCAAACCGTCACTAGTGTCCATAGCACATTCTACAAACCCGGACTCTTTTAAAAGCTGCATTTCAATTACTTGCGCAACCGGCCGAAAAAGAGGGCTGTCTTCGGGGAGTGTTTCTCCATTTTGTAATGCTATAACGTGGCTCCAAAATCTACCTGGCCTTCCAACAACGACAAGGCGGCTTCCCGCTGAAGCTCCTGTTCTCGTTAGAGGGGGGGAGTGTGAAGTTCCTATGGCAGTGCCTGTAGCGTTGAGTGATACCGCTTCACGAATATTCCCACCGACATAGTCAAGACCATTCGCTTTGCACGAATCGCGAATCCCTCGCAGCAAACGTTCAAATTTCATAACTTCATAGTCTCTAGGTAAATCTAGCGCGGCTAAGAAACAATTTGGCGACGCTCCCGCTGCAGCTAAATCGGAAGCGTTTATGGTTACAAGCAGCCATCCAAACCAATATGGATCGTCATCATGTGCCAAGACTTCTGCTGCAGGGCGCGGGCAGGGATCTGTAGAGACGGACAAATATCCGCCTCTGATGTTGACTGCTGCACAATCATCACCAGTCCCTGTAGTGTACTTTGGGATGATTTCGCTTAGGATTCTGCGTTCGCCCAAATCTGAAAGCCGCATTGGCTACTCCTTTCGTAAAATAAAAACGGTTTCGTCCATAAGGCTTGGCATTTGTCTCCGGTTAGAGGAAATATTTCTAGATTTTCGTACATCTAGTGAAAAACCTGAGTTGAGCACTCGTTCGATAAAGGGTTCAACCGTATCTTTCCTACTTGGCGATGAACCGAAAACGATTACTCCATAACCACCTGATTTTAGCACCCGGGCTGTTTGATCGAAGACCTCGCCTATGTCAGCAATAAATTTTGCATGATTGTCTTTCCTGTAGCGCTTACTGCGTGCACCGATCTCTTCCTTTCGCAGTGGTTCGATTTCAAAACCGAACCACTCCATTGAAAGTCTCTGAGCTTTTACGTAGTCAGCAACGCCTAGATAAGGTGGTGACGTCACGAAGCAGTCAATTTCTCCGTCTTTTAACGACTTTAGCGCGAGCCTTGAGTCTTGGCAGATGACTTTTGAATGGGCGGACGAGCCTCTGTTATCCGTTCGCGCAAGATGCGCTCGCTTGAAACGCTCTAGTGCGATCAGAAAGAGCTTCTTGGCCTCTCCCACTCTGTCAGTCTTTGGCTGAGAGTTGTCGCAAACATACCCCCAGTGGCGAGTCTCGCGACAGCTAGGTAGCAAAATTGAGGAGAATGTGGCCTTCACTATCGTGTATATGGGCTCCGGTTCCTGTTCTATCATACCCCAGATTTTCCGAAGCTCGGTTAACGTTTGATCAGCGAACCATTTTGTTCCTTGAACTGCTTCTGGAACGTCAGAGAGACGGGCATGTTCCCAGCCTTGGCTCAAACGAAGTTTGAATCGGTCGATTAGAACAGCTAATTCGTCACCTGGTTCTTCTACGAGCTTTGCAGATGCCATCAGACAAGAGACAGGATTGATATCAATGCCAACAGAGTTTCGCCCTAGTCTCTTGGCCTCAACCAGCGTTGTTGCGGAGCCCATAAAGGGGTCCAAAACTGTATCGCCAGGCCTGGATAACCTGCTGATTGCAACTGCAGGTACTTGCGAAGGAAATCGACACGGATGCCAATGTAGACCGGAAAAATCTGACTCGCTTTTTTCCGTTGTGAAGTCCCAATCGATCTCAGACAATCTTCGTATTATCGCATCTTTTCTGACGTCCGCGCTCATGCCGACCAATCCAAGAAGTCATTCCCCAAGATTGCGGGGTCCAAACGTGCTGCACTTGTGGAAAACCCGTAAACAATGAGGCTGTTTGATCGCTCACCCAGTTCCCATTCAGATTCTGTTCTTGGATCCCAAGCAACAATACGTTTGTTGAATGTGCCTTTGTCTCTGAAGCTATATCCATAAGTTCTGCCCGAAACACGACGATGCTCGAGGTAGTTCTTGATCAAGAGTGCAATTTGATCTCGTGATAGTTCAAAGAGGCGATGGTCGCAAAACTGCACGTGCTTACACATGACCAATTTAGGAATTTCGCCTATAAAATCCCGATCAAGCATAGCCTTCGTCTTTGGAGACGACATTCTAAGTGCTTCGACTAACTCATGGTCCGAATACGTCCAGTCTTCTAAGTTCAGAGCGCCACTTTCAAGCGAAGTCTGAATTGCATCTGAGAGAACAGCTTGAGCCGCAACCGTTGGGCCGTCAAACACAAGAATGTCGTATGCAGCTTTTCTAAGCTTCATCCAATATAGAAGATTATCCCGATGAAAAGCCTCAAGCTCAAGGTCGTGCGATATGGTCGCGCCCAAGCCTGACGCGAGATCCTTCAACATGCTAACATCGATTTTTTTGCCCAGCATCCAGTTCATCCGAGCGACGTTATCTATGTTATCGTAGTCTACGCTGCCAAAGATCAATTTTGATGCTGGATGGTTACCTTCCAGAATTGAGATAACGAGGCCTTGATCAATGTTCGCCTTCTCACAGAGCTTCAGAAATTTTGGCTGTTGTGCGAAAAATATCTGCGTAGCCTTCGGATCCAACCTTTCGCTACCCTGAAGAAGTTCCGGGATGACACTTTCATGATCCCAGTCGAACCGGTCAGATAGGAAGTACTCAAACAAATGTGCAAAGGCAGGCGTGCCAACATCATGCACCACTATGGCTGCTAGAACGGCGCGATGCTCTTCGGGTCCAAAGTTGAGCATCGGGTTACATAGAGCCAGGTGCAATACGCCTAGCGTATGAGAGTAGCGTCTCGTTTCGGAAAGGCTGGATAGCGAAGGAGAATTGATGTTGATCAATCTGACTTCAGTCAAGCGTCGGAACTCAGGTGACATGAGCAAGCCGTCCAAGTAACCTGGTAGCTCGAACGAACCATATAATGCGTCAACAATCCTCATGATTGAAAGAGCCGCATTATTCGAGATGACACGTAGCTAGGCAGGTAAGCAAAAACGAATGGAACTGCGCTGGCAATTAGGCGAACAAGGCCGTCATTATCCTTAATCCAATGATCAGCCCCAAGAGAAACCACCCAATTTACCGATGCTAATGAAGTAGCAAAAGATGGTGTGTTCAAAATCCATAGCGCAAATAGGACTAAGCTCGCAGGCAAGATGGTCGATATCCACCAACCATTCCTCAATCTTCCAAAAATTGGCACCAGAAAATTCCCAAGTCGGTCAAATTTCGTCCGACTTTCCAATAGGCCCTCAAATGAAAGCGCTATAGCGGCTTGATCGACTGTCGCCGCGAATGCAGCCCCAGGGAGTTTGAAAAAACTGTCGTTTCTGAGAGCGTACGAAAGCTGCAATGCTAATGCCTCTCTACGCGATGCATTCTGGATAATCGACAACGCCGCCCCATGCTTTGACAGTCCAGCGATCATCAAACCGTAGATCAACAGTGTCGGGTAACACAGATAGTCGCGCTTTACGTAGGTCTGACCCTCTTCTCCGGGCTTTAAATAATCAAAAAATGAGATTGTCTCGGTGTTTTGATCGTCGAAGCTAGACACGTAGTTCCTAGCATCTGCTACCAAGCTTTTTAGATTTGCCTTTTGGGGAAGTGTGAAAAGGAGAACAGATTTTGCAAAGTTCGAGAGTGTTACAGAACGGCCAGATTTCACCAAGTTCAAGAGGTATGACTGAGCCTTCCCCACGGCTTCATCACTGGTTTGATTTCGATGAAGGGCGAGCAGCGCCCATGCTGTCATCTCAGGTCGAGACGGACCTCTGTCCTGGCCGCCAATGTTGTGCCAATCAGACCAAGATCCATCATCAAGCTGCCTGCTCAGAAGGGCAGCCAAAGCTTCCCCTTTCAAGCCCTGAAGCCTTTCATCATCAATTTTGGCAAGTGACAGGACCAAGAATGCAACGCGGACATTTTGCAGTTTGAGCTTTTCATTGTGCCCATCATCTTCCCAGAACTGTTTTAATTGGGCGATAACACGTTGATCGATGTCAGAATTATCTATCGCTATCTGTCTGTAAAGAAGTGCGGCGCAGGTGCCGTACGGTCCGATTTGTTCCTTATGACCCTCTGCGTTGAGGAATTGGCCCCATCCGGCATGTGCAGGATTTTCCGGGCTTATCCGCAGCGAGGAAGTGAGGTCATTTCCTAGATGGGCCAACGAGGCCTTTAGTTCGTCATCGTGCATCCGACTCTCCCAGCCTGCGCCGCGTTTGGTTGGCCATTTTTTTCGCCCTCAGAATCTGAGGGTGCTTCTGCCAATCTTCAGAGCCCTCTTCGCCAACCAAGTGCGCAACCAAGCTTCGGAATAGTTGCCTTGGAACATTCAAAGGTTGAGAAAAAACAGTATAGTCTGCGGGCGAGGAAGACACCAGGTGGTAAGGCTCCAATGCTGCCGAATAATCATAAGCCGCGCTCAGCGACTGAAATGTTCTTTTTTCCCCAAAGTAGCTACTCGCAATTGAGCCAATGTCGGGGCTATCAAAAAGCAGGACGTGAGCATGAAAACAGTGCTCTTCATGGTTTGTGCCGTCTGTGCGGCAAACTGGGACGCGGCCATTCTCAGTCATGAGTAAATGCTGGTCATTGTTCGAAAGGATTTTTCTAACTTTTGCCAGACTTGGCAGAATATTCTCTTCGTTTTTTGCATCAGAGAACGAGCGGATGTGATCTTTGGTTCCTACAACGAAGTAGTTCTGGGTAATCGGACCTAGCCCAACCATGGCGACTAGGTGTTCATTTTCCCACACAATCAGCTCTCTATCAGGCTGACAAAGGAAGCAATTCTTGATCGGCAAATTGTCGTCTCCATTTGGCATGTGGAAGTGTCTACCAGGAAAGCGTCAAGAGATATGGGCAAAAGTTGGAGACGCTTGATCAGGCGGTGACTCGAAGTTGGCGGATCTCGTCGCGGAACTCAACCCCATGGATGATGTCAGGCAGGCGGTTTTGCCCGTCGAGCGTGCGCCATTTTTCTGCGCGGACATCATCAGCTTGAAGGCCATGACCAGCCCGGTTTTCAAGCTGAGGCATCCCTTGGTGCGTTTTGTGCGATGCCGGACGGTGGCGAAGGTGCTTTCGTTCGGATTTGACGTCCGCATGTGTTTCAGTGTTCCGTCGGGCAACGCTGCAGGCTCCACGAATCTAGGGCCCAACGCCTCGCCTTGGCGACTATAGCCTAAGCACTATTAAGCAAAACTATAGCTCATAAACGATGTTGACACAATATAGTTGTGGAGCTATCAATGCGCCATGACAAACACCCTCGCAAATCCCGTTCGAAGTCTGCGCCAAGCCGGGGCAGTCCTGCGTGGGCGGCGGGCTGCGCAGAAGATTAGCCAGAAGCAGCTGGGCGAATTGACTGGCACCGCACAGTCGACCATTTCCGACATCGAGAACGGAGTCGTTTCGATGAGTCTAGATGTCTATCTGCGTCTCCTAGAAGCCCTTGGCGCGGAACTGTCAGTGGCTGACCGGGACACCATTTAAGATGGCACGCACCGCCCGTTCTGGTCGTCGCACGCGTCAAAGCAAGACAGCCGTCTGGTACGAAAGGTCGAAGGTGGGCACGCTGACTCGCGCAACTGATGGTGCCATCGCTTTCACCTACGACCCCGCTTGGCTCGCGTCCGAGACCGCCTTTCTAGTGGCCAGTGCGCTGCCGCTGTCCAGGGCCAAGTGGCAGGGCGATCCTGTTGTCGCCGCCTTCGACAACCTCCTTCCCGACGCTGAGGGTGAGCTGCGCGAAAAGATCGCAGCGCGGGTCGGGGCTGAGGGCAAGGATGTGTTCTCTTTGTTGTCGGTGCTGGGGCGTGATTGTGCAGGTGCGCTGCAGTTTCTGCCGGTGGATGAAATCCCCTCAGCGCTAGACATGCAGTACCGGATCGTCTCGGGAGAGGAGATGGTCGCCGATCTGAGGAACCTTGCAGCTGCCCCACTCGCCCTAGGCGAGGACGAGGGCTTCAGGATTTCTATTGCCGGCGCGCAGGAGAAGACCGCCTATCTGCGTGTAAACGGCCAGTGGGCCAAGCCGCACGGCATCACGCCGACCAGCCATATATTCAAGACACCCATGGGCATCTTGCCCGGCCCGGACCAGATCGACCTCAGCGACAGTGTCGAGAACGAATTGTTCTGCATGACGCTCGCGCGCGAGTTAGGCGTACCCGCCGCGCATGTCGAGAAGATCACCCTTCCCGGGCAGGTTGTGCTGTCGGTCGAACGGTTCGATCGGATCTGGCAAGGCGACACGCTGAAACGTCTGCCGCAGGAAGATATCTGCCAGTCACTGGGTTATTCCTCCGCTATGAAGTACCAGAAGCTCGGTGGTCCGGGTGTCGCGCAGATCATGGAACTTCTGCGGGAATCTGACATACCAATCGTAGATAGGGAGACGTTCTTTCGGGCGCAAATCTTCTTTTTCCTGATCGGTGCCTCGGACGGGCACGCCAAGAACTTTAGTCTGTGTCAGGGGCGTCGGGGACGGTTCAGGCTTGCGCCGCTCTATGACATCCTAAGCATTGCCCCAGTCGTGCGTGCTGGACGGTTGCAGCGCAAGCGCTACCGACTCGCAATGTCAATCGATGGCCACTACGGTATCGACGAGATTGTGCCCCGCCACTTTGAAGCCGAGGGTCGCGCTGCAGGTTTACCCAAGGGACGCGCATTGGAGCTGTTGCAGGATATGACGGATCGGCTGGGCCCCGCTCTTGATCGGACGCTGCTGGCGGTCGGTGATCAGGTGCCGGAGGCGGTCAGCGGACCGATAGCTACCGATTCTATGCAGCGGGCGGCTCAGATGAAAGAACTGCTTTAGGCAACTGGCCCCTTTGTCGCCAACCCCGCCAGCGCCTCGTCGACCTCGCGTGTCATCGCGGCCTGCCGCGCCTCCCAGAGAGTGCGGAAGTCTTCGATAAAGTCGACAAAGAACCGCGCGAAGGCGCGGATCATGGCCGCGTCCTTGGCCGTGTAAGGGATTGGGTGGCCGCGCAGTTTGGCCTCGTTCAGTTTGCGGGCGATCTGGTTGATCGCAGTGCCGTGGGTGGTGATGTCCGCGCCCCAAGCATGCATCTGGTCAATCACGGCCTGATCCGCCGGACGCAACAGCACGTCCGCCGCATCTATTAGGCAACGCAGGGCGGCTGGGTGGTCGGTGATTCCGCGCCTCGCCAGCGCGGCCCTAAAGCCCGCCAACTCCCGCGCGCTGACGCGTGTGCTGATCGTTCGGGTGCGGGCCGGGCGCGCACCTTTGGCCTTGCCCAGCGTGTTGTAGATCGTCCGGCGCGAGACGCCGAAGCGGTTGGCCAGCGCAGCGGCAGAATTGCCCTCGGCGCGGGCTTCGATGATCTGGCGGCGTTCGTCGTCGGTCAGTTTGCGATGGTGGCCCATGTGAAGTTTACGTTCCTATTTCTTGCCAACTTCCTCCAAGGCCCCCGCCTCCCAGCGTCAGCGGAGGCGGATCAGGGGCTTGGAGTCCATTTCGGTGGGGTTGCTGGGCGGGACGGGGCGCAGGGGACGCGATGCAGGAAACGCGATGCGCACAGCACAGGGCACCGGACGCGGCGCAAAGGACGTGATGCGCGATGCGGAAGGCGTAGCGCAAAGGACGCGGGACGGGACGCACGCTCCGGAAAGCGCGATGCTCGGGACGCGATGCGCGGCGCAATTTGCAGAGGACGCGCCGCTCATCCCGCCAACCCCGCCGCGCGCAACTGGCCATCGGTCACCAGCCCCGCAGCCACCAGCGCCGTCACCTGCGGGGCGGTGATGTGTTTGCACATCGGGCTGCGGTCGCGGACCCAGGCAGCCAGCCGGGCGTGGTGATCGGCAGCCAAAACCGTCCGCGCCTCCCGCTCCTCGGCCATCGCCTCAAGGAAGCGCTGCCACCGGCGGGTGGCAAACCAGTTGTCTGAAAAACAGACTTTCGATCGTGTGAAGCCCGCGCTTTCGGTCGAATAAGCCTGCACGGCGCGGAGCAGGTCGTCGGGGTCAACGCCCTCCTTCACGAACTCTTCGATCTTCGAAAGGCACGCTGCCCTCCCGCGTTGCCGGTCCTTCGGATAGGCCGCCCAGATCCTTTCAACCCGTTCATCCACCGCCGCCTCCGCGCGCTTGCGCGTAGGTGGTTTATGGATGGTTTCAGGGTGGTTTGGGGTCCACCGTGGACCCCGTACCCCGTCCACCCTGGACCCCCTACCGGGGTCACGCTGGACGGGGTCCACTGTGGACCCCGTTCCTTCGTCAGGTTCGGCGGAGCTTTCCAAGGCTATGACCTGGTCGAGCACGATACGATAGATCACGGTGAAACCGTTCTTGCAGGGGCGGCGCCCGGTCTCGATCAGGATACCCTCTTTCAGGAAATCGCTGATCGTCCGCTTCACGGTGCTTTCGCCCAGTTCCGTGTGCCGCTGGATCGTGCCCTTGGAACACCAGATGCCCGAGCCGTCGTCGCTCGCCTTGTCGGCCAGGAACATGATGATCTGCTTACGCGCGGCGCTGCCGAAGCGGCGTTCGGCGCATTCGTTTGCGACGCGCCAGCTCATTGCCGGGCCTCAGAGGGGCTGAATCGGGCCTCAACTTGTACAGGTTTTGTACAGAAATCCCGTCTGCAGCGTCCGATTTCCCGGGAAATCAAACGGGCGTTTCCGCAGCCGCTTTCGCAAGCCACTGACAAAACGCCATATTTTTCAGGTGTTTTTGGTGACCCCGGCAGGATTCGAACCTGCAACCTGCCCCTTAGGAGGGGGCTGCTCTATCCTGTTGAGCCACGGGGCCACGCGGGGAACTGATTAGCGCGAGCGAGGGCCTTTGTCATCGTCCGATTTCCCTGTCAGCGTGTTTTGCCGTGGATTCACGCAGGCAGCTTGATCCTGTCAGGGTGTTCGCGGTAACAAAGGCGTAGGACCTTGTGGACATCCCTCCGTGACCCAACATGACAGACATCCCCTGACCCTTCGCGACGTGTCCGAGGCCGCGGGCGTGTCTGAAATGACAGTAAGCCGCGTTCTGCGCAATAAGGGCGATGTTTCGGAGGGCACGCGGCAACGGGTGCTCGAAGCGGCCAAGCGGTTAGGATACGTGCCCAACAAGATTGCGGGGGCTTTGGCCAGTCAGCGCGTCAATCTTGTTGCGGTGATCATTCCGTCGATGTCGAACATGGTTTTTCCCGAGGTGATGACCGGAATTAGCCGGGTTCTTGAGGAAACCGAGTTGCAACCCGTGGTCGGGCTGACAGGATACCGGCCTGAGAAAGAGGAAAAAGTCCTCTACGAAATGCTGTCCTGGCGCCCGTCTGGCGTGATCATCGCGGGGCTAGAGCATTCGGATGCAAGCCGCGCCATGTTGCGGGCAAGCGGGATTCCCGTGGTCGAGATCATGGATGTGGACGGCACGCCGATTGACTCGGTCGTGGGGATTTCGCACCGGCGCGCCGGGCAGCAGATGGCGCAAGCTATCATCAAGGCAGGCTATCGGCGGATCGGGTTCATGGGCACCAAGATGCCACTCGACCACCGGGCGCGCAAACGCTTTGAGGGATTTACCGAAGCTCTGGCCAAGGCTGGGATCGAGATGGCGGATCACGAGTTTTACTCTGGTGGATCAGCGCTGCTCAAGGGGCGGGAAATGACCGCTGAGATGCTACGGCGTACACCGGATCTGGATTTCCTCTATTATTCCAACGACATGATTGGGGCGGGCGGGCTGCTCTATCTGTTAGAGCAGGGGATCGACATTCCCAATGATATGGGGCTCGCTGGCTTTAATGGCGTCGAGCTGTTGGAAGGGTTGCCACGGGCACTGGCAACGATGGACGCCTGCCGGCTGGAGATCGGACGGCGTGCCGCCGAGATCATCGCGGCCCGCGCGTCAAACCCCGAGGATAGTGTCCCGGTGCGCATCACGCTCGAGCCGACGCTGAGCCTTGGCGATACATTGCGGCGGCGCTGATCATCTTTTGCCTGAAACTGTCGCAAATGGCTTTGCAATTCGGAACCGAATCGCAAAAGGCTGCGCGGAGTCGTCCAAAGAGCGGCGCAGGGAGAGGATAAAAAGACATGAAGATCGGTTTCATCGGGCTGGGCAATGTGGGCGGCAAACTGTCGGGCAGTCTGCTGCGCAATGGCCATGATCTGACAGTGCACGACCTGAACGCGGATCTGGTCAGTGATTTTGTCGCGCGCGGGGCCAAGGCAGCCACAAGCCCGGCACAGATGATGCGCGACTGCGAGGTGGTGATCACTTGCCTGCCGTCGCCCGCGGCGTCGGATGCGGTGATGCAGCAGATGCTGCCAGAGGTCGGGCCCGGCAAGATCTGGATGGAAATGTCCACCACCGATGCCGATGAAATCCGCCGTTTGGGCGGGCTTGTGATCGCGGCAGGCGGGGCGGCGGTGGATTGTCCGGTTTCAGGTGGGTGCCACCGGGCCGATACCGGCAACATCTCGATCTTTGCGGGCTGTGACCGGGCCACGTTTGAAAGGATTCTGCCGCTCTTGAAAACCTTGGGTCGGCGGCTCTTGCATACGGGCGAGATCGGTAGCGCCTCTTTGCTCAAGGTGATGACGAATTATCTGGCGACCGCCAATCTTCTGACGCTGTGTGAGGCGATGGTGACGATGAAGGGCGCGGGGCTGGACCTTGCGACCACTTATGAAGCGATCAAGATCAGTTCCGGCACGTCCTTTGTGCATGAGACCGAAAGTCAGGTGATCCTGAACGGCAGCCGCGACATCAGCTTTACCATGGATCTGGTGAAAAAGGACATTGGCCTGTTTCAAAAGATTGCCGATGACGCGGGCGTCCCGCTCGAAATTTCGCCGCTGATGATATCGATCTTTGATGACGGTATCCGGCGTTATGGCGCACGTGCGCAGTCAGATGACATCATTCGGCGGCTGGAAGAGGCGACCGGCCTCGACATTCGCGCGCCCGGCTTTCCGGCAGAGATGGTCGACGACGAGCCCGAGGAACAGGGCTATGAGGTGGTACCGCCGGGGCGGTAGACGGTTAACCACGCTTACAGGAAAGATTTGCCAGACGGGCGCGCCGGGCGTCTACTCGTTGCGTGTCAAGTGAGTGGCGTGCAATGTTGATGTTTGCGAGTCTTTTGGGGATGGTCGCGGTTGGGGCGGCGGCGTTCGTCGGCCTTCAGCCTGCGACCGACGAGCCTGAGGACGAGGGCGACCAGTCGGAGAGTGACAACGAGGGGCCTCGTCTGCTTGATGGTATCTTTGGGCAGGATGCGCCCATCGGCATGGGCGAGATTATCAACGGGACGCCCGAGGCAGAGACGCTGACCGGAACCGAGGGTGGCGATCAGCTCCATGGGCAGGGGTCGGACGATACGATTTTCGGCGGTGTAGGGGATGACAGGCTGCTTGGTGGCCTCGGCAATGATCGGATTTCCGGAGATAGCGGCGATGACACGCTCCATGGTGGCGACGGGATGGATTCCCTCTTTGGCGGAGAGAGCGAAGATACTCTCTATGGCCACAATGATGCCGATGAACTCTCTGGCGGCGATGGCGATGACAGTCTGGTCGGTAGCGCCGGGAATGATCTGTTGCGCGGGGATGCGGGCGACGATGCGCTGCATGGTGATGTCGGCGATGACACGCTGCAGGGGGGTCTCGGGCAGGACACGCTGTTTGGCGGTTGGGGCGATGATGTGCTGGTCGGGCTGGTCGATGACACCGCCACGCCCACGCTTGATGACAGCGACGCGCGCGATTTTCTGAATGGCGGCTCCGGTGACGATCTTATCCTTGCTGGTCACGGTGATCTGGTTACCACTGGGGCAGGTGCCGATACGGTGCTGCTGGGGGATTGGATCGAAGACGGTCAGGCGGTAGAGATCGTTGATTTTCACCCCGAAGAGGACCGGCTGATCGTATTTTACGATGCGCAGGCTGGCGACGAACCAAGCCTGAGCCTTGAACCGGAGCCAGAGAGAGGGACATCGCAGGCCGTGTTGCTGAACGGGGTCCAGATTGCGACGATTGGCAATGCCACGGGCCTGACCCTTGATCACATCGCGCTCTTGCCACGCGATGCGCTTCCGATGATCCGCGGTCTCTAGCCGCAGACAAATGGCACATCGCGATTCACGCTTTCCATTTCAGGCATTTTCCCCTATACGCGCGTATCCTTTGGGCACGGTCCCAAGGGTGTTCCATGGACCTTGCTGGACGACATCCCGGCTTGTGCCCGACACTTTTATGCAAGGAGACCCCGATGTCGATTACTGCCGCAGAAAAAGACCGCGTTATCAAGGAATTCGCAACCAAAGAAGGCGACACCGGTTCGCCCGAAGTGCAGATTGCAATCCTGACCTCGCGGATCACCACGCTGACCGAGCATTTCAAGACCCACAAGAAAGACAATCATGGTCGTCGTGGTCTCTTGATGATGGTCGCACAGCGCCGCAAGCTGCTGGATTACCTCAAGGGCAAGAATGAGGCCCGCTATCAGGACCTCATCAAGCGCCTCGGCATCCGCCGCTAAGACAAAATACCGCGCCCCCAATAGGGCGCGGTTTTCGTATGATCCGATTGCTGTCTCGGTTTGGCTTTGCCGAAATAGCAGGATGAAGAACCAAAAGCCGCGGGGCAATGTGGCCCCGGATGCAAATGGGCCCGACGGGATACGCCCGGACCGGCCAACTTAGGAAACGTGATGTTCAAAGAGACGAAAAAATCGATGCAGTGGGGGGAGGAAACCCTCACTCTGGAAACTGGCAAGATCGCCCGTCAGGCGGATGGGACTGTGATTGCCACGCTTGGCGAGACCTCGGTCATGGCCAATGTAACCTTTGCCAAAGAGGCAAAACCCGGTCAGGATTTCTTTCCGCTGACCGTGCATTATCAAGAGAAATACTATGCCGCAGGCAAGGTGCCCGGCGGCTTTTTCAAGCGTGAAGCGCGCCCCTCTGAGAAAGAGACGCTGACCGCACGCTTGATCGACCGTCCGATCCGCCCGCTGTTTGTGCCGGGTTTCAAACATGAAACGCTGGTAATGTGCACCGTGCTGAGCCACGATCTGGTGAATGATCCCGATATCGTGGCCTTGATCGCAACCTCTGCGGCGCTGACGATTTCGGGCGCGCCCTTCATGGGTCCGATTGCAGGGTGCCGCGTGGGTTTTGTGGACGGGGAATATATCCTCAACCCCGAAATCGACGACATGCATGATCTGCGCAACAACCCCGAGCAGCGTCTCGATCTGGTTGTCGCGGGCACCAAAGATGCCGTGATGATGGTGGAATCCGAGGCCTATGAGCTGACCGAAGAGGAAATGCTGGGCGCGGTCACCTTTGCGCATGAGCAGCTCAAGCCGGTTTGCGATCTGATCATCTCGTTGGCCGAAGACTGTGCCAAAGAGCCGTTTAATTTCACACCGCCGGATTACTCTGATCTTTATGCAGCTGTGAAAGCAGCCGGTGAAGAGCAGATGCGCGCCGCCTTTGCCATTCGCGACAAGCAGGAACGCACCCATGCGATTTCCGCCGCCCGCGAGGCGATCAAGGCCAAGCTGAGCGATGAGCAGCTTGAGGATCAGAACCTTGGTTCGGCATTCAAGAAGCTGGAATCGACGGTTCTGCGCGGCGACGTTGTCAAGAATGGCAACCGGATCGACGGGCGTCGTTTGGATGAAATCCGTCCTATCGTATGCGAAACCGGCCTCTTGCCGCGGACCCATGGCTCGTCGCTGTTCACGCGTGGCGAAACGCAGGCACTGGTTGTGACCACCCTTGGCACCGGCGATGATGAACAGTTCATCGACGCGCTGCACGGGAATTTCAAATCAAACTTCCTGCTGCATTACAACTTCCCCCCCTATTCGGTGGGCGAAGCTGGGCGGGTCGGCGCACCGGGACGTCGTGAAATCGGTCACGGCAAACTCGCGTGGCGCGCGCTTCAGGCGGTTCTGCCGCCGGCGACGGATTTCCCCTATACCGTGCGTCTGGTGTCCGAGATCACGGAATCGAACGGTTCTTCGTCCATGGCGTCGGTCTGTGGCGGGTCGCTGTCGATGATGGATGCGGGCGTGCCGCTCAAGACATCCGTGGCCGGTGTGGCGATGGGTCTGGTTCTGGAAGAAGACGGCTCTTTTGCGATCCTGTCGGATATTCTGGGGGATGAAGATCACCTGGGCGATATGGATTTCAAGGTGGCTGGCACCGCAGACGGTATCACCTCGCTTCAGATGGATATCAAGGTCGCGGGCATTACGCCCGAGATCATGAAAAAGGCGCTGGAACAGGCGAAAGCCGGGCGTTTGCACATCCTTGGTGAAATGAACAAGGCACTCTCGGGCGCGGCAGAGTTCAGCGTACACGCACCGCGTATCGAGACTATGCAGATTCCCACCGACAAGATCCGTGAAGTCATCGGGTCGGGCGGCAAGGTGATCCGCGAGATCGTCGAGGTGTCTGGCGCCAAGGTCGATATCAACGACGAAGGCATCATTAAGATCGCATCGCCCAACGGGGAGTCGATCAAGAAAGCCTATGACATGATCTGGTCGATCGTGGCCGAGCCGGAAGAGGGCAAGGTCTATGACGGCAAGGTCGTCAAGCTTGTGGATTTTGGCGCTTTCGTCAATTTCTTTGGCAAGCGGGACGGTCTGGTGCATGTCAGCCAGATCGAGAACCGGCGCCTGAACCATCCGAGCGATGTGCTCAAGGAAGGGCAGGACGTAAAGGTCAAGCTCTTGGGCTTTGACGATCGCGGCAAGGTGCGTCTGTCGATGAAAGTTGTCGATCAGGTCACTGGCGAAGAAATCGTGCCTGAGAAGGGTGAAAAAGACGCCGAGTAAGAAGGCATCTCAAGACGTGAAAGGAGGCCCCGGTGGACACACTGGGGCCTCTCTTTTTTCAATCTGGCCAACAGCGGCGAGAAGGTAAGGTTTTCCATACGGGCCTTTAACCTGATTTATTCCCCATGAATTAAGGCATGGTTTCTGCGATATATATCCATGTGGATAGGTATACTTGTACTCTGGTCTCTGTTTTTTTGTAATTGGCTGTGCCATCACTCACGTTCATGAACTCCAATGCGCGCCCCGGTGGAAACACCGGGGTTTTGCATTTTAGGGCAATCGGCACCTGCGGCGCGTGATTTGCGGCCCAGTTAGTTAAGCATCGCTTCAATCTTTTCTGTGATCTCGCCGGAGTTTGGGCGCGTGGTAGAGCCCCAAGTGCCAGCAACACGACCATCAGGGGCTATCAATACCTTGTTGAAGTTCCACGTTGGCGCAAAACCGGTCTCAGCCAGAACCGACGCATAGAAGGGGTGCACCGCCTCTCCGCGCACAGAGGTGATCGTCGTCATAGGGATGTCGAGGCCAAAGTTTACCTCGCAGAATTCTTTGACCTCTGCCTCGCTCGACAGCTCTTGTCTAAAGTCATCCGACGGCACGGCAAGCACAACAAGCCCACGGTCACGGTACTCATCATAGAGGGCCTGCAGCCCGTCGTATTGAGGGGTAAAGCCACAGCGCGAGGCGGTGTTGACCACAAGAACAGGTTGTCCTGCCCACTCAGAGAGGCGAATTTCACCACCGTCAATATTGCCAAAAGGCGCGTCTAGATCGAGCGCCATGGCTGGAACCGAAAAAAGGGACGCAAGTATGATTGCGATTACACGCATGGTATCCTCCGGCTTTTGTAAGAATACGTAACACGCTCGGCTTCGGATCACGACGACAGGTATTTGATTTTCGCGGCGAAGATCCATCTGTTACCATGGTTCTATCACAGGAGGCGCAGACTTGACCCAATATCTCAAGACGTCGGAAAAAATCGCGGCCCTCAGCCCCGAGCAATTCCGGATAACACAAAAGAACGGAACGGAGCATCCCGGAACCGGCAAATACCTGCACAACAAAGAGCCGGGGATTTACGTGGATGTCGTAAGCGGGGAGCCGCTTTTTGCCAGTTCGGATAAATACGAGTCCGGTTGCGGCTGGCCCAGCTTTACCAAGCCGCTGGAGCCTGCGCATGTCAAGGAGTTGCATGATTTCACCCTTGGTATGATCCGGACCGAAGTGCGCAGCGCTCATGGCGACAGCCATCTTGGTCATGTTTTTCCAGACGGTCCGCGCGACCGCGGGGGCTTGCGCTATTGCATCAACTCAGCGAGCCTGCGATTCATACATCGTGACGACATGGAAGCAGAGGGATACGGGGCGTATCTCGATCAGGTGGAGGATGTGACATGAGCGAACGCGCTGTTTTAGCGGGGGGTTGTTTCTGGGGCATGCAGGATCTGATCCGCAAGTTGCCCGGCGTAATCTCAACCAGCGTGGGGTATACGGGCGGGGATGTGGCGAATGCGACCTATCGCAATCACGGAACCCATGCAGAAGGGATCGAGATTTTCTTTGATCCGGCGCGCATCAGCTATCGCCGGTTGCTCGAGTTCTTCTTCCAGATCCATGATCCGACCACGATGAACCGGCAGGGCAATGATATCGGGCTCAGCTATCGGTCTGCTATCTACTATTGCAATGATGCGCAAAAGGCCGAAGCGCTGCGCACGATTGCCGATGTCGAGGCCAGCGGCATTTGGCCCGGCAAGGTGGTGACAGAGGTGGAGCCAGTTGGGGAGTTCTGGGAGGCGGAGCCAGAGCATCAGGATTATCTCAAACGCTTCCCTCAGGGCTATACTTGTCACTTCCCACGCGCGGATTGGGTGCTGCCCCGAAAGGCCGCAGAAACCGACGCTTAACGCCGAACAGAGGGTGTTGGAGCCAAGACCATGCGCCCTCTGACGGGAATATCGCTCAAACTCATTTCGGTGATGCTCTTCATCACCATGTCATCGCTGATCAAGGCCACGGCGGCGCATGTGCCGCCGGGCGAAGCCGTGTTTTTTCGCTCTTTCTTTGCCATCCCAGTGATTCTCGTGTGGTTGACGCTGAGAGGGGATCTGCGCACGGGGCTCAAGGCCACTTCGCCACTCAATCATTTTTGGCGGGGCTTTGTAGGCACAGCCGCAATGGGGCTTAGTTTCGCCGCCTTGGGCATGCTGCCGCTACCCGAGGTGACGGCGCTTGGGTATGCCGCGCCGCTGTTGGTTGTGGTTTTTGCAGCGATGTTTCTCAATGAGCAGGTCGGCGTTGTCCGCATTGGCGCGGTAGCGCTTGGTCTTGGGGGGGTGCTGATCGTTTTGGCACCACGCCTGACGGCACTGAGCGGGCCAACAGTCGAGACAGTGCAAGCGGTCGGCGCGATGCTGGCCCTGACGGGGGCAATCTGTGCGGCGCTTGCGCAGATTTATGTGCGCAAGCTGGTCCAGACCGAGGAAACCAGCGCGATTGTGTTCTATTTCTCGGTCACGTCAACGGTGCTGTCCTTTCTGACTATTCCGTTCGGCTGGGTCATGCCGACCGGACCGGAGATCGGGCTGCTTGTTCTGGCGGGGTTGCTTGGCGGGTTGGGCCAGATCTTTCTGACCTCCTCGTATCGCTTTGCCGATGCCAGCGTGGTGGCTCCGTTCGACTATGCCTCGATCCTGTTTGCGCTTGGCATTGGCTATTTCATCTTTGACGAAGTACCAACGCGCGCCATGCTGACGGGCGCATCACTGGTTATTCTGGCGGGAATTCTTATCATCTGGCGCGAGCGGCAATTGGGCATAAGGCGCAACAAGGCGCGCTCTGCCCGTACACCAGAATAGATCAACCTCCGGTGAGTGTCGCCAGCGCATAAGGTGGCCACAGCATCGCGCGGCGAAAACGGCCCAAGGGCCATTTACCCGGCGGTTTGGCCATGATCTCGGGATAGAGGGTGCGGGGGGTGCGGTTCATCGCCAGATCGGCCAGGATCGCGCCAGCATAGCTTGCCATCGCCACACCATTTCCGTGATAGCTCAGGCCGGTGAAGGCACCCGGCAGATCCGGAATCGGCCCGGCGTAGGGCGTTAAATCCGGGGCCAGTGAGAGCAGCCCATTCCAGCTATATGGTGTCTCGACATGGGACCACGCCGGAAACATCGCCTCGAAATGCCGCCGGATCGTGCGATGCATGCGGACATCGAATCCCGGCGAGCTGAAAAGGCCCCCGCGCATACCAAAGAGCATGCGGTTGTCAGGCATCAGGCGAAAATAATGCAGAAAGAAGCGGTCATCATAGCACATTTGCCGCGTGGTCCAGCCTTGGTCAGCCAACTCTTCCTCGGTCAGGGGACGGGTGACGATGACGTTGGATTGTGTGGGGATATAGCGCCCGCGCATCCATCCCGGCAGATCGTCCGATGAATACCCATTGGTGGCTACGATCAGACGGCGGGCGGTGATCTGTGCCTTTGGGGTTGTGAGAGTAAAACTGTTGGTCTGTCGAAGGCCGGTCACAGGCGAGTGGGCGTAGATCCGTGCGCCTGCCCGGCTTGCGGCCCCGGCAAGACCGATTGTGTATTTAAACGGGTTGAGGGCTACGCCAAGAGGAGTCGTAAGCGCCGCGTAGAACGGCCCTTTCATCCCCATCTGGGTCAGCTCAGAGCCGGGGATCAGCGTAGGCGTGACCCCATAATCGGCTTTGATCCGGGCGGCGCGGTCAGCAAAGCCTGCGGCGGCTTTGGCGGTGTGAGCAAGCACCGTTTCACCGTCGGAATGAACATCCGGCCTGATCCCGTGGGTGTCGATCAAGGAACGGGTCAAGCGCACCGCTTTAACCTCGCTCTGGCGGTATTCGCGGCGCGCGGGTTCGCCGTGCATCTTGCGGAGCATGGCATCCGACGCCGCAGAGCCACCAAGACAGCAAAAGCCGCCATTTCGCCCAGAGGCACCCCATGCGGGCGTCTGCGCCTCGAACACACGCACATCTTGCCCCGCCTCAGCAAGATGCAAAGCAGCAGAAAGCCCGGTGAACCCTGCACCAATCACTGCAACATCGCAGGTGATCTTTCCCTCAGCGGCAGGGTAATCAGGCCTATCTGCCGTGGTTTGCCAATAGCCACGCTCTCTTGGCCCTTCACCATAGGTATGGGCCGGAAATACCCGACTCATGCGCGCACGGCGGCGCGTTCGTCAGCCTGCTGGCGCAGGGAGGCACGTTTGGTAATCAGCGAGGCAGAAATCACGCCGACAGCGACAATGCCAATCATGATGGTCGAAAGCGCATTGATCTCGGGCGACACCCCAAGGCGCACCGCCGACCAAATCTTGATCGGCAAGGTGGTTGCCGAAGGACCAGCAGTAAAGCTGGCGATCACGAGGTCATCTAGCGACAGGGTAAATGCCAAAAGCCAGCCCGAGATAACCGCAGGCGCGATGATCGGCAGCGTGACAAGGCGGAAGGCGTCAAAATGCGAGCAACCCAGATCAAGCGCCGCTTCTTCCAGAGAGCGATCAAAGGTCACAAGCCGCGACGAGACAACGACCGAAACGAAACACATCGAAAAGGTAGTATGCGCGAGGATGATGGTAAAAATACCGCGATCAAGACCGATCCCGATGAATAGAAGCAGCAACGACAGGCCAGTGATTACCTCTGGCATGACCAAAGGCGCATAGATCATACCGGAAAACAGTGTGCGCCCGTAAAAGCGCCCAGCGCGGACCAAAACGAGGGCCGCCATAGTGCCCAAGATCGTTGCGATGGTAGAAGAGGCCACTGCCACCTTGACCGTCACCCAAGCGGCATCAAGGAAAGACTGGTTGCTGAGCAATTCACCATACCATTTCGTCGAGAACCCGGCCCAGACCGTGACCAACTTGGACTCGTTGAAGCTATAGGTGATCAGGATGATCATCGGCAGGTAGAGAAAGGCAAAACCAAGCGTCAGCGAGGTGGCGTTGAACCATGTGAGCCGTCTCATTCTTCGGCCTCCCGCTGTTTTTGCTCGTTGCGTTGAAAGAGCACGATAGGGATGATCAGGATCAGCAAAAGAACAACTGCCACGGCACTGGCCACAGGCCAGTCACGGTTATTAAAGAACTCCTCCCACAAGACCTTGCCGATCATCAGGGTCTGCGACCCGCCCAAGAGGGAAGGAATAACGAATTCGCCAATGACTGGGATGAACACAAGAAAGCATCCCGCGATGATCCCGGTCTTCGACAGGGGCACCGTAATCAGCCAAAACGCCTTCATTCTCGAACAGCCAAGATCCTCGGCTGCTTCAAGAAGGGAGCCGTCCATCCGCTCGAGCGCGGAATAAATCGGAAGGATCATGAACGGCAGGTAGGTGTAGACAATGCCGATGTAAACCGCCGTGGGCGTGTTGAGGATGATCAACGGCTCAGAGATAACGCCGAGTTTCAAGAGCACCTGATTGAGATAGCCTTCAGTCGAAAGAATGCCCATCCAAGAGTAAACCCGGATGAGAAAACTGGTCCAAAACGGGAGGATCACAAGCATCATCAAGGTCGGGCGCCAGTGATCGGGTGCGTTGGCCATGCCATAGGCTATGGGATACCCAACCAATAGCGTGAGAAGGGTAGCAAAAAAGGCGATCTGGAGTGAAGAGATATACGCCTTCCAATAGAGATCATCGGTCGTCAGAAAGAGGAAATTGTCAAAATCAAGCGCGCTGAAAAACGTCTTGATGCTATCCCAACCCTGCGAGAACTCCAAGGTTGGGGTATAGGGCGGAATGGCTGTGGCGATGTCGCTAAGGCTGATCTTAAACACGATCAGGAACGGCACCAGAAACAGCGCCAGAAGCCAGATATATGGCAGGAATATCAGGGCAAAGCGGCGCATCCCCCTACCCTTTCAAGAGCACGGCGGCGGTGTCGGTCCACGACAGCCAGACGGTGTCTTCCCAAGTAAAGCCACGCCGGGACAGGCGGCGCGTATTGGCGGTTTGCGCCTTGATCATCTGACCGTTGGGCAGGGCCACGTGATAGGTCGAGAGATTGCCAAGATAGGCGATGTCGATGATCTTGCCCTGCACGGCATTGCGACGGTCAGCCGGTTGCTCGGCGCTGATTGCCACCTTTTCAGGGCGCAACGCGATATGACAGGTCTCGCCATTGTCAAAGGCCGTCTCTGTTTCGGCATAAAGCGGCGTCATGCCTTCGGCATAGGCGATTTCATACCCCTCCCCGGATTTGCGGGCGGTGCCGGGGATGATCGTGACCTCGCCGATGAAATCGGCCACGTAAACGGAATTCGGCAACTCATAGATACGCGCGGGCGTGTCGGCCTGAATGATGCGGCCATTGTCCATCACCGCCACGCGGCTGGCTACGGTCATCGCCTCTTCTTGATCGTGGGTCACGATCACGAATGTGGTGCCAGTTTTTTCTTGGATGTCCATCAGCTCGAACTGGGTCGCCTGACGCAGTTTCGCATCAAGGGCGCCAAGCGGTTCATCGAGCAAAAGTAGTTTGGGTGCCTTGGCAAGGCTGCGTGCAAGGGCCACGCGTTGACGCTGGCCGCCAGAAATCTGGTGTGGCTTGCGCTTGGCGAATTGTTGCAGGCGCGTCAGCTTGAGCATTTCGTCAACACGGGCAGCGATTTCGTCCTTTGGCTTGCCATCGCGTTTGAGACCAAAGGCGATGTTTTCCCAGACCGACAAATGCGGAAACAGCGCATAGGACTGAAACATCATGTTCACAGAACGCTTGTTTGGGGGGATCGGCGCAAGGTCTTGACCGGCGAGGATAATCTTGCCTTCTGTCGGCTTTTCAAATCCCGCTAACATGCGCATCATCGTCGTCTTGCCGCAGCCCGAAGGGCCAAGCAACGCAAAGAACTCGCGTTCGTAGATGTCGAATGTCTGGTTGTCGATCGCGGTAAAATCACCAAACCGCTTGGTCACGCCCTTGAATTGGATAAGCGGCTTTGCCTTGGGATCATTCCAAGGCTCGAAAACAACTTGTGCCATACCTGCCCCCGACTGTTTGAGAGTGCCCGCGCAGGGCCTAGTCCTGCGCGGGCGATGATCCTGTTCGGGTCAGGTGCCAGACTTAATCTTGGTCCAGAGGCGGGTCACGGTCCGCTGCACGCCGGCGTCATAAGGCGTGGTGGTGAAGAGGTTGTTCAGCGCCTCTTCCGACGGATAGATCGCCGGATCGCCGATCACGTCCTCAACAAGGAACTCCTGGCTCGCCTTGTTGCCATTCGCGTAATAGACATAGTTCGACGCGGCGGCCATGTTCTGCGCGTCCATGATGAAGTTCAGGAACACATGCGCGCCTTCGGGATTGGGGGCATCGACCGGGATCGCCATTTGGTCAAACCACATCTGCGCCCCTTCTTTGGGCGCGTTGTAGACGATCTCGACGCCATTGTCGGCCTCTGCCGCGCGGTCACGCGCCTGCAGAATGTCGCCGGACCAACCAACAGCCACACAGATATCGCCATTGGCGAGCGCGTTGATATATTCAGAGCTGTTGAATTTCTGGATATGCGGACGCACAGCCATCAGCACGTCCTCGACCTTGCCAATCACATCGGGATCATGGCTGTTGGGGTCTTCACCGATGTATTTCAGGGCCATCGGGATCATCTCGGCGGGCGCATCAAGGAAATGCACGCCGCATTCTGCCAGCTTGGCCATGTTCTCAGGGTTCAGCACCAGTTCGAGGCTATCGATTGGTGCATCCTCACCAAGCAATTCTTTGACCTTTCCGACATTCGCGCCGATGCCGGTGGTGCCCCACATGTAGTTGATGGAATAGGCGTTATCAGGGTCGTACTGAGCCGTGCGGCTGCTCACCACGTCCCACATATTGGCATGGTTCGGAAGCTTGGAGAGGTCCAGTTTCTGGAACGCACCAGCCTGAATTTGACGCTGCAGAAAGGTGCCGGTGGGCACAACAATGTCATAGCCCGAACCACCTGCGAGCATTTTGGTTTCCAAAACCTCGTTGCTGTCGAAGACGTCGTAGATCAACTTGAGGCCCGTATCTGCCTCAAACTTTGTCAGCAACTCTTCGTCGATGTAATCAGACCAGTTATACACCCTTACTTCTTGGGCCTGCGCGGCAAAAGCGCCAAGCGCGATAGCGGATGTTGTGGTCAGTATCAGATTTCGCATCATGTTCTCCCGTTGATCGGCATGTGTCTGCCTTGGTGCGGATTTGATCAAAAATTTCCGCTCATGGCAATATGGTAATGTTTTCATGCACAGGCTAAACTCGCAAGGCCGGACATTGAGATGCCTGATTGGATTGCCTTGCCGATGACCACCGCCGCACAGAAATTCAGCACGATCGACGGGGATTTAGCGCGCCTTCCCGCGCATGAGTTGATCTATCGGCAATTGCGCGATCTGGTCTTGTTTGGCGATTTGGCACCGGGAGAAGCCGTAACTATTCAAGGACTCTCGGAGCGTTTGGACGCAGGCATGACCCCCGTGCGCGAGGCCATACGCCGCCTGATTGCGGAGGGCGCGCTAGAATTTCAGGGCAATCGCCGGGTCTCTGTGCCGCTGTTGACGGCCGATAACATCAGCGAATTGATTTATGCACGACAATGGCTTGATCCCTATCTGACGCTGCGCGCGACCGAGCGGGCAAGCCTTGAGGATCTGGATTGGCTTGCGGGTCTGGACGACGAGCTGGATCGCGCGATTCTACGTGGTGATCTGCGCGCTTACCTCGAACTGAACTATCGCTTCCACAAGCGGCTCTATGAAATCGCACAGGCACCCATTTTGGCTGATGTGGCCGATGGGCTCTGGCTTCGGTTTGGGCCGTCGCTCCGGGTGGTTTGCGGGCGCATGGGCACGCAGAACCTGCCAGACAAGCACAAGGATATGCTGGCCGCGATGCATGCCCGCGATGCAGAGGCCGCCGCCCGCGCCATTCGCGAGGACGTGATCCAAGGAATGGAACAAGTGCGTCATTCCCTAGAGCGATCGGGCGCGCTCTACTGATTCGATTGACACTGGATAATTTGATCATATTTTTGAACTGAGGGTCGCGCATGCGCGGCCGAACCGATTCGGGAAAGGGAATGCCATGACGATGATCACCAACCATATGCCGACCGCAGAGTTGCAGGCGCTAGACGCCGCACACCACATGCACCCCTTTACCCATGGCAATCAACTGAGCGCCAAAGGCGCGCGGATCATCACCCGCGCCAAAGGCGTGACCCTGACCGACAGCGAGGGGCATGAGATCCTCGACGGTATGGGCGGGCTTTGGTGCGTGAATATCGGCTATGGGCGCAAAGAGCTGGCAGATGTCGCAGCGCGGCAGATGATGGAATTGCCGTTCTACAACACGTTTTTCCAGACGAGCCATGTGCCCGCCATTGCGCTCTCGGCCAAGCTGGCAGAGCTGGCACCGGAGGGATTCAACCATGTGTTCTATGCCGGGTCCGGGTCTGAGGCGAATGATACCAACCTGCGCATGGTCCGTACCTATTGGGCCCAGTTGGGCGAGCCCGAGCGCAACGTGGTCATCAGCCGCAAGAATGCCTATCACGGCTCTAGCGTGGGCAGCGGCAGTCTTGGGGGCATGTCCGGCATTCATGCACAGGGCGGCCTACCTATTCCCAACATCTACCATATCGACCAGCCGCATTGGTATGCCGAGGGCGGCGATAGCGACCCCGAGGCATTCGGTCTGGAACGCGCCCGACAGTTGGAGGCCAAGATCGAGGAATTGGGCGCGCACCGCGTCGCCGCATTTATCGCAGAGCCAGTGCAGGGCGCGGGTGGCGTGATCATCCCGCCCGACAGCTATTGGCCCGAGATTCAGCGGATTTGCGACAAATACGGCATCCTCCTGATTGCAGACGAAGTGATCTGTGGGTTTGGCCGCACCGGCAACTGGTTCGGTAGCCAAACCTATGACATTCGTCCCGATATCATGACCATCGCCAAGGGTCTAAGTTCTGGGTATGCGCCGATTGGCGGCTCTCTTGTGTCGGACCGGGTGGCCAAGGTGATCAACGCCTGCGAATTCAACCACGGCTACACCTATTCGGGGCACCCGGTGTCCTGTGCCGTCGCATTAGAGAACCTGCGTATTCTCGAAGAGGAAAAGATCATTGAGCGCGTGGCGCATGACACCGGGCCGTACCTCCAAGAAAAGTGGAACTCTCTGGCCGAACATCCGATGGTGGGCGAAACCCGGATTATCGGCATGATGGGTTCGCTGGCGCTGACCCCGCACAAAGCGAGCCGTGCCAAGTTTGCGTCCGAGCCGGGCACCGCAGGCTACATCTGTCGCGAGCGGTGTTTTGCCAATAATCTGGTGATGCGCCATGTAGGCGACCGTATGATCATATCGCCGCCGCTTGTGATCTCGAAGTCCGAAATCGACACGCTGATCGAACGGGCGTGGATATCGCTCGATCAAGCGGAAAAGCAAATCCGCGATGAAGGCTTGATGAAGGCCGCCGCCTGAGACGGAATTACGATGTGGCCGGGCGCAACACGCGCCCGGCTAGCATAAGATGCGTGGCCATGGCACCGATCCACATGCAGGTCACTGCCACCCATGCGGTCAGAGCGAATATCGCCCCACCGGACATGCCCGCACCCACCGCACAGCCGCCCGCGAGCATGCTGCCAAAACCCATGAGCGCAGCCCCGATCAGGTAACGCTCCATCGGGGTATCTGGCCCAAACCGCTCGATCTTCCATTCACGGGTTAGAATGGCCATGGTGGCGGCACCGGTAAACACCCCCGGCACAAGGCCCACACCAAAACCAAGCGGCAGGCTGGTGCTGTTGACCAATCCCATCAGCGTATCGGTGGACGGTCCGGTGAAGGTGACGGAAGAGATTTCAACCACCTCGAAAGAAGTCTGGGAAATCGCATAGGTCAGCAGCCAGCCAAGACCCACCGCACAGCCAACCAGAGCGGCGGCAAGGGCGTGGCCGGGGCGCACGTCGCGCCGAAAGGCGAGGGAAAAACCGCCTGCCAGCACCAGCGCGGCGATTAATGCCGCGATGCCCGGCCCCATACCAAGATAAGACAGGACATTGCGCGCCTCACCCCCTGGCATCAGCCAAAGGCTTGCCAATGCCTCACGCGAGGGGGCCAGAACACCCCGCAGCGCCGATTGCGCCACGAGTGTCAGGACAAGGCCAGTTATAATGGCGCGCAAGTTGCCGGTGGCAGAGAGCACAAGCAAACGGCTGGCACAGCCGCGCGCAAGGATCATGCCCGCCCCGAACATCAGGCCACCGATAATGGCCCCCGACATACTGCCCGTGGCTGCCAGTGGGCGCGCCTCTGAAACGTCGAGCAGGCCGAGCGCAATTGCACCTTGCACCGTGGCGACACCAGCGGAAAAGGCGATGAGCCAGATCGAGAGGCGCGGTCCGAACGTGCGTTCTGCCACCTCGATTGAGGCGGCACGCAGACAAAATCGGGAATGTTGGGCGGCGGCACCAAAGAGCACGCCGACCAGTGCGCCCGCCATGGCCAGAACCGCCCCGTCGCCAAATCTGTCTATCAAGGATTCAAGCATATGCCGCCCCGCGATGAAAGATGTGACCAGATATCAAGTCAGGGGTTTACACGCCTTGATATGCGTCAATCGGGCCGCCGAAGCAGCCCGACTTCAATGGCTTATTGCAGCGCCTCTTGAACAATCTCGTCCAGCATCGCCTGCACTTTTTGCATCTCGCCCTCTGGGTAGTTGCGATAGCCGATCAAGACCTCGCCGCCCTGATCGGCGACAAAGATACCATAGGGACAGTGGGCGATGTTCATGGGATTTGCCTCCATCACCTCGCGCGAGAGAGAGGCGGAACAGAACAGAAAGATATCCGCTGCGTCGAAGATTTTGACATCGCTGCCCACATCTGCGCCGGTGCGGTTCAACATGTCACCCACGTGGCTTTGCAGGTCAATGACCAGCCCGCGACCGACAATCGCGCTTTCGACGGCAAAGGTTGCATCGTCAAAGCTGCCGTCAAAGGGATAGGTGGTGGCCTGCTCTGCTGCCGCGACAGGCAGCGAAATCAGGGCCAGAGCACCAGCCAGAACTGTGCGTTTCAATGGAAATCTCCTCTTTCAGAGTGGTGATCGCGCGTATTCAGTTGAACATGTCCGTGGTGATGCCGGCATACCAGCCAACAGATTCCTCGTAGGTGGCCTTGCGGGTCACAGCATCCTCGCCGGTCTGCGAGACGAAACCGTCGACCTTGGCGATCTTTTCCGGTGTTGCCTCGTATGTCGCGCCAACCTTGACGCCATCATCAGGGGCGATGAGCGACCAGCAGGTGTTGGTGAACTTGGCTGGAAAGACCTTGGAGCCGGTCAGCGCACCGCGCACCGCCATGGCGCAGACCTTGGCCTGAGAATTGGCGGCAAAGCCTGATTTTGGCATATCGCCCTGTTGGGCCGCATCGCCCAGAACATGCACGTCCGGGTCCGCCTTGGAGGACATATCCGCGGCATTGACAGGTGCCCAATTGCCATCGGTGACGCCCGCCATATCGGCAATACGTCCGGCCTTTTGCGCCGGGATGACATTGCAAACGTCCACCTTTTCGACCGATCCGTCGATGTCCACGGTCATCGCCTCGGGATCGGCGGTCACGTTTGTTGCGCCGAAATCCGGGCCGACCCGCTCGATCATGCCGCTGTAATGGCGTTCCCAGCCTTCCTCGAACAGCGCCTGTTTCGAAAATGTCTCTTTTGGATCGACCAGCAGAATCTTGGCGGTCGGGTTGGTCTGCTTGAGCACATGCGCCACCATGGAAATCCGCTCATAGGGCCCCGGAGGGCAGCGGAACGGGTCAGGCGGGGCGACCATGGCAAAGCGTCCGCCCTGCGGCATCGCCATGATCTGCGCCTTGAGAAGTTCGCTCTGCGATCCGGCCTTGTAGGCGTGAGGCATCTTGTTCTGCGCGGCAACGGACCAACCGGGCACGGCACCCTCGACGAAATCAATGCCAGGGCTGAGGATCAGTTTGTCATAGGACAGAACCGCGCCACCCGCGAGGCTGACGGTTTTGGCATCCCGGTCCACATCAACGGCCCAGTCATGCACGACGTTGATCCCGTATTTGGCAGCAAGTGTGCCATAGGTGTGGGAAATCTCGTCTAGCTCGGTGAAACCGGCGATATAAAGGTTGGAAAAGTAGCAGGTGAAATAACTGCGCGAGGGCTCGACCAGGGTCACATCAATCGCGCCCTTGCTGTCCTTGGCGATATAGCGCGCGGCGGTGGCCCCGCCCGATCCGCCACCAATCACCACGACACGGGGCTTGCCGTGGGTATCGGCCAGCACATGAGGTGCCGAAAGGGTCGCAGCGGTTGCCGCGCCCACGGCAATAAACTTGCGTCGGTTAAAGGTCATTTTCAGTCCTCCCTGAATGGACCTCGGTTCAGTCGAGGTCCTTGAAATAGGCCGCCAATGCCGCGATCTCCTCGTTCGACAGGCGTCCTGCCATCATCTGCATCACCGGGTGGGGACGCAGTTTGTCTTTGTATGCGTGCATGGCGACCACGAAATCCTCTTCGGGCCAGCGAGTAATGGATGGAATCCCGTCGCTCGAGCCATCGGCCTGATGACAGCTTACGCATTCGCTAGACAGGTATTCGCCATACTCGGGGTCGCCCTGAATCGCCAGAATTGCGGGATCAACGGTGTGATCCGTGCCCCGCGCGGTTGGAGCGGCCTCGGGGATATTTGCGGGGCTTGCAGAAAAGCGGCGCAGATAGGCCATAAGATCCGCGCGATCCTGCGCGTCCTTCATACCACGATAACTCATGCGGGTTTTAGACACGAGCGCGCGGGGATTCTCGATATAGGCGTCGAGCGTGTCAAAGCCCCATATCAGCCCATCAACCCCAGCACGCTGCATTGAGGCGGAATAAGCAAAGCCTTCGTGCGATGCGACACGCCGACCGAAGAGGCCATTGAGATGGGGGCCGATCCGGTCCTCGGCCCCCTTCCCGATTTCATGACAGCCTTTGCACTGTCCATAGAGCGTCTCACCAGCCTCTGCGTCACCCGCCAATTCGGCCTGCGCTGCGCCTGCCGCGAACACGGCGGTCAGGGCAATGAGCAAGAGGCGGCACGCAATCATGGCCTCAGTCTACTTACTGAAACTTGAAAGATAAGCTGAAATTGCCGTGAGGTCCTCATCCTTTTTGAGGCCTGCAAAGCTCATTTTGGTCCCCTTCATAAAGCCGCGTGGATTAGCGAGAAACGCAGTCAGCGTTTCATCTGTCCAGATCAGGCCATCCGCCGCCATGGTTTGCAGCACGTCAGAGTATTTGAACCCTTCCACCGACCCCGCCGCGCGCCCCATAACCCCGTTTAGCATCGGGCCAACACGGTTGCTGGCTCCTTCGCCAACCTGATGACAGGCGCTACATTTCTTAAAGACCTTTTCGCCGGCGGCGATAAGGGCCGGATCAATTTCATCCACCTCGGCCGCGGCGGGGGCCGCCTCCTGCGCAGTGGTGGCCTCTGCCACGTCGACAGGCTCTGCTGCGCTCGGCTCTTCTGTGGCGGACTGTTCGTCTGGCGTCACATCCAGAACGGTGGCGTGCATCGTGATTTCGACGCTTTCCTTGCAGTTTTCCATGCAAGGATCACCGTGCCAGATGGCATATTCGGTCACGGCGCGGTCATCGACGATGAAGCCGCCCGCGTTGGGCAATTCCACATCCATGAAATTCTCGTGGCTCAGTTCAAAGTCATCCTCCACGAGGTTGTTGGAGTAGAGGATATAGGCGACGATGGCATAGACCTCATCCGGTGTCAGGCTCTGCGCGTTGCCAAAGGGCATGGAGCGGTTGACGTAGTCAAACACGGTCGAGAGATAGGGCCAGTAGGAGCCCACCGTCTTGAGCGGGTCGTCACGGTCAAGCGTATCGGCACCACCAGCCAGTTTGGGCCAGTTGCCAATACCTTCAGCGAAATCGCCATGGCAGACCGCGCAATGCTCGCCAAAAACCTCGTCTCCGGTCCAGACGTCGCCTGACCCTTCGGGAAGACCGCGGCCGTCTGGCATGATCTTAACATCCCAAGCCGCGATCTCTTCGGGCAGGGCGGGCCGACCTAGGCCGTATTCACCCGCCCAGAGGGCAGTTGCCGTGGCGCTGAGAGCAAACCCTGTGACCAACGTAAACTTAAGAAACTTCGACATTTTCTGCCTCCCCGTTGGGCCGCACCCACCATGTCTGAATACAATTGTTGTGATAGACCGAGTTAAGGCCGCGCACCTCGCGCAGTTGCGCCTTGGTCGGCTGGATATATCCGGTCTCGTCCATCGCACGGCTCTGGAGCAGCATTTCTTCGCCGTCCCATGTTGTGTCGAGGTAGAAACGGGTCAGCGCCTTGGCCTCGCCCGGTTTGGCGAGACGGGCGGTTTCCCAGGTCTTGCCACCATCCTTGGACACGTCCACGCGCGTGATCGCACCATGGCCGGACCAAGCAAGACCAGTGATCACGAGCGGGCCTTTGCCATGTTTGATCGGCGATTGCGGACTGGGCGAGGTGATGACCGATTTGGCATCCATCACCCAAGTCCACTTGCGGCTTGTGCCATCCTCGAGCGTGTCGGTGTATTTGCTGGTTTCTTCACGGCTTTCGACAGCGGCGTCGGTCACTTCGATGCGACGCAACCACTTGACCCACATATTGCCTTCCCAGCCGGGTACGACAAGGCGAACGGGGTATCCATGTTCTTTGCGCAGCGCCTCGCCATTGGCCTTGAACGCAACAAGGCAGTCGCCAAGCGCTTTGGCCATGGGGATCGAACGGCCATTGGAAGACGCATCCGCGCCCTCGACATAAACCCATTTATCCTTGAGATCACCCGCCGCGTCCAATCCGGCCTCTTCCAGCAAAGTGCGCAGGGAGACGCCAGTGTATTCCATGTTGTGGATCATGCCATGGGTGAACTGAGCGCCGTTCAGTTGTGCGCCCGCCCATTCCATGCCGGTGTTGGCCGCACATTCGCAGAAGTAAACGTGGTTCTCGCGTGGGAAACGCTCAAGATCCTCGTAGGTAAAGACCAGCGGCGTATCAACAAGGCCGTTGATCATCAGGCGATAGTCCTCTTTCTTGAGGTCGATTGCGCCGGAATGGTGCCGTTCGAACGCGCAGCCCTGCGGTGTGATTGTACCGTCGAGTGCGTGAATGGGGGTAAAATTGATCGAGCTGATCGGATCGGCGGTGAGCCATGGCACATTGCGCCGCACCACGTCCGCCTCATATTCAATGGGCAGGCCATAGGGGGTGGCATCAACCCCATCGCCAAGGCTGATAGCCCAATCCTGCACTTCGGTAATCAGTGGATCTGGGGTGGCGGCCTGTGCCGCACCCGCTGCGACGGCCCCAGCCGCCGCTGCCACGCCACCGCGCAAAAAGGCGCGCCGGGAGGTGGGTTTGCCTTTGAATGTCCCTGACATCTCAAATGCCTCCTTTCAGCAAGTCGTTACGCGCCAATCACTTGGACGCTGTTATTGGGGGCGACACTGACCGTGCCGAGTTTGCGAATGTGATTTTCGACCACGTCCCAGATTTCCGGGCCTTCGGTGTTTTCATTGACCGAGGCCCATCCAGCGACGACATAGGATTTCGCTGGATCAATCGCCTCGCCGGTCTTGAGCAAGGTCATATCGCTGATCCGGCTGCCCTGCGGCTGGTTGATGTCGATCCGGTATCCCATGCCACCGATGCGCACCATATCGCCGCCCTGCTGGTAATAGGGGTCCGGGTTGAAGATGTTGTCGGCTACGTCTTCGAGAATGACCTTGATGAATTCGCCTGTCATTTCAGAGCGATAAGCTTTGCCATAGGTCATTGAGGTGACGTTGAAGATATCCTCGCGGGTGATGTCCTGACCGGGGATCAGGCTTGGCCCCCAACGAACACCAGGGGACATGGCGATGTCGGCCTCACGCTCGGACAAAAGCGCATCACAGATCAGATCATCCCACGTGCCGTTGAAATTGCCGCGCCGGTAGAGCAGGCTGTCGGTCTTCCCGATCACCTCGGTCAACTGATCGAGATAGGGCGCGCGTTGTTCCTCGATGAGTGCGGCCACCTCTTTGTCAGGCTCGATCACATCCGAGAAGATCGGGATCAGCTTGTGGCGAAAGCCCATCATCCGGCCATCGCGCACATCAAGATCAACGCGGCTCACGAATTTGCCGTTGGAACCGGAGGCGACGATGATCGTCTCGCCAACCAGCACGGGCTCTGGCAGAGCGTCATGGGTGTGGCCTGACAGGATCACGTCAATGCCGGTCACACGGCTTGCCATCTTCTTGTCCACGTCAAAACCATTGTGGCTAAGGCAAACAACGAGTTCAGCACCTTGGCCGCGCACCTCCTCCACCATGGCCTGCATATTCTCATCGCGGATACCAAAGCTGTATTCCGGGAACATCCAGCCGGGGTTGGCAATGGGCATATAGGGAAAGGCCTGACCGATGACGGCGATCTTGACGCCACCCCGCTCGAAGAACTTGTAGGGTGGGAAGATCTCGACCGGCTCGTCCCATTCCGCGTCAAAGATGTTCTGTCCAAGCGCAGCAAAGGGCAGGCTTTCGACGATTTCCTGAACGCGAGCGGACCCGAGTGTGAATTCCCAATGAAAGGTCATCGCGTCGGGCTTGAGCGCGTTCATGACATTGACCATGTCTTGGCCTGCTGTGTGGTAGCAGGTGTATGACCCATGCCATGTGTCGCCACCATCGAGTAGAATGGCATCCGGGCGGTCGGCACGAATGGCATTGATCACGGTCGCCATCCGGTCCAGCCCGCCAACCTTGCCGTAGGTCTGCGCAAGTGCGCTGAAATCGCCAGCGGAAAGCGCATAATGTGAAGGGCTGCCATCGTCGACGCCATAGAGTTTGCGGAAATCGGCGCCTGTGACATGCGGCACGGCACCCTTATTGCCACCCACGCCGATATTGATCGACGGCTCGCGGAAATAGATCGGTTTGAGTTGGGCGTGAATGTCGGTGATGTGGATCAGGCTGACATTGCCAAAGGTGTCGAATTGCAACAGTTGGTCCTGAGTCAGCGCCTGTTGAGCCGCCAGTTTCGCCCAATTGCCAAAGGAAGACGCCCCAAGAATGGCTGACGCCGCCATGCTTGTCTGAAGAAAATCACGCCGCGAGATCATGGTGGACCTTTCCAACTCCCGCACTTATCACATGCGGATTCTTGAATGTTTTTGGATATAGAAAACCCCGCCGACTGAAAGTCAGGCGGGGTATTCCGGTTAGTTTCGGATCGACGGGCCTTCGACCGACAGACCGTTGCCGCGCGACGCGACATAGAGCTCAAGCGCGATGAACTCGGGGCTGCCAACGGCAAAGGTTTCGCCGCGCGTGTCGCGGATACAGCCACGGAAGCGGTTTTGAACGCCGACCAACGCGGCATCCTTGAGGCGGTAGGCGGGGAAGGCGTTGATCTGGCCCTGACTCAGGTGATCGGCCCGGATCATGTTGCCATAATTCTGCTCGTGACAATTGGCGCAAGACAGTTCGAGTTGACCGTAACGGGTATAGTACATTTCCTTGCCCAGCTCCCAAGTCGCCTGAGCCGGCCCATCAATTGCAACGTTAACCGGCAGTCCGCGCGAGACAGAGGCGAGCAGCGCGGTCATGTTGATCATCTCGGTCCCGCTGTATTTCCACTGTTCTGCGCCCATACGCTCGGTCCGGCAGCCATTGACCTGCATTTCAAGCGTGCGCACTTCGCCAGCGGTCTCGTTCCACTTGGGATAGACGGCGCGTACGCCCTTCATGCTCTCGGCGGCATCACCATGACAGCTTGCGCAAGATTTGCCTTCGGTGCCTTCGGCGGTTTCCCACGCGGTCATCGCATTCTCAACAAAGATCATGCCGGGATTGTCGAAATCATCGGCTTGCATGGCGCGGGTTTCCGCTTCGCGGAAATGCCAACCTGACAAGACTTCATCAACGCTGTCTGCAAGATGCGCAGGGGCTGCGGTGCGGGTGATAATCTCGATTTCTTCGTTCACGATCAGCGTGTCATCCACAGCTTCGGCAAAGGCCGCCCCTGCCAAGAGCGCCGTTGCGCCGATCAGACCGGTAATCCGTCCTGTTCTTTTCATTCTCGTCCCTCCCTTGACGATTGACCCTTACTTCAACTCGATTGGCTTGATGTCTTCGTAAACCGAGCCGTCGTCGTCATACCAAGTGAACTTGAATTCACCGGCTTCGGGCACGATGGCCGCGAATTCGATGTAAGGGTTGGTCGAGATTGCGGGTTCCATCGTCACGTCGACGATGCTCTGTCCGTTGAACTCGCAGGTGAACCGATTGATGATAGAGCGCGGAATGATGTTGCCTTCTTTATCCTTGCGCTGACCGGATTCCATCGGGTGGCTGATCAAGGTCTTGATCGCAATCGCTTCGCCAGCGGCTGCAGATTTCGGGACCTTGACGCGGGGTGTGACGTCTTGTGCCATTCTGATTTCTCCTACCTATGCCTCAGCCGCCGCAGCCGCCGATTGTAACCTTGACGTTGCTCGATGCCTTGGCAAAAGAGCCGTCGCTCATCTTGGCAATCGCCACCACGTCCTGCGTGCCAGCAAGACGAATGCGCGTGGATGCGGTTTGCGACGCGGCCAGGGGGCCGAATTTGAAGGTCGCAACACCGGGGGTCGGGTTGCCCATAGCCAGCACAAGGATTTCGACGGCACCTGGGGCCGCAACCTCGATCGGTACGGTATTGCCATTCTCGGCGATTTCGGGGGCGGTCAAGGTGATCCCGCTATCGGCAATGGCGGCGCCTCCGGTGAATTCGGCGATGCGATCCTCGCCTGCTGCGGTGGCGCGCATGGGCAAGCCAAAGGCGACAAAGGCGCCTGCCCCCATGATCATCACGTTGCGTCGTGTCAGTGTCATGTTTTCAAACTCCTGATCTTGGTCACGCTGTCTGGCGCGATTACTCTTTGAGGGTCACCAGATAGGCGACCACATCTTCAACTTGCTGTGCGGTGAGGAGGGGGCCGAACGTGCTGTCAGCCGCTTCGCCGGTAAAGGCGTTGCCCGGTCGCGTATAGCCATCCGTCCGATAGAAAGACGGCATCAGCGAGTCAGGGAACATCATCTTGGCATTGGCCACGATGCCGCGCAGTTCGGCTTCGCTCCACCGGGAACCTGTACCATCCAGCATGGGCCCGATTTCACCATGAAACGGAACGTCACTCATCTCGGTGATCTGATGACAGGCGACGCAATTGCCCAACGCTCGGTTGGCCAATACCTCACGGCCTGCCACCGGATCACCAACCGTGCCGCTTAATGAGTCTGTTATGGCCCCATCGGTAAATTTGACATCCGTCGGCGCAACTTCGGCCGCTGACGCGCTCATTGTCGCGCATATCAGCGACACCGTGAGAATTGATCGTTTCATGCGTCCTCCCTAACACATTCAGATTTTTGTATATCATAGAACACAATCGCGCGCTCACACAACAATAAATTCGTATTCTTGAATTTAATGTGTTCCCGCGCGTGTTCTCACTGCGATTTCTCAGCCTCCCGTTCGGCGATGCGGCGCGCATGATAGCGTTGGAAATCTTCATCAGTATCAAGCGCATAGCGCTTTTCTTGCACCCAAGTTAGCAGATCCAACGTGGTGCCCGGACCAAAGGCGCCGGGCATCATTGCCACCGCCGCCTGTGCCGCTGTCTGATCCTCTGCCACCTCTTCTGGCAGGAACAGAATCGACGGCGTAAAGAGCAGGCCCCATTTGCGCGCCGCCTGTTTCTCGCTCAGCGACTCGCCATCGAAATCGATCACTTCCAGATCACCATGCAGATTGAGCTGCACGACAAAGAAGTTCTCGCGAATGAAATCGGCAATCTCGGGGCGGGGAAACACCTCTTCGTGCATCTTGGTGCAGTAGATGCAGCCGCGCTGCTCGATCATCACCATCAGCCTTTTGCCCTCGGCGTTGGCATCCTCCAAATCCTCGCGCAGGTCCTTGAAGGTGTCACGCATCCAGTCAGTCTTGTGCAGGCCATCATCGCCCAATTCCGCCGCAGCGACCGGCAGAGAAAACAGGATGGCGGCCAGCAGGGTCAAAACTCGATTCATCTTGGTCCTCCTCGATTAGATGTTTTGGAAGGCTGGGAATGTCTCCAGCATCCATTGGGCGATGTAATTGACGCTGTCGGTGGCGATGAGCGCGGCAAAGACGATCAGTAGCAGCCCCATCGCCTTTTCAACCTTGGGCAGGTGGCGGCGGAATTTCGAAGCAAAGCGCAGAAACGGCCCGATAAAAAGCGAGGCCACCATGAAGGGCGTGGTCATGGCCAGACCAAACACCAAGAGCAGCACCAGCCCTTTCATCGCCGTGGCCTCGGTGCTTGCAGTGAAAACCACGGCCGTCAGCACACCGCCCACACATGGCGTCCAACCTGCGGCAAAGGCAAAGCCAACCACATAGGCGCCAAGCACCGACATGTTCCGGGTATCGCCCGCTTCCATCTGAAACACCCGGTTGAGAAAGCCGATGCGCAGCACACCCAAAAAATGCAGCCCGAGGATTAGCACGACGAGAGCAGCGAAGAGGCGAAACTCGGTCTGAAAGCCGCGGAACGCCTGGCTGAGGCCAAAGGCGGCTGCCCCTAGCAAAACAAAGACAGTGATGATTCCCGCCGAGAACATGACCGATGCGGCAAAGGCGCGGCGGCGCACGCCCGGGGCTAGACGGCCCTCGGCGCTGATCTCTGACATCGACGCTCCTGCCATGTAACTGAGGTAAAACGGGACGATGGGCAGCACACAGGGCGAGAAAAAGACGATCAATCCCCCGACAAAGGCGCTGAGCAGAGAGACATCGAACATGGGGAATCCTTAGACGGGTTGATCCGCAAACATATTCAAACTATCATATGTTTTAGTCTGTCCGTCAATCGGAACACCGATGCGTATGCTTGCCACCTTTCTCGTCAGCCTTTTTCTGACATTCGGCCTGATGGGTCCGCTCTTGGCGGCAGAACTGGTCATGGTCGAGCGGCATGGCTGCCATTGGTGCGAGCGGTGGAATGCCGAGATTGGCCCGGCCTATCCCAAAACCATTGAGGGCACACGCGCGCCCTTGCGTCGGGTGCAGATCAACGCGTTGCCCGAAGATATCGCCTTTTCCAGTCGCCCCATTTTTACCCCAACTTTTGTTCTGGTCGAGGACGGTCAGGAACTGGGCCGGATCGAGGGCTATGCTGGCGATGAATTCTTTTGGTTTCTGCTGACACAGCTTTTGGATGCGCATCCCGACGCAACCAAAGCGCCGTGATTCCGATGCTACGCCGCTCTCCTCCTCCGCAACTGGATGTGTCGAACGAAAGCGTCGATGCGATGCTCGATCTGGCGCATACGGCGGCAGAGTTCCTCAAGGCAATCAGCCATGAGGGGCGGTTGATGATCCTGTGTCATCTCGCAACCGGTGAAAAGACAGTAACCGAACTCGAGGATTTGCTCTCGGCGCGACAGGCGGCCGTGTCACAACAGCTCTCACGCTTGCGCTTGGAAGGGCTGGTTACACCACGACGTGAAGGCAAAGCGATCTATTACCGTTTGACAGACCGGCGCGCGATACAGATGCTCGAAGCTGTCTATGATCTGTTTTGCAAGCAGCCATGATTTACGCATCGCGGCCTTGCCAGCGTCAAACGGAGGAGCATCATGCCCGGTGGCATTTCTGAACCCCTGATGATCCTGATGTTCGGCTTTGCGGGCGGGATGATACTTGGTCTTGCGGCGCGCATCGGTCGATTCTGCACCTTGGGCGCGATTGAGGATCTGCTCTATCAGCAGAGCGATACGCGTCTGCGCATGTGGGGGCTGGCGATTGGGGTGGCGGGGATCACGGCCTTTGGGCTTGCTGGTCTGGGCCTCTTTGATATTTCAGCCAATGCCTATTGGATCACGCCTTGGTCGCCGCTGGCCAGTGTTTTGGGTGGGCTGCTCTTTGGCTATGGTATGTCGCTGGCTGGGAACTGCGGTTTTGGGGCACTTGCGCGATTTGGCGGGGGTGATCTGCGGGCCTTTGTGATCGTGCTCGTGATGGGGATTTCAGCCTATGTGATGATGTCAGGCCCCTTTGCCCGGCTACGGATCATGGCGACAGAGGCGACAAGCCCTGCGTTTGAAAACCAGTCCTATGCGCAGATTCTGGGCGCGCTCACTGGGCTACCAATGATCTGGGTCGGATTGGCGATTTCAGCGCTGATATGCCTAGCGGCTCTTGCATCGCGCGACTTTTTACAGAACCGTCGGGCGCTCTTTTGGGGGGCGATGGTTGGGATAGCGGTCACATCGGGCTGGTTTGGCACCTCTTGGGTGGCCACGCATGGCTTCATGCCGCAGCCGGTGCAAACGCATACATTCTCTGCGCCGCTCGGCGAGACCATCATCTTTTTGATGACCGCCAGCGGTGGTGGCCTCAGCTTTGGCGTGGCGTCGGTCTTTGGCGTGCTGGCCGGCGCGTTTTGCGGCAGCCTGATCAAAGGCCATTTCCGGTGGGAAGCCTGTGAGGACCCGAGGGAATTGCGGCGGCAGATGCTGGGCGCAGTCTGCATGGGCTTTGGCGCAGTGCTGGCCTTTGGTTGCACGGTCGGGCAGGGGATTTCCGCCTTTTCGGTGCTCTCCTTTAGCGCGCCGATCACCTTTGCCGCGATATTTGTGGGTGCGGCGATTGGCTTGCGCCAGCTCATCACCGGCTTTGCCTGATCGCCCGCCACGGAATAGGGCACACGAGACTCAAAGGCGCGGCTGGTGCCAAATACCCTACAGGGACGGATCGAGGCATACAGCCCCGCAAGATGCGCCTCGGTCAGAGATTGTGGATAAGCATGATCACCGCCGCTAGACCGTCATTGATCAACATGATCCGAGTATAGCGCCCCCTGCCTTGCCTTGGCGTTAGCTCAGAGACGGTTAACTGGGAGCTTCAGCATCGGGTTGCCTGCGCTATCACGGGGTAATTCGCCCGCGCGCATGTTGACCTGCAAGGACGGCAATATCAGCCGGGGCATGGCAAGCTGTGCGTCGCGCTCTGTGCGGAACTTCACGAAGTCTTCACGGGTCTTGCCGCCGCCTACATGGATGTTATGGGCCCTTTCCGCCCCGACGGTGGTTTCCCACTGAATATCACGGCCGTTTGGGCCGTAATCGTGGCACATGAACAGACGCATGTCGTCGGGCAGGCGCAGAACCTTTTGGATGCTGTCATAGAGTTCACCCGCATCACCGCCGGGGAAATCCGCCCGCGCAGACCCACCATCAGGCATGAAGAGCGTGTCGCCAACAAAGGCGGCATCGCCCATCACATGCACCATGCAGGCGGGCGTGTGGCCGGGCGTGTGGATCGCAAGGCAGTTCATTTGGCCTACTTTATAGGTGTCACCATCTTTGAACAAAGCATCGAACTGGCTGCCATCACGCTGAAACTCGGTGCCTTCGTTGAATATTTTACCAAAAGTGTCCTGAACCACCAGAATCTTTTCACCAATTCCAATCTTGCCGCCCAGCTTCTGCTGAATATACGGCGCTGCCGAGAGATGATCGGCGTGGACATGGGTCTCGATGATCCATTCAAGCGTCAGGCCGTGATCCATAACATGGGCAATCATTGCATCGGCATGGGCATAGGTGATCCGCCCTGCTGCCATGTCGATATCCATCACGCTATCAATCACGGCACAGGCGCGCGATTTAGGATCCTTAACCACATAGCTGATCGTATTCGTGGCCTCGTCAAAGAATGCTTTGACCTCTGGCTTGACGCCCATGTTCACGGGATAGTCGGTCATGCCGTTATCCTTTTGTCTGACTGTTTCGTTTGAATCATATTCGCCACCCAAATCCCGGACAAGAGCGCGACTACAAAGGCGAGCACCTCGTATTTGCCAGAGCCAAGTGCCGGAATAGCCGCGCCGGGGCAAAACCCGGCGATGCCCCAGCCAAGGCCAAAGACCGCTGACCCCCCAATCAGACGGGTATCTATGACCGTCTTGGTGGGCAGCTTGAACTTTGGCTCGAGGATCGGGTTCGGGCGTCCGAGCACCACGCGATAACCGACAAAGGTGGTAAGCAGCGCACCACCCATCACAAAGATCAAGCTTGGGTCCCATGTCCCGGCGATGTCAAAGAAGTTGAGCACCTTAGCCGGATTGATCATGCCAGAGATGGCGATTCCCACGCCAAAAACAAGACCGACAAACAAGGCTGACAGAATGCGCATGGCTCAGGCTCCAATCACGTGACGCAGGACATAGACAGTCGCAAAGGCCACGACCATAAAGGTCAGCGTGGCTACGAATGACCGGGGCGAAAGCCGCGCAAGGCCGCAAACCCCATGACCCGAGGTGCAGCCAGACCCAAAGGTCACGCCAATGCCCACGATGAAGCCCCCAATCAAGATCATCGGCAGACTGATCGGCACCTCGACTGCGGGCATCTGCCCGGTCAGTCCCAGCACCAAAAGCGGTCCGGCGATCATGCCTACAACCATCGCCGCGCGCCAGATTTTGTCGCCCGGCACCCCGCCGGTAATCAATCCCGAGAGAATGCCGGTGGCCCCCATGATCCGACCTTGAAAAAACATCAGCAACACGGCTGACAAGCCGATCAGCACACCGCCCGCGAATGACATCAGCGGGGTAAATTCAGTTTCGGTGCCTGTCATCTCTTTTCCTCTCTGGTCACGGCAAAACACCCGTCAGGGTGCCTGTGACGATTATATAAGCTTTTTTGAATATAATAAAGGAAGTCACGGTTTCGAAGCCCCGAGGGAGCTGGTCACGAAAATTTCACCTTACTCCGCGCTCAGCCTTTGTCTCGTGCCTTGTCAAGCGTGCCGCGTGCAATCGCCACGACCGCGATCAGGGTCAAAGTCCAGAAGAACCAAGTAATCGGCCCACGCAACAACACATCTGGCGAACCGCCTGACATCAGCATCGCTTTGCGGAAATTATCCTCGAGAAGCGGGCCAAGAATGAAGGCGATCAAGAACGGAGCGGCGGGTATGTGGTACCGGGACAAGACAAAGCCAACCCAACCCATCACAAACATGACGCCGACATCGAAAATGTTGTTGTTAACCGCAAAGACCCCGTAGATGCAAAGCACAAGGACGATGGGCATCAGGATACGCTTGGGGATGTCGGCCACAGGCTTGAACCCACGAATTGCCAAACCCCCGACGATCAAAAGCAAGCCTGAGGAAAAGATGAGGCCGATGAAAAGGCCATAGATGATATCCACGTTCATCACGAACATCATGGGCCCCGGCTGCAATCCATGCACCATAAAGGCACCGATGATGATGGCGGTGATGACATCGCCGGGCACGCCCAAGGCCAGAAGCGGGATCAGCGTGGCACCCGCGACACCATTATTGCCCGCCTCAGAGGCGGCGACACCCTCTATTTCGCCTTTTCCAAAATTGGCCTTGTTGGGGGATTTGCGGCGCGCCTCTGAATAGCTGAGGAAGGCCGCAGGGGCCGCGCCGATACCGGGGATCGCGCCGAGAAACACACCGATAAAACTGCCCCGCACGATAGAGCGGAAACACCGCCGATACTCGGCGAATGTAACCCATTTGCTGCCCAGTGTCTGCACCTTGCCCATATGGCCGGTGGGGTGCCAAACCATGTTGATGACTTCTGGAATGGCAAAGAGGCCGATAAGCACGGCGATAAAGTTCAGACCGCCCATGAGATTGGGATCGCCGAAAGTAAAACGATTGGTGCCATAGACGAGGTCAAGCCCAATAGTGGCCAAAAGCAGGCCCAAGAGCGCAGAGAGAGCGCCGCGCAAGAGGCTCTCGCCCGACACGCCCGCGATGATTGTGAGCGAGAAGAGGATAAGTGCAAAGAACTCTGGCGGACCAAAGCTGAGCGCAAAAGACGCAAGCCAACCCGCAAAAAGGATCAAGGCCAGGTTCGAGATCACGTCTGCCGTGCAGGAGGCCCAAAGCGCCATGCCCAGCGCGCGCCCCGCCTCGCCACGTGCCGCCATCGGATGCCCGTCGAGCACCGTAGCCGAAGATGCAGGCGTGCCGGGCGTCTTGATCAGGATGGCCGGGATTGAACCGCCAAAGATACCGCCCTTGTACACACCCAAAAGCAAAAGGATGCCATTGATAGGCTGCATCGGAAAGGTAAAGGGCAAGGTGAGTGCCACCGCCATCGTCGCAGAAATCCCCGGAATTGCCCCACCGATGACCCCGATAACGATCCCGATCGCCAAGGACACAAGCGCGTCTACATTTCCGACCAGGGCGAGGCCGGCCATTAAATTGTCGATCACGCTCATGGCAGCCTCACAAATTCACCCTGCGGGATCGCGACACCGGCGACATGGGCGAAGAACCCATAGAGCAGAAGCGGCACCGCCACAGCGCAAATCAACGCCGTTTTCGGATGACGTGTCTTCACCAAAAAGGCGAGCGATGCAAAGGCCAGCATCGACGCCCAGACCATACCGATGCGCGGCAAAAGCCAGAAGGTGACAGCCATCAAAACTGCCATGCCCGCCAACCGCATCAGCCCAGCGCGCGGGTCTTCGATCGGGTCATTGGCCGGCGTGCCGTCAGCATCCTCCTTGCGGCCAGCAAAGAGCATGCCCAGCCCAACCAGTCCTGTCAGACCGGCGATGGCGTAGGGCCAAAACCGGGGCGACAGCACGATGTTGCGAATATTGCTCGGGGCAGAGATCCAATAGGGAATTGCATAGAGGATCAGAAAAACACAGGCCACACAGGCACCGATGCCCAGTTGCACCTGAATTGCGCGTTTGTTCACCCTGATCCTCCCCGATCAGTTTGCTAGCACTGAAAGGCCGGGCATCTCTGCGCCCGACCTATGGGTGCGCTATGCTTTAGCCCTCGATCCGCATGCCGAGCTTGTCGACCAGCGCACGAAAGGTTTCATACTGCGCCTGAATGAAAGCGTTGGCTTCTTCGGGACTCATGACATTGATGACCGAACCCATCGCGCTCATCTGGTCCACGAATTTTGCGTCTCCGGCTGCTGCGGTCATCCATTCACCCCATTTCGCCGCAACCTCGTCTGGCAAGTCATCCGGCCCAGCGATACCGGTCCACCCCACAAGCTGTGTCAGATCGGGCTTGCCCAAATCGACGGCTGTCGGTGCGTCAAACCCCGGCACCGGTTCCGCCGTCGTTACGAGGATCGGCTTCAACTGCCCATTGGCCACAAAATTGGCAAGCGCCGATGTGTTGGTGCAGATAAAGGTCACAGTCCCGTTGAGAACAGCGGTCGCCGCCTCACCACCGCCGCCTTGGGGAATGTGAATCGCCTTATCCAGCGGGTTCTCGACACCGAATTCATCCAGCACCATCACCGCCGCGAGATGCAGCATCGAGCCGACGCCAGAAGAACTGTAGCTGGTGCCCTCGGATTCTGTCAGAGCGATGAGATCCTCGATCGTCTCGATACCGGAATCAGGGCGCACGGCACAGGCGACGGGGTTGATTTCATAAACCGTCACAAAGCGGAAATCATCGAGCGTGTAGGGCAGCGTGGCCTTCATCGCCGGATTGACCGTGTGCGAACCGACGCGGGCAAAAAGCATGGTATAGCCGTCCGCCTTGGCGTTTTGCACCGCAACCGATCCGGTGGCACCCCCTGCCCCCGTAATATTCGACATGACCAGCGGCTTGCCGACCACGGTGCCCAAGGGCTCTGCGATGGTGCGGGCCGAAATATCGGTCGCGCCGCCTGCGCCATAGGGAATGACCATGTTGATGGGGCGTTCGGGATATTCGGCCAACGCGGCAGTCGCCGTCAGCCCAAGCCCCATAGCGCACACCGCGCCCAACTGTCTCAGCTTCATGTTTTCCTCCTCCTCCTCTGTGGTGTCGGCGGCAGGCTTGTTCGCTGATTGCAACGCCGTCGTCTTTAGGTGTAACTTTAAGACACGCTTAATATAAGCAATATTCCGTTACAGGATGCGTTAACTAAACTTACGAAAGAGGCGGAACATGTCAATCCGGCGCTTGCGCACCCTGATTGCGGTGGATGACCACAAGACCTTTAGCGCTGCCGCAGAAGCGGTTTTTGTGACCCACGCCGCCGTCAGTCAACAAATGCGCAGCCTCGAGGAAGAATGGGGGGTTGTGCTCTTTGACCGCTCACGCCGGTCGCCGGAACTGACCCCGACGGGGCGTGCATTGGTGGCGCGGGCGCGCGAGATCGTGCGTGCCTACGATGCCATCGTGCCGTCGGTCTTGGGCGACGAAGGGTTTCGTGGCGAAATCTCGTTGGGGGCCGTTCCTATGACCCTGACGGGCCTGACCCCGCTGTCAGTGCGCTTGCTCAAGGAAAGCTATCCAGACCTGCATGTGCGTATCGTACCCGGAATGACCACCTCGCTCATCGCAGAGGTTGAACGCGGCGCGCTTGATGCGGCGGTACTCTCGCGGCAGGGCCCATTGCCTCCGGAAATCGACCATGCCGACATTGCGCAAGAGCCAATGGAACTGCTCGCCCCACAAGAGGCCAAGGGCGACGATGTGCGAGATCTTTTGCTCCGGTATCCGTTTATCCGGTTCAGCCGCGACGCTGTTGTCGGTGGGCTGATCGACGGTTGGCTGCGCGAGCACAGGATTCCCGTGTCGGTCACGATGGAGTTACAGGGACTCGAAGCGATTTCGAGCATGGTGCTTGCGGGACTTGGCGTTTCCATCGTTCCTGCGCGCTGTGTGCGGGGGGTGCAACCGCTGCCGCTGCGCCGCGTGCCACTGCCCGAAGGCGCGCCCGTGCGCCAACTGACACTGGCCTATCGGCGCGACAATCCACGTATCCGCATCATTCAGGAAATCCACAAAGCCCTGTTGGGCGCGGTCGAGATTGGCATTTTCACCCCCTCCACAGGCGGACCCGCGGGATGAATCCCGACGCCCTGCCCTATGTCATTGCGGGCGCAATGGCAGGCGGCTTCATCAACGGCCTTGCCGGGTTTGGCACAGCATTGTTTGCGCTTGGCTTCTTTCTCGCCGTTCTGCCGCCCGTTCAGGCGGTGGCAATGTTGGTCGTGTTATCCGTGGTCACGGGCCTGCAAGGGCTTTGGGTCGTGCGCGCGGCCATCGGACAGAACAAGCGGCGGCTGGCGCGTTTTCTCATACCAGGATTGGCGGGCATCCCGATTGGTGTGACGATCCTCAGCGTGATTGACGCCAGCACGCTCAAGACCGTCGTGGCGGCGATGCTGCTGCTTTACGGTGGGTATTTCACTCTGCGTGCAAACCTTCCAACGTTCGAACGCGCAACGCCATTCTGGGATATGCTGGTGGGGTTTTTGGGCGGCATTCTAGGCGGTGCAGCCTCGCTCTCTGGGGCTCTGCCAATGATGTGGTGTACGCTGCGCCCTTGGCCACGACATGAGACACGTGCCGTTCTTCAACCGTTCAACGTGGGTGTTCTCGCGGTCGCGACAGGGACGCTGGCACTCAAAGGTGCCTACACGCACGAAACCTTGATCTATCTCGCGATTGCAATCCCGGCCGCGCTCTTGGCGGCACAGATTGGGATAAGCGTGTTCAAACGACTGAGCGATACGGCCTTTCGACGATTGCTGATCGTGATGACCTTTGTTTCGGGCGTGGTTTTGCTTTTGCGCGAGCTGATCTAGCCGATCACTTCGTCAGAGCGGTCATCGGTCTCGCCATAGCGCTTGAGCGTCGCGGGACGGGTGCCTTCGTAGACCCGTTCGAGGTTCTTGGCGATTTTGGCATTCTCGCGTTCAAAAAGGCAGTTTCCGTCCAAATCAGACGCCACAATGAACGGCCCCATCTTGTTGCAGCGAATAACCCACATCGCCTGCGCCAATCCCAATTCATCCTGCCAGTGCACGGCCTCGACCTTTTCGATGCCACGACCTAACAGCGCCCCGGTGCCATAGCCCACAGTTGAAAGGTAAATCGCGCCATTGGGTACGAAATAGGCTTTGTAATCCTTCGACGACATGCCGCCTTTACCGATGATCAGCTTGGCCCCTGTCTTGGCCATCCATTCCGGCAACCATTTGGCAAAGCGGAAAGAGGCGGTGGCCGTCACCGCCCCCATGTTGAACGATCCATCGGGGCGAATGGCGGCGGCCGGAGAGCAGTGGAAATTCGCTGCACTCTGGCTGGGCAGTTCCAGCGGGATATTCGCCTTTTGCTCCAATGCGCGCATGTAGACGCCTTCACGGGCAGTATAGAGCAACCCATCAAGATAAACGATATCGCCGAGGCGCAGCTCCGCCAGCGCCTCGGGCGTTGGGGTGGTGCTCAGGCGGATTTCGCGGGGCTTGGTCATTCTGCCGCCTCCTGTGCACTGCCCGGCCAATCCACGGTTTCGCGGCGCTGATAGGGGGTAAACCATTCGGGATCTGTGCGGTAGTGGACCCGCCCATCAGGATAGAGGCGCGCGACGGCCCGGCGGGACGAGAGACAAAAGGCATGCACCGACATCTGCATGCCTCCGGTATGGCAATAGCCCACCTCGATGTTGCAATTGATCACCATGTTCTTGCCGACAAACCCCATCGCGCCCATGCCGATGGAGTTGCCCAAATCCTTGAACTCGCGCTCTAACGCGGCGATCTTCGGGTCCGGGTTCTCACTGCCCACGACGCGCAGGCAGGCAGCGCGCTTGCCCAACACCATGCAGGTATCCTTGGACCCACCCAACCCGATGCCGATGATCGCAGGCTGACAGGCCAACCCCCGTTTGCCAAAGGCAACAAGACTGTCGAGATAAAACCGCTTGATCCCTTCGATCCCGTCAGACGGAAAGAGCATGCGGTAATCCGTGCCAAAGAGACCGCCTTTGTGGACCGTTATAAGATCAATCCAGTCGCCATCCGGCTCGTACGCGTACTCGATCTCAGGCGCGCCGATGCCGACGTTGTTGTTGTGATCGGTGCGCCAGAGGGGATGCACGCGATTGGGGCGCAGGGGCACGTCATAGGTGGCCTTGGCTGTCGCGCGGCGCAGCGCGGATTCAAGCGCGACCGGCCCCCCCTCAATCCGGGCCTCGTTGCCCATTTTCACATACCAGCGCGGACAGCCAGTATCGCCGCACATCGCGCGGCGATCCTCTTTGGCGGCCTTGTAATTCTCAAGCATCGCTTGAAGAACGAAAGACGACAGATCCCCATCCTCGGTCTCGGCTGCTGCTTGAAGGCCAGTCAAGTAATCGTCTGGAATTTCGATCGCAGCCTTGTCCATCAGGCGCTCGGCGGTGTTCTGGATAAGGTCGATTGGGATCATTGCGCGGCCACCAATGTTTCGGGTTCGGTCTCGGGCAGGATTGTTTCGCCGGGGCGAATGATCGTGAACTGCACCGCATCACGGCGGACAGTCAGATCGCTGCCCTTCTGCGTGATCACGGTGAAATAGGACGCATCCAGATCACCCTCGTCCGGGAAATCCTCTCGGTAATGCGCGCCGCGCGAGTTTTCGCGCGCAAGGCCCGCCAGCGTAATCGCCTCGGACACGTCGCAGAGTGAGCGCAGGTTTAGCCAATCGTGCCATGTGAGATTGAAGGCAAGATTATCGCCCGCGACGCCCACAGTCATCAGGGCTTCGGAAATCTCGGCAACGCGGGTCAAACCACGCTCTATGCCCGCCGCTGTGCGCATCACGCCAACGTCTTCCCACATCGCCTCTTGCAGCGCATGACGCAGCGGATGGACCGGCGCAGGCTGGCGCGTGAGGGGATGCAGGGCGCGCGCAATCTCGGCCTGCAACGCGTTGGGACAGGGATCGCGCAGCGCGCCCATGCTGCGGATATCCGCGCCCATCACATCGCCCGCAACGCCACCATAGACGGTGGAATTGGCCACACCATTGCCGCCCAAACGGTTGGAGCCATGCGCGCCACCAGCATCCTCGCCCGCCACATAGAGCCCCTCCATCGCGGTGCGGGTGTCGGCATCAACCACCACACCGCCCATGAAATAATGCGCGGTTGGCACCACCTCGACCAGACCACCCGCGAGGTCAAATCCGCTATCGGCGCAGCGTTTGACCATGCCGGGAAATTTGGCGCGCACGTTGTCAGGGCCAAGATGGGCCATGGAGATGAACACGCCGCCATTAGCCGAGGTATTGTTCTTGCGCATTTCGGCATAGATGGCGCGGCTGACCACATCGCGCGTCGCACGCTCGCCCTTGGGGTCATAGTCGAACATGAAACGGTTTTCCGAGCCGTTCAAAAGCTGACCGCCTGCGCCGCGCAAGCCCTCCTCCAGCACGGTTCCGGTCATGCGCGTATGGTCGCCGGCCAGCAATCCGGTGGGATGGAACTGCACCATTTCCATATCGCGCAGTTCCAATCCTGCACGCAGCGCCATGGCGAGACCATCCATCGTCTTGTCGCCAGAAGGGGTGTTGTACTTGTACATCGTCGGCCCGCCACCCGTGGCCATAAGGACCGTCTTGGCGCGCACCAGACGAAAGCCGCCCGTGCGCATGTCGATAAAGAGCACACCCGCCAAGGCGCTACCGTCGCGCGTAGGGATAAGACCAATGGCGCGATGTTCCTGCAGCTTTTCCACGGGGCGCGCCAGAACCTGCTCCATCAACCGGCTGATGATCTCGATGCCGGTAAGGTCGCCCTTGTGGACCGTACGGTCGGCGGTCTGTCCAGCAAAGGCTTTTTGGTGCAGGCTACCATCGGGGTTGCGGTCAAAGAAGCAGCCGATTTCATTTTCCAACTCGTGGATGCGCACCACCGCCTGTTCGCAAAGTTTCCAGGCCATATCCTGATTGGGCAGCCATTTACCGCCCTTTACGGTGTCCATGAAATGCCGCTCGACGCTGTCGCCGCCACCCAGCGCCACGTTATAGCCACCCTGCACCATGCGCGTGCAGCCACATTTGCCAATGAGGCCCTTGACGGCAATGGTGATCCGCGTGCCTGCAGGCGCCGATTGCTGCGCATGCAGCGCCGCAAAGAGCCCCGCACCGCCGGTGCCGATGATCAGAATATCGGTATCATGTCGGTCGATATGGGTCATCAGATCGCCCTCAGGAAAAACGTGCCGGACAGAAAGAGCGCCGCGCCAACCGCCCCTGCGGCCAGCGTTTTCTGGCGGTCGGACCATGGCAGAAATTCGAGCGCCATCAGGCGCAAGCCGCCGAACATATGAACAGCAAGCAGAAAGACGAGACCGAATTCGGCGATCTTAACCAAGGGATTTTCAGCAAAGGCCAGAAAGCCATCAAGTCGCGCAGGGGCGGTAATCGCCTGTGACAAAAGCCAGAAATGCGCAGGCAGAAAGAGCGCAAGCGCCAGACCAGAGATGCGGTGCAGCACAAAGGCAAACCAGAGCGGATGCGAGCGGGGCGGTTGCTTCATGGCAGCGTCACCGCAAATACCGCGCTCAGGCCAAGGGCGAGAAGGGTCGCACAGATGCCCCATGTCAGCATCCCAAGCGCGATGCCGCGCAGGCGCAGCCACTCGTGCGCGATGACACGCACACCAATCGCGGCATGGATGGAGACCGCAACAACAAAGGTGCCGTAAAACAGGAACCACAGGAGGCTGCCTTGGGTGCGGCCCAGAATTTCGGCCGCGCTGAGGCCGCCCTGAATGGCATAGATCATCACGGCGATATGGCCCAGAACCAAGGGGGCCATCACCAAAGCGCTCAGGCGTTGCGCCATGTAGAGCTGCAGATCAAGCATCGCGTTTCCCCCGCAAGGCCCCCTTGACCGTTTCCCGCTTTAACCCCGCAATCGCGCGCATCGGGTTCAGCCCGTTGGGGCAATACTGCGCGCAACTGCCCATCGAGTGACAGTTATGACAGCCGCCCTTGCCCGAGACCGCCGCCAGAATACCCGGCCGGTCTGCATCACGGCTGTCGTTGAGAAGGGTCCAAGCGCGTTGCAATGCGGCGGGTCCCAGATACTCGGGGTTGCCCGCCACCGTATCGCAGGCGGCATAGCAGATGCCGCAATTGATGCACTCGATGCCAAGATTGGCCTCTGTTCGGTCCGGGGCGTCAGGCTTGATCGGGTCAAACTCTTCCAGTCGTCCGCGTGTCGGGTGATGCCGCGCCTCGGCGGCCACCCATTTGTCAAAGAACGGGTCCATGTCTGTCGCCAAATCCTTGATCACCGGCAGGTTGCGCAACGGCGCAATATCCAGCCGCCCGCCGCTGGCAACGCGGCTGACATGGGTGCGGCAGGTCCAACGCGGCACTCCGTTGACCATCATTGCACAGGATCCGCACATTCCAACACGGCAAGCAAAACGATAGCTGAGTGTTGGGTCGGCCTCTTGCTGAATCCAGCTCACCACATCAAGCACAGTCTGATTCTCCCGCGCCGGGACATCAAAGTGCTCTGTTCGGGTGTCGTTTGCCGTGCCGCGCTGAACGGTGACGTGCAACATCTCGGGCGTTCGGGTCACGGTAACCTCTGGCTGATCTTTGGGGCTATGAACCCTTTTATAATTATGAGTTTTGCTAACAAAAAGGAATAAAATCTAATGCTTGCTGTAACAAAGGCTTACACAGATGACCTCAGGTAATCCTCTGGGCGTGGCGACAACTCTTTGCCAAAGCGTAAAATTTGTGCATGACTGAGGGATAAGCGGGCATGAAACCGCATTGGGACCCGTCTGTCGCAACAATTTCGATTGCACAGGCCCCCAGACAGGGAAAGCATGATCCTATGGATATGTTCGATGAAATGCAGGGGCAGAATGGGCAGATTCGTGGCCCCTATGCCAAGTTTGATGCCTGGCTGAGCGAGGAAGATGCCGCTCGCCTGCGTGCCAAAAGTCGTGAGGCGGAGGATCTTTTTCGCCTCACGGGGATCACGTTCAACGTCTATGGGCGGTCAGAGGCCGAAGAGCGTTTGATCCCCTTCGACATCATTCCACGCATCATTTCGGGGCGGGAATGGCAGCGGCTGGAGCGCGGCATCGAGCAGCGGGTGCGCGCAATCAACGCCTTTTTGCATGACATCTATCACCGACAGGAAATCCTCCGGGCCGGGCGTTTGCCGCAAGAGATGATCTCGAACAACGTGGCGTTTCTGCCTCAGATGATCGGGATGATGCCGCCGGGGGGTGTCTATACCCATATCACCGGCATCGACCTTGTGCGCACCGGACCGGATGAGTTCTTTGTGCTCGAGGACAATGCGCGCACCCCGTCGGGTGTGAGCTATATGCTGGAAAACCGCGAAACCATGTTGCGGATGTTTCCAGAGCTTTTCAGCCGCAATCAGGTGCGTCCAGTGTCGGATTATCCGCGCAACCTGCGGCGCTCGCTTGCGGCCTCGGCACCGTCGGCCTGTGAGGGCACACCGACAGTGGCGGTTCTGACCCCCGGCATTTTCAATTCGGCCTATTACGAACATGCCTTTCTGGCCGACAAAATGGGCGTCGAACTGGTCGAGGGGCATGACCTGCGGATCGTAGACGGGCGAGTCGCCATGCGCACAACACGCGGATATCAACCGATTGATGTGCTCTATCGCCGGGTCGATGATGATTTCCTTGATCCGCTCAACTTCAACCCCGAGAGCGCGCTTGGCGTGCCGGGGATCATGGATGTCTACCGCGCGGGCGGGATCACCATCGCAAATGCCCCCGGCACCGGCATTTCCGACGATAAAGCGATCTATAGCTACATGCCCGAGATCGTCGAATTCTACACCGGCGAGCGGCCCATCCTGCAAAACGTGCCAACATGGCGCTGCAACGAAAAAGAGAGCCTTGATTACGTTCTGGCGCATTTGTCAGAACTGGTGGTCAAGGAAGTGCATGGATCGGGCGGCTATGGCATGCTGATTGGCCCCGCAGCGAGCAAGAAGGAATTAAAAGAGTTTGAGCGCAAGCTACGCGCACGGCCCGGCAATTACATCGCACAACCCACGCTCAGCCTCTCGACCGTGCCGGTGTTTACCAAATCCGGGTTGGCCCCGAGGCATGTGGATTTGCGGCCCTTTGTGCTGATGTCGCCCGAGGGGATAAACGTGACTCCCGGTGGCTTGACGCGGGTTGCGATGAAAAAGGGCTCGCTGGTTGTGAATTCGTCCCAAGGTGGCGGCACCAAGGACACTTGGGTGTTGGAGGACTGAGCCATGTTGGGGAAAACAGCCGGAGGGCTCTTTTGGATGGCGCGTCTGCTGGAACGCGCCGAAAATACATCACGGATGATCGAGACCGGCCAGCGCATCGCGCTGACGCGCGCGGGGAGTGGCGCGGATGATTGGCTGTCAGTTTTGCAAGCTGCGGCAGTGGCCTATGGCTATCAGCAGAAACACGCAGAAGTCCTCCCGGAATTGGCAATCGACTGGATGTTGCGCGATCCCGACAATCCCTCGTCCGTGATGGCGGTGGTCACGCAGGCGCGGCACAATGCACGGCTGGTACGAACGGCGCTGACATATGAAGCATGGGAGGCAGTCAATTCCTTTTGGATGCTGCTCAAAGAGGCGCTTGCCCGCAAAGTGGCGACCCGCGATCTGCCCAAAGTGCTCTCGCTGATCCGCGAACGCAACGCGCTGGTGCGTGGGGCAATCCTTGGGACCATGCTGCGCAATGAAATCTACGATTTCATTCGGATCGGCACCTTCATTGAACGCGCTGACAATACCGCGCGCATTCTCGACGTGAAATACTACGTGCTGCTGCCCTCAGCGGCGGCGGTCGGTTCGCGGCTGGACAATGTACAGTGGGACACGATCCTGCGCTCTGTGAGTGGCGAGGGGGGGTATCGGCTGACTATCGGCCCCGATGTAACACCGATGGGCATCGCGCAATTCCTAATCCTCGACAAGCGTATGCCGCGCAGTCTGAATTTCTGTTGTGGCAAGCTGCGCGACAACCTGCACTATCTCGCAACGGATTATGATCTGCGTCTGCCGTGCCACCATCAGGCCGACACGCTCTGTCGCCGGTTCTTGAGCCATGATGTCGCCGCGATCTTTGATTATGGGTTGCATGAATATGTGCAGGAGGTGCTTGGCCATCTGGGCAGGCTGAGCAAACAAATCGAAATCGACTACAGGTTTTACGGATAGCCCATGCACCTCGCCATCAAACACCTCACCCATTACACCTATTCCGCGCCTGTCCCTTATGGCGTGCAACAGCTGCGGCTCTATCCTAAGCCGACGCGCGGGCAGCGGCTGGTGAATTGGTCCGTCACCGTAGAGGGTGCCACGCAGCAGGCCGAGTTCACCGATCACCACCGCAATCACGTGGTGATGTTCAGCTTTGACCCCGATGTCACCGAATTGGTGATCCGCTCCGAAGGTGTTGTGGAAATGAGCGATACCGCCGGCATTGTCGGCCCGCATGAGGGTATGGCACCGCTTTGGCTATTCCAGCGCCCCACTGAACACACCCGCGCCGGCAAAGGCTGTCGGGAAATTCTGCGTCATATCGAGGGTGAGGGAGATTTGGCGCGACTGCATGATCTGTCCACACGGGTGCATTCAGCGATAGCCTATGAAACCGGTAAATCCGAGATTGCCTGGACTGCAGAGGATGCGCTTGCCGCAGGGCACGGTGTCTGTCAGGACCACGCGCATGTGTTCATCGCTTGCGCGCGTGCAATGGGTCTTCCGGCGCGGTATGTTTCAGGGTATCTGCGGATGGACGGTCAAGACGAACAGAGCGCGACCCATGCTTGGGCAGAGGCCCATGTAGACGGTCTTGGATGGGTCGGGTTTGACGTATCCAACGCCATCTCGCCTGATACACGCTATGTGCGGGTGGCGACTGGGCTAGACTATACCGAGGCCGCGCCGATATCCGGGCATCGTTACGGGGCGGCGACCGAGAATATGGATGTGACGCTGCAGGTGACGCAGCAACAGTGACAGAGGGTTTAAGACGTGACCTATTGCGTGGGCCTGTGCCTTGATCGTGGCATCGTCTTTATGTCCGACACGCGCACCAATGCCGGGCTTGATAATATCTCGACCTTCCGCAAGTTGCACACGTGGCAATTGCCCGGTGAACGCGCGATGGTGCTGTTGACAGCTGGCAATCTGGCCACCACCCAAGCGGTTGTAAGCCTGCTGGAAGAACGCACCAAGGCGCATGACGAGCGTGATCCAACCATCCTGTCGGTCCCGTCGATGTTCCAGGCCGCGCGTCTTGTTGCGGGCACGCTGCGCGATGTGATCGAAACCCACGCCAGCACCGGACAGCGCGCTGACAGTACCTTTAACGCGACGATGATCCTTGGCGGTCAGATCAAGGGCGGGCCTCCACGCCTGTTTTTGATATACCCCGAGGGTAATTTCATCGAGGCCAGCGGCGAAACCCCGTTTTTCCAGATTGGCGAGACCAAATATGGCCGCCCCATTCTGGTGCGCGCCTATGAGTCAGGGATGCGCTTTGCCGATGCCATGAAGCTGTTGCTCGTGAGCTTTGACTCGACCATCAAGGCCAATCTATCCGTTGGCCTGCCGCTCGACATGTGTATTTACGAGGCCGATAGCATGCGGCTTCCGTCGATCCATCGGATCGAGGCAGACGATCCCTATTTTCGCACGATCTCTGATGGCTGGGGCGACGCCCTCAAACGCGCGTTCGAGAGCCTGCCTAATCCCGAGATTTGAAGGGCGGCCGGGGTCAAGCCCGGCCAAACCCCCCCGCAGTCGGTGTGATGACGGTCACGGCTTCGCCTGCCTCAAGCACCGTCTGGTCACAGGCGTTCAGCACCTCGATCTTGCCGGAGAGACGGCGGACTTCGGTCCGACCCGCCTCGCCCGCACCGCCGCCCGAGCCGCCTTGCGGTGCGCGGTTACGGTGCGACGACAGGATCGCGCAATCCATCCGGGTGAGAAAACGCAGGGTTCGGATCGTGCCATCGCCAGCGTTGACCGCCCCTTGACCGCCAGACCCCGGACGCAGGGCAAAATTCTCCAGCAACACGGGGAAGCGCAATTCGAGAGTTTCCGGATCGGTCAGACGAGAGTTGGTCATATGCACGTGTACGCCCGAAGTGCCGGGAAACCGCCGCCCGTCGTTGAATTGCCCGGCAGGAGAACCGGAACAGATGGTTTCATAATACTGGAATTCGTCATTGCCAAAGGTCAGATTATTCATCGTGCCCTGACTATTGGCCATCGCCCCCATCGCACCAAAAAGCGCGTTGGTGACATGCTGAGATGTTTCGACATTGCCCGCAACCACCGCCGCCGGATAGCGTGGCGAAAGCATAGAGCCTTCGGGTACGATGATCCGAATGGGGCGCAGGCAGCCTGCATTCATGGGAATCGGCGCCTCGACCATCACCCGAAACACGTAGAGCACAGCAGCGCGCGTCACCGGCTCTGGCGCGTTGAAGTTGTTCTTGCGCACCTCGGATGTGCCCGTGAAATCCACCGTCGCTTCGCGTGCGGCGCGGTCTACCGTGATCTTGACCCGGATCATCTGACCGGTGTCGGTTTCATACTCATACTCGCCATCCGACAATTTCTCCAGCACTCGCGCCACCGCCTCGGCGGCGTTGTCCTGAACGTGGCCCATGTAGGCCTGCACCACATCGAGACCAAAATTGCTTACCATCTTGCGCAGTTCGTTGATGCCGCGCGCATTGGCGGCGATCTGCGCCTTGAGGTCGGCCACATTCATGTCGATGTTGCGGCAGGGGTAGGGGTGGTCACTGAGGATTGAGCGCAAAGCATCCTCGCGGAATTGTCCCCGGTCTACCAGTCGAAGATTGTCGATCAACACACCCTCTTCATCCACGGTGGTCGCAAGCGGTGTCATCGAACCGGGAGCGGTGCCGCCGACATCGGCATGATGACCGCGCGACGCGACCCAGAAGAGGATGGCTTGCCCAGCCTCATCAAAGACCGGCGTGACAACGGTAATGTCGGGCAAATGCGTCCCACCGTTATAGGGCGCGTTGAGCGCGAAGACATCGCCGGGGTGAATATCGCCCTCATTGAGGCGGATGATCGTCTCAACACTGCGATCCATGGAACCAAGGTGCACCGGCATATGCGGGGCATTGGCGACCAAGGCACCCGTGGCGTCAAAGACCGCGCAGGAAAAATCCAATCGCTCCTTGATGTTGACCGACTGCGCGGTGTTTTGCAGGGTTACGCCCATCTGTTCCGCGATCGACATGAAGAGGTTGTTGAACACCTCGAGAAGGATCGGATCGGCCTCGGTCGTGCCAATCGCCATGTCACGGGCCATCCGCTCGTGGCGGGATAAGAGCACATGGTCATGTGCCGTAATCTCTGCGCGCCAGCCGGGCTCGACCACGATGGTCTGGTTTTCTTCGATGATCAGGGCAGGGCCGGTGACGCTATTGCCGGGGGCAAGGCCGGCGCGGCGGAACACCCCCGCAGGCGTCCAATCCCCGTTGCAGAAAAGCTGCGTGCGCGTGTCGGTCTGCGCCTCGACCAAATGGCGGGCCGCCTCAATCTCAGGCGCTGCGGGGATGGCGGTATCGGTCGCCTCGACCTCGGCGCTGTCGATGATCACGCGCTTGTCGGGCGTGGTAAATCCGAACTGCGCCAAATGCGCCGCCTCGAATTCGGCGCGCGCCTGCGCCGGGGTGTCATAGGCCACCGGCAGGGCGGTATCGGTGCCATCATAGCGTAGATAGAGCCGCGGACGGGTTTCGGCATCGGTTATGCCTTGGGCCTGCATTTCCTGCATGACCTGTGCAGTCAGATCCTCAAGCACGGCGGTGATGAGGCTATCGCTGCCATCCTCCAGCGGCTCCACCACCATTTGTTGCCGCGACGCGCTCACGCGGGCCAGACCGATGCCATAGGCCGAAAGGAGGCCAGAAAGCGGGTGGATCAAAACCTTTTCCATGCCCAAAGCATCGGCCACGAGACAGGCATGTTGCCCACCTGCGCCACCAAAGGAATTAAGCAAGTAGCGTGTCACGTCATAGCCACGCTGTACCGAGATTTTCTTGACCGCGTTGGCCATATTTTCCACCGCGATGCGCACAAATCCTTCGGCCACCTCTTCGGGTGATTTGCCGTCGCCTGCCTCTGTGGCGATCTGTGCAAAGCGGGCTGAAACCGTATCACGATCCAGCGGTTGATCCTGATCAGGGCCAAAGATTGGCGGAAAGAAATCTGGGTTGAGTTTACCCAGCATGACATTGGCATCAGTCACCGTGAGCGGCCCGCCATTGCGATAGCATGCAGGGCCAGGATAGGCGCCGGCGCTGTCCGGGCCAACACGAAACCGCCCCGGTTCGGCATGCAGGATAGAACCGCCACCTGCCGCCACGGTGTGCACCCGCATCATCGGCGCGCGAATACGCACGCCCGCTACTTCAGTGTCAAAAGCGCGCTCATACTCGCCCGCGTAATGCGCAACATCGGTCGAGGTGCCGCCCATGTCAAAGCCGATCACCTTGTCAAAGCCAGCAATCGCAGCCGTCTGTGCCATGCCAACGACACCACCCGCTGGCCCTGAAAGGATTGCGTCCTTGCCCTGAAACCGTTCGGCGGCGGTCAAGCCCCCCGAGGACATCATGAATTGCAGCGTGGGGCCGGGTTCGCCCGGCGGGGTCGCACCAAGCGCGGAGGCCACCCGCGCCACATAGCGGCGCAGAATGGGCGAGAGATAAGCATCAACCACGGTCGTATCGCCGCGCCCCACCAGCTTGATCAACGGCGACACTTCGTGGCTGACCGAAACCTGCGCAAAGCCTGCCTCGCGCACCGCGTCGGCCAAGGCCAGTTCGTGCGCGGGGTTTTTCCACGCGTGCATGAGGACAATAGCGGCTGCGTCAATCCCGGCAGCGCGTGCCTCGGCCAGACCCTCTGCGATGGCTGTCAGGTCAAGCGGGGTCTCAACCGTGCCATCGGCGCGCAGGCGTTCGGGCACCTCGATCACACGGGAAAAAAGCTGTTCGGGGAGCATAATTTCCTTGGCGAAAATATCTGGTCTCGCCTGATAGGCGATGCGCAAAGCGTCGCGAAACCCGCTTGTGATCAAGAGAACCGTGGCGTCCCCTTTGCGTTCCAAAAGCGCGTTGGTGGCCACGGTCGTCCCCATACGCACGGTGCCGATGCGGTCTGCATCAATGGCACCGCCCAAAAGGCGCCGGATGCCTTCAATGGCGGCATCCTCATAAGCCTCGGGGTTTTCGGACAAGAGCTTGAGCGGTTCAATGCTGCCCTCGGGGTTGCGTCCGATCACATCGGTAAAGGTGCCACCACGATCAATCCAGAAATCCCATACTTTGGTCATCTTGTTCATCCCCGCTATGCTTCATTTACATTTTGTTGACAAATTATAAATGATCCGTCAAGCTTTCCTTGAACCGGGGATACAACCGGTCACTTCGCTCAATCAGGGAGACGACCATGAAACACTTCACCACCCTCGCCCTCTCCGGAGCCTTTGCCCTCAGCTTCGGTACTGCGCAGGCGCAAACGGCTTGGGATATGCCCACGCCTTATGGCGACTCTGTCTTTCACACACAGAATATCGTGCAGTTTGCCGAGGATGTCGCAGCGGCGACGAATGGCGAGCTCACCATCACCGTGCATTCCGCAGGTTCGCTCTATGCGCATCCTGAAATTCGCGATTCCGTGCGCCGCGGACTCGCCCCCATTGGGGAAATCCTCATGTCGCAGCTGGCAAATGAGGATGCGGTCTTTGGAGTCGATTCGGTTCCATTCCTTGCGGCAAGCTATGACGATGCCAAGAAACTTTGGGATGCCTCACGGGATGAGGTTACAGCACGCTTGGCAGAGCAAGGGCTGACCCTGCTCTTTGCTGTGCCATGGCCGGGTCAGAGCCTGTATCTGACAGAGGAAGTGACCTCGCTTGACCAGATGAAAGGTGTCAGTTTCCGCGCCTACAACACTGCAACCGAACGTCTGGCGCAATTGATGGGTTCTGTTCCAACGACGGTCGAGGCCGGGGATATTCCAACCGCTTTCTCGACATCGCGCGTTGCGGCGATGATTACCTCTCCCTCGACAGGTGTCTCGTCGCAGGCGTGGGATTTTGTGAGCCACTATATCGACACGCAGGCTTGGCTGCCCAAGAACATGGTGTTTGTGAATACAAGCGCCTTCGAAGCCCTGAGCGAAGCGCAGCAACAGGCGCTGTTCGAGGCCTCTGTCACGGCAGAGGCGCGCGGCTGGCAAATGTCGATGGCAGAAACCGAGGAAAAGATTGCGATCCTCAAAGAGAATGGCATGCAGGTTTCTACCCCTTCTGAGGATTTGGCCAGTGGCCTGCGCGAGATTGGCGAGACGATGGCCAACGAATGGAAAGCCAGCGCCGGTGACGTGGGCGTGGCGATCCTGTCCGCCTATACGGCACGCTGATCCCAATGGCGCGGGTACAACCCCGCGCCACATTCCTCTGACATAAGGGAGACTGCGGATGCTGCGCGGGCTGCTTGATCGTCTTTATGCAGCGGGGTTTGTTTTGGCCGCCCTCGCGCTTGTTACAATTGCCGGGCTGGTTCTGGTGCAAGTGCTGGGGCGGGTAATCGACAAAACCTTGCTCGCCATTGGCCAAGAACCGGTGGGTATTGCCATCACATCCTTATCGGAATTAGGCGGGTTCCTGTTCGTCGGTGCGGTTTTTCTGGCACTTGCGGGTACGCTTCGGTCGGGTGGCCATGTTCGAGTGACACTGTTGATCCATTCCGTGCCGCCGTCGGCTGCGCGGATGCTCTCTGGCGTCGCTCTTTTGCTGGCGCTTGGCCTATGCAGCTTTGCGCTCTACAGCGCGGGGGTTCAGGCGCGGGATTCATGGGCATTCAACGCAGTCTCTTTCGGTATGGCGAAGTTCCCCCTCTGGGTGCCGCAAACGGTGATGGTGGTGGGGCTGGGGCTATTCTGGGTGGCTTTGCTCGACGAGTTTGTCACGCTCTTGCGCGGGTCCGTTCCGTCATTTCAGCAGGCCGAGGATGGAAAAGGGGTTCAGGATGGGCATTGAGATCCTCTCTCTTCTCTTGATTGTCGTCCTTTTTGGGGTGTTGGCGCTTGGCCTCTGGGTTGGTTTTGGCCTGATCGCAGCCGGGCTGGTGGCCATGATGCTGGCCAGCACCGCACCGGCCGAGCTTGTATTTGGCACCAAAGTTTGGGGCGCGCTGAACATCTGGGATCTTACGGCGCTGCCGATGTTCATTTGGATGGGTGAGATCCTGTTCCGCTCGCGCCTGTCGTCTGACATGTTTTCGGGCCTTGCCCCCCTGACCGGTCGACTGCCGGGGCGCTTGCTCCATGCCAATATATTCGGCTGTGCGCTCTTTGCCGCAGTCTCTGGGTCGTCCGCTGCGACGACGGCAACCGTTGGGCGGATGTCTGTGCCAGAACTCACGAAACGCGGCTATGACGACCGGATGATTATCGGCACACTGGCCGGATCGGGCACATTTGGGTTTCTCATTCCGCCCTCTATCATCCTGATCGTCTATGGCGCTGCGACGGAACAAAGCATCGCGCGGCTATTTCTGGCGGGAATCGGGCCGGGGATTCTGCTTGCTGTGCTTTTTTCCGGTTACACGATGATCTGGGCGCTGATGAACCGAGAGCGCATGCCCGACCGGGAACCGGCAACATCATGGGGTGAAAAACTCCGGGCTCTCACGCTCTTGGGGCCAACGATCCTGTTGATCGTCGCGGTAATCGGGTCGATCTATGCTGGACTGGCATCGCCGACAGAGGCCGCTGTCGTGGGCGTGTTAGGTGCGCTGATCCTGTCGGCCATTGGTGGTTCGCTGGATTGGCAGAGCACGTGGGAGGCGCTGCGCGGTGCGACGATCACCACCTGCATGATTGCCTTTATTCTGGCAGGCGCGGCCTTTTTGACTGTTGCCATGGGTTATACCGGCATTCCGCGCGCCCTGGCGGCGTGGATCGGAGAGCAGGGGTATTCGCCCAATCTGCTGCTCGCGGCACTTGTGGTGTTTTTTGTCATTCTCGGCATGTTCCTAGACGGAATATCCATCGTTGTGCTGACCACCTCGGTAATCCTGCCTATGGTGCTTGCCGCCGGTATTGATCCGATCTGGTTCGGGATCTTCCTTGTCCTTGTTGTAGAGATGAGCCAGATCACACCCCCTGTGGGGTTCAACCTGTTTGTGCTGCAATCCATCACCGGGCGCAGTATTTTCGAGATTGCGCGCTATGCCTTTCCGTTTTTCCTGCTCTTGGTGCTGGCCACCGCCATTCTGACACTATTTCCGGAGATTGCCCTATGGATACCCCAAACAATGCTGGCGCGTTAGGGCCTGTTGTTTCATCGGCACATCTGGCCAATTCGGGACTACCGGAACTGTCAGAGATGGAGTTTGCCCTGACCATGGCGAACCACGCATTCCAGCGCTGGATGGTGCGATGCATGACGGCGGCAGGGATGCCGGGACTGACCCCGCTAGAGGTTTTGATCGTGCATCTGGTGCATCACCGGGAGCGCGCCAAAAGTCTTGCCGATATCTGCCTCGTGCTGAATATCGAGGATACGCATCTGGTCAATTACGCTGTGAAAAAGCTGGAAAAGCAGGGGCTTGTGCGCTCTGGCCGCAGCGGTAAAGAAAAGACGATCACCATCACCGAGGCAGGGCAAGACTATTGCGCGCAATATGGCCGGGTGCGCGAGGCGTTGCTTGTCCGATCCGTGCAACAGATGGGGGTTGACCCGGCAGAGGTGTCGCGGCTTGCAGCGCTGCTTAGGGCGCTGTCGGGTGGGTATGACCAAGCGGCACGCGGAGCGGCAGCGATTTGATTGCGCTTTTGCATGGCTTGGCGCGGCACGGGCGCTTGTTGCTTGTTCTAGGGTTGATCGTGGGTATCTTGGCACCAGGACTGGCCAAGGAACTGGCGCCCTTCATCTTTCCAATGATTGTTTTCCTTTTGTTTCTCAGCACCCTTCGGGTCGACGTTCTGCGCGCCTTCCCTGCTTGGACCGATGTTCCCGGCTATCTCGGAATAACGCTGATGATGCAGGTCGCTTTGCCGATGGGTGCCATCGGGCTTTTGGCGGTGATGGGCGCGCTGACTTCTATCCTTGGGATCGGGATGGTTTTGGTGCTGGCCGCCGCCCCGCTGACGGGCAGTCCGGGCCTTACCCTGATGGTGGGGGGCGAGCCGGCACCGGCCTTGCGACAATTGATCATTGGCACGATGCTTTTGCCGCTTACCGTCTTGCCAGTATTTTGGGTGATGCCGGTGTTCGGTAGCCCTGCAGTGGTGGCCATTGCAGCGGCAAAGCTGCTTGGCGTGATTGCTGTTGCGGGCGGGCTTGGCCTTATTTTGCGCAGGTGCTTTAGTTTTTTTCAATCATTCCAAGGGGAAAGAGCGGTTGAAGGGCTGATAACCGTGGCAATGGCCGTGGTTGTCGTTGGCTTGATGTCCGCAGTAGGCCCAGCATTGCTGACAGCAAGCCCTGAGCTTTGGCGCACATTGGCCGTTGTGTTTGGCCTGAATTTCGGGGCGCAGATCACCATTTTCTTGGGGGTAACCCGGTTTGGCCGCGCAGAGGCCGCGCCAGCACTTGCCGTTATTGGCGGGAATCGCAATCTCGCGCTTTTTCTGGGGGCGCTGCCTGCGAATACGGCCTCTGACTTGTTGCTTTTCATCGGCTGCTATCAGGTGCCGATGTACGTTACCCCATTGGTTATGGCTCCATTGATGCGGCTTTTGAAAAGGCGCATGTCGGATATGCCCTTTTAGATGTCTGATTTAATACAACTCTAGCGTGATTATACCTTTGGGCATTTTCAATTGCACCTTTAACTTGGGCCTATGGTCTGGTACCTTTCAGTGGTCGATCAAAGTGCCGTTTTGTTGGTATATCTACCATTCCCATGATGAAAACAGATTTCGGGCCCCAATACGGTCCTGAAAATAGGACGCTGCATGCCAGTATCGTTTCATCATATGGTTGTGTTCTCCTTTATCTGAGTGAACCCACCGACTGAGAGTACATTGATAAAAAAGGGTATCAAACCGCGTTTCGACGCGACGCCAGACTACGGAGCTGCGAAGGAGAATGATCCTTTGCGGACCAATACGCGTTCCAAGCCGGGGTTTGCGATTACAACGATCTTACTGAGCCTCGGGGTTGCGACTGTGGTGTTTGCAACGACGGTTTTTATCCTTCCATCGCTTTGGTGGGCTGTTCTTGCGGCGTATGCAACGCAGGTCAGCTTTATTCTGGTAATGTTTGGTGCGTATTACCTGCGCAACGCCGCGCAAGAGCCACAGAGCCCCTATGATGCGGAGCGGTGGGACGGGATCAACGACAGGCTCATTGATACAGAACCGCCCGTTTGGCTGTCTTATCAGCCAAAAATGGAGGGTTTGAGCCGTGTGCGACGGGTAGCGGTGAGCGCCGCAAGCGATCGAAATAGCCGCAAATGCTGTGAATGGCTGGCGGAGTATGATTGCGAGGTGCATTTGTGTTCCGACCATGACACGTTGATTGGAGATTTGATTGCAAGGCCGGAACGCTGGTCCTTGCTTGTGCTCGATGTCGACCATATTGGCGGATCAGACGCTGTTCCGCGGGAGTTGGAGTATATCCGCAGCGGTCTTGCCCAGGTGCCCGTGATCTTGATGAGCAGCCGGGCCGCGAAGACACGGTTGGATGTGTTGGTGCCTCGCAAGCAAAATATGGTGTTGGCTAAACCTTTCTTTCGCAAGTGTTTGTTTTCGGCTGTTGAAAGGCTGAACCCATCCACGGCACAGGATGGGCATTGAGGCAAGACCCGCGTCCTGCTAAGGGAATGAGAAGATTATCCCTTCAGGAGGTTTTCATGCCCGAACATGAAAATGGCGCCGCACAAGGCGGGCCACAAATGAAAATGAACATCCTATCGCAATTCATTCGCGATATGTCCTTTGAGAATGTGCTTGCACAGCGGGGCACTGGGGGTGAGGTGCAGCCGGATGTGCAAGTGTCGGTCAATCTCGATGCCAAGAAGCGCAGCGTAGAGCATCAATATGAAGTGGTGGTCAAACTGACCATCAACTCGCGCAACAAGGCGGCAAATGAAGTTTTATTCGTTCTGGAGCTGGAATATGTGGGTGTTTTCCACATCGAAGGCGTGCCGGAGGAGCAGCTGCATCCGTTCCTGTTGATCGAATGTCCGCGGATGGTTTTCCCGTTCATCCGGCGTATCGTCAGCGACATTACGCATGACGGTGGCTTCCCGCCGTTGAACCTTGAGAACATTGATTTCGTTCAGCTTTATCGCAACGAAATTGCGCGCCGTCAGGCGCAAGTGTCTGCGCCCAAGGCTGACGCCTAAGAGAATTTCCGCCAGAGTGCGGCGTCGCCCATCTTGGCCACAAAGGCCTGATGGGCGTCATTCTCTGTGGCTGTCAGACGAGAGGCGAGCGGTGTCGGTCTGGGCTGTGGCCGCCAGTGAGCTGTGTCGGTCAAGCCACCAGATTTTGCGGTTGGCCCCGTGGCCAACACGAAATCAGGTTGGCGACCACCGATCAATTCCAGATAAACCTCTGCCAAAATCTCGGAGTCGAGCAGGGCACCATGCAGGGTGCGGGCGGAATTATCTATTTGAAATCTGCGACATAGCGCATCAAGCGAGGCTGGAGAGCCAGGAAATTTCTTGCGTGCGATGGCGAGGGTATCCACCGCCTGATCCCATGGCAGTTGTGGCATCTTGAGCCAGCCGAGTTCCGCATTGAGGAATTTCATATCAAACGCCGCGTTGTGGATGACAAGCCGCGCATCCTGCACGAAATCAAGAAATTCCTGAGCAATTTCAGCGAATAAAGGCTTGTCGCGCAGGAAATCATCGCCAAGGCCATGAACCGCAAAGGCAGCCTCGGGCATGGCGCGCTGCGGGTTGATGTATTTGTGAAAGGTTCGGCCTGTGGGCATGTGATTGTAGAGCTCTACAGCGCCAATCTCGACGATGCGGTCGCCGGATTCTGGTTCAAAACCAGTGGTTTCCGTGTCGAGCACGATTTCACGCATGGGCTGCCCTTTGTCTTATGTCGCGAAGGACAGATTGGACCTGTTGACGGGCGGATTCAAGCGTTTCGGTCTCGATCACATAATCGGCGCGGGCGCGTTTTTCGGCATCAGGGATCTGTTTTTCAAGAATATTCTCAAACTGCTCTGGGGTCATAGTGCCACGCTCCAGGACGCGGGCGCGCTGCACTTCGGGGGGGGCGCTGACCACGACGGTGTAATCCATGCCACGATCTGCGCCGGTTTCAAAAAGCAGGGGAATATCGAGGACGAGGATGGGCGCGGGATCTGTAAGCTCTGTAAGGTTCTTACGGTGATTATGTACAAAATCCGCACGGTCGCGCGCGACCAGCGGATGCACGATGGATTCGATCTGAGCGAGGGCAGAGGGATCGCGGGACATGATCGCCTTGAGCCGGGCGCGGGAGATGGCCCCGTCCTCGATCGCCTCGGGGAAGGTGGCCGCCATGGGTGCCACGGCAGCACCACCGGGGGCATAGAGACGATGCACAGCGGCGTCGGCATCCCAGACAGGACACCCCTCTTCGTTAAAGAGGCGGGCGGTGGTTGATTTGCCCATTCCGATAGAACCGGTCAGGCCAATCAGAATGGTCATCGCAAGACTGCGGCGCGGGTGGCGCTATCCACATTGGGGCGGACGCCAAACCAACGCTCGAATGCGGGAACCGCTTGATGCAGAAGCATGCCCAAACCGTCAACCGTAACGCAGCCCATTTTTTCGGCCTCGATCAGGAACTGGGTCTTGAGGGGTGCGTAGACGAGATCGGTGACCAACGCGCCGCGCCGCAAGCCATCAAGCGGCACGCGCAGGGGCGGCTTGCCCAACATGCCAAGGGACGTGGTGTTGACGACGGTCGTCGCCTCTTCCAGCATATTTCCGGCCTGCACCCAATCGACCACGGTCAGGCGCTTGCCGAATTCGGATTGCAACGCTTCGGCGCGGATGCGGGTACGGTTGGAAATGAAGATTTCGGGCACGCCAACATCGAGAAGTGACGCCACCACCGCACGCGCAGCACCGCCAGCACCGAGGACAGCAGCGGGGCCCAGTTCTGGCTGCCATGTGGGGGCGTTTTGGCGGAGGTTCTGAATAAACCCATAGCCATCGGTGTTATCGGCATGCAGTTTGCCATCTTTGCGGAAAATGAGCGTATTGGCTGCGCCAATCAGAGTGGCGCGATCCGTTACAAGATCGGCCAAGGCCAATGCGCGTTCCTTGTGCGGGACGGTGATATTGACGCCAACGAAGCCCATTTTTGGCAAGGTTTGTAACACTTCAGCCAGATTATCAGCGCTGACATCCATCGGAATATAATGGCCTGCAATACCGTTGGTTTTGAGCCAGTGCCCATGCAGTTGCGGCGATTTCGAATGCGCGATCGGCGATCCAATGACGCCCGCCAGTGGGATTCTGGCGAGGGGCTGTTTGTCATCGCTCATTGTTGCAGGTCTCCTCGGAGGGTGAGAAAGGACAAAAGATCGAGCAGCGGCAAGCCGAGCACCGTAAAATAATCACCATCCACGCGAGAGAACAAGCGCACGCCTTCTGCCTCGAGCTTGTAAGCCCCGACGCTCACGGAAATGTCAGGCCAGTTTCGGGCAAGATACCCCTCGAGCCAGTCGTCAGAAAAGGGGCGGACCGTCATGCGCGCCATACCAATATGACGCCAGAGCGGGCGACCCGCCTGACAGATCACCGCCGCTGAGAGAAGATCATGGCGTTTGCCACGCATGGCGGAGAGCTGTGCGCGGGCCTGATCCATGGTTTCCGGCTTGGACAGAAGCTCTCCGCCAAGATCGAGCACTTGATCGCAGCCAATGACAAGCGCTGCGGGATGGCGGGCGCTGATCTTGGTGGCCTTCAACTCTGCCAATGTATCGGCGATGTCGCGCGGCTTGGCGCCTTCGGCCAGAAGGGCGGCGCGCACGCCTTCTTCATCGACACGCGGTGTGACCGCGTCAAAGGTAAGACCGGCGTTTCGCAAAAGGTTCTGGCGGATAGAGGAGCCGGAGGCGAGGATGAGGGGGGCGTTCATGTGGATAACCTGCGGAACAACATGCAGGACTGTTTAGGAATAATCCCGGGAGAAATCCATCCCATGCAGCAGTGCGGGGACAACTCTGATTTTCAGGAAGGATCTGAGGTGAGTCATCCTCTGTGGGAAAGAACAACTCTGGTGTGAGGACAATGTGTGATTGGCCGAGTTATCCCAAGGACACGGTGCTAACTCAACTAGGGGGAGTTTAGTGTAACCTATTACGTTTATGATATATTTTGACGATCATATCGTAGAAACAACAGAGGCTTGAAAAACCGTCAACAGTGTTGTCCCCATGGGGATGATCCTGTGGGTAGCGATTTAATCCACAGTTTCGGCGTGCCCTACTTCACACAACATCCTTTCTTATCTCTTTCTTAATGTTTAAGAAGAACAGGGTTGGGTCGGAGAATTGCATGAGTGACGTCTTGAGTGTGGCTTATCCTTGGATCAAGGCGCTGCATATTATGTCAGTGATCGCCTGGATGGCGGGGTTGTTCTATCTGCCACGGCTGTTTGTCTATCACACGGAACAGTCCGAGCCGGGGGATAGCCGGGACAGCGTTTTTCAAGTCATGGAATACAAGCTTTTGCGGTATATCATGCAGCCGTCGATGATCGCGACCTGGGGTTTTGGCCTGTTGCTGGTGATGACACCGGGTATTGTCGATTGGGGATCTGTGTGGCCCTATGCAAAATTGGCGGGCGTCGTCGTCATGACGTGGTTTCACATGTGGCTGAGTGCGCGGCGCAAGGAATTTGCCCGAGGGGCCAATACGCGCACAGGCAGACAGCATAGGATTATGAATGAGGTGCCGACACTGGCGATGGTGGTGATCGTACTGGCTGTCGTGGTCAAGTTCTGAGTCGGATTGACGCGGCGGGCCCTCTTGCTTATGTAAGCACTGGGCCGCTGTTCTGGTGGCTGTCAAATTCCCGTATCTGACCATAGGCCGCATCCGAAATCGGGTGTCACCAGAGGATTTCCCATGTCCGAAGACCGTTTGAACCTGTCCGACCTCAAAGCGCTGAGCGCCAAGGAGTTGTTGACGATCGCCGAAGAGCTGGAAATCGAGAACGCCTCGACCATGCGCAAGGGTGAGATGATGTTCTCGATCCTCAAGGAGCGGGCCGAGGAGGATTGGACGGTTTACGGCGATGGCGTGCTGGAGGTTCTGCAGGACGGATTTGGGTTCCTGCGGTCACCGGAGGCCAATTATCTGCCGGGGCCGGACGATATCTATGTGTCGCCTGACATGATCCGGCAGTATTCGTTGCGCACTGGCGATACGATCGAAGGGCAGATGAAACAGCCTGATGAGACGGAGCGGTATTTTGCGCTAACCTCTGTGACCCAGATCAATTTTGAGGACCCAGAGCGGGCGCGGCACAAGATTGCGTTTGATAACCTGACGCCGCTCTATCCTGATGAGCGGTTCAAGATGGAAATCGAAGATCCGACCATCAAGGATCGGTCGGCGCGGATCATCGACCTTGTTGCACCAATCGGGAAGGGGCAGCGGTCTTTGATCGTGGCACCGCCGCGCACTGGTAAAACGGTGCTGTTGCAGAATATCGCGCATAGTATCGAGAAAAATCATCCGGAATGCTATCTGATCGTCCTCTTGATCGACGAACGGCCAGAAGAGGTGACGGACATGCAGCGCTCGGTCAAGGGCGAGGTTGTGAGTTCGACCTTTGACGAACCTGCGACGCGTCATGTGGCGGTGTCGGAGATGGTGATCGAGAAGGCGAAACGGCTGGTGGAGCATAAGCGGGATGTTGTGATCCTGCTTGATTCGATCACGCGGTTGGGGCGGGCCTATAACACGGTGGTGCCGTCCTCGGGGAAGGTGCTGACCGGGGGTGTGGATGCCAATGCGTTGCAACGGCCCAAGCGGTTCTTTGGTGCGGCGCGGAATATCGAAGAGGGTGGATCGCTGACGATCATCGCGACGGCGTTGATTGATACGGGCAGTCGGATGGATGAGGTGATCTTTGAGGAATTCAAGGGCACTGGCAACTCTGAGATCGTGTTGGATCGCAAGGTTGCGGATAAGCGGGTGTTCCCGGCGATTGACATTCTCAAGTCTGGGACGCGGAAAGAGGATCTGCTGATCGACAAGGGCGATTTGCAGAAGACATTTGTTCTGCGGCGAATCCTGAATCCGATGGGTACGACCGATGCGGTCGAGTTTCTGTTGTCTAAGCTCAAGCAGACCAAGACGAATTCCGAGTTCTTTGACTCGATGAACACCTGAGGCGGAGCGAAAGCGGAGGTGTCCTTATGGACACGGTTTATGCCTTGGCGACAGCACAGGGGAAGGCGGGGGTTGCGGTTGTCCGGGTCAGCGGGCCGCGCGCCTTTGACGCCTGTCTGCATATCTGTGGTGACGTGCCGGAGCCGCGCAACTCTGTCGTGAGGGTGTTGCGGGATGCGCAGGGCGCGCAGTTGGATCAAGCGCTGGTGCTGACGTTTGCTGAAAAGCAGAGTTTTACCGGCGAAGAGACAGTGGAATTTCATCTTCATGGTAGCGTGGCCGTTGTAGCGGCAGTGCTGGACGTGCTTGGCGGCATTGACGGTCTTCGGTTGGCGGAACCGGGCGAGTTTACCCGCCGGGCCTTGGAAAATGGCCGACTTGATCTGGCGCGGGTTGAGGGGCTGGCTGATCTTATCGATGCGGAGACTGAGGCACAGCGCAAGCAGGCGCTGCGGGTGTTTTCTGGTGCATTGGGCGGGAAATGCGAGGCGTGGCGGGGTCTTTTGCTGCGGGCGGTGGCGCTTTTGGAGGCAACGATTGATTTTGCCGATGAGGAAGTGCCGGTAGACGTTTCGTTCGAGGTGACGGCGCTGGTGAGTGAGGTAGCCGAGGCTCTCGAGCGGGAAATCGCCGGCAGCTGGGTTGGAGAGCGAATTCGTAGCGGTTTCGAAGTTGCGATCATCGGGGCACCGAATGTGGGAAAATCCACGCTTCTCAATAGTATGGCGGGGCGGGAGGCGGCGATTACCTCGGAGTATGCCGGGACGACGCGGGATGTGATCGAGGTGCGGATGGATCTGGCCGGGTTACCGGTGACGTTGCTCGATACGGCGGGCCTGCGAGAGACGGTGGATGCCGTAGAATCCATTGGGATTGCGCGGGCGCGGGCGCGGGCGGATGCCGCTGACTTGCGGGTGTTTCTTGTTGAGGCTGGGGAGAAGCCAGAGATGGATCCCCGTGAGGATGATATCATTCTTTGGGCCAAGGCAGATTTGCTGGGCCGTGTTGAGAACGCCATTTCTGGCAAAACTGGTGCTGGTGTGACGGAGTTGGTGGCGCGGATTGGCCAGGTGTTAAGTAAACGTGTCGCTGGTGCGGGGATTGCGACGCGGGCGCGGCATCGGCAAGCCATGGAGCGCGGGTTGGGCGCGTTACAAGCTGCTTTGGAGCTTCTTCCGTATGGGGAGGCATCGGCGGAGGTTGCGGCGGAGGAGCTACGTGTGGCTATCCGAGCGCTTGATTCTCTGGTAGGACGTATTGATGTCGAGATGGTGCTCGATGAAATTTTCGCCAGCTTCTGCTTGGGTAAGTGAGAGGTGTTTCACGTGAAACATTTTGACGTCATTGTTATTGGTGGTGGGCATGCTGGCGCGGAAGCAGCGCATGCGGCCGCGCGGATGGGCGTGAGAACCGCGCTGGTGACGTTGAACCGGGCTGGTATCGGGGTTATGTCTTGTAACCCAGCGATCGGGGGGCTTGGCAAGGGCCACCTCGTGCGTGAAATTGATGCGTTGGATGGGGTCATGGCCCGTGTGGCGGACCTCGCGGGCATTCAGTTTCGGTTGTTGAACCGGCGCAAAGGCCCCGCAGTGCAAGGGCCGCGGGCACAGGCGGATCGCAAGATTTATCGCGAAGAGATGCTGCGAGAACTTGAGTCCTGCCCAACCTTGGAAATTGTTGAGGGCGAGGCTGCCGATTTCGTGATGCAAGGCGAGCGCGTCGCTGGTGTGCGTCTGGCAGATGGAAGCGAAATGTCCGCATCCGCAGTGGTGCTAACAACCGGGACCTTTTTGCGTGGTGTGATCCACATTGGGGATGAGTCCTATCCGGGGGGTCGTATGGGAGACCGGCCTGCAGTGATGTTGGCAGAGCGTATGGATGGCTTTGGGCTGCCGATGGGCCGGTTAAAAACCGGTACGCCGCCCCGGTTAGATGGGAAGACGATTGACTGGTCGCGACTGGAGGAGCAGCCAGGGGATGATGACCCGGTGCTGTTTTCCTTCCTGTCCAAGCGCCCATCGGCGCGTCAGGTGTGCTGTGGGATCACGCATACGAATGCACAGACCCATGATATAATTAGGGAAAACCTGGATCGCTCGGCGATGTATGGCGGCCATATAGATGGGATTGGGCCACGCTATTGCCCGTCGATCGAGGATAAGATCGTACGGTTTTCTGACAAAACCTCGCATCAGGTGTTCTTGGAACCAGAAAGTTTGTCTGATCACGTGATCTATCCCAACGGGATTTCGACATCGCTACCGGCGGTCGTTCAGGAGGCCTATGTGCGGTCTATTGTTGGGCTGGAGCGCGTCGAGATACTGCAGCCTGGTTACGCGATTGAATATGACTATGTCGACCCTCGCGCGCTTGACAGTCGGCTTGCTGTCAAGGCTGTTCCGGGCTTGTTTCTGGCGGGACAAATCAATGGGACAACTGGATATGAGGAGGCCGCAGCGCAAGGACTCGTTGCAGGGCTGAATGCTGCGCTGGAAGCGAAAGGGCGTGAGCCGGCTCAGTTTAGCCGTACCGATAGTTATATTGGGGTGATGATCGACGATCTGACCACACGGGGTGTGAGTGAGCCCTATCGTATGTTCACCTCGCGCGCGGAGTTCCGTCTTTCGCTGCGTGCGGATAATGCGGATCAACGCCTAACACCTTTGGGTCTGGACCTTGGCTGTGTTGGAGATAACCGCCGGACGGTCTTTGGCGACAAGATGGAGCGATTGGTGCAAGGAAGACAGCGGTTGGAGGCAACAACCTATACGCCGCGCCAATTGTCTGAGAGCGGTTTCAAGGTGAATCAGGATGGAGCACGGCGCAGCGCGTTTCAGATCCTATCCTTTCCCGATGTTGATTTCTCGGATCTTTTGCGGCTGGATCAAGGGTATTCGGAGATTGATCCTGAGTGTCAGCAGCAGCTTGCGCGTGATGCTCTTTACGCCAGCTATATTGAGCGGCAGGCGCGTGACGTGGCGATGATGAAGCGTGACGAGGCGCATGTTATTCCAGAGAGTTTTGCCTATCATGGCATTGAGGGCCTATCGAATGAGCTCAAGGGCAAGCTGGCGCAGGTGCAGCCAGAGAATCTCGCTCAGGCGGCCCGGATCGAGGGGATGACACCAGCGGCGCTAAGTCTGATTCTTGCGAAACTGCGACAAGCGGCGCGGGAGAAGATCGCGTGACCGGCTTGCCGGATGTTTCACGTGAAACACAGGCTCGGCTTGAAATTTATGCAGATTTGTTGGTCAAGTGGAACCCGCGCATCAACCTCGTCTCAAGAAAAAGCCTTGATGAGATGTGGACGCGGCATTTCGCCGATTCTGCGCAAATACATGCACTTGCTCCGCCTTCGGTGGATCATTGGGTTGATCTGGGATCAGGGGGCGGCTTTCCCGGCTTGGTGGTTGCGATTTTGGGTCAGGATGGCGGTTCGCCCCGACGGGTGACGTTGATTGAATCGGATGCCCGTAAGGCGGCGTTCCTAAGGGTCGTTATCCGAGAGACGGGGCTTAACGCGATGGTTCTCAATGACCGGATTGAAAAGGTCAGACCGCAAGAAGCGGATGTGCTCTCAGCCCGCGCACTGACGGATTTGAATGGTCTTTTGGAGTTTTCCGAGCGCCATTTAGCTCAGGATGGTGTTGCCCTTTTCCTCAAGGGTGCCCGGTGGGAGAACGAAATGGCCGCAGCCGAAAGGACGTGGTCATTCACCCACCGGCTTGTTAAAAGTGCAACAGAAGATGGATCTGTCATTTTTGCCATCACAGGAGTGTCCCGTGCCTGATCCGACGCGCCCCGAAGGACCAAAAATCATTGCGATTGCCAACCAGAAGGGTGGGGTGGGCAAGACTACGACGACCATAAATCTGGCGGCCGCGCTGGCAGAAACCGGCGTGCGGGTGCTGATCGTTGATCTTGATCCGCAGGGCAACGCCTCGACTGGTCTTGGGCTGGATGTGGCAGCGCGGAAATTTACAGTCTACGATCTTTTATTGGACGAGGCACCCCTTGGGGATGTTATTCAGCCGACTGCGCAAGATGGGCTTTCGATTATTCCATCGACGGTCGACCTCTCCTCTGCTGATATCGAGCTGATTGCAAACGAGAAACGGAGCTTCCTGCTGCATGACGCCCTGCGACAGCCTGCGATGGATGCCTATGGGTTTGATTATGTGTTGATTGATTGCCCCCCGTCGCTCAATCTTTTGACGGTGAATGCAATGGTTGCGGCGCATTCGGTTCTTGTGCCCCTGCAGAGCGAGTTTTTTGCGCTTGAGGGCCTGTCGCAGCTTATGTTGACCATTAGAGAGATTCGTCAGACCGCGAATCCGGCGCTACGGATCGAGGGGGTTGTGCTGACAATGTTTGATTCGCGCAACAACCTCTCTACCCAGGTCGAACAGGACGCGCGTGACAATCTTGGTGAACTGGTCTTTCGCACGCGGATTCCCCGAAATGTTCGCGTAAGCGAGGCGCCGTCTTATGCCATGTCCGTGCTAAGCTATGATCCGTTGTCCAAGGGGGCGCAAGCGTATCGCGAGTTGGCGCAGGAACTTATTGAAAACACGGCGCGAATCGCCGCCTGATCAAAGGGGATCGGCAATGACCAGCAAGAAATCTCAACCACGTGGTCTTGGCCGTGGGCTGTCTGCGTTGATGGCGGATGTCACGACAGAGAACCCGGAACGCCCCGCTGATGCGCCGCGGCGTCCGGATCTGATGGTGCCGGTGGAAAAGGTCCGGCCTAACCCGAACCAGCCGCGTCGGGATTTTGATGGTGCGCTTCTCGAAGATTTGGCGCGGTCGATTTCTGAAAAGGGCATCTTGCAGCCTCTGATCGTGCGACCCGCCCCGGATCGGGACGGAGAATATGAAATCGTGGCCGGTGAGCGCCGGTGGCGCGCGGCTCAGATGGCCAAATTGCATCAGATTCCGGTTTTGGTGCGTGATTTCAACGATACAGAAGTGCTCGAAGTTGCCATCATCGAGAATATTCAGCGCGCCGACCTCAATCCGGTGGAAGAGGCCTTTGGCTATCAGCAATTGATGCAAAAGTTTGGTCATACACAAGAGCGACTGGCTGACGCGCTGGGTAAAAGCCGGAGCCATATTGCGAATTCAGTGCGGCTTTTGTCTTTGCCCGATGAGGTTTTGACGTTTCTGCGTGAAGGCAAGCTGTCCTCGGGTCATGCGCGGGCGTTGATTACATTGGATGATCCTGCAGCTATCGCGCGTCAGGTCATCCAGAAATCGCTGTCGGTGCGTGAGACAGAGAAATTGGCTAAGGCTGGAATCGGTAACATCTTTAGCGACACCGGGCGTTCAGCGAAGCCGCGCAAAGAGATCCTCAAGGATGCAGATACTCGAGCGCTGGAGGATGATCTTTCGGCCAGTTTAACGATGAAGGTCGAGATTGAGCATGTTCCCGGTCAGGAGAACGGGAGAATTACGATCCATTATGCTTCGCTTGATCAATTGGATCGCCTGATTGGCATGCTCAGCATTTAATCCGGCAAGAGATCGCGAATCACAGCATTGAGCACCGCCCGTCCTGAACGGGTGGCGCGAAGGCGGCTGTCGTGCGTTTCGATCATCCCGATGGACACCAAATGATCGACAGCGGCGGGGTCAAGAGGTTTGCCTGCGAGCCTTTCGAAACGGGCCGGATCAATTCCATCGGTGATGCGCAGGCCCATTAACAAGTATTCTACGGCCTGATCCGGACCAGACAGGCGCTCGCGTGTCTCAATCACACCGCTGTTTTCCACAGATTCCAGCCATTTGCCCGGTGCCCGATGGGCCTCGGTGGCGTATTTTTGGCCATTGCGCGTGATCCGCCCGTGAGCGCCTGGCCCGATGCCGATATAGTCACCATAGCGCCAGTAGATCAGATTGTGCCGCGATTCCGCACCGGCGCGCGCATGATTCGACACTTCATAGGCTGGCAGGCCGGCAGATGCGCAGATCTCTTGTGTAGCCTCATACATTTCTGCGGCGATATCATCCTCTGGCAATCCGCGCAGCTTGCCCGCCGCGTATCGATCGCCAAAGGCGGTGCCGGATTCGATGGTAAGCTGGTAGAGCGACAGGTGATCCACCGCCATAGAGAGCGCGCTGCGCAGTTCCGTTTTCCAAGAGTCGAGAGTTTGATCCTGTCGGGCATAGATCAGATCAAAACTGACACGCGCAAAGTTTTCTCGCGCGATATCAAAGGCTTGCCTTGCCTCAGCAACGCTGTGTATACGGCCCAACCGTTTGAGATCGGCGTCATTCAGGGCCTGAATGCCCATAGAAATACGCGAGACGCCTGCCTGTGCGAAGGCGCGAAAGCGTCCGGCCTCGACCGAGCCGGGGTTCGCCTCGAGCGTGATTTCAGGGTCATTCGCCATAGGCCAATGGTGTCTGATCCGTTCAATAATCGCTGCCACCGTTTCCGGAGCCATCAGGCTGGGTGTGCCGCCACCAAAGAACACCGTATTGAGCACGCGTCCGGGTAGGAGTGCTGCGTAGCGATCAATCTCGGTGAGATAGGCCGCGCACCAGCGGGTCTGGTCGATGTGGCGCGCGACATGGCTGTTGAAATCGCAATAGGGGCATTTGGCCTCGCAGAAGGGCCAATGCAGATAGAGACCAAAGCCGCCCTGTTGCCAATCCTCAGCCAAAACAGCCTGCGACCAATTTACCAAACGCGTCTGCGCGGTGGCTGATCCTGTTCTTCTGTGTGGGCGACATTTCGGCAAAGGTCAGATCGTGACCGAGCGGCTGGAACATCGGATCATACCCGTGCCCTTCTTCGCCACGTATGGGCCAGACCACCCAGCCCTCGACGGTGCCTTCAAAGACCTCGTCGTGCCCATCGGGCCAGGCCAAGACTAATGTGCAACAGAACCGTGCTGTCCAGGGCTGTGGTTCTTTGCTGGCCAAAAGCGCCTCATGTGCCCGAGACATCGCTTTGCCAAAGTCGCGGCCCGTCTCTGTTTCGGCCCAATCTGCCGTATACACGCCCGGTGCGCCGTCAAGTGCGTCAATCGCTATCCCGGAGTCGTCCGAGAGTGCGGGCAGCCCCGTCGCCCGCGCCGCGGCATGGGCCTTGATCCGCGCATTGCCGACAAAACTTGTCTCTGTCTCTGCAGGTTCCTGCAATCCCATCGCGGCGGCACCAACCACATCAACGCCGTAGGGCGCCAGAAGCGCCCGAATCTCGTCAAGTTTTCCGGCGTTGTGGGTGGCAACGAGCAACCGGTCGTCGGTGAATTTACGCACCCGTCGCCTCGCGTTGTTTCGCCACCAGCTGGTCAACGCCGAGTTCGGCCAGATCAAGCAGCGCGTTCATCTGATCGCGGCTATAGGTTGCGCCTTCCGCGCTCATCTGCACTTCAATAAGGCGTTTTGTGCCGGTCATGATGAAATTGCCATCCACTCCGGCCTCGCTATCCTCGGGATAGTCGAGATCGAGCACGGGTTGGCCAGCATAGATACCACAGGATACGGCTGCGACAGGGTCGATCAGCGGATCGCTGAGCACATCGCCCGCTTTCATCAGCTTTTGCACCGCCAGTTTCAGGGCAACCCAGCCGCCGGTGATCGAGGCGCAGCGGGTGCCGCCATCGGCCTGAATCACATCGCAATCCACCGTGATCTGGCGTTCGCCAAGGGCCACGCGGTCGACGCCGGCGCGCAGGCTGCGGCCGATCAGGCGTTGGATTTCAACAGTGCGCCCGCCCTGCTTGCCCGCCGTCGCTTCGCGGCGCATGCGGCTTCCGGTAGAGCGGGGCAGCATGCCATATTCCGCCGTAACCCAGCCCAGCCCAGACCCTTTGACAAAAGGTGGCACGCGCTCTTCGATAGTGGCGGTGCACAAGACATGCGTATCACCAATCTTGATCAGGCAAGAGCCCTCTGCATGTTTGAGCACCCCTGTTTCGATTGAAACGGAGCGCATTTCGCTTAGATTTCTACCTGACGGCCGCATGGCTTGTCCTTTTCCTTGGTTGCCCCGAGATATATGGGCAAGCCCTCCTATGGCAACCCCGATTGACCTTTGGCCTCTGCGGTCCTTAATAGCCCAAGAGACAGGAAGCACAGCCGATGACAGACGCCGCCTCGATCCTCGAACAGCTCAACGATCGCTCGCGCGAGGTGTTTCGCCGCGTGGTCGAGAGCTATCTGGCCAATGGCGATCCGGTTGGGTCGCGCACCCTGACCCGAGACTTCAGCGAAAAGGTCAGTGCCGCCACGATCCGCAACGTGATGCAGGATCTGGAATATATGGGCCTGTTGGGCAGTCCGCATATCAGCGCGGGGCGCATTCCCACACAAGAAGGCCTGCGGATGTTTGTCGACGGTTTGCTTGAGGTCAGCAATCTAGAGGCTACGGACCGGCAGGCGATTGATGCGACGGTCGGCAGCAATTCGCAGGATGTGGGCGGTGTGCTTGATCGCATCGGGGCAGCGCTCTCTGGTGTTACGCGGGGCGCATCGCTGGTTCTTGCGCCCAAGCATGAGGCGCCGATCAAACATATCGAATTCGTCAGTCTTGGCCATGACCGCGCTCTTGTGGTGCTGGTGTTTTCCGATGGGCATGTCGAGAACCGGATATTCACCCCGCCACCGGGCCAAACGCCAAGTTCCATGCGCGAGGCCGCGAATTTTCTGAACGCGCTGATCGAGGGCAAGACGCTCTCGGATTTGCAGACTGTGATCTCACGTCAGATTGCGGCGCGGCGGCAGGAGATTGATCAGCTTGCCCGCGACCTGATTGATAGCGGGCTTGCAGTGTGGGAAGGCGAGGGCGACAAATACGAGCGGCTGATTGTGCGAGGTCGCGCCAATCTGCTCAATGCGACCTCTGAGGAAAAGGATCTGGAACGGATTCGCATCCTGTTTGACGATCTCGAACGCAAGCGTGATATCGCCGAATTCCTTGAATTGGCCGATGAGGGGGCCGGAGTGCGCATTTTTATTGGCTCCGAGAACAAACTTTTCTCACTTTCGGGTTCCTCTTTGGTGGTCTCTCCATATATGAACGCTGACCGTAAGATCATCGGTGCGGTAGGGGTTATCGGCCCCACGCGCCTTAATTACGGGCGGATTGTGCCGATCGTGGATTACACGGCGCAGCTCGTGGGTAAACTGATCTCCGACCGGAGCTAGAGGTGAAGAATGGCAGAGCCGAAAGAAGACAGCTTTCTCGATGATATCGAAGAGGCCGCCGCGCAAGAGCGCGAGCGTATGGATGACGATATGAGTGATGAAGCAGTGGAGCTTGACGCGCTGCGCGCCGAGCGGGACGCCCTGCGCGACAAGTTCATGCGCGCGCTTGCTGATGCTGAGAACGCGCGCAAGCGATCCGAAAAGGATCGGCGCGAGGCCGAGAATTATGGTGGTTCCAAGCTGGCGCGCGATATGCTGCCGGTACATGACAATCTGAAGCGGGCGCTTGAAACCGTGAACGAAGAGCAACGTGCTGGTTCAGCGGCCCTGTTTGAAGGGATAGAGCTGACTTTGCGCGAATTGCTCAATGTCTTTACCAAGCATGGTATCACTGTGATTGATCCGCAGGTCGGAGACCGATTCGATCCGCAGCATCACGAGGCGATGTTCGAGGCGCCTTTGCCCGGCACCAAGGCGGGAGAGATCATTCAGGTCTCGACTCAAGGCTTTATGCTGCATGATCGCATTCTGCGCCCGGCGCAGGTGGGCGTATCCTCGAATCGCGGATGATATGCGGTGGGGCGGGGGTTACCCCGCCTTGTCGGCCTGTTCCTGACTAAGCGACTTCAGCTCATAGATCAGTTCAAGCGCTTCGCGGGGCGTAAGTGCATCGGGAAGGATCGCGCTCAGGCGTTTTTCCACCACCGAATCGCGATGTGGTTTGGGGGCTGGCGGCGGCGCGAGCGCGGCAAAGAGCGGTAGATCGTCGATCAGCGTTTTTTGTGCGCGGTGCCCCTCGCGGTCGCCTTTTTCCAGCGCATCGAGCACCACCCGAGCCCGCGCCACGACTGAGGCAGGGAGACCGGCCAATTTGGCGACCTGCACGCCGTAGCTGCGATCTGCAACGCCTCGCCGCACTTCGTGCAGGAAAATGACATCACCGTCGTGCTCTTTGACGCTTACGGTGGCGTTCTCGACGCGGTCGAGTTTGTCACTAAGATGGGTCAATTCATGGTAATGCGTGGCAAAGAGCGCGCGGCAGGCGTTGACATCGTGCAGATGTTCCAGCGTTGCCCACGCGATGCTGAGCCCGTCCCAAGTGGCTGTGCCGCGCCCGATTTCATCGAGAATCACCAGCGCATGATCGTCTGCCTGATTCAGGATCGCAGCGGTTTCCACCATCTCGACCATAAAGGTCGAGCGCCCGCGCGCCAAATCGTCTGACGCGCCGACACGGCTAAAGAGTTGGCTGACCAAGCCGATATGGGCGGAGGTCGCAGGCACATAGCTGCCGATTTGGGCCAAAAGGGCAATAAGTGCATTCTGGCGCAGAAAGGTGGATTTACCGGCCATGTTCGGGCCAGTCAGTAGCCAAATATCGCTCTTTCCGCCCAGATCACAATCATTGGCAATGAAGGGTGCGCCGCCCTGAGCGCGCAGGGCGCGTTCCACCACGGGATGCCGCCCGCCTATGATGTTGAGCGCGCGGCTCTGGTCTACGTTCGGGCGGCACCAGTTTTCAGCCCGCGCGAGATCGGCGAGAGCGGTGGTCAGGTCTAGTTCGGCGAGCGCGCGGGCGCAGTGCGCAATTTCGGCGGCGCGGTCAAGAATCTCGGTCTTTAGGGCATCATAGAGCCGCTTTTCGATCTCGAGCGCACGACCGCCTGCGTTCAGAATCCGGGTTTCCATCTCGCTCAGGGGCACGGTGGTGAACCGGAGCTGATTGGCCGTGGTTTGGCGGTGTTTGAAGGTTTCGTTCAGCGGCGCGCTCAGCATGCGGTCGGCATGGGTGCTGGTCACTTCGATGAAATAACCCAGCACGTTGTTATGTTTAATCTTGAGCGAGGGAATGCCGGTTTGGGTGATATAGTCGCCCTGCATTCGGGCGATCACACCGCGCCCTTCGTCGCGCAATTGGCGTGCTTCGTCGAGGTCTCTGTCATAGCCCGGCGCGATAAAGCCGCCATCGCGCGCCAGAAGCGGCGGTTCTGCGACCAGGGCCTGATCGAGAAGGTCAAGAAGGGTGTCATGCCCGATCAGACTAAGAGCAGCTTGGTGCAGAAGCGGGGGAAGGTCCGTATTGGCGAGGCGCTGGGCAATTTCCATGGCCTGCGCCAGACCGTTGCGCACCGCCGCCAAATCGCGCGGACCACCACGATCAAGGCCTAGGCGTGACAGAGCACGGTCAAGATCGGGCACCTTGCGCAGGGATTCGCGCAGGTCTGTGCAAATGCGGGTCTGTTCCACCGCGAAATGCACAGATTCAAGGCGGGATTGTACAGTGTCGAGTGCGCGGCTGGGGCTGGAAAGACGCCGTTCCAGCAGCCGTCCGCCGCCCGCTGTCACGGTTCGGTCGATGGTCGCAAGAAGCGAGCCGGCGCGAACGCCATTCAGGCTGTGGGTTAACTCCAGATTGCGCCGGGTGGCGGCGTCGATCTGCATGACGCGCGCCTCGTTTTCGCGGGTCGGGGGCTGTAACAGGGGCAACTTGCCCTTTTGTGTGATATCGAGCCAGTCCACGATTGCGCCCATCGCGGCGATTTCAGGGCGAGTGAACGACCCATAGGCGTCGAGCGTGTCAACGCCATAAAGCAGGCAAAGCCGTCGCTCGCCTGCTGTGCTGTCAAACGCGGCCTGCCCCAGCCCGGTGAGAGAGGCACCGGACTCAGAGACTAATTCGCCCAGATTTGCAATATCCGCCTCGGTCAGTAGCACTTCGCGCGGGGCGAGGCGGGCCAATTCGGGGCCAAGGCGCGCGGGGGTCAGGGGCATGACATGAAAAGCGCCGGTGGAAATATCGACCCAAGCCAGCGCGCCCGCGCCACGCACAGTTGCAAAACTGACAAGGTAATTGTGGCGGCGTGCCTCAAGCAGGCTTTCCTCGGTCAGGGTGCCGGGGGTTACAAGGCGCACCACCTCGCGCCGAACCACGGATTTGGCCCCACGCTTCTTGGCTTCGGCGGGGTCCTCCATCTGTTCGCAGACGGCGACGCGAAACCCTTTGCGAATGAGGGTCAAAAGATAGCCTTCGGCGGCATGGACCGGCACACCGCACATGGGAATATCCTGCTCGAGATGCTTGCCGCGCTTTGTCAGCGCGATATCGAGCGCCTCGGCGGCGGCGGCGGCATCGTCAAAGAACAGTTCATAAAAATCGCCCATGCGATAGAAAAGCAGCGCCTCGGGATATTGCGCCTTGATCTCTAGGTATTGTGCCATCATCGGCGTGACGGTTGATCCCGTGGTATTCACCTGCGCCCCCTTGTTGCTTGAGCGACCTTACAAATCCATGGTGCGGGGTGAAAGACCAAAGCGCGATTGCGGGCGGGTGTCTGGCTGTTATCCTTGGAAAAGAAAGTTGAGTATTTGGGCCAAAAAGAAGCGGGCGGTATGATTTTCAATCTTGGATCGATCAATGCCGATCATGTCTATCGCGTGGCGCAATTGCCCCATGCGGGCGAGACCGTCACGGCGCAGCACTATGCGCGGTTGCTGGGTGGCAAGGGGGCGAACCAATCGATTGCCGTGGCTCGGGCCGGGGGGCAGGTGGTGCATATCGGCGCGGTGGGCGCGGATGGCGATTGGATGGTAGAGCTTTTGTCTGCGGATGGCGTGGATGTGAGGCATGTGCGCCGGGGCCAAGGGGCGTCGGGCCATGCGGTGGTTACAGTTGAACAGAGCGGCGAGAATGCGATTTTGATCCACGCCGGGGCCAATCGGGCCCTGCGGATGGAGGATGTTGAGGCCGCTTTGGCGGAGGCGGGGCTGGGCGACTGGCTCATGCTACAGAATGAGACGAATGTGCAGGTTGAGGCGGCGCACATGGCCCAAGACAGGGGGATGCGTGTTGCCTATTCCGCTGCGCCTTTTGATGAGGCGACGCTGCGGGCGGTTCTGCCCCATGTCACCCTTTTGATGGTGAACGAGGGGGAGGCGGCGCAGATGACGCAGGCCATGGGTGCGGTTCAGGTGCCGATGCTTTGTGTTACGCGGGGGGCGCGCGGCGTTCTCTGGACAGAGGCAGGGTGCCCAGAGGCAGTCACTATTCCAGCGCGAAAGGTGGTTCCGGTGGATACGACTGGCGCCGGAGATACCCTGGCCGGGTATTTGGTGGCTGGCTTGGCTGCGGGGCTGAAACCAGAGCGGGCGTTGCAAGGGGCAGTTGGCGCTGCCGCGCTTGCGGTCACGCGCCCCGGATCATCAGGAGCGATCCCCAAGGCGGCCGAGGTGGCCGCGTTTCTTGGTCAGGAGTGACCGGCGAAGGGCGCATCCTTGCCCCAAAGCTCTTTGACGCGGGTATCTCTGCCGCAGGCGTCGCGATAGAGCTTATAGGCGCTGGCCTTGGTTCGCGGGCCAAAGCGCGTGAGGATGATTTCACTGCTTTTGTAATAATCCTGATGATAGGATTCGGCGGCATAGAAGGGCTGAGCATTGAGAACGGGGGTCACTATTGTCTGGCCCAAGGCTGATTTTGCCTCAGCGATGGCACCCTCTGCGATCTGTTTTTCTGCGGGATCAGAGACGAAAATCGCGGTGCGATAGTTGTCACCCCGGTCGCAGAACTGACCGCCTGCGTCAGTTGGATCGACCGAGCGCAAGAACAGGTGCAGGAGTTGTGCGCGGGTGACTTGGGCGGGGTCGAAGGTAAGGCGCACGGCCTCGTAATGACCGGTTCCACCGGATGTGACCTGTTTGTAGCTGGGGTTTTTGACAGTGCCGCCGGTAAAGCCCGATTCGGCCGCGATGACGCCCCGGACCTGTTCAAAATCTGATTCGACACACCAGAAACAGCCGCCTGCGACGATGAGCGTTTCTGTTTCTGCCGCATGGGCACGGCCACCGTGGACGCATAGACCAACGATGATAAGCCCTGCAAGCAGCGCCGCCTTGAGTTTCCGAACATTGCTCAGCATGGTTTTAACCCTCCTGCTATTGCCAGCAACATGGCGCAATTGCAGGGAGAGGCCAAACAACGACGTCGTGAGGTCACGCGGTGTTGAGCAATGTTTCGCTTTTTATGGGGCCGTTCGGCAATAGATGGCCTAGCGCGGTGCGAGATGCAGTGCCATTTCGCGTGCGGGGCAGACGCCCTTGAGCCCGCCGGGCACGTCGAGATTGGCGAGCGGGGTGATCCGGTACTGAGTGGCGTAATGGCTGTTCACCTCATCGAAGGTGACGCAAAACGGTGGGCCCGCCATGATCGCGGGATCGTATTCGAAGGTTACGAGCAATTGTGGGGCGGTGGCCGTAAGGGCCAGAATATGCGCGGTGTAGCGGGCGCGCATATCGGGCGGCAGCGCCACGAGCGCGGCGCGGTCATAGATTGCATCGACAGAGCCGAGCAGATCGGGGGTGAGCGCGAAAATGTCGCCCGCAAACACAGTGACGCCGGGGGCTGCATAGGCGCGAAGGGTGCCGTGATCGGTGATTTCCGGCACGGTGCCCAGTTCCTCGAAAAGCTGGCGCACGGCGATGTCACTGAGTTCCGCACCCGCAATGCGGTAGCCCTGGGCCAAGAGCCAGGCGATATCGCGGGTCTTGCCACAGAGGGGCACAAAGATCCGCGCGCCTGGCTTGAGACCAAGCGCGCCGATATGGGCCGCAAGCATGCGGTTTACGTCGCCTTCATGAAAGCCGATCTGCATGTTTTCCCAACGGGTATGCCAGAAATCGGCCTCCACGATCCTTAGCCTTTGAGCCTGCGGTCGCGCGCCGCAAGGAGTTTCAGGCGCAGCGCGTTAAGCTGGATGAAGCCGGCCGCGTCTTTTTGATCATAGGCACCAGCGTCATCTTCAAAGGTGACGTGGGCCTCGGAATAGAGGCTGTGATCGGACCAGCGGCCAACACAGGACACCGAGCCTTTGTAGAGCTTGAGACGCACGGTGCCGGTGACATGTTCCTGGCTTTTGTCGATGGCGGCCTGAAGCATGTAGCGTTCGGGCGAGAACCAGAAGCCGTTGTAGATCAGTTCGGCATAGCGCGGCATGAGCGAATCCTTGAGATGGCCCGCGCCGCTATCAAGGGTGATCTGTTCGATGCCACGATGCGCCTCGAGCAGGATGGTGCCGCCGGGTGTTTCGTAGATGCCGCGCGACTTCATACCGACAAAGCGGTTTTCCACGAAATCCAGCCGCCCGATGCCGTGTTTGCGGCCAAATTCATTGAGGTCGGTCAGGATTGTGGCGGGGCTGAGGGTGGTGCCGTTGATGGCCACCGCATCGCCGCGCTCAAAGCTGACTTCGATGAATTCGGGCGTATCGGGCGCATCCTCGGGGCTGACGGTGCGCTGATAAACGTAATCGGGGGCCATTTCGGCGGGGTCCTCAAGCACGCGGCCCTCGGAGGAGGTGTGCAGCAGGTTGGCATCGACCGAAAAGGGAGCCTCGCCACGCTTGTTTTTCGCGATCGGGATTTGGTTTTCCTCGGCGAAGGCGATCAGCTTGGTCCGGCTGGTCAGATCCCAGAGACGCCAAGGGGCGATCACCTTGATATCGGGATTGAGCGCGTAAGCGGCCAGCTCGAACCGGACCTGATCGTTACCCTTGCCGGTGGCGCCATGGGCCACGGCATCCGCACCGGTCATGGCGGCAATCTCGACCAGACGTTTGGAGATCAGCGGGCGAGCGATGGAGGTGCCCAAGAGGTAGAGCCCTTCGTAGAGTGCATTGGCGCGGAACATCGGAAAGACGAAATCGCGCACGAATTCTTCGCGCACATCCTCGATATAGATATTCTCGGGCTTGATCCCCAGCATCTCTGCCTTTTGGCGCGCGGGGTCCAGTTCCTCGCCCTGACCGAGATCAGCGGTGAAGGTCACAACCTCGCAGCCATATTCGGTCTGGAGCCATTTCAGGATGATCGAGGTATCGAGGCCCCCGGAATAGGCCAGAACAACTTTTTTGGGCGCGGACATGTCATTCCCCTTGCGTCAAATCTGGCTGGCGGAGTAGCGGCTTTTGCGGTGATGGGCAAGTGGACGCGGTTGACTGTGCTCTCGGTTGTGCTAGCGGGGTCGGGCAATTGTCAAAAGGTGCGATTATGGCGGCGTGGCGTATTTTTATCCATTCAGTGCAGATGATTTTCAACAATCTGCCTCAGGTGATGCGGATCGTCTTGGTGCCGATGGGGATCGGGATCGCGACGTTGGCCCTCTTTGCGGTTGTGGGTGTCTCGATAGACGGGACGGATGCTGAGGGCGCCACGGGTGGACAGATCGTGGGGATAATCTTGTTGGCGCTTGTGCTGATAGGTCTGGCGCTTTGGGTTGTTGTGGCGTGGCACCGCTTTATCCTCTTGGCGGAATATCCCCAAGGTTGGGTGCCGATGCTGCGTACGGATCGCATGCTGTCTTATATCGGACATTCGCTCTGGCTTGGCCTTGTGATGATGGGCCTGATGCTGCCCCTCTTTCTGGTGGTTGGGGTTATTGGCGGCGTGGTTCCCCTGATTGTCACGATTGTGAGTGTCGTGGTGATCGTGGCGGCCAATGTGGTGTTCTTTCGGCTCTCGACGATCCTGCCTGCGGCGGCGATTGGCAAGCCGCTTGCGTTGAAAGAGGCGTGGACCGCGACCGAAGGCAGCAGCGCCACGATTCTGATCCTTGTTCTTATTCTGGGGGTGGCGCAATTCGCGCTGCAGCTTTTGCTTGGGTTGCTGCTTTTGACGCCAGTGATCGGGGCCGTGCTGATGGTGCTGGGCACGGTGGTGTCGGGTCTGGTCAATATCAGCATTCTGACCACGCTTTACGGCTATTATATCGAAAAGCGCGCGCTCTGAGCCTTGTCAGGGGGGTGTGATTGGGGCACTGAGGCGGGCATGACCGAGTTTCAGGAAAATGCCCGCGCCGCAGAGGCCGCGATGCGCGCCGTGTTCGAGCCGACACCGCTCCAACGCAATGATCACCTGTCCGAGCGCTATGGCGCTGAGATCCTGCTTAAGCGCGAGGATCTGAGCCCGGTGCGGTCCTACAAGCTGCGCGGGGCGTTCAATGCGATGCGCAAGGTGCTGGCGGCGCGGCCAGATACGGCGACATTTGTCTGTGCCAGTGCGGGCAATCACGCGCAGGGCGTGGCCTATATGTGCCGGCATTTTGGGGTCAAAGGCGTGATTTTCATGCCGGTGACGACGCCGCAGCAAAAGATCGGCAAGACCGAGAAATTTGGCGGTGATGCCGTGGCGATCCGGCTGACGGGCGATTATTTCGACGACACGCTGGCGGCGGCGCAGGCCTATTGCGCGCAGGTGGGTGGGCATTTTCTGTCGCCGTTTGATGATGAGGATGTGATTGAGGGGCAGGCATCCGTTGCGGTCGAGATCGAGGCGCAGTTGGGTGGCATGCCGGATCGTTTGATCCTGCCGGTGGGCGGTGGCGGGTTATCGGCGGGGGTGCGCAGCTATGTGGGCGCGCGCGCCGCGCTGACGCTGGTGGAACCGGCGGGGGGCGCCTGTCTGGGTGCGGCGCTGGCGGCGGGGGAACCTGTGCGCTTGCGGCATGTCAACACCTTTGCCGATGGGGCGGCTGTGGCGCAGATCGGCGCGCGCACATTCGCGCGGCTGGCGGATATGGACCCAAGTGCAGCGATGGTGATCGAAGAGGATCGGCTTTGCACCACGATGCTGGAGATGCTGAATATCGAGGGGATCGTATTGGAGCCTGCGGGGGCGCTGGCGGTTGATGCGCTCAAGGATATGGCGGATGTGATCCGGGGCAAGACGGTTGTTTGTGTGACCTCTGGCGGGAATTTCGATTTTGAACGGTTGCCGGAGGTGAAGGAGCGGGCGCAGCGGTTTTCGGGGGTGAAGAAGTATTTTATCCTGCGGATGCCGCAACGCCCCGGTGCGCTGCGCGAGTTTCTGGAAATTCTGGGACCGGAGGACGATATTGCCCGGTTTGAATACCTCAAGAAATCGGCGCGCAACTTTGGTTCTGTGCTGATCGGGATCGAAACGACGCGGCCCGAGAATTTTGCGCCGATCCTGACGCGGCTGGATGCTGCCGGGTTTGAATATCGCGATATCACGCGCGATGAGGTGCTGGCCGAGTTCCTGATCTGAGCCTCAGGCGGCGATGACCCGATCAAGACCGGCGACGAATTCGGATTTCGAGTGCGCGTAACAATCGAGCACGGCGGTCAGATCAACGCTGGCACCCGCGCCCATGGCGGCGGCGCGTTCGCCGCTGTGACAGAGATCGGCAAAGGCGGTAAAGCCGAGGTTGAGCGCGCTGCCCTTGAGGAAATGCAACAGCGCCTCAAGGTTCTGGCCCGCGTTTGGCAGGCGTAGTTTCCCGATCTCGGTATCCACCTCGTCAAGGAAAAGCTCTACCACCTCGGCAAAGGCGTCTGCCCCGATTTCATCGCGCAGGTCCTGCACGCGGCCCCAGTCGATCATCATCTACCCTCCGACACATGGGATCAGACTGCGCGTCAAGGGCTGATAAAGGGTTAAGCTGGGCTGGAAATTCGTGCGAATTTTAACATTCATATCCCGTTAAATCCTGTGAGCCTAGGAAGGGGGCGGACAGTGTAAAAGGTGGCCCCGGTGCGATCACGAGCGGAACAGGTGACAGGGACGGATGCGGGCGGCGGGGTGATCCAGCGCGTGCTGGTGGTGGATGACAGCCGATTACAGCGGCGTATCCTGACCGCCTCTTTGCAGCGGTGGGGATTCGAGGTGCAAGAGGCCGAGTCGGGCGAGGAGGCGCTGCGACTGTGCCGGGATCAACCGCCTGATCTGGTGATGAGCGACTGGATGATGCCGGGGCTAAGCGGCCTTGAATTCTGCCGTAAATTCCGAGACTTGCAACAAGAGAGCTATGGCTATTTCATCCTCCTGACCTCCAAGAGTGACAAGGATGAGGTGGCGCTGGGCCTTGATGCCGGGGCAGATGATTTCCTGACCAAGCCGGTCAATGCCGCCGAGTTGCGCGCGCGGATTTCGGCGGGGGCGCGTATCCTGCGGATGCAGCGCGAGTTGACCGAGAAGAACCGGCTGATCAAATCGACGCTGGATGAATTGCAGACGCTTTATGATTCGCTCGATAGCGATTTGATCGAGGCCAAGAAGCTGCAGCAATCGCTGGTGAGCGAACGCTATCGCGATTTCGGCGCGGCGGAGGTATCCTTGATGCTGCAATCGGCGGGGCATGTGGGCGGCGATCTGGTGGGGATGTTCCCGATTGGGACCACGCGCATCGGGCTATACGGGATCGATGTGTCGGGCCATGGGATCAGTTCGGCGCTGATGACGGCGCGGCTGGCGGGGTATCTGTCGGCCTCTGTGCCGGAACAGAACCTGGCCCTGCGCAAGACCCGCGATGGACGGTTCGTGGCACGCCCGCCCGCGCAGGCGATTGCGATGCTGAACCGGCTGATCATGTCAGAGATGGAAACCGAGCATTATTTCACCCTTGTTCTGGCTGATGTCGATCTGGAGAGCGGGCGGGTGATTCTGTCGCAGGCGGGGCATCCGCATCCGGCGTTGCAGCGGGCGGATGGCACTGTGGAATTTGTTGGCGCGGGCGGTTTGCCGGTGGGGTTGATCGACGGGGCCGAGTTCGAGCAATTCGAGGTGCAGATGGGGCCGGGTGATCGCCTTTTGATCCATTCCGATGGGGTGATTGAATGTGCGGGCCAAACTGGGGCGCTGCTGCAAGAAGAGGGGTTGGCGCATATCCTGCGGGATCTGCGGCAGACGCGGGGCATGGCGCTGCTCGAATCATTGATCTGGAAACTGTCGGATTTTGCCGGGGATGCTGACTTTGATGATGATATTTCCGGGGTACTGCTGGAATTCAAAGGCAGTGCGTTTCCCGGCTGACGAAGTGCCGGTCACCAGCGTTCCCGAGGTCACGTGCCGCCTGTTCCGGAGTGATCCAGACCGCGCGATGCCCCGGCTCAGTAGGTGGGCCCAAGCGCCGGACCGGATGGGCGCGGTAGATGATGCAGAGCTTTTCCGCCCAGAATCCGTATTCCGGCATATAGGTAAACCGGCGAAAGGCCCCGAGCCGTCGTGGCCGGGCGATCAGCCAGCCGGTTTCTTCAAACACCTCGCGATAGAGCGCCTGCACGGGTGATTCGCCGGGATCAATGCCGCCACCGGGCAATTGCAATTCTGGCAGCGGTTCTGCCTGATGGGTCACAAGCAGCCGCCCGCGATGCGGTAGGATGGCATAGGCACCGGGGCGCAGGCGATAGGCCACATCGGGCCGGGGGCTGTCTCCGAATCGTCTGATCACGTGGCACCTCTTTTGGGGTTGGCTTGTCCTGACGGTACAGGCGCGATATGCCAAGTCGAGACCCAAAGGAAAGCCCATGACACTTGGACAGAAAATCGCTTGGGATGATACGATCCTGCCATTCCAACTTGACCGCGCGGATATTCGCGGGCGGGTGGTGCGTCTTGATGGGGTGCTGGACGGGATTCTGAAACAGCATGATTACCCGCCACAGGTTGAAGCGCTGATTGCGGAAATGGCGCTTTTGACGGCGTTGATCGGCCAGACGATCAAGCTGCGGTGGAAGCTGTCGTTGCAGGTGCAGACGCGCGGTGCGGTGCGGATGATTGCCACCGATTACTATGGGCCAAGCGAGCCGGACGAGCCTGCGCGGATGCGCGCCTATGCCAGTTTCGACGCAGAGCGGTTGAGCCATGCGCGCCCGTTCGATCAGTTGGGCGAGGGGTATTTCGCCGTGATGCTGGATCAGGGGCAGGGCACAACGCCCTATCAAGGGATTACGCCCATTGCCGGAGAGGCGCTGCGTCACTGTGCCGAGGCGTATTTTGCCCAGTCCGAGCAGTTGCCCACGCGCTTTGCGCTTAGTTTTGGGAAATCGACAGAGGCGGGCGGTGTGGAGCATTGGCGCGCAGGCGGTGTCATGTTGCAGCATATGCCCAAGGCGTCGCCCTTTGCCAATGACGGCGGGTCGGGCGATGGCGGGCTGTTGCAGCCGCAGGATATTCTGGACGGCGACGATGCCGAAAACTGGAACCGCGCCAATGTCTTGCTGGATACGGTCGAGGATCTGGAGTTGATCGGCCCGTCGATTGCGCCAACGGATCTTTTGGTGCGGCTGTTTCACGAAGAGGGGCCGCGCGTTTTCGATATGCAGGCGGTGCGGTTTGGGTGCACCTGTTCGGAAGAGCGGGTGCGCAGCAGTCTGTCGATCTATTCTGCGCGTGATATTGCGACCATGACCACCGAAGAGGGGATTGTGACCGCCGATTGCCAGTTTTGCGGGGCGCATTACCGGCTGGACCCGGCCACTGTCGGGTTCGAGGCCAAGGATGACGGGGCGGGGGGCAGTGACTGATCCGCTGGAGCGAGCGCTGCGCGCATTGCGGGCGGCGCGCGCGCCTTCGTCGGATTATGATCTAAATCCCGGTGTTGTTTTGCCCGAAGGGCGCAGATTGCGGGCGGCGGCGGTATTGGTGCCGGTGCGCGAGGGGCGCGTGATTCTGACCAAACGGTCCTCGAAGTTGCGGCATCATCCGGGGCAGATTGCGTTTCCGGGCGGCAAGCAGGATGCGGGTGATCCTGATATCACGGCCACCGCGCTGCGGGAGGCGGAGGAAGAGATCGGGCTAGACCGGCGCAGCGTCGAGGTGCTGGGGTTCTTGCCCCGGCACGAGACCGTGACCGGCTTTGACGTGACGCCGGTTCTGGCGCGGGTGCATGGGGCCTTCGAGCCGCGGGCCGAGCAGGGCGAAGTCGATGAGGTGTTCGACGTGCCCTTGGCGCATTTTCTAGAGCTGGGCCAATATAGGGTCGAAAAGCGCCGCTGGCGGGGAGATTGGCGGCGCTATTATGCGGTGCCCTATGGCCCCTATTACATCTGGGGGGCGACGGCGCGCATTTTGCGTAACCTGGCGGATCTGGCGGGGCCGGAATGAAGGTTTCTGGCGCATGGATCGAGGATAAGGCGACGCAGGCGGTCTGTGCCATGCTGACCGAGGCGGGGTATCAGGCGCTGTTTGTCGGCGGCTGTGTGCGCAACGCGCTGTTGGAGATGCCGGTGGGGGATATTGATATCGCCACCGATGCGCGGCCCGAGGTGGTGATGGAGCTGGCCCATGCGGCGGGGCTAAAGCCGGTGCCGACGGGCCTTGAACATGGCACGATTACGGTGGTTTCGGGTCACATTGGCCACGAGGTTACGACCTTTCGCGAGGATGTGCAGACCTTTGGTCGTCATGCGGTGGTGGCCTTTGCCAGCGATTTGCGCACCGATGCGCGGCGGCGCGATTTTACGATGAATGCGCTTTATGCCCAGACTGATGGTGCAGTGGTCGATCCTTTGGGCGGGTTGGAGGATTTGCGCGCGCGGCGGGTGCGATTTATCGAGGATGCCGATCAACGGATTCGCGAAGACTATCTGCGTATTCTGCGGTTTTTCAGGTTTCATGCCTGGTATGGTGATCCCGAAGGCGGGCTTGATGCCGAGGGGTTGGCGGCCTGTGCTGGCAATGTCGAAGGGATTGTCGGGCTGTCGCGCGAGCGTGTGGGGGCGGAAATGCGCAAGCTGCTCGCCGCACCTGACCCGGCACCGTCTGTGGCCGCGATGCGGGCGACGGGAGTGTTGGTTGCGGTTCTGCCGGGAAGCGATGCGCGCGCCTTGCCGCTGTTGGTGCATCTGGAATCAGAGACAAACACAGCCCCAGATGCGATTCTACGGTTGGCCGCGCTGGGCGGAGAGGCGGTTGCGGAGCGGTTACGCCTGTCGAGGGCAGAGGCGCGGCGGCTGGATACCTTGAGGGGCGCGGCGGCAGAAACGATGCGCGCGGCAGAGTTGGGCTATCGCCACGGGATTGCGGAGGGGCGCGCGATCTTGCTGTTGCGCGCGGCGCTGCTGGAAAACCCTTGGCAGGTGCGCGATGCCGAGGATTTGGCCAAAGGGGCCAAGGCAGGGTTTCCTGTGACCGCGGCGGACCTGATGCCGCAGTATACTGGCCCCGCTTTGGGCGAACGATTGCACGCGTTGGAGCGGCGCTGGATCGAGTCGGGGTTTACGCTGACACGCGACGATCTGCTGTGAGCGGGCTTTTATAGCGGCGCGGCGCGGGGTAAAGGCGCAGGCATGAGCGAGCATGACATCATACGGTTGGGGCATCAGGGTGACGGCATTGCCGAGGGGCCGGTGTACGCACCTCTGACCCTGCCTGGTGAGTGGGTTTCGGGGACTTTGAACGGTCAGACCCTGACCGATGTGCGCATTCTCACGCCATCCTCGGATCGGGTGAGTGCGCCCTGTCGGCATTTCCGATCCTGTGGCGGATGTCAGGTGCAACATGCGTCAGACGGGTTTGTTGCGTCGTGGAAGCAAGAGGTGGTGCGCGCGGCACTGGCAGCGCATGGCATTGTGGCTGAATTTCAGCCGATCCATATTTCGCCACCGCGATCCCGTCGGCGGGCAACATTTGCCGCAAAACGTACGAAAAAGGGGGCGATGGCCGGGTTTCATGCCCGTGGTAGCGATGTGATCATCGAGGTCCCTGATTGCCATCTGCTGCATCCCGAGGTGATGCGCGGCCTTAGCGTGGCCTGTGATCTGGCCGAGACAGGCACGAGCCGCAAGGCGGCGCTCGCGGTCAGTGTCACGCGGTCTTTGGTTGGGTTGGATGTGGCGGTTACGGATGGCAAGCCGCTGGATGGGCCGCTGCGGATTGCGCTGGCGGCGTTGGCTGAGCGGCATGATCTGGCGCGGCTGGCCTGGGACGAAGAGGTTGTGGTGACGCGGCGCGCGCCGGTGCAGGTGTTTGGCGGGGCACGGATTGTGCCGCCGCCGGGCGCATTCCTGCAAGCCACGGCAGAGGGCGAATCGGCGCTTTTGGCGCAAACAGAGACTATTCTGGCGGGGGCGCGGCGGATCGTTGATCTTTTTGCTGGCTGCGGCACCTTTGCTCTGCCTTTGGCGCAGCGTGCGCAAGTACATGCGGTTGAGGGGGAGGCCGAGATGCTGGCGGCGCTGGATGCCGGACGGCGTGGGGCTGCGGGGCTGTATCCGCTGAGCACAGAGGCGCGTGATCTTTTCCGTCGACCGCTCTTGGCGGATGAGTTGGCGCGCTATGACGGGGCGGTGATTGATCCGCCGCGTGCCGGGGCCGAGGCGCAGATTGCCGAGATTGCCCGAGCGAGCCTGCCCCGGCTGGCCTATGTGTCCTGCAATCCGGTGACATTTGCCAGAGACGCCAAGACCCTGATCGCGGCGGACTATGCGATGGGTGCGGTGCGGGTGGTGGATCAATTCCGATGGTCGGCGCATGTGGAATTGGTGGCCGGATTCACGCTGAACAAGGCGTGATCCTGACAAATCCCTCTACCAAGACGCCCCTGTTTTGAGGTATTAGAATCACGAGCAGTGAGCGGATAAAAACAATGAAATCTAACAGACGGTTCGTATTGCTGGCGGGGCTGAGCGCCTTGGCGGCGTGTGGCAGGCAGGATTCCAAATTTCGCACCTATCGTGGCCCCGATGTGACGCGGGTGATTGTCAACAAGGGTGAGCGAGAGTTGTTTCTCTTGCATCACAATCGCACGCTGGAGCGGTACAAGGTTGATCTTGGCTTTTCGCCTTCGGGTCATAAGCAATTCGAGGGGGATGGGCGCACGCCGGAGGGCGAGTATCACATCGACCGGCGCAATCCCAACAGCGCGTTTCATCTGTCGCTTGGGATTTCCTATCCCAATGAGGCGGATATTGCCTATGCCAAGGCCTTGGGCAAATCACCGGGTGGAGATATCTTCATCCATGGCGAGCCGAACGCGCTGGCCTTTTTAAGCCCGGATTGGACGGCTGGCTGTATCTCGGTCAAGAATCGCGAGATGGAGGATGTCTATGCCATGGTCCGCGACGGGACGCCGATCACGATCAATGCGTGATCAGGTGCCGAGAATCATTGTCCACCAGATCTTGCCGCCATCCTCTTGAAGCCAAGAAAAGCCCATCTTGCGCGCCTCGGGAGAGAGGATCACGCGGCGCGTGCCCTCTTGTTCCATCCAAGCGGCGAGGGTTTGAAGCTCTGTCTCGTAGGTTTCCGAGATGGTCTCGCCGACGAGGGAGCCGGAATATCCAACGCGACGCACGCGGTCGAGCGGTGAGGAGCCATCTGAGCCAAAGTGCCAGGGGCGATTCTGCACCGACATATCGCGCGAATGGGTTGCGGCGGCGGCGGTGAGGGCAGAATCAAGTGTGAGCGGCGGCTGACCGGCGGCCTGACGCAGAGAATTGACCGAATCGAGCATGCGGAATTGCACCTCGGAGGTCTGGCCCGCAGCGATTCGGTAGACGCGCGGCAGCGGTTTGCCATCCGAGCCCAATTGTGGCGGGGGCGGTGCGGCGCAGGCGGAAAGAGCCAAAAGAGCCGAGACCAACAGGATGTAGAGACGCGCCATGATGCAGAACCACCCGAAAATTGTTTAGACCTCTGCTTTAGCCCGGCTTGCGTTGCGATTCAAACCCACATGCGCAGAACATCGCGCGTTGTGACTTTCTTGATTTGCGGCGGAAATCTTGGCACCCTATACCTTGCGGATCATCGGCTTGCCTGACTGGAGTTTCTCACATGACCCATGACTCTCGGATTTCGTGGAACCGGCGCACGTTTCTGACCGGAGCAGCGGCGTTGCTGGGTGCCCCGGCACTTGCGCAAGGTGTGGACGGTGCGGATACCGTCGAACTGGAGCGTGGCCTAGAAGAAGAAACGGTGCGGCGCAATATTTCCGGTTTCCGGATGCTGGATTGGCGGCCCTATTTTTCGAACCTGAACAACGGGGCTATTCTGGTCGATATCGACTCGCGCGCGGTGCATTTCTGGAGCGCGGATCAGTCGGTTTATAAACTTTACCCATCCTCGGTGCCGCTGACCGACGATTTGACGCGGCGTGGCCGCACATCGGTGGTGCAAAAGGTGGAGGGGCCAAGCTGGCGCCCGACGCCCTCGATGCTCAAGCGCAATCCGGAATGGCCGGCCTTTGTGCCGCCGGGGCCGGATAATCCGCTGGGCACCCACGCGCTCTATCTGAGTTGGACCTATTACCGCATTCACGGCACTCATGACACGCGCAAAATTGGGCGGCGGTCGTCGAATGGCTGTGTCGGACTTTACAACGAGCACATCGCGGAATTGTTCTCTTTGACCAAGGTTGGCACGCAGGTGTTGCTAATTTGACGAAAAAGAGGCGATTTGTTGGGTGGCGGACCTAAGATAGAATTGCAATCGCTCTGGATTGCTGATTAGAAAATCTTACGAGGTTAAGTCTTGGGTGCTTGGCGTTGTATATCGCAACGTCATGCCAAAATCTGGAGGATAATCATGAAGAAACTCGTTCTCGCTGCTGCCCTGAGCGCCGCTGCTTCCACCGCTTTTGCAGGCAACCTGTCGGAGCCCGTTATCGAGGCACCGGTTGTTGTTGAAGAAACCGCTGCAAGCTCGTCCGCCGCTGGCGTTTGGGTTCCGCTGGTTCTGCTGGCAATCGTCGCGGCTGTTATCGCTGCTGACTAAGTCCGGCAACGGCACCAAAAGAAAGGGCAGTGGGAAACCACTGCCTTTTTTTATGCCTGTGCGGGATTGGTCCCAGATACGGGCAATTACTCTGTCCGACTTTGCGCGGTGCGGTCAAACCACCTAAGTTGCTCAGCCACGCATGGGGTTAGCGGGTGATCTATCGAGGGCAGGTAAGAGCGCAGCGATGCCAGTGATGCCAGTTCGGCCTTGTCCAGCCCCGGTGTCACAAAGGAATGGCGTCGCATGAGCATCGCGGCGCGAAACGCCAACTCAGCCAGAAAAACCTCATCGCTGGTGGGTTTGAATGTCGACATCATCCGCCGCATCCGAACCTCAAGCGCGTGGCAATGTCTATGCCAAGCGTTCAAACGGTCTTCTACTGCCCAGTCTATGGTGCGGGCCTTTGAGGCAGACATGCGTTCTTGTGGCTGAAAGACCCGTTTGCGATAGAGTGCTTTTGGAACATGGATTACTGGCCCGGCCTCTAGAAGACCGAGGGCGTATTCCACCTCGACTGCAAATCCGCCCCATACATCTGTTGGGAAGCCTTGGGTTACTGCGATGGCGCTTTGGCGCGTCACGCCACGCCACGGCATGGCATGGGCCCCCTGCACCATAAAGCGGATCAGATGTGTCATCCGATCCTCGCCCTGCGGCAAGGCCACCGATCTAAACCCGGCATACCCATTGGCGTCGAACATCGTCATATCGCCGTAAGCAACCGATGCCTCGGGGTGTTCAGAGACCAAAGGAAAGAACGTTGCGAGATAGTCGGGCGCCCAGAGGTCGTCATGGGGGAGCGGGGCATAGAACGGGGTTTCTACCCGTTGCAGCAGCGCGTTGAAGTTTCCAGCCCATCCCAGACGCCGGGAATTGGTAGAGATAGTCACGCGCGGATCGTCGCGAAACGGCTCTAGCGCCGCCTCTGTGTTGTCTCTCTCCCCGTCGGATGGGTCGATGGCGATCTCGATGCGAAAATCATCGAAACTTTGCGCCAACACGGAGGACACCGTTTCACCGATGAAGGCACCGGCCTGATAGGCGGGAATACATACGGTGATCACGCATCAAGACCCATCTCAGACAACACGCGCAAAGCCGCCTCTTCTCCGTATTTCGGTGCCATAACGTATTTGCCGGTGTTGATCGAGTGATACCTTGGCAGGCTTGTCACACCTATTTCTGCCCGGCTGTGCAATCCGCTGTTGGGATCGGTGATGCCAGAGGTGCCCCAGGCTGAAATGTATCCGCCCCGCACCTCGAAATCGTTTGTATATTCCGCAAGCGCGTTACCGTAACCGGGCATATAGCGCGCGAGGGCCGCGATGCTTTGTTCGGTGATGTGGCGGGCTGTGCTGGGCGAGATGCAGACCGGTTCCGGATCGGGCGCCAGCGCGACTTCGCTTTTCAACAAGCCTGCCGGATACCAGCTTACATAGACTCTGTCTCCGGCTGCGACCGTGTCGCCGTATTCGCCAATGACAAAGGTCACGTTGGGTGTGCGCTCTGCAAGGTCTTTGCTCTGGAGATGCAAGCCGCATTTGAAGCGATGCAGGGCTTGGCGCGGTGGCAACAGGTTTAGATACTTGTCAAGCCGCAGCCGCTGTTCCCAGCTTGCGTTGATGACCGCGCCGAATTTCTCGCGCAGGCCATCGGCCCCCCAGGTTATCACCAAGTGATCATCTTCGCGGGTGATCCCTGTGACTTCGGCCTTTGTCCGCGTTTCCACCAGAGGCTGCGCGCTGAGGGCAGATAACAGAAAGGGCCGTTTCGTCCTTGGTGAGCTTGCAAGCTCGTTGGTTTCCCATGCGGCTGAAATTTCGGTCGTGTCGAAGAGGGCACCCAATTCGCTGGCGTTAAGAGGGCGCAAGCGCATGTCGCGTTTGCATATCAGGTCTGTGCCGCAAGAATCGGCTTCCTCCTGAGTCTGCGCAAGATGGGCGGCGACCCCGTCCGCGGGCACCATGCTGTCACTGGGGCAGGCGTAGAGAAACGGCTTTTCTGACAGTCCGAGACCGGCCTCGGGTATCCAGCGTGTCAAGATTGGCCGAAAACGCACCGCCCCTGAGAGAAGCCGCCGTGTTGTCGTATGGCTGGAATCGAGCACATAGGTATATCCTAGGTGGATTTTACCCTCGCACACGGCACTTGCACCGGAAAAGAGCGTTTCATTGCGCTCGAACAGCACCACCCGGAGACCGGCATCCGCAAGGCGCATCGCTGCCGTTATGCCTGCAAGTCCGCTTCCGATCACTGCAACCGGGCCGCCCGTGATCGTCGCGCTGCGATACGACATCTTTACCCTCGCCATAAAAGAGGCAGTTCAGGTGGGACCACCAAGACCACCGCATCCGGGCACTGCCAAGGCGCGGGCTAGCTTTAATCGAGCCAGCCTTTGAGGTTGGTTTCCACAATGGAGGAGAGCGCCTTGATATGGGCGTCATCGTCGTTGAGGCAGGGGATATAGGTGAATTCTTCACCGCCGGCCTCTTCGAAACTTTCGCGGATTTCCTCGTTGATCTCTTCCAGTGTCTCGATGCAATCGGCGGAAAAGGCGGGGGCCATCACCGCGATGCGCTTTTTGCCATCTTCGCGGGCCAAGCGGGCCACTTCGTCTACGGTATAGGGCTTGAGCCATTCTTCGGGGCCAAAGACCGACTGAAACGTTGTGGTGATTTCGGTATTTTCCCAGCCCAGCCGCTCTTTGAGCAGGCGGGTCGTTTTTTGGCATTGGCAATGATAGGGGTCGCCCTGCATCAGGTAGCGTTTCGGCATGCCGTGATAGGACACGACAAGGATTTCAGGCCGGTTTTCAACCTTCGCATAGGCGCGTTCGACGGATTGCGCGAGCGCCTCGATATAGAGGGGGTTCTGGAAATAGGGTTCGACCACGCGGGCGATGGGCTGCCATGTCTCATCCATCAGGGCGCGAAAGAACTGATCATTCGCGGTGGCCGAGGTGGCACCGGCGTAATGCGGATAGAGCGGAAAGAAGAGAATGCGGGTGCAGCCCGCCTCGACCATCTGGCGCACTTTGGATTTGGTTGAGGGATTGCCATAGCGCATACAGAAATCCACCATGACCTGATCGCCATAGCGCTCCTGCATCGCGGCGGCCATTTTGGTGGTCTGGTCGCGCGTGATGGTCATCAGGGGGCTTTCGCCCTTATCCTCGTTCCAGATGGATTTATAGGCATGCCCGCTGGTAAAGGGGCGCTTGGTCAGGATGATGAGCTGCAAGAGCGGCTGCCATTTCCACGGGCTGTAGTCGATCACCCGGCGGTCCGACAGGAACTCGTTGAGATAGCGGCGCATGGGCCAGTAGGTGTAATGATCCGGTGTCCCGAGATTGGCCAAGAGCACACCGGTTTTCGCGCGCGGCACCTTGGGGTGATCGGCGGCGGCGTGTTCTGGGCGGGCGGCATCATGGCTGGCATCAAGCATGGCTTGGTCATTCCTGTGAGTTCCGGGACAGGGGTGACATATAGGCTGTGCCTGAAAGGTCAATCTTTCAACGGGGTTTCCACCGCGCCAAGCGCATCGGCAAGGCGTGCGCTGGCTGATCCGGGGCGCAGTGGCTGGGGCTGGCTGGCGTCAGGGGCCCAGCCGGTGAGGAAGATCATCTCGAACGTGGCGGGGATGCGTCCGTCATCCATACCGAAGGCTTGTGAATATATGTCGCAGGCGCGGTAGAGCATGCGGCGCGGGGTTAGTGCGCGATGGCGCGCGCTCATGGCATTGGATTCGCCCATCGCGCGCAGGTCGCGCATCAGCGCCAGAGGATCGGCATAGCTGGTGCGAAGCGGCAAAGTATCGGCCACCGGCAGGGTAAGGCCCGCGCGTTGCATCAGCGCGCCCAGATCGCGGATTTCGGCCATGGGCAGGACGCGGGGCGAGAGGCCGCCGCTGACCTCTGCCTCGGCCTGAGCCAAGGCGCTGCGCAATTCGTGCAGCGTGCCACCGCCAAAGAGCGCGGCGAGCAGCAGGCCATCGGGGCGCAGCGCGCGGCGGGCCTGAATAAGCTGACCCACAGGATCGTTGGCCCAATGCAGGCAGAGGGCGAGGATGACCAGATCATGCGCGCCGGGTTCCAGCATCAGCACCTCATCATCCGCGACGATGCGCGCCTCTGGCAGCCGGGATTGCCAGAAATGCGGAAAACCCGTCACAACGGCGGGTGCGGTAAAGGATTTGTTAACCAAGGTCAGGCGATCCTCGACCTCATCCGCCGCTATCTCGTGCAGAAAGAGCGCCGGTGCGCGCTGGGCGCGCAGGCGGTTGCGAGTGAGGGCGGCGCGATCTGTCAGGGGCGTTTGGGTCATGGGGCAAGGATAGAGTGCTGGGAGCAGCTTTTCAAACGGCGGTTCGCATGGTTTATCCCGCCCGCTGCACGCTTTGCGGCGCGGTGGTGGACAGCGATTTTGGTCTTTGTGGCCCGTGCTGGCGGGATACGCCGTTCATCTCGGGGCTGGTCTGCGAGACCTGCGGCGTGCCTCTGCCCGGTGAGGGGCATGCGGAGGCCGCGCATTGCGATGACTGCCTGCGCATGGCGCGGCCGTGGTCGCAGGGGCGCGCGGCGATTCGCTATCATGAGAATGGGCGCAAACTGATCCTCATGCTCAAGCATGGCGACCGGCATGATCTGGTACGCCCGGCGGCGAAGTGGATGGCGCGGGCGGCGCAGCCCCTGTTGCGGCCCGATACGCTGATTGCGCCCATTCCGCTCCATTGGGGGCGGATGCTCTCTCGACGGTTCAACCAATCGGCGCTTTTGGCGCAGGGATTGGCCCGCGAGACCGGTTTGCCATGCTGTCCTGACCTGCTGACGCGGTTCAAACGCACGCAGAGCCTGAAGGGGCTGAGTGTTGAGGCGCGACACGCCATGCTGACGGATGCGATTCGAGTGACGGCGCGGCATAGGGGATTGATCGCCGGGCGTTCGGTTCTGATTGTTGACGATGTCATGACCTCGGGGGCGACGCTGTCGGTGGCGACGCAGGCCTGTTTTTCTGCTGGTAGCGGGGAAGTGAGCGTTGTGACACTGGCGCGCGCCGTCAAGGATGCCTAAGTTCGCGCGACAGCGAACCGGGGATCCCAATCATGAAACCAGTCGAAATCTACACCTCACCGCTCTGCGGGTTCTGCCATTCGGCCAAGCGCCTGTTGCAGAAGAAAGGCGTTAATTTCTCAGAAATCAACGTGCTGGCACAGCCCGCGCGCAAGTCTGAGATGATGAAGCGCGCCAATGGCCGCCATACGGTGCCGCAGATTTTCATAGGCACCACCCATGTGGGTGGCTGTGATGATCTTTATGCGCTGGAACAGGCGGGCAAGCTTGACGCGCTGTTGCGCGGGTGACGGCGATGCGCGCGGCGCTTTTGCAGCTGAGTAGCAGCGATGACCCCAAGGCCAATCTGGCGGTCACGCTGTCTATGATGGATGCGGCGATTGCGGATGGGGCCAAGTTTATCTTGACGCCTGAGGTCACGAATTGTGTTTCGGGCAGCCGCACGCATCAGAATGCCGTGCTGCACCCCGAAGAGAGCGATCCGACACTGGCGGGCCTGCGCGCGCGCGCGGCCGAAGCCGGTGTCTGGCTTTTGATTGGGTCGCTGGCGCTAAAGACGCGCGATCCCGATGGGCGCTTTGCCAACCGGTCATTTCTGATTGGCCCGGATGGCGAGATTGTCGCGCGCTATGACAAGATCCATATGTTCGATGTGGATGTCAGCCCCGAGGAAACCTATCGCGAATCGGATGGCTTTCGCCCCGGTGATCGGGCGGTTCTAGCTGATATGCCACTGGGCAAGCTGGGGATGACGGTGTGTTACGACGTGCGTTTCCCGCATTTGCACCGCGCTCTGGCGCAGGCGGGGGCCACTGTGCTGACCGTTCCGGCGGCGTTTTCGCATGTGACCGGGGCCGCGCATTGGGAGGTGCTGTTGCGCGCCCGTGCCATTGAAACCGGGTGTTTTGTGCTGGCTCCGGCACAGACTGGCATCCATGCCGCGACAACTGGACGCACCCGTCAAACCCATGGGCACAGTATGATTGTGGCGCCATGGGGAGAGGTTCTGGCCGATGGTGGCGTTGAGCCGGGCATCGTGATGGTTGATCTTGACCCCGATGCGGTGGCACAAGCGCGCAGGCGCGTGCCTTCGCTGCGCCATGATAGAGCGTTTGACGGGCCCTGAATGACCGATACGACCAGCAATTCCCTTGCCGTGGCGCTGTTTAGCGAGATCCTTACGAATGAGCAGTTGATCCGCAGCCGTCTGACACGGGTGTTGCCGAAGGGGATGGAAATCTCGCATTTTTCGGTGCTCAACCATCTGGCGCGGATCGGGGATGAGCGTAGCCCGGCACAATTGGCGAAAAGTTTTCACGTCACACGCGGGGCGATGACCAATACCCTGTCAAAGCTGGAGTGGGCGGGATATGTGCATATCCGCCCGGATTGGGATGATGCGCGGCGCAAGATGGTGGCGATCAGCCCCTCTGGCCGTCAGGCGCGCGATGCCGCAATGGCGGCGATCACGCCAATGGTGTCGGACCTGATCCGCGATCTGGGCGAAGATCGCGTGCGCGCCAGCCTTCCGGTGCTGCGGGAGTTACGGGCGCGGCTGGAGCCGGGGACGTAAAGCGGCACGCTCTCGTTTCCCCTTCCGTGCGCCTCAGCGCTTCACGCTCGCCGTCACGTAATTTACGCTCAGGTCCCGGTCTGACAGGCGCCAGCCCCATGTGATCGGGTTAAAGACAAAGCCTTTGCGATCCACGGGATCGAGCGCGGCGTTGCGCAAGAGATCGTATAGCTCGTCGGGCGTGATGAATTTGGACCAATCATGTGTACCTTTGGGCAACCAGCGCATGACATATTCCGCGCCCACAATGGCCATCGCATAGCTTTTGGGGTTGCGGTTGAGGGTCGAGCAGATGTGAAGCCCGCCCGGTTTCAAAAGCTGCTGGCAGGCCGTGAGATAGGTCAGCGGATCAGCCACATGCTCGACCACTTCCATGTTGAGCACGACGTCGAACTGTTCGCCTGCCGCGGCCAGATCCTCGGCGGTTGTGTGGCGATAGTCGATGACGAGCCCGGATTGCGCGGCATGGACCTGGGCCACGGGGATGTTGCGGGGGGCGGCATCGGCCCCGACCACAGTTGCACCCAGACGGGCCATCGGTTCGCTCAAAAGACCGCCACCGCAGCCGATATCAAGCAGGCGCAGCCCGGCAAACGGCGTCTGATCGCGCAAATCACGGTCGAACTCTGCCGCGATCTGGGTTGTGATGTAATCCAGCCGACAGGGGTTGAGCATGTGCAGGGGCTTGAATTTTCCGTTCGGGTCCCACCATTCAGCGGCCATCGCCTCGAACTTGGCGACCTCGGTAGGATCAATCGTGCTCTGAGCGGCTTGCATTCTGCTCTCCATATGCTCTTTTGGTCTTGCGGCATATATAGGACATTCATGGACAAATTCTCAGGCCAAAAGAGCGCAGTGCAATATCTCCATCCCCCGGTCGAGCCCTTTGACCGGCGTATGCTGGATGTGGGCGATGGGCACAGCGTTTATATGGAGCAATCGGGCCACCCCGATGGCCTGCCGGTGATTGTGCTGCATGGCGGACCGGGGGGTGGATGCAGCCCGGCGATGCGGCGCTATTTTGATCCGGCGGTTTACCGGATCATCCTGTTTGATCAGCGCGGCTGTGGCCGGTCGCGCCCGCATGCCAGTGTCGAGGCGAATACGACATGGCATCTGGTGGCGGATATCGAGTTGATTCGCCGGACCCTTGGCATTGAGCGCTGGATCGTGTTCGGCGGCAGTTGGGGGGCGACGCTGGCGCTGATCTATGCGCAGGCGCATCCCACGCCGGTGCAGCATCTGGTGCTGCGCGGGGTTTTCACCATGACCGAGGCGGAATTGCATTGGTTCTATGGGGGCGGTGCCGGGGCGTTCTGGCCGGAAACATGGGCGCGATTCGTGGAATTGATCCCAGAAGATGAGCGCGACGATCTGATTGCCGCCTATCACCGCCGTCTTTTCTCGGGCAACCTGAGCGAGGAAGTGACCCATGCCAAGGCATGGTCAGCCTGGGAAAATGCGCTGGCAACAGTGCATTCCACCGGGGTGGGTGGTGATAGCCCTGCCGATTACGCCCGTGCCTTTGCCCGGTTGGAGAATCACTATTTCACCCATCGTGGATTTCTGGATCACGATGGGCAGATTCTGGATGACATGCCGCGCATCGCGCATATTCCGGGCACAATCGTGCAGGGGCGCTATGACATGATCTGCCCGCCGGTGACAGCGCATCGTCTGGCGGAGCGTTGGCCGGGGGCCGATCTGCGGATGATCCCCGTGGCGGGGCATGCCCTGTCAGAGCCGGGGATCAGCGCCGAATTGGTGGGCGTCATGCAGAAACTGGCCCGCGGCGCGCGCTAGGCCGATGGAAACCCTGCCTGATCTTTATGCCCGCCTTGTGGCCGATGGCAAATTGACCCGCGATCCGGCGCAAGAGGCGCTTTTGCCCGAGTTCGAGCGGATTCGTGCGGGTCTGGATGAGGCCCCGCGCAAGGGCTGGTTTCGCCGCGCGCCAGAGCCGCCCAAGGGCCTCTATATCTGGGGCGGGGTCGGGCGCGGCAAATCCATGCTGATGGACCTGTTTGTGACAACGCTGACGGTGCCCAGCCGACGGGTGCATTTCCATGCCTTCATGCAGGAAATCCATGCCGGGCTGCATGCCGCACGGGCGCGCAACGAGGCGGATGCGCTGGCCCCGGTGGCGGCGGAGGTGGCTAAATCGGTGCGGCTGCTGGCCTTTGACGAGATGCAGATCACCGATATCACGGACGCGATGATCGTGGGGCGGCTATTCGAGGCGCTGTTTGCGGCGGGGGTGGTTGTGGTTACAACCTCGAACCGGGTGCCGGATGACCTTTACAAGAATGGGTTAAACCGGCAGCTGTTTCTGCCGTTCATCGAGCTTTTGAAAGAGCGGATGGTCCTGCATGAAATGGTCAGCCCGACCGATTACCGGCAGGATCGTCTGACGGGCAGCCCGAGCTATTTCACACCCGTAAATGCCGAGAGTCGGGCCGAGATAGAGACGATTTGGCAGAGTTTGACCGAGGGTCGTGGCGGGCCGCATACGATTATCGTCAACAAGCGGGCGGTGGAAATACCGGCGTTTCACAATGGCGTGGCGCGGGCCACGTTTTATGATCTTTGCGGTAATCCCCTTGGACCGGCGGATTATCTGGCCTTGGCCGAAGCTGCGCGGGTGCTGATCCTAGAAAACATCCCACAGATGGGGCGCAGCAATTTCAACGAGGCCAAGCGGTTTGTGACGTTGATTGATGCGCTCTATGAGGCGCGCGTGCGGCTGATTTGTTCGGCGGCGGCGGTGCCGGAATATCTCTATATCGAGGGTGAGGGATCGTTCGAGTTTGAGCGCACCGCCAGCCGCATGCGCGAAATGCAATCCGAAGGCTGGGGGAAAGAGGCCTAGGCCGGGAGCCCCGCCATGTCGCAGATGATGCGCCATTCCTCTGCCGTGACCGGCTGCACCGAGAGGCGAGAGTTTCTCACCAGTACCATATCGGCCAGACGCGGATCGGATTTGATCGTGTCGAGCGTGACAGGTGTTTTGGCAGAGGCGACGGCCTTGATATCCACGCATTCCCAGCGCGGATCGTCGGATTTGCTGTCAGGATGGGCGGTGGCGATGACCTCGACGGTGCCAACCACGGCCTTTTCGCTCTGGGAATGATAGAAAAATCCACGATCCCCAAGCGCCATCTCGCGCATGAAATTGCGGGCCTGATAGTTGCGCACACCGTCCCATTCCTCGCCCGCGTCGCCCTTGGCCAGCTGATCCTGCCAGCCCCAGGTTGAGGGTTCGGATTTGAACAGCCAATAGCGCATCAGATGACCTTTTTCCACGGGATCAGTTCAACATTGGCGAAGAGCCCGGCCTTGGCGTAGGGATCAGCGGCGGCCCAATCCTGTGCGGCCTGCATATCGGCCACGTCGAGGATGACGAGTGAGCCGATCATCTGGCCTGCGTCATCGAGCAGCGGACCGGCCTGAGACACCACGCCGGTGTCCTTGAGATAGGCGACATGGGCCTCGCGGGTGTCGAGGCGGGTTTGCAGGGCACCGGGTTTGTCGCGGGCGATCAGGGCAATGAGCATCATTCTTCCTTTAATGGGCGTGACAGCAGCATATCCATCGCCTGCGCCACGTGCAATTCGCCTGTGACAAGCGCGGTGACGGCATGGGTGATGGGCATATCGAGAGAGAGCGCCCGTGCGCGGGCAAGCACGGCGCGGGCGGTGGCGGAACCTTCGACGGTGAGGGAGGGATCAAACCCCGCGCCTTTGCCGATGCTCAGACCGTAGCGGTAGTTGCGCGACTGGTCAGAGGTGCAGGTGAGCGCCAAATCGCCAAAGCCCGAAAGGCCCGCAAGCGTCTGGGGGTGCGCGCCCAGCGCATGGGCAAGACGGTTCATTTCGGCAAAGCCACGGGTCATCAGGGCGGCGCGCGCGCTCTCGCCCAGACCGGCCCCGATGACGGCACCGCAGGCGATGGCGATCACGTTCTTGAGCGCGCCGCCCAGTTCCGCGCCCAGCGTATCGGTGCTGCGATAGAGGCGCAGGGTGGGCGTTGTAAGGCAGCGCTGCAGCATTTGGCCGGTGTGGTCGTCGCCGCAGGCGAGCGTCAGCGCCGTTGGCAGGCCAAGGGCGATGTCACGGGCAAAGCTGGGGCCGGTGAGGATTGCGGGGGTTGCCGTAGGACAGGATTGCGCGATGAGGCCGGTGGGGCCGAGGCCCGTGGTCAGGTCCATGCCCTTGCAGCAGGCAACCAGCGGGCGGCGGGCGAGGGATTCAGCATGTTCCAAAAGGAAGCCGCCCAGCGTCTGCATCGGCATGGCAAGCAGGCAGGGGTTATCGCCCTTGGGCACGGGGCCGGTGGTTAGGGTCACGCTGTCCGGCAGGGAGATGCCGGGCAAGCGGCGCGTATTCTCGCGTGCCTGCCGCATTTCGGCGGCGTGGGCCGGGTCGCGCGCCCAGAGGGTGACGGGGCCATTTTGCGCCAGCGTGACCGCAAGGGCGGTGCCGAATGCGCCTGCACCACAGATGAGGATCATGCCTTGGCCCCTTTTTTGCCGCTGCCCAGCATGGCAGGGCTGGTGTGATCCAAGGGCCAGCGCGGGCGGGCGGCAAGGGTCATGTCATCGCGGTGGCCAAGTGCAAAGAGTTCGGCCCCGGCATAGGCGATCATCGCGGCATTATCAGTGCAGAGCGCCAACGGGGGCGCGACAAAAGCTGCGCCCATTTCTGCGGCAACAGTCTCTAACCCGGCGCGAATGGCGGTATTTGCGGCGACGCCGCCAGCGACGGCGATGACCGGGGTGGCGGGTGCCTCTGCCAGATAGGCGGTCAGGGCGCGGCGGGTTTTCTCGGCCAGAACATCACGCACGGCGGCCTGAAACCCGGCACAAAGATCCGCACGATCCTGACGCGTCAGCCCGGATTTCTGGGCCACGATCTCATCACGGGTGCGCAGGAGGGCGGTTTTGAGCCCGGAAAAGGACATATCGCACCCCGGACGATCCAGCAGGGGCCGGGGAAAGCGAAAGCGGGTGGGATCGCCCTTTAGCGCCTCGCGTTCCACATTGGGGCCGCCGGGCTGTGCTAGACCCAAAAGGCGCGCGGTTTTGTCAAACGCCTCGCCGGGGGCGTCGTCGATGGTGCCGCCTAGCCGGGTGAAATCATCCGCGCCGCGCACGATCAGGAATTGGCAATGCCCGCCCGAGACCAGCAGCATGAGATAGGGGTAAGCCACATCATGCGTGAGGCGCGGGGTCAGGGCGTGGCCCGCGAGATGGTTGACGCCAATGAGCGGCAGGCCTGCGCCCGCAGCGATGCCCTTGGCACACATCACCCCAGCGATCACCCCGCCAATGAGGCCGGGACCAGAGGTGACGGCGACGGCCCCCACATCGCGCAGCGTCAGAAGCGCCGCGCTGAGCGCCTCGCGCACGCAGATATCCAACTTTTCGGCATGGGCGCGCGCCGCGATTTCCGGCACGACCCCGCCGAAGTCGGCATGGAGCGCGGTTTGACCATGCACCACAGAGGACAGGATTTCGGGCGTGCCATCTGCGCCAATGCGCAACAGCGCAGCGGCGGTATCGTCGCAGCTGCTCTCAAGTCCCAAGAGGATCAAAGGCTCTGTCATTGCGGCCATGCGTTGCGTGAAGGGTGCAAGGCAGGTAACACCGAATGAGACAGGCAACAACTCTGGATGGGCCATGACCGTCACGATCCTGATCACCCGGCCCGAGCCCGAGGCCAGCCGCATGGCCACAGAGGTGCAGGCGCTCTGCGGTGATGTGGCTGTGATGGTCTCGCCGGTGATGCAGATCGCTTATGGCGGGGCGCTGCCCGATCTTATCAGGGATGAGATGCTGATTTTCACCTCGCGGCACGGGGTCGAGGGGTTTTGCCGCCTGAGCGCGCGGCGGGATTCCCCCTGCTATGCGGTGGGCGATGCCACCGCAGAGGCGGCAGAGGCACAGGGGTTGCGCGCCATTTCCGCCGGGGGTGATGCCGGGGCGCTGTTGGCGCGGATCGCAGAGGATGGCGCATGCGGGCCGTTCCTGCATCTGCGTGGGGCGCATGTCGCGGCGGATGTGGCCGGGGCCTTGCGCGCTGCGGGGCATGCGGCGCGCGATGCGGTGGTTTATGATCAGGTTGAGGCGGCGCTGAGCGCCGAGGCGCGGGCGCTCTTGCGGGGTGCGGAGCCGGTGATCCTGCCGCTGATGTCCCCCCGCACGGCGCGGATTTTTCTGGCGCAGGCCGAGGGCGTCAACGCGCCGCTCTTGATCGCGGCCATAAGCCGCAATGCGGCGGATACGCTGCCAGAGGATGTGGCGGCGTGCGTGCGAATTGCGGAAATGCCGGATTTGCCGGGCGTCTTGGCCGTGGTGCAAGACCTTGTGCAGATGGCCAAGCGGCTTGAGGGTGGAAAACGACCGCAGTAAGGTCAGATTGACAGGGACGTGTGGTGAGATTCGAAAGGATGGCACAAGGTGGCTGACAAGAAGCAAGCTCCGAAGGAACCGGGTGAGGCAGACATCGTGTCGGATGCTGTGGAGCCGGTCGCGGAGACAGCGCCCGAAATGTCAGAGCCAGAGCAGCCCGAGAGCAGAGTGCAGGACGCCTCTGATGAGTCAGAGCAGAATATGGATACACCTGCCGCTGAGAGCCAAGAGCCTGAAATCAGTCAAGACGGCGCGCCCGGCGCGATTTATGTCGGGGGCGACACGCCCGAGCCGGAGCCGCTTGCCCAAGATAAACCCGAACCGGTGATCGTGCGCCAAGGCGGGTTCTGGCCGATGGTGCTGGGCGGTGTCGTGGCGGCGGGCGTGGGTGTTGCGGCGGCGCCTTATGTGCTGCCCCCTTCGTGGTTTGCCCCCGAAGAGAGCGGCGTTGAGGCGGCGCTTGCGGAACAGGACGCGCGGCTGACCGCCCTGCGCGCTGATTTGGATGGGGTACAAAGCCCGCCGGATTTGAGCGGCGAGCTGCAGGGCCTGAGCGAGACACTGACCGCGCTTACCGGGCAGATCGCCGATCTGGAGGGGCGTATCGCGGCGCTAGAATCCCGTCCGGCGACGCAGGGCGGCGGCGTACCGGCGGCCGAGATCGAGGATTTGCGCGCATCCCTCGCGGCGCAAGCGGCTGAGGTTGAGGCGTTGCGATCGGCGGCAGATGCGCAGGAGGCGGCGGCACGCGATAGCGCTGTGGCCACGCTGCGCCGTGCCGCGCTGACGCAGGTTTTGACCGCGCTCGACACTGGCAGTGATTTCGCCCCGGCGCTGAGCGATCTGCGGGAGACCGGTGCAGAAGTGCCTGACGCGTTGGCCGATCAGGCCGAAACCGGCGTGCCGACACAGAGCGCTCTGATCGAGAGTTTCCCCGAGGCGGCGCGCGCCGCCCTAGCCGCTGCACGGGCCGAAAGCGGCGATGCAGTGGCTGGGGTGGGCGGCTTTCTCAAGAGTCAGCTTGGTATCCGCTCGCTTAGCCCTCAGGAGGGGGATGATCCCGACGCGGTTCTGTCTCGGGCAGAGGCCGCCTTGGCCGAGGGCCGCCTAAGCGATGCCTTGACCGAGATTGCAACGCTTTCCGAGGCCGCGCGCGCACCCCTTGATGGGTGGGTCGCCGAGGCCACGCGCCGCCAAGAGGCGCTGGCCGCCGCAGAGGCGCTGGCCGAAACAGTGAATTGAACGAGAAAAGGCGAGCGCCATGCTTTGGTCGATTATCAAGATAGCGGTTTTCATTGCCCTGGTGGCGGGCGTGACGCTGGGCGCGAGTTTCCTGCTCGAACTCGATGGCGGTGTGCGGATTGTCATGGCGGGTGTTGAGATCAACCTGACCCCGATCAAGGCGGTGATTGCGCTGGGCGTGCTGGTGTTCATCATCTGGCTTTTGATGAAGTTGACCGGGCTTTTGGTGGCATCGCTCAAGTTCATCAACGGTGATGAAACCGCGCTGTCGCGCTATTTCGATCGCAGCCGTCAAGACAAGGGCTATCGCGCGCTGTCCGAGGGGATGCTGGCGCTGGCATCTGGTGAGGGCGAGGTGGCGATGGCACAGGCTGCCAAAGCTGAAAAATACCTGCGCAAACCGGCGCTGACCAACCTCATCACGGCGCAGGCGGCTGAGATGGCAGGCAACCGACGCAAGGCCGAAGAGGTTTACAAACAGCTTTTGACCAATGAGAAAACCCGCTTTGTTGGCGTGCGTGGAATTCTGCGGCAAAAGCTGGCGGAGGGGGATACCGAAACCGCGCTGAAACTGGCCAAGACAGCCTTTGCCCTTAAACCGCGACATGCCGAGGTTCAGGATACGCTGCTTGATTTGCAGGCGAAAACCTCGGACTGGAAAGGCGCGCGCGAGACGCTGAACGCCAAGCTGAAATACGGCAGCCTGCCGCGGGATGTGCACAAGCGCCGGGATGCGGTGCTGGCGCTGTCGGAGGCGCGCGATGTGCTGGATGAGGGCAAGACCATCGAGGCGCGTGAAGCGGCGATCGAGGCCAATCGCCTGTCGCCTGATCTGATTCCGGCGGCAGTGCTGGCAGCGCGCGGCTATATTGACCAAGGCAATGCACGCAATGCGCTGCGCGTGATCAACAAGGCGTGGCTGGTGCGGCCGCATCCCGATCTTGCGGCGGCCTTTGCTGCGATTGAGCCGAATGAGTCGCCGCGCCAACGTTTGAAACGCTTTGCCAAGCTGCTCAAAGTTCATCCTGAGAACCGTGAAACCCGGCTGCTGGAGGCGGAACTGAACCTAGCCGCAGAGGATTTCCCGGCGGCGCGCCGTGCGCTGGGCACGCTGGCTGAGGTTGAGCCGGATGCGCGCGCGCTAACCATCATGGCGGCGATTGAGCGGGGTGAAGGGGCATCTGACGCGGTGGTCAAGGGCTGGCTGGCGCGGGCGTTGTCGGCACCGCGTGGGCCGCAATGGGTCTGCGATAAATGCCAGCATATTCATGCCGAATGGGCACCTGCCTGCGAGAATTGCAATTCCTTCGACACGCTTAGCTGGCGCGCGCCCCCCAACAGCCCGATTGCCACGCCCACGGGGCTTGAGATGCTGCCGCTTATCGTGGGCGCGCTGGACGAGCCCAATTCAGAACCTGTGAAGACAGAGGATGACACGGTTCCCGACGCTGAAATCGTGGAGGAAGAGCACATGGACAGGGCCGAAAAATAAGGCTTCCCTCCTGTGTCCTGGGATGGCGTCGCACAACCGCTGCTGATCGCGGGTGGTTTTGGCTTGATCTGAGAAGGAGACCCGCACAATGGCCCGGCAGATCAAACGCACCAAGATAGGCATTTGCGTTGTCGCTTCGAACGCGATTGGCTGGGCCATGGTATTGATAGGTCTCGGCTCAGCTGCGAAAGCCGAGACTTGGGATGTGGTCTTGCCCATATTCGAGGAGCGGTGTGTCGCCTGCCACAGCGGCGAATTTGCTCCGCTTGCCCTGCGCCTTGAGACCTACGAGGTCCTGATGAGCGGATCCGAAAACGGTCCCGTGGTGCTTCCGGGTGATGCTGCGGGCAGCCCGCTGATCGCTCGCGTGGAAGGCCGTGCAGAACCCCGGATGCCGCTGGATGGGCCGCCTTTTCTTGACGACGCGCAAATCGCCCTGTTGCGCGGCTGGGTTGATGCCGGGGCACCCGGCCCCTCGAAACCAACGGAACTGCCGCTGCCTACAGAAGACCCGCTGGCGGACGGAATCGTAACCTATCCCGAGGTTCGGCGCATCTTTGGCCAGCGCTGTATCGAGTGCCATTCTGACAACGGGAAATACGAGACACCGCCCGAAGCGCTGCGGCTTGACACGCTTGCGGATATTCTGCGCGGCGGGGACCGGATTGCCGTTATCCCCGGCAATCCGGTAGCCTCAGAACTTATCCGCCGGGTGCGCGGGTTGTCTGATCCGCGGATGCCCTTGGATGGGCCGCCATGGTTGGAAGAGACCGATATCGCCTTGCTTGAGGCGTGGATCGAGGGTGGCGCGCGGGATGCTGAGGGCGCGCCAGCCCCTATCCCGGTGGGCGGCCGCGTGCGGCTGCGCGGCACCCTGAGTGCCCCGAATGCGGTGGACGGCGCAGAGTTTGCGACCCATGCCGAAACTGAAATCCGCGACCCGGTGCAGCAAGGAGACCGTGTTGAATTGCGTGCCAGGATTGCAGCCGACGGCACTCTGATGGCAGAACGCTTGCGGGCGCGATAGCGCGCAATCTGCCCCAAGGGCTTGATTTCTTGTGCTCAAAAAACCCCGAGCCGGTTCCGACTTTTGGGCAACATGCTCTAGGGCATCGGGACAACGGCGATTTCTTCGGTGCCGGTCAATGGAAAACGCGCGTAGTCCAATCCGATATCTACAAGCACCGTATCCCCAAGCGCCCTGAGCAGCCCCGCCCGGGTGACATCGCGCCCAGCCGCCTTTAGCGCCTCTGCGAGAACGGCGCCCGCCTCTTGTGCATGGATCTGGATCGGATGCGTCTGCGCCGTGATGGCATCCGAGACAATGCGTGGGGTTTCGATGGCGACCATGATCGTTTGGTCGGTTGCGGCTGTGGTGCTTCGCGCTGCAAGGCTTTGCCACGTGATCCAGACCCTTGCTGCGCTGTTCTGTGGCAGGGGGGAGGCATCGAGCACGACGATATCCTCGGCCTCTTTTGCATGATCTGTCTGCGCGCGGTCTGGTGCGGCCAGTGATAGCGCCAGTGCAAAGGCGCTGCGTTGCGCCGGGTCTTGCGATACGACCAAGATCGGCCCTTGCCCCTTGATCGCGACTTCCCCCGCGAGCGCTGCGTGCAGCGCATCCCGCGAGGGCGTGATGCCGCGCAGGATGCTGGAATCCTCGTTACCCGAAAGCGCGCCGACAGGTGCCAGAACAGGCAGGCCAAGCTGCGTGAAGGGGTTCACCGCCGCAACTGGCACGCCGATCACGGCCAGCAGATCGTGCGCTTCGCCGGGCTGTGTTGCATCAACGGGCACCAATTCTATCTGCCGCCCGTAAACGCGGTCGCCGCCCAGCCGCTCTGACAGCGATTTCGCCAGCGCAGCCCTGTAGCCATCGGAAATTTCTGCGGCACCGGGAATGGTGGCAACCCCGATCCGCAGCCTGTCGGATAGCACGCCGCGCCTCTGGATTTCGTGCAGTCGGCCCAGATAGGTACGCAAGGTGTCTGTCTCGGTGCGGTTGAGCGCGTAACGCGGCATGAGGCGGCTGAGCGGCCTGCCATTCACTGCGATACCTTCTGTTACCGCACGGTGGAACGTATCGGCACCGTATCCCGGCCTGTCAGCGGAGGCCACCGAAAGACGCGACCATTCGATTGGCGGCACGTCGCCCTCGATTCCCCCCTGCCCGTCGCGCCCGTGGCAGGTGTGGCACGGAAAACGGATAAGACTGCGTTCGCCAGCCGGATCGGCGACAGCGGCTTGGCCGGTGAACATCTCGTGCCCGTCTTGCGCCATGCTGGCTGTGCCAAGAAACAGCAGCGCTGTCAGGAAAAGCCCCCTCACCGGATCAGCGATGCGACCAGATCTGCCAATTCTTGCGCCTCGGGTATGGATTGTGACCTGTAAAAGCGTTCCGACTGCAGATCCCCGACAATAAAGACCGGGTCATGAAGGACGATATTGGCGAAATCTGCATCGAACGCTGCCAGAAGGCGCGACACCTCGCCCGGCGTGCCGGTCAGCCATGACCAGCGATCACTTGCGCCAAAGGTGTCTGCCGCTTTGCGCATATGGGCGGGCGTGTCGCGACCCGGGTCGATGGTGATTGACAGCAGCCGCACCGGCGCATCGGTCGGCAGCATATCGTCCAGTTCGGCCATCACGTCATTGCCGATTGGGCAGATCGACTCGCAGGTTGTGTAGTTGAAGTTGATCACAAGCATCTGCCCATCGGTCAACGGGCCGTGGAACGCCTGCTCTCGGGCATATTGGTCAATCAGCGTCACCTGCGGCATCGCCAGACGTTCACGGGCAAAATCCGCCGTCGCAGGCCCGTCGGCCAAAGCGGGGGCAGCGGCCAGAAAAAGCGTAAGAAGCGATGCGCGGATCATGGGGTTTCCTTCTCGGAGCGTGCCTTGAGGATGAGAGCAGAGCGCAGCGCCAGGCCTTGTGGTAAGTCGCGGGGCTGTACCACGAATGGCCCTTCATGCGGCAAGGTCAGGCGCGCCCGCAGGAGGCCGGCCGCGTCGGCGGTTGCCGTCGCCTCGACCATCGTGCCCGAGAGCATGCTTGGCACCATCAGGTGCAGGCCGGGCACTGGTAGCGGGCGGTCGTCGGGGCCCGTCACTTGGAATACGAGGTCAAAGGGTTCCCCGGCGACCGGGACTTGGGTACCCTCGCGCACAAGCCGTACCGGGGTTAAGGCATGCTGTTCGACGAAGCCGCGAACATGAAAGGGCACGCAGGTTGAGAGTTGGCCCGCGAAGGTTGTTAGAATCAGTTCGCGCGCGCCCGCATCAAAGGCCCATACTGTTTCGAAGACGCCGGTTTCCACCTCTTGAAAGCTGCGGTCGATCACCTGCAGCGATTGCGGAATACCACCGCGCAAGCGGATCGAGTCCATCGGCGGCATCTCGACGGTGGAGGCCAACTCGCCCACCAGCCAGCCGGTCTGAAACCGCGGCTCGACCGCGATGACCTGTGGCGAGGGAAAGAGCGGCACCAGCAGCCCATCTGTGCCTTCGGGCCGCTCGGTCTTGGCCCCAAGGTCGATCTTGCGCAGCACGGCCGCCTTGCCCAGTGCGACGGTGGCGAGATCAATCGCACCAAGAAAGCCGCCATCATGGCTGAGGATGAAGGCGGCGTTATCGGTAAAGGTGACTTCGCTGACGCTGGCATCCGCCAGTTCCACGGATTGCACCACGCGGCCAAGTGCAAGGTCGATCAGCGCCACAATGCTATCGCCGGGGGTATAAGCCAGAGCGATACGCGCATCGGGCCCGGTTTCGATTCGGGCGAATGTCTTGCCAAGTGGGATCGTCAGTGGCGCATCGGGGGCATCGGCATAGCGCATCTCGGCCTGCGGTGCGTCGCGCAGAACGGCTAACAGGCCGGTATCGCCGACGATGCTCAGGTCTGCCACGGGGCTGGAGAAGGTGGTGTTCAGGATGTCTCGCCCGGTTGCCCCGTCAAGCAGAAACGCTGCGCCCGCTGGTGTATAGGCGGCGATACTGTCGGTTTCGGGATCGCGCGGGCGGGTCAGCGTGACCGGGTCAACACCCAAGCGCCGCGTCTCGCGCAGGGTGCCGTCTGGTGACAGGCGCATCACCTGGCCTGCACGATCCCCAGCCCAGAGATCACCCGTGCGCGCCGTGACCAGCGAGGTAACACCGGGCAGCCCCTCGGCCAGCACATGCCGATCCGGGCCGGTCAGGCTGGCGGCGAGAATGATCCCGTCATCGGGATAGGCAACGTAAGCCCGCATTTGTCGTGCGCTGGTGGCGACAGAGGTGGGTGCGCCATCAAGGCGGTGCGCGGCGACCAAGTTCGAGGAATAGAAGTTCAGTTTGGGATCAACCACGCTAAGGCTTGCGTCGCTGTTGTAGGTGGCCAACAGGATCCCGTTCAGGTCTACAGACCCAAGCGGTGTTCGGCGGGTCGCGCGGTAGTTTTGTGCAGCCCTTTCACAGCCGGGATTATCCGCAGCCACTCCGCGCACCCAGCCCAGCAAATCCACGCCGCGTGGTGGCAGGCCAGTTACGGGATCCGTGAGTTGGACGCGCAGGCGCACGGGTTCCCCGTCATCTGCGGTGGTGGGCGCGCCGGTGATAGGGTCATGCAGGGTCAGCGCCGCAGTAAGGCTGGCCTGCGCCCTGGCTTGCCCCGTCGTGGCCAGAGCGGCCAGCAGGAGGGCGATCAGCGGCGCGCGCTGCATGATGTCGCCTTGGGGTCGCGGGCCTGCGCCGGTGTCAGAACGTCGAGCAGCCCCCAAACCCCACCTGCACGCAGGTGTAGCGGGCCGTCAAACCACAGGTAGCAGCCCGGCTCGACCACTTTGGTCAGCGACGCCGTGATCGCCTTGCCCGGAGCGAGCAACGCGGCACGGGGGAAACCAAAGCCCGGAAACAGATCGCTGTAATCCTGCGCGATGGTGGCGAAGGCACGCTGGCGCGCGCGGCCGCCAGGATGGACCACGTGCACCACCACCTCTTCGCCCGCCACGGCCCTGAGAACCGGCATCGGTGCCTTGGTCGCGGTTGGGATTTCAGTTGGTTTCAGTTTCCAGAAGGCTGTGCCAAAGTCTTTTTCATTGAGGTTAAAGTGGGATTCGACAGGCCCAAGATTGGTATCCCGCAGCCGCACATGGAATGGCTCGCTAAGATAGCTCACGCCCTTGTCGCCCCAATCGTAGCTGTCATCACAGATCGCGCAATCCTTGACCAGTCGTTCATTCGAGCCCCCGAGCGCCCAAATATCGGCGGTGTCACGGTCGCGCTGGTTCAACCCGTCCTGCCAGAACAAGGTGAATTGCCGGATCGGGTGGCTGCCTGCACCGTCCGGACCGCGTGCGCGCAGTGTCGCGTGCCACATTGGCGGCCAAGCGCTGCGTGCGCCGGCGGGCGGCACGATCACGTAATTCTCACACAGGAGGCGGATCGTGCGGTTCGGCAGGCGCTCAAGCTCGAGCCAGCGGCGCGCCTGAAGCTCGCCCAGATCATAAAGGCGGAGCTGCGGCGCGATGCTGGTGCCCGGTGCCACAAGCCTGTTTTCACAAGCCTCGAAGCGTATTTTGCGGCCACGGACATCGCCGATAGAGGCGTTTTGTGGCACTACGGTAATGGCCCCGATCAACCCATGCGTCGGATGCCCGATCACATCGCCGAACGATTTGAGCGGCAATGCGCCATAAGCATAGGGAATGAAATGCGTGACAAGTTGACGCTTGATAATCCCAAGACTGTCCGGGCCGGGCACTAGGCGCTCTCGGTCGCTCTCGAACCCGTCGATTATGTCTGCCAAGCGACGGTCAAGGTCAGCTGGTCGCAGATTGGGGACGCGGTTCAACTGCCCGACCGAGTCTCGGAGCAGGGTATCCCCCGGCAGAACCACGCGGGCTTCGCCCGACATTTGCGGGACACGGCCTTCGGGCTGACGCAAGGTTCCCTGCGGGAGACGCCCGATATCGCGGAGCTGCCCGTCGATTGCGGGCACTCGGATTGAGGGGGCAACCTCGGGTGCGGGTTGTTGCGGGACCTCCTCAAGAGTTGTGCGCAGGCGCGAGATGGCCCCATCGCGCTGGTCACGTAATTGTAGCAACTGATTGCCAAGAAGGGTCGGCGCGCTGCCCGAAGGGGCCGCCAGCGGAAGCGCGGCTATGCCCTCGGGTATCGTGATGCCACGGCCCAGATCGCCGAGGAAATCGGCGGTTTGTGGGGCCAATGTTTCGGACAGGCTCGCGACGAGCGGCGTGGGCAGCGTGTAGCGATAATCGGCATAGGCAAGACCTGCATAGAACTGGAACTGCTCAATCTCGGCAATGCGTGGCCGTTTTAGCCGATCGGTGCGGTCGCGGATCGACAGGGTCGGGTCGCGCTGATCGGCGGGAATACCACTGAGCGCCCAGATCGCATTGTTCCCAAAGGGTCGGCCATAGCTGCTCTGCCGCGTCAGGATCGGCAAGGGTAGCGTCACCGCGAGCCGTGCGGAGGGCACCACGTCTGTGCTGCGGTCGCTGTCGGCGTTCAACTCGTGCGGTGTGTTCTCTTCTTCCGAAGCAGCCTCCCATGGCCGCTCGACGTTGAGCGAGGTAATGCCGGGCATGCGCGCATCGCCTGTTCCGTCCGCAAGACCGGGAATGCGCCCGTCTTGGTAGCGCAGCGCATTGAGCAAGGTCACGAAAACGCAGTCACCCGCGTTGACGTTGATCACCAGCGGCTCTGGCTTGTCATAAAAGCGGCGGACGGCGTCGATCACCCGAGAGAGCGGGATCGCTTCCCAGTTCGTGCGCAGTTCGAGATCAAGGTCGGACACGCTTTGCGGCATATCGGGATTGATCAGAACTCGCGGATCGACAAGCGCGAAGAACAGACCGTCAGGATCGTTCAACCTTGTGCTGTAGTTGGTGCCCACCTGCCCCGGAAACACCGTCTCGGATTCGATGGCGACGATGGCAGTATAGACGTTGGGGGCGTTGCGCGGGCACTCGGCGACCGGCTGGTAATCGGGCACCTCGGTCTTGCCACGAAAGAACAGCTCAAGCTGGTTCAACTCGGGCCGTAGAATCGGGCTGCGCTCGGGCAGCGGAAGCTGAAGCCGTTTGAGCGCCCGATCCTGGCGCAACTCTGGCAGCGCTCGCAAGGTGCGTTGCGCCTCATCCTGAAACCGCTCGAGCGGAACGATCAGCGGCTCTGGCGTGGCGGCGGTGTCTTGATCCGGCGCGGCATCAAGGGTGCCGAGATTACGCGGCAGCGCCCGCAGTTGCGGATCGGTCGACAGCTCTGGCAGGCGCTTGACCGCTTCGTCGAGCGGAGCCAAGAGCAGGCGCGTGCTGTCACGCAACAGGGCGGGTGGCGGCGGCGCATCGGGATTGTCGCGGACCAGCGGCTCGACCTCGGCGATGAAGCGGTCGACCTGTTCCAACAGCGTGACATAGGCAAGGTAATTGCGATTGTCCGCTGCAACCCGGATCAACCCCCAGGCCCCATTCCAAAGCGCATCCTGCGATCCGAAGTGATACGGCGTGTCGGACACGCGCGTGCGGAGCACCAATTGCTCGCGCCGCTCGCGCAGCAAATCCAGCAGCGTTTGCACCGAGGTAATTCGCCCGGGCGCAAAGCGGTTGCGGCTCACCTCCTCGCCCAGACCACTGAAATTGTTGTCATAGAGAAAGGCGGCGCGGAACTCGAAATGCTCTGATATTCCGATTTCCTGCGCGGCGATGCGCCCATCGGCGTTGAAGCATTGCGCAAGCTGCGCCTCGATATCCGCCCAGAACTGCCGTTGCGAGGAGCCCGCAGGCCAATGGTTGGCCCCGTAGGCAGCCCATTGGCGATATTCGTCGGGTCGACCAGCCCGCGCCATGCGCACGCTGCTGGCTGCGCCCTCATTGGTTTCGCAGGTTCGCACCAAGGTCTCGCGCGGGGTGATCGGCTCGCGTTCCGAGGTTGCGCTTGGGAACATCTGGTCGATATTGCGGGGCAGTGTCATGCCCTCAACCGTAAAGGTATGCTGCACTTCTTGCGCGCCCTGGATCAATCGGAACTGCAAGGGTTCGTTATCGAGCGCCTGAAAGATTGGCGTTGCCGGGTCTTGGTGCAGCGCGCTCAGCATGACATTCGCCGGATCACCGGGCTCACCTGTCTTTTGGCGACTGATCTCGCAGCGGTCCGTCACGCCGTTGAGCAGGGGGGTCACCCAGTCTTCGACACGCGGTGTAAGCGCACAGGATGATCCCGCACGGGAATCCTCGCCCAATCGCAGGGGAAAGGGCTCTCCGCGATAATTCACCAGATATGGATCGTGGTGGTCGACCGAAATGCTCTCGGGCCGGGCGGGTGGCGAGACGGGGCTGGCCAGCAACGCCTCTGGACCGGGGGCATGGCCCGCCGCCTTGGCGCGGTAATCGGTCATGTAAAGCTTGAGGAAATCCGGTGCCGAATAGTCGGTGCCGTGATAGTTGACAGTAACCTGATCAAGGAGCGCGGGCGCAAGGCCAGCCTGATGCGCCGGATCACCCGGACGGCCCGCCGCAAGCCAGGCCGGTGGCAGATCGCCCATGGCACCAAACCAGCCGGTTCCATCCTTGGCCAAGGCGGAATCGCAGATATCAGACATGTCCTGAAGCCGCGCATCAACCTGCGTCAAGGGCGCGCCGCTGGCCTCGAGCGCGGCGGCGCGGGCACCATGGCGCGCCTCACAGGCGAGGGTCAGCATGCCCTTCATCGCCATCGTGTCACCACCCTGAAGCGCCTTTTCAACAGCCTCTACTGGCACGTTATTGCGCGGATCGTAGAGCAGCGCGAAATCAGCGATGGATACCGCGAATTCACGGTAGGTCAGCACATCGGTATCGACCGGAAGCAGGTCTACGATCACCTTGCGTGCCCCGACATCCTGCGGCCCCGCCGTAACCAGCTCGCGGTCGACGCGCGGAGCGGTGCAAGAGACCTTGCCCGGATCGCAAATCTGGGCGATCTGCGGCTCAATCACCAGCGCGGTGTAAAACCCGTGTTGCTGGATAGAGGATGGACCGAAATGGTCATGGCTGAACACCGTGCGAAGGGTGCGATCAGCCTTGCCTATGCCACTGCCGTCATCCGGCGCGCGCGTGTCCGACAGGATCGGATCGGCGAACCACCGTTGCGTCGTGGTCTGAAACAACTCGCGATACCCCGACAAGGGGAGCGTCCAGATCTTGTGATCATAGGCCTCGCTTACCTTCCAAAGCCCGGTCTTTGGGTCCTTTGCACATAGGTCGCCCTTGTCGCCGGAATATTCCCGCATCAACAGCTCACCGGGACTACGGCTGAAACTGACATCTGCGATGGACGCGGTGTTTTTGGCCGCACAGATGCGCGCTGCGATTTCGCCCGGCGCAAAAGTACCGTCCTCGTAGTTGAAGCCGTTGCTCGACCCGTCCGAGGCGGTGACGTCAAACTTTACCAGATGGATGTGCTGGCCGATGGTGTCGGTCGGAGTTTTGACCTGAAAATCGTCGAGTTCCAGCTCTTTGGGCAACTCGTTGGTGTGGCGAAATTCGATGCATTCGCCCGAGAGTGCGCGAAAGAAGAACGGCTCCTCGCTGGCTGTCACCTTGGGGGAAATGCGACCACCGCCCTTTTTGTAGCTGTCAGAGCCGGGATAGCCATCCGCCGGATGGGTCAGAACGTTGATCCGCGCCTGCGGGTCATGCCAGCCTGCGCGGTTGGTGATCATATCCACCTGCACAGCCGAGCCCTCGTAGCGGCGGTATCCGATGACCGCTGGATCGGGCGTAAACTCCACAGACTTGAGGCCCTTGAGAAACGGATCACTTTCAAACACATGGGCACCGCGTTCGATCACCCGCGCTGTCGCACCATCCATGTAGTAGAGCGTGGGAGGGCCGTTCGGAAAACGGTCGGTGCGTTCGTGCTCGACCCAATTCGAGACTTCGGCGTCTCCTGCATCCGCACCGCCAACCAGCGGTTGACCCGCCGAAACGGTCAGGATTGGAAAGCTGGCCCCGCCGGAAACAAAGCTGTAGTTGTCCGCGTCAACCCGCGTGATCTGGCCAAAAGCCGAGGGTGCGCCACACGGATCAGCGAATGGCGCGCCAGGTTTGGCGGGCGCGCCGTTGACGGTAAACAGCTTGGCGCCGCCCTGTGTCAGATATCCACCATCCGAGGGCTCGAACACGGAGTTGCTACCGTCCGGTGCCAGCACCGAAAGCGCCGTGCCATCCGGCAGAACACCGTTGTGGTGAAAGGCCATGGCTGAACGTTCGATCGGCTCGCCATCGTATTCCAGCAGGTCGATCGTGAGGGCCTTGAGCTTCATGGTCATGTCGCCAAGCGATAGCGCTGTGGCAAGGATCTGCGATTGCAGTGCCTCGCGCTGTCGCAACGCAGGATCTGCCAGCGCTGAGGCAAGATTGCTGGTGCCGGGATCCGCTGCAATACGGTCTGCCACGCTTTGCGGCACGGTAAAGGGCAAGGCGCGGGTGCTGTCATCGGTGACCACATGGCGCGGCATGCCGCCGTCGAGATAGTCACCCGTCACCATATCGCCATCCAAGGCGCGGGCGATGTCCATCGGTGCCTGTGGTGGGCGATGGCCCGGTTGGCCTGCGATGTAGAACGGATAGCCCGCGAACGTGGTGATCTCGCTTACTGGATCGGCAGATACGCCGCCCTCTTCGTCAAGTTTCGCCACATCCATGGGATAGCTCGGCAACACGGGCCAGGCCTGTCCCGGCAATGGTACAATCGCTGGCACTGGTGTGCCGATGTTCTGTGGGCCAAGCCCAGCTGACGGCTCTATCCAGCGGCCGGTCGCCTGATCAACCGATCCCGGCCGTTTGCGCGCCTTGACCTTTTCACCCATCTCGGCCAGCGACAGGACCGGTTCCCATTGCCCGTCTGGAAGTTTGCGAGAGCCATCCTCGAGCACGTCATGAACGCGCCAGAGTTCCCACATCCCTTGGGCAAAGTGCGGATAGAGATGGCAATGAAAGATCGAATCCCCCACCGTCCGGTTGCGGTTGCCTGACCCCAGCGTTTCGTACCAACCTTGTTCGCCCTGCGTGCCGCGATGATAAACCTCCATCCCGCCACCGAAGATGTCGTAGGAAAAGCCCTGCTGCGGTGCGACGGTCTGGCTGTCCAGATACGCGCCACGATTGCCGTCATTGCCCGCAAACCATTGATGCGCGTGAAGATGGAAGACATGCGTCTCCTTTGGTCCGGCATGGAAATTGCGGAAAACCACTGGATCGTTGAGATAGGAATGATGCACGTTCGACGGATCGTCGCTGTAATGCTCGAGAAGAGCGGGATCGCCATTGGCCCAAGAGGTCAAGAAGAATTCCTCATAGAGGCATTCCTGGCAATTCGCGGCGGGGCCGATGCCTTTGCGGTTGGCAAGCAGCATGTCCCCCATCCCGCTGGCCCCGTAATTGATGGCGAACCCGTCGCGGACCCCGGAAAGCTGGCCCGCACCGAAGGCGCCCAGTTCTTCGAAGTTGCGCGGATAGAAGGTTTTCAGCTCGTCATGGAAGAAAACCGAGAATTCTCGGAAGGCGAGCGGGCGGCCTGCTTCGCGATCTTCGCGATACACGATGGCGTTGAGATCGGAATGAACCACCTCGAACACGCCTTTGGCGAAATACGCATTCGGGTCTTTGTCGCGGAGGGCCGCGTCGGCGCGATCCACACGTGCCAGCATGTTCAACAAGGGCAATGGGCGGCCCGAGATGGGATCGCGCTGCACCACCTCGTAGCGAGACGGATCATCAATATCAGCGGCCCGGATCGCATGGCGCACGGCGTTTTCCGCCGCCCGCCATACTGCCCGGAACGCGCCCTGCGTCACTTGGCTGCGATACCAGCGCGATGCAGATGGTTCGGCCATGACAGCCCCAAAAAGCCCGTGCGTCAAGCTGCCGCCATCGCCCTGTCCGCCCGAAGGCGCGCCGGTGCTCGCCATGAAGAACGGGCCCTCACGCTCGATCATGTAAAAGCAATCGATGGCCGCGCCCGGTTTGATCGCGGCAAGACCCTTGCAGGCATCAGGGGCCTCGATCATCTGGCCGTCCCGTAACCCAAAAGACGTCAACCCCTGAATGGCCAAATTTGCGCCGCGCGTCATTGGCCAATTGCCATCAGCGCTGGGTCGTGGAGAGCCGTTTGCCGGTCGGCAAGACGCCTCGTCATGATCAAGCTGCCCGGAAACAGTCTCTTCTGACACTGCGGCGCGCAAGCCATGCAGCTCTGCGCCATAGGGCATGCCTGGCTCATCTGCACGGGTCTTGCAGAATGTCTCGGAAAATCCCGGTGCCTCTGCGCGCAGGGCATTGCCTAGCCTGATATGAAGAATGTCACCGACATTGGCGCGCAGCGTCAATGGTCTGGGCCGCTTGCAATCGCGCAGGCGGACCTTGCCGGGGGCAAGGTCAGTGCCGTGGCTTTCGATGCCGAGGCCCATGTCGCATTGATCGGCTGTCAGCGCCTTGACCGGGGTTGCGCTGCTGACCACGTCCCGCCGGAGCGCATAGATCATCCCGTAAGGGTTGAAGCTGCCAAAGCGGTTGTAAACCATCATCTGGTCAAGCGCGACGATGTCCGCACAGAGCGTGCGTGCGAATCTAGCAGCGCCTTCCGCTCGATTGACGGTGTCGTGGATATTGCTGCACTCAATAGGTTTTTCTAAATTTCCCTGTTGTGCCAATACTTTACTTGGAAAATTCAGCAGCATCGCAACCGAGAGCGAAATACATGCGACGCGATTAAAATTACTAAAAATTCGGTCCACCGGAATCTCCTGATAAACTGAAAATATTCTGCAACCTATCACATAAACTTGATTGCAAAAACCCGCATTGCGTGTTTTGCCCTGCCCGGCTGCACTTTGGGCGAACGCTCTTGCGGCAGAGTGTTGAGATTGCTCTGAAATTCCTGCTCATGTCGTGCGCTGACCTGCCCCTAGAACCAGGGCCCGGGAAGCAATGCCGAACGGCTTGTTCAAGAGGCGGCCGCTATCCTCAGAAGCCCCGAACTTTGCGGTGGGTGTGGCGTTTTCACTCTCGTTATGACGCCCGAGGGGTTGCAAACAGAATCGGTCAACCACCTGTAATCGCCGATGAATTGCCGCTTTCCGTGATGACAGCCGAAAGAGCCCATCAGAGTCGCGCAGACTGACCACTGACATCTGATAGGCTTACCGCTTTGCGATGGTCGCTAAGCTGTAATGTCCTGCTCATCCAAGACGGTAATCCGATACTCACGCAGAGTATCGACGTTCCACGTCAATGGCCCGTGCAACAGGTTGGTCAGGAAAAGCTGCAGTGTCCAGCTGCCAGCGATGGCAGGTGCGCGGAGTTCAAGTAGCTGGCCGCTCGTCGCTGTCTCGGCAATGGCGACCACCTCTAAATGCGGCAGCACACTTGCATCGCATTCCCAAACGGCCAGAACGTCATCGCCGGCCTGAAGTTCGGCGCGTTTGATCGAGATCGCGACATGCTGCCCCGTCGCAACCGTTTGCGGTTCCGTTTCGGGCACCAAGGCCGACCGATCTGAAACTGCTGGAGCCTTTGGTAACGCAAGAGCGTGACGCACCTCGCCCGCAAGCGCGGATATCGTATCCGGACGAAAATAAGTGCCGTGCCCCCCTGGCAATATCCGGCAGGTGGGATTCACAAAAAGCCGATTCCAGGCGGGCCATGGATCAATATTTCTCAGAAAGGGATTATAGTCCTTGCTTTCGGCACCAAAGAGCAACGTGGCCTGCAGAGGCAAAGCCGGAACCTCTATCCATTCCATTGCTATGAAGCCTTGCACATCTATAGCGTTGAGAACCAAGTTGCGGGCCAATTCGCCTGCGATTGCTGCCCCTTGGCAGTTGCCGCCCACTGTGCACGGCCTGTCGCGCAGATAGGAGACCAGGTCGTTGGCATAGGATGCTGCAAGCGTTCGGTTGTGCCAAGTGGTCAGGGATTCTCTCCGGACCACCGTATTCAAAGACCGCATGCCGATCAGGGGCTGATCTGGCCCAAGGGCCTCTGCCAGTGCCGGGAATTCGATCGCGCTATTGAAAACCCATAGGAGTGGCGGTTTGCTGCCAGCCTCGTTTGCGATTGCGATGTGGTTAAACGCTCCAAACTTTCGGCCCGGCCATGGTTCCACAAAATTGCCAATGATCTTAAGCCAGTGTTCACACCTATGCGTGTCGCTCATTCTATTTCTCGATCAGATGATCATCTATCAGCACAGCGTCCAAACCTGACGTCGCAAAAACGGCGAGAGCGTCTTCTACTGAATGAATGATGGGCTTGCCCATGACATTGAAGCTGGTGTTCAGAACGATGGGCACGCCTGTCAGCGCGCCAAAGGCTTGCGTCAAATCATGCATCCACGCTGCGTTTGTTGGTGACACGGTTTGCAATCGTCCGGTTCCATCCTCGTGAACGACGGCAGGAACACGCGCCATTCCAGCGGCACGCCACGGCAATGTCACCGACATATACGGAGAAGGTTGTGGGCGCTCGAACCACTCTGACACCCGGTTCTCTGCAATCACTGGGGCAAAAGGGCGATACGGCTCACGTCCCTTGACGCAGCGATTAATACGATCCTTCATATCTGGCGATCTTGGATCAGCAAGGATGGATCGGTTGCCTAGGGCGCGCGGGCCAAACTCTGCCCGCCCGCGCATCACGCCGATGATCTTGCCTTGAGCCAAATGCTTGGCAATCTGTCCCGCGCTATCGCCCGAGATATCGCTGACATGGCCCAACCCTTGTAAATGGGACAGGCGCCCCACGGCCTTTGGTGCCGAGGAGCTGCCCAAGTAGGCCGAACCGTTAGAGACAGGGATGCGGGTTTCACCCGTTGTTTGCATCCAACTGAGCATTGCCGCGCCAATCGCGTTGCCATCATCCGCAGGTGCGGGCGGAACAAAGACACGCTCAAAGCCGGTGCGCCCAACAATGGTTCCGTTGTAAGACGAGTTTAACGCGCATCCACCGCTGAGGATCAGGGTTCCATCAGACCCCTCAAGGCAAGAAGCCAAGATCTGGTCGGTGAGATCCGCAAATACCGCCTGACCGCTTGCTGCCAGATCAGCAGCCTGCAACACGGGTGCTGTATCGCTTCGGCCAAACTGAGACAGCGTTTCATGCGCCTTCACAAGAATGTTGTGATCGGCAAATCGCAGACGTCCCTGTTCCACGCTCAAGACCGAGGCCAGAACCTGCTGCAGCTCGGCCTTGGGAGTACCAAAAGCTGCCAACCCCATGACTTTCCATTCTTCGCCCAAGCGCCAGTCAAATCCGCATAGGGTGGTGAGCCACGCATAAAATGTCCCAAGGCTGCCGGGCCCCCAAGACCGCCACCGGCGCTTGAGCCGCCGGTCGCGCAGATCAAACAAGGAGACTGCCCCCACCTCACCTTCGCCGTCGATCACAAGGCATGCGGCATCGCTGGCCGTGGCGAACACAGTGGCGGATACGGCGTGACACAAATGATGATCAAACCGGCGTATCTTTGGCATCGTAGAGGCAAGGCGCAGACGCAATAGCGTGGCACCGGCCCCAAGCTGGGCCGCTGATTGCAGCTCTCGCAGCCATAACCCGTCTGTAGCGGGCAGTAGAACGTTGGACAATGTAACAGGCACGTCAGCCTTGACGTGTTTCCAGCTTGTGGCAACCTGTAAGCTGTCTGTTTCTGGGTCAAAGCCGATGGACGACAATGCTGACTCAAGATGCGTCACATGATCCGGGGCAATGCCCCAGGCGCGCTTGTCTTGCATAAACCGCTCGGTCGCTTCGGCAAAAACAACGCGGCCCATTTCATCAACGATTGCAAGGGCAGGATCGTGCCCCGAGGTCGAAAGGCCAAGATGGTACTGTCCCATCAGCCCTCTATCCGCCCCGCGATCTCCCGTACAAAGGCGCCCAACGTGTCATGCGCAAAGATGTCCGCAGGATCAATTTCCACTTGAAACTGATCCTCGATTTCACCGCTGAGCAGAACGGCCTCGATTGATTGAAGGCCAAGATCCGTAAGGACAGAGTCTGCCGTAATTTCCATATCGGCAGCCTTCGTGCGAACCTTTATTTGTTCAACAGCGAATGCAAGCACCTGCTCTTCAATAGACTGGGGCATTCTTCTTTCTTTCATGAGGAGAGCACGCAGGGCAACGCCGAGAGTGCTATGGTTTGTGACATCGGGAAATAGCGCTGTCCTTGGTTTACAAGGGATAGGTTGGGAAACCGCTCGAACACGGCAGGAATCGCGCGTCGGATGATCAATCGCGACAAGGCTGCACCAACACATCGGTGCATGCCCTGCCCAAACGACAGATGCAAGGCCCCCTGGCTGCGGTCATGGTTGATAGCCTGAAGGGTGAGGCGTGCTGTATCTCCGGCTTTCATCGCCATGCCGGCCAGTTCAAGATCAGCGCGAGCCATGCGGTAGATATACTTGGGGCTTGCGCACAGGGCTATCAGCTCTTCAAGGCGGGTAGAAATCCAGTCTGGTGTCTCGATGTTGGCGCGCTCTTCGACCGGGCCGGACAAAATCAGATGCAATATATTTGCAAGGGTGTGGGACAGATTGAAGCTGGCCCCGTAAAGCACCAAGACAACCGCTTTGAGATCATCGGTAGAAAACCCCTCGGGGGGCTCTGCCAAAAGATCGCTCAGAAGTGAGCAATCTGTGGTAGCGGGCACCGTCATCAGCGCCATCGCTTCGTTGAACTTTTCCTGAACGGCCAAAAGATCCCGCATCGACAGCCATGGCTCCAGAACAGCCTGAAGCTCTGGCGCCAGACGCTCAAACTGCGACGGGTCGGACGGGAACACGCCAAGGATTGGCGCAATCACATTCTGGCGCAAGAGATCGGTAAAGCCGGTGACCAGATCTGGATTGGGCATGCGCGTCAGGGTGTCGAGCGCGTCGGCGATGGCCGTGTCCGCTAGATCTGTCCAGTCTTGCAGCCGCGGTGCTCCGAGGCGTCTGCCAATTGCGGTGCGCAGGGCGTCATGGCGCGGGCCATCCATGAAGAACAGGGCATTCTGCGATATCGTAACCGCTATTGTCAGATCGCGCCCACTGTGCTGGGCTAAAGTCGATAGGTAATTGGTCATCTGGGGTGGCGAGAAACGATTATTGTCGCGCACCACCTGATGGGCCAGCGCGGTACCACGGATGTCGCACAGCCGCGAGGTGGCCCGATGCGATCCTTGCGCCGTCTCGCAGGGCAGCGCAGTAGGGGCCTGCATCATGGGGGTTTGAACAAAACTGCATTGCTCTTTGTTCAGCACAATACTCGGAAAACGACGAGCCAATGCAGGGATCGAATGCGCAAAGACCATCTCGCTTAGGAACGATCCGGGGCATTTATGCGCGCCGCTGCCAAAGCTCATGTGCCGCACGCCTGATTTGGTGTCACTGCGCAGGCTGTTGTTGGTTTTGACGATGTCCACAACCGCCGCTTGCCCTTTGTGGAACGGGCACCCGGCGATGGTTGTCGCTTCGGGTGCGACCCGTACAAGGGTGCGCGTTGATTGATAAAGGCTAAGAAGCCGCGGCAACTCGCGCTCGGCCCAGCCAGGGCGCGCCGCGTCTTGCCAGTTGCGGGGTGGTCCGGTCAGCAGACCGTAGAGTGCAAAAGCAACAGACTGTGTGGCCGAGTTCGAGCCCACTAGAATTCCCAGAACCAGATATCTTGCGTCAAGCCCGGCAGGTAGATCGGAGCGCCGCCGATAGAGATACTCGATCAGCGTTTCGGGCTGGTCGGGGCTTTGATGCTCTGAGGGATCGGGAAAGGTGCTGATCAACAGACCCACCGCATGTTCGAGTTTGCGCAGAGTGGGCACGGAAAGATAAGGTTCGGTCAGCCGCTGAACCGTCTCGATGGCTCTGAAATGTGCCTCACTTTCTTCGATCTTGAGACCAAACATCTGCGGCATGACCCGCAAAAACAATGGGATCGTGAAATTGGTGACCAGATCGGGCTTGGGCGCTGCTGAAAGCTGCGCAAGCGCATGCGAAACCCCAGCGTCCAGCATATCTGCCCAGCCCTTAAGCCCGTCTTTGCTGAAAAAGGGCGCAATGACGCGGCGTGTCTTAAGATGATCGTCACCTGTCATGGCAACAAGCGTATTTGCTGACAGTCGGTTGAGGTTTTCGAGCTTGATGTCGCTGTTGTCTGAAAGGGCTGCAAGATATTGGTCGATCCGAGGCAGCTCTAGGTCCCGCAGCACCGCTGCCGCGTCCGATGGGGTGCTGAAAAACGAGGTAGGATCTGCCCAGATGTTGCCGCGCATGGCCGTTATTCCCGCCTGAGAACATCGTTGGGGTTGGCGACATAGGTGTCTGCCAAAACTTGACGGCGTATCTTTCCACTGCTTGTCCGAGGTAATTCACCCCGTGGAAGAATACGAATATCATCAAGTTTTATGCTGTACGTGCCAGTGACCAAGCGGCGGATAGCCGACACAAGCTGACTGTGGTCGCGCTGCGGCGTCATGCCTTGCCGAACCTCGATGAACAAAGCCGCATGGCCATTTGGCGCACCGGGCGGCACAAAGACGGCGGCCCCCATTGGATTCAGCGCGCTATCCTCTTTTGCCGCCAACCATTCAATCTCTGCTGCGGCGACATTCTGGCCGTTCGCGATGATGATGTCTTTCAGACGCCCGCTGATAAGAAGAAACTGCCCCGAGAACCGTCCGAGATCCCCCGTGCGCAGCCACGATTCGCCATCCTCCGCTTGCACGAAGGTTTGCGATGTCTCCTCAGTCTGGGCTATGTATTCCGCAGCGGCGGATCCCCCGCGCAACCACAACTCTCCTGTCGTACCCTCGGGCAGCACATGGCCGCTATTTGGATCGCAAATCCGAATGTTCGCGCGCGTTTCCGCAGACAACAGACAAGGCGCGACGGTGGAGTTGGAAGGCGTGGCCTCGGTTGCCGGGATACCCGGCTCTCCGGCGATGAAGAGCGTGTATTCCGCCATGCCATAGCAGGCAAAGGCGGCTTTTGGATCAAGTCCTTGCTTTGCGAACCGGGTCGAGAAGCGCCCCAAAAGGTCTGCGGGGATGGGTTCTGCGCCGCAAAATGCGCGTTTCCAGCTTGATAGATCAAGAGTATCGCAGGCGCTTTCGGGCACACGATTCAGGCATTCCTGAAACGCAAACGCAGGTCCGCCACTGAATGTTGCACGATAGGTTGAAATCGCCTTGAGCCAGGAGAGCGGGCTGCGGATCATTTCAAACGGGCTCATTTGCAGTGACTGCCCGCCGCTGAGAAGGGTGTACAGAATACCCCCCATCAGCCCCATGTCGTGATAATGCGGCAGCCAGTTGACTGTAACAGTTTCCGCGTTCACGCCCCAAAGCCGTTGAATCATCGCGCAGTTGGCACGGATCTGTTGAGCAGTGATCGGAACGGCCTTAGGAAAACGGGTTGAGCCAGACGTGTGCTGTATGATCGGAGCCACTATCTTGGGTGCGCTATTGAACGTTGCCAGCGGCACATTCGGGCCGTCCATCACATAGACCGGACAAATCTGATTGCCCTCATCATCACACAGCTGGGCAGTAACAGCCGCTTGATGGGCGCTTGTGCATAAAACCACCGTCGCACCGCAGGTTTGCACAATATGGCGCATCCGGCCCGGTGCATCTGATGGTCGCGGTGGTGCGATGGGCACCAGACAGCCTTCGCCGATCAGCGACGCAAGCAGCGGAAACAAAAACGCCTCGCCAAAAGGGAGTGCGGCGATCATCACTTGCGGCCCGTCCCCAAGACAGGTGGCCCAGTTCCTCAAGCAGTTTTCTGCTTCTTCCAGTAACTGTGATCCGGTGTAGTGGGTTGCGCGATCACCACGCCCCAGCACACTGATCTGACGCGTATCTGCACGCGCAGTCAGAACATCCAAAATATCCTGCCGCAGACTGACGGTCGTTGCATGGGTGGACTCCCGTCTCGCAAGACGGCCGCCCTGCGTCGCACGTTCCATATCAGGAGACGCGATCAAGCTGAGATGAGCGTATCATGGAGGATCGCTTGATGGCGAAATAGGTATTCAGATACTTGACCAGGATTGGCGAGAGGTCCCATGCGATTTCGGGGCGCGCACGTGTCATTTCGTTCACTGCATCAATGACGCGTCTGGCGTTGGGGTCCTTGGCCCCAGACCGCATGAGTTTCAGCATGACACCGGAACCGGCAATTTTTGCCTTTGACTGGCGTCGCAAATGTTCGGGCGCGGGCTTCAAAAGTTTAGCGACATGCTCGAACCGCTTTATCACATTGTCTGGCTCAAAAAGCGCGTCCACAAGCCAGATTGCGCCCTCGGCCAATTGCTTGCGGGTCATGTTCTTGGGGATGATATTGGTCCAGCAATCCGTGCCAGCAAAGCTGATTTCATTGCCGTTCTGAACAAGCCGTCCTTCGGCCTCCATTGTTGCGTAAAGTGGTGTTGCAACCGGCGCGACCAAAACAGTTACCCTGATCGTCACAACCGGAAGGGCCATGCCAAATTCGAACTGGCGCTCAAAGCAGCTAAGATCATCGCTGTCAAAACCGATCATCATCCCAGAGGACACCACGATGCCGGATTTCACCACAGTCTGAGTTTGCTTGACGAGATCCTGCTTCAGGTTCTGGCGCTTTTTTGACTCTTGGAGTGCCTCGTCGCTATTGGTTTCGATGCCAATGAAGATGTCTCGTACGCCAGCTTCGTTGCACAAATCCATGATGCCCTGGTCGCGTGCAATATCTATGGATGCCTGGGTGGAGAATTGGACAGGCTCCCGACCGTCACGCCCATTCCAAGCCGCCAGCACCTCCAGCAACTCTCGCGTTCTTTTGCGGTAGACCGTAAAGTTGTCATCCGAAAGGCTGATGTTTCTATAGCCGTGGTCATAGAGCAATTGGCATTCTTCGATGACTTTTTCGGGCGGTTTGTGTCGCTGGGTTCGCCCCAGATACTGGATCACATCGCAAAAATGGCATTCAAACGGGCAGCCACGACTGGTTTGAATAACTCCGGTGACGACACGTTCATTTCGATAAAGATCCCAGCGCGGCAAAGGAGAAAGCGCCATATCCGCCTTGCCACCTACATAACGCGGCTTGAGCGCGCCATTCCGCAGATCGCGCATGAACTCCTCTGCCGAAGTTTCGAACTCTCCGATCACGAGGCAATCAGCTTCGGCTTCGAAAACCTCTGGGGCCAGTGAAACATGTGCGCCCCCCATGACGACAGTTCGCCCCATTTTCTTGAATTCCTGAGCGATTTCGATGCCGCGCCTTGCTTGGGAAACATTCATGCTGATGCAAACGATCTGTGCGGGATTGGTGAAATCCACGTCTTCAATCAGCTCATCACACAGCGTTAAATTTACATCCGGGTCAAAGAACGCGGCGACGGTCACAATGCCCGCAGCAGCCATAAGAGTGAACCGCTCATCCAGATTGAGGGATGCGTCGGAAATAAGCGTATCGCGTCCAAATTCTGGTGTTGGAGCAATAAGGTAAACGTCCATTTCAGAAGAACCCCATTTTAACAGACCACCCAGCAAACGGGGGCGTGTCGCCCGATAGGGCTCGATGTCGTTGTTGACCCTAAAGGCAGGGTTTGTAGCCTTAGGTTTGTGGGATGCTTCAGCGACACGTGGCCACGAGGTATCGTGGCTTTAACCGGACGATCAGCACCAACCAAAACCTAAGAAATTACGGGTACTTACTAGATAACTAGCAAAGCTGTAGTGCGAGGATGGCCGCGTGCGCTCAGCATATATAGCTGCCACAATCCCACCAACCCATCCATTAGAGGTAGTCACGTCCTCCGGCAGATCGGTTTAAGCTCCATACTCAGTGGTCAACTCAAGCGACTGTACATCTTGACGCGTGGCTTGGTTTTTCACAGTCTTCAAGGTCGAATTGTGATCGCAGTCCCCACAGCATCTCTCCTCTGCGGATGACCCAGCGTAGCGGTCTTGGCGACAAATGTCATCCCTCAAGCGGGCATGGCACGCTAAAACAGCATGGGCCACCCCTGCACTGATTCCACCTTGCGCGCCGCAGTCCAGTCGTTTAAACGCCGCCTCGCGTTGCCTCGATTGATCTGTGGGTGGAGCATGTCGTTCAAAATTAGCGGGTCCGCTCGCGAATGACTTGCAAAACCATAGGGTTCAAGGCAAATGAGAAGAATGAGTAGGGCCATAGTAGGGCCCGCAAAGCCCCATTAGCTCAGCTGGTAGAGCAGGTCCTTCGTAAGGACAAGGTCGGCGGTTCGAGTCCGTCATGGGGCACCAGCTCTCTCTGGCAAACGCTAAATTCTAAACAAAAATCGGCTGATAGCTGCCTCTTCGGGTCTAAGTTTGGGTTCTCGGGATCATAGCGGGGCCTCGGCCAGGCCGGCGCGGTGCAACAGAATTTCCGCGCTGTCGTTCCAAACATTCGTTGACGTTATTTTTCCATCCCGCACCACGAACATATCCATGTAGCGGTTGGTTTCGAACGGCGTGCCATCCGGCCATTCGCCGTATAGATACCCAGTATTATAGACGTATACGGACCCTGTTTCGGCGTCGTAGGCGGCGTCTGTTCGTAAAAAGCGCTTTTTCACCCATTTGTAGCGTTTGGCGTTAAATGCAGTTGTATCCGCCGGACCCCCAAACCGACGCCCACCGGTAAAGATGACCTCGAAATCATCAGCGACATAGGCGGCGGCCCCGACAGGGTCTGGCACCATGGAGCGTTCTAGGTAGGCCTCCACGATTTCTTTGGCGGTGGTAACGGGGTTTGACATGGGGTATCTCCAGATGGGCTTGGTTCGGTAATTTGTGAGGGCGCGATCAGGGGGTGCCATAGCCTTTGATCTGACAGAGGTCTTTTGCGCCAGATATCAGCCCACTGAGAGGGCTGTTCGCCTGTCCGCCCAATCTGGGCCTGTCGCTAAAGGCGCTTGGGCGATCCTCCATCCTCAACACTTAATGGCTGTGCAATTCAGGCAATGCATGGGTGAACACGGGCTTGCCGCGTTTGAATCCGTACATCGGCTGTGCAAGCTCGGCCACGGCCATTGTCGCATCCCGGGCATCAATTACGACCAGATCTGCGGGTGCGCCTTGCTGGATCCCGTAATCTTTCAGGTTCAGAAGTTTGGCGGAGCGGGAGGACACCATATCAAGGCATCCGGCCATATCTTCGCGTCGTCCGATCTGTGCAATATTGGCGTAGAGATTGGCCATTCGGATCAGGGAGCAATCGCCAAACGGAGTGAAAGGGTTGAGCACATTGTTTGTGGACAAAGAGCAATTTACCCCTTCGGCGGCCATCAGGTGTATTGGTGTTACGCCACGCGGCACGCTCAGATTTTCTGAGTGGTCGCGATGCATCAGGAAAAGATCGGTGGAAGGAAGAACCGTGACGGCGACACCTGCATCCGCAAGACGCCGTGAAAGCGCCGTAAGCCGATGGGCTGACATATTTGCGAATTTGGTGACATGGCCCACCGCGACCCTGCCGCCCCAGCCATATTCATCCGCTTTTCGGCAAACGTAGTCCACGTCGAGAGACGTGGCATCGGAGCCGAAATCGAGATGCATGTCGATGTCTACGTCGAAGTCGCGCGCCATCTCGAAAACGCGGTCAATCTGGCCATGCGGGTTCGTGTCTGTGTAGGGCGCTGCCCCTACCGAGCCTGCGCCGTCCTTTAGGGCTGCGACCATCAATTCATCCGTGCCGGGGTTATTGAGCAGCCCATCCTGTGGAAAAACGCAGATCTCCACATCGATGGCCCATGCAAATTCCGCAATTGCCTGTTTCACGCCCTCGAATCCCCGCAGACCAACGACAGGATCGACCTCGACATGGGTGCGCATCTGCGTGGTGCCCTTGAGCACACATTTTCGCAGCGTCTTGGCCGCGCGGAAAGCCACATCTTCTTCGGTAAAAGCGGCTTTCAGGCCAACGACCTCGGCGATGGCTTCCTGCAGGCCGCCGTTCATCTGACACCGGTCAAGAATGCAGGATTTGTCGAGATGGATATGCGTCTCGACAAAGCCGGGGAGAACGATCCGACCGTTCAGGTGGAGGGCTTTGTCGCCTTGTTCCAGCGTGCCCGCCGCTTTCATCTCGACAATCTTGCCACCGTGCACACCCAGATCAAACGCCTGACCTGGCTCTGAGGGCAGGGTGATGTTATGAAATGTCAGATCCATGAGGCTCCCTTTCTTCTCATTGCGCAGCCACCTCGGCACCGAGGTAGGCTTGCTCGATTGATGCATCCTTTTGCAAATCCACCGATGTTCCCGATTTCACGACTTGTCCGCTTTCCAACACATAAGCGCGGTCGGCAATGGCCAGCGCCAGCGTTGCCATTTGGTCCACAAGCAAAACAGTGACCCCTTCGTCACGCAGATCGGCGAGCACATCGTAAAGCTCTGCTATGATAGAAGGTGCCAATCCCAGCGATGGCTCGTCCAGCAAAAGGATGCGCGGGTTTGCGATCAGGCCGCGGGCAATCGCGAGCATCTGCTGTTCCCCACCCGAGAGAACGCCAGCGGGCGCGTCGATCCGATCGCGCAGCCGCGGAAAGCGCTGAAGCAGTCTGTCGATCTCTGCCTCGGCATCAAGATCGGTCCGGTTATAAGCGCCCATTAGGATATTGTCGCGTACGCTCATCAGTGGAAAGACCTGCCGTCCTTCTGGAACAAGCGACAAGCCCGCTCGTGCGATCTGATGGGCTGGCCGCTCTTCAATGGGAACCATATCAAGCAGGATCGCCCCCGAGACGGGCCTGTGCAGCCCTGCAAGGGATCGCATCATCGTTGATTTTCCGGCACCGTTTGCCCCCAACACGGCGACCATCTCACCGGGCTGAACATCCATGTCCAAAGAGTCGAGCGCAGCGGCGGCCCCATATCCTGCGGTCAAACTGCGTGTGCTGAGCACGTCCTTCTTGCCGCCACGTGTCCAGGGTGTGCTGCGTTCGCGGCCTTGATAGGCGCTGTCGCCAAGATAGGCCCGGCGCACGGCGGGATCATTCTGAACATCACTCGGCGCTCCGGTTTTGATCGGAACACCGGCATCCAGAACGATAATCTCGTCTGAAATGCGCATGATCATCGACATATCATGCTCGACCAGCACAACGGCAACGCCAGCCTCTGCAATCTTGCGGATCAGCAGGCTTAGCGCCTCTTTATCGCTATGCATCAAGCCAGCCGCCGGTTCGTCCAAAAGAAGGACAGAAGGTTTCGTGGCCAAGGCGCGGGCGATTTCCACCAGACGCTTGTCAACATGGGGCAAATCGCCGGATCGGCGCGCCACCGGGCCTTTGTATCCGACAAAGGCAAGTAGGTCGTCGGCGACGGCGATCTGAGCATCGCGTGGCGGGCTTCCCAGCAACCAGCCAAGGTGCCCGGTGCCAAGGGCGATCAGGATATTCTCACGCACGCTCAAGTCTTCAAAAAGCTGCGTGGTCTGGTAGGTGCGTGCAACGCCAGCGCGCGCTGTGCGCCATGCCGGGCGGCCTGCGATATCCTCTGACATTTCGATGCGGCCGCTGTCAGGTTTGTAAAACCCGCTGATCATGTTCAGCACGGTTGTCTTGCCCGCGCCATTTGGTCCGATCACACTGGTTATGCGCCCTGCGGGGGCGGTGAATGACACATCCTTTGCCGCCTGAACCCCACCAAACTTGATCCCGAGGTCAGTGACCTTTAAACCGCCGGTCTTTGCGTTCAGGCCTGAGAGAAAGTCACCAAGGGCTTTGCCGGATGCCTTTGCTGTGGTTGGATCTTCGGCGCTTAGGTATCCCATCAGCCCACCGATGATCCCTTTTGGTGCGAGCAGAAGCACGCCCATCATGATGCCGCCAAAGATGAGCAACCGGTATTCCGCGAGGCCTGATAAGACCTCGGGCAACAAAACCACGATCAGGCTGCCTATGACTGGCCCAAAAAGACGCCCGGTTCCGCCAACAATCACAGCCAGAAGAAACAGAATGGACTGGAAGAAAGGAAAGGAGCCTGGGCTGATGAAGAGTTGTAGTGGTGTAAAAAGCGCCCCTGCGAGCCCGGCCAAAAGCGCAGAAAGAACAAAGGCCGTGGTCTTGATCGCAAAGGGGTTAAGCCCGATGGACTGTGCCGCTACGTCGCTGGAGGCTACTGCGCGCATTGCCATGCCCCACCGGCCCCGTGACAATTGCAGAAACAACAGCAGGGACACTCCGGCAAGCAGCACCGCAGCAATCGCCACCTCGGTTTCAAAGAATATGCGCCCAGCAAATTCAGGCGACCGGAAGCCCATCAGGCCATTATGCCCACCGGTAAGATCCCGTAATTCGATCGCAGCATGTTCGACGATAAAGGCGAAGGCGATTGTCATCATCGCAAGATAGGGGCCCGCGACACGCAGGGCTGGCATAGCCAGCAACATGCCCGCAAAGCTGCTTATGATGCCGGACACGATGAAAGCCAGCCAATAGTCAAAACCTGCGATCACCATGATCGCCGTCGTGTAGGCACCGATCGCGAAGAACCCGACATGACCAAAGGAAATCTGTCCGGAAAGCCCCAACAGAATATTGAGACCGACACCAACGACGACATTCAGCGCAAAAAGGGCGAGGATGAAGACAAGGTAACCATTGGCATTGAGTGCCAGCATGATCGTGATGGCGGTCAGAGCCACTATTCCCAAGATTGACGTGCCCGGATGCGCCAAAAGCCGGGTCAAGCGCAGCCGTGCGGATACGTGTTCTTGTTCAGCCATGGATCAGACTTTCTTGAGTTCTGCGCGACCAAACAGGCCGTTCGGCACCGTCACCAGCACCAGTATGACAACACTGAATGAGACGATCTGCGTATAGCTCGAACCAATGTAAGCGGTGGTCAGGGCCTCGACGCAGCCATAAAGCACGCCAGCAATCATGACGCCCCAAGCGCTGCTGATCCCGCCGAGAATAGCAGCCGCAAACGCCTTGATACCAAAGACGACACCCATGCCTGCCGACACGTTGAAAAGCGGAGCGATCAGCAATCCCGCGACACCGGCAAAAACTGCCGAAATTGCAAAGGATGCTGCGATGACCGCTTGTGTATTCACGCCTGTCAGACGTGCCGCCTCTGGTCGTTGCACAGAGGCCAGCATGGCTTTGCCAAGTCGGGTTCTGGTCGTCACAATCGTCAAGGCCATTGCAATCGCAAGACCGACGACCGGAATGATCAGCTGCAACGGATAGGCGCCAGCGCCAAAGATATCGATCGCATTTTCAACAAACGGAGAGGGCAGGCTACGGGGTTCTTTGCCGAAGGTGAACAGAATGATGTTATCGAGGACAATCCCGCCTGCCACTGTCGCCATGAGCCAAGCGTCAGAGCCGCGCGCGGCGAAAGGGCGAACCAAGAACCGTTCCACCGCGAGACCCAGTATCGCACAACAGGCCAAAGCTGCCGGGATACCAATCCAGAACGGCCAACCCAGCGTCACCATGAAAGTATACCCCATGACAGCGCCGAACATCATGGATGAACCCTGACTGAAGTTGACTGTTTTTGACACCGCATAGGTAATGTGAAAGCCCAGAGCCATCAGCCCGTACATCGAGCCAAGCGCCAGTCCGGTAATGAGTGTGGACGCGATCATGATCTTCTCCCGCAAGTGATACGGAAGGCCCTTTGGCCTTCCGACGTTTCGTTTCGGGGGGCGCTACTTGATGGGGATGATTTCGCCGTCAATAAATCGCGTGAACACGTAGTCTTCTGATCCCAGCGCGTCGTGCTGCTCTGGCGTGAAGGGGGTGGAATAGGTTTTGATCAACCCGTCATAGCTGTCGATGTCATAGAACCCTTGGCGAATTGCCGGACCGTCCGTTGAACCTGCGTTCTGAATGGCAAGAGCCGTAAGATGCATCGCGTCATAGGCATTCGCGATGCCCACTGCCGGGGTGACATCCGCCGGACCTTTGATTTCGGGAAACTTGGCCATCAGCGCGTCCAGAGTTGCTGCGGCTTTGGGCGAGTCGTTGCCTGAGAAGGTGAAGGTTTGGATCATTTCCACATCTTTGGCACGCGGCCCGGCCAGTTCAGAGAAGCGGCCTCCGGCTGGTCCCCAATGAGAGATGACCGGAACGTCCCAGCCCATGCGCTCCAGTGATTTCATGACCTGCGCAGACGGACCCACATTGGCGACCATAAAGATCGCATCGGCGCCGGCTTCCTTTAGTCGAGTCAACTGCGGAACGACGTCGATATCGTTTGCTTCAACCCGCTCAATCCCGGCTGTGGGCATTCCCTTTGCCTCAAGGGCGGCGGTCAATCCTTTCTCGTTTGACTCGCCCCAAGGGTTGTTGATCAGCATCATGCCTGGGTTTTTTGATCCATGAACTGTCACCGCGCGCTCGACGAGAGCGACGTCCACCATTTCATCCACGGCAGACACCCGGAAGACATAGTTCTCTTCGGCACCGTTTTGGGTGATTGGGGTGCCAGCAGCCCATGGCCCCATGAACGGAACTTTGGCTTGGTTCATATAAGGCACCAAGGCGAGTGAGACAGGCGTTTGCAGGCCGCCAAACAACACCGCGACCCCTTCGCGCTGGACCAGTTCACGCGCTGCGGTCAGACCTTTGCCGGGGTTGTCCTCGTCATCGCGGCGGATCATCTCGACCTGTTTGCCCAACAGCCCGCCGGCTGCGTTGATCTCGTCAATCGCCAGCGCCATACCTCGGGTGATTGCTTCGCCGGACTTGGAAGAGGGGCCTGAGAGAGAGGCGATCAGCCCGATCTTGATGGTATCCTGCGCCAGGCCGGGCGTAGCAAACGCTGTGACCGTGGCGAGCGCAAGCCCGGCAAAGGAGCGGCGCGTGAACTTTTGGTTCAGAATGGTCTTCATGGGGTTTCCTTTCGGGTCTGGTTGAAGGGTTAGGTCATTCGCCATTCATGCGCGCGGATCGTCGCGCGCTCAGTCATCCATCACGGACACAGGGGTGGCGGCGATGTTGCGCCGATCCGGTGGGCGCGCCCAAGGATGACTTTGGCGACCGATCCTGCGGGTAGAAGCTCTGGTGAATTCAGCGATTTGCGCGCCGCCGAGAGTTTGTGGGCGGCACCGAACCGGATGACTTGAATGCTCGTCCGAAAGAGCCTGTCCAATGCGCTACCATCCCTGCCCATGAGAGCTGCCGCATCGTCATCAAAAGACGTTGCTACCTCTTCACCAGTCTCTGTGATGATAACTTTCATGCCTTATTGGGCCCCCGGACGAAACGTCAGAACGCGCGTGCTCAAGACAGGTCCAAGCGCGCGTCTGTCTTGAGGTCCACGCAAAAGGCGCGTCGTTGCAACTTGTTTGCAGGTTCAGCTCTGGCAATTCCGCAAGGGGTGGTGAGTAATTGCTTACTTACTATGCAAGTGCCTAAATATTGCTCGATTTTGGGGGCGGCGATTGGGGTGGAATTCGACCTTCAGAGTTTAATCACATGCGGCTTTGGCCGAGATTGCGCGGTCTTCTTTGAAAACACCTCAAAACGACACCGCCGCCGTGCCGGTGATTTTGGGCTGCATTGCTTTTGCTCAACACGCCACCGCTCCACAAACCGCAGAGACGCTCCGCCGACAACGAAACGGAGCCCACGGTTCAAGCGCCGATATCACTTGAAAGCAAAGCGAGTACTGCTTGTGTCACGTGCCTTTTTCGCTCTGATAAAAATTCCGGTGATGACATATCCACGCCAAAGGTTGCCGTGAGAGTGAATCTGTTGGTGATGTGAATGAAACTGAGGCCCAGAATTGTGAGGTAGAGATTAAGCGCATCTGGCCGATAGGGAAACTCGCCCGATGAATGACCTTGCGAAATCAGCTTATCTATCTTGGCGATGAAGGGTGCTGATGCTGTTCTGATCGAGTCGGCAATATTGACCGCTGCGCGCCCCTTGTTGAGGTTCTCATTGATGATCATGCGCGGGAAACTCTGGTTTCTTAGCATGTAGTCAAAGGTGAAATGCGTCAGGGCGATGATTGCTTGTCTCGGGGGTAGATTCCAGAAATTCGCAGAGGCTTCGCTGCTGCGCAGATGTTGGTAGACGCGGGTTAGAGCGGCAAGGTAGAGGCCATCTTTGCTTTCGAAATAATGGTAAAGCATCCGGATATTGCAGCCGGCTGCGCGGACAATATTCGTTGTGCTCGCGCCAGCATATCCGTGCTCGCAGAACTCTTCGATCGCTGCGAGCAATATCTTCTCTTTGGTTTGCGATGCGCTTCGACCTTCACTTCTGGGCGCGACCTCTGGGACTGCTGAAATTCTATTGCTCATGAGCGTTCCTCGGTGATTGGCCCAGCCCATCATAAACAGATTTTGTTTGCAGGGAACTATAAGTAATAGTTGACTTACTATTTTAACCCATGCCTCATATTTCCAAGTGCTCACTTAGGGGTGAAGAGATTGCTAAGCACAGCATTGGGATTTAACGGCGCATTCAGTGCCCCCCACCGAGCGGCAGCCTTGGCGGGACGGGATGTGTTGAATGCAGGCGGCACTGCGATTGAGGCAATGGTTGCAGCGGCTGCAAGCATTGCGGTCACATACCCCCATATGAACGGCATCGGAGGTGATGGGTTCTGGCTCATTCATCGGCCGGGAATGGCGCCTGTCGGAATATCGGCCTGCGGTCGGGCTGCCTCTTTGGCTACGCCCGGTTGGTATGCCGCGCAGGGCGTAACAGGTGCAATCCCTGCGCGGGGTGCCTTGGCAGCTTTGACGGTGCCGGGCACGATTGATGGCTGGGCCAAAGCGCTGGCACTGGTGCCGGACCGACGCCGGATGCCGTTAAAGGATCTGCTTGGTGCCGCGATTTCGCAGGCCCGTGACGGAATCGCAGTCACCGGCAATCAATCTCGTACGACGTTGGAAAAGCTGGATGGGCTCAGGGATGTGCCGGGCTTTGCCGAAACCTATCTCGTTGGGGGCAGGCCGCCTGCGCCGGGGCACAGACTGCGACAGTCAGCCCTCGGGGATACGCTCGCCCGTTTGGCAGAGACCGGGCTGGACGACTATTATCGTGGCGACATTGCACAGACCCATGCCGCCTTTCTGGACGCGACAGGTAGCCCGCTGCGACTGGAGGATTTCAACGCCTTCTCGGCAGAGCTGGTGACACCGCTCACGACGCAGATTGGCGCGGGGCAACTCTGGAACATGACGCCACCCACTCAGGGCATTTCATCGTTGATGATCCTCGCGATATTTGACCGGCTTGGCGTGACCAAGGCAGATGGCCTTGAACATCTGCATGGATTGGTCGAGGCCACAAAGCAGGCCTTCATTCAGCGCAATGCAGAGCTTGGCGACCCTGACTTTATGGAGCGCCCAGCCCAAGACTGGCTGCACCCGGATCATATAGCCAACCTTGCGGGCCGCATTGATCCTGCGCGGGCCTTGCCTTGGCCGCACCCGGCAAAGCCTGGCGATACAATCTGGATGGGGGCGGCGGATTCAGAGGGAACGGTTGTCAGCTTCATTCAATCCGTGTTCTGGGAATTTGGCTCTGGGCTGACTTGCACCGATACGGGCGTTTTCTTTCAGAACCGAGGCGCGGGTTTCTCGTTGGACGCTGGTCCAAATCAATTGCGCCCCCGCGCGCGCCCGTTTCACACCCTCAATCCCGCACTTGCCGCGCTGAACGATGGTCGCATCATGGCCTATGGCACGATGGGGGGCGAGGGGCAGCCGCAAACGCAAGCGGCAGTTTTCACACGCTATGCAGTTTTCGGTCAAGACCTACAGCAGGCGGTCAGCGCACCGCGCTGGCTCTTGGGCAAGACCTGGGGTGATACAACCACAACGCTCAAACTTGAGGACCGCTTTGATCCCTCTCTTGTCGCAGGTCTGCGTGCGGTCGGTCATGACATCGAGATGATTGCCCCATGGTCCGATCTTGCTGGGCACGCGGGGGCCGTGGTGCAGCATTGCACAGGGCTGATGGAGGCCGCGAGCGATCCGCGCGCTGATGGTGCGGCCCTTGCGTTCTAAAGGTTCAGTGAGTGCCCAAAAAGCAATCACCGTGCCGTTTTCCGGGGCAATAGTCTTTTAGCCCGCAGCCAAAAGGACACCAGAATTGCAAAGTAATTGTGCCCTTACCAAGTGTCGCTCACAGATTCGCGCGTCAGACAGAAACTTGTCCTACAGGAGAACGAAATGAATAAGAGAAAGATTACAATTGGTTGCCTTACTGCGCTTGTGCTGAGTATGACATCGACCGTCGCTCTCGCAGAGGTCATCAAGTTTCACCATGACCTGCCAGACACCTCTGCACAGCACAAAGGTGCTGTAAAATTCAAAGAGCTTGTAGAGGCCGCATCGAACGGGGCTTATGAGGTTGAAATCTATGCCAACAACGCGCTTGGCGACGATGTTGAGGTTGCGCAGCAAATGCAATTTGGTGCGGTACAGGCTGCGCCCATTCCCACTGCCAAGCTTGCGAACTTTAGCCCGTCATTGCAGTTGATCGACCTGCCTTTCCTCTTTCCGTCAGTCGAGGCGACCTATGCGCTGCTCGATTCAGAAGAGGTTGGCGGCGCGATGCTCAAATCGCTTGAAGAGTCGGGTTTCGTAGGCGCAAAATTCTGGGAATCGGGATTTAAACAGCTGACCTGCAACCATCTCGTCAGCAAACCCGAAGACTATGTTGGGCGCAACGTCCGCGTGATGGAAAGCCCACTTCTGATTGCTCAGTTTGAAGCCTTGGGTGCAACGGCCATACCCGTGGCCTTTTCCGAAACCTACACGGCGCTTCAGCAGGGTGTGGTAGAGTGCCAAGAGAATCCTATCGTATCAATCAACTCGATGAAGTTCTACGAAGTGCAGGACTACATGATGTTGTCGAACCACGGCTATATCGGGACCGCGTTCATCTTTTCCAAGGTGTGGTTCGATGCGCAGGCCCCCGAAATGCAAGACATACTGATGACTGCCGCGCGCGAGGCCGGCGATTACCAACGCCAGGTTTCGGCAGAGGACAATGGGCGCCTGCTTCAGGAAATCATTGATGCGGGCACCACCGAAGTGGTCGAAATGACACCGGAACAATTGGCCCTCTTCGCAGAGGCCATGCAGCCGGTACACGAGAAATTCGCAGACCGTATCGGCAGCGATTTACTTGAGGCGGCTTATGCTGAGATCAACTCCTTCTCCAAGTGATCTGATGCAAAGGGCCCTGTCGGTATGACAGGGCCTTGGGATCGGCGCTAGGCACGCTGGGCATTGCGGGCTGATCCACGTGCTTGGGCTAAGCCCCGGCTTTTTGCCCCTTCAACAAGGACTTTGCCGATGCTGAAATGGCTGACACGGATCGACGCCACGCTGACATTTCTGGAACGAACCTCAGTCGCACTTCTGTTGCTGGTTGCCGTTATAATCTTGGTCGCAGACGTTGCATTGCGTGCGTTCTTTGGTGTCGCGCTCGCTTGGGCGGCTGAGTTGACCCGTTATTCCATCGTGTGGCTTGTGTTTATCGGCGGGGCGATTGGGGCCCGCTCTGGGGCGCATATCTCGATTGATGTGCTGGGGGCTATTTTGCCGCCCGGCATGGCGCATCGTTTGGCACAGATCGCAGCGCTGATTGCCGCTGGCACCACGGCGATGCTGGCCTGGTATGGCTGGACCCTTGTCAGCCAGATGAAACAGTTTGGCCAAACATCCGCGTCGCTCGAATGGCCCATGTGGGTTGTCTACCTCGCCATTCCGACGGGGTGTACGCTCATGTCTGTGCGGTTTGTCCAGAACGCCTTTCTACTGTCAAAAGATGCGCGCCGTCTGACGGCTGCTCAAAGTACAGCCTAAGGATACCCAGATGCACGCCATTTTCTTTGGATCCCTCGTTGCTCTGCTTCTTGTGGGTGTGCCCGTCTTTGTCGTGTTGCTGCTGCCTGTGATGGTGGCGCTGGAAACCACGACTTCGACTCCGCCTGTGCTCATCATTCAGCGATTGTTTTCCGGCATTGACAAGTTTCCGCTGATGGCGATCCCGTTTTTCATCTTTGCGGGCAATATTATGGCCCAGGGTGGAATTTCCAAGCGCCTGATAAGATTGGCAAATGCCTTGGTGCGCCCGTTGCTGGGCGGATTGGGGATTACAACTGTTACAAGTTCGATGTTCTTTTCCGCGATCTCGGGCTCTAGCCCGGCAACCGTGATTGCGGTGGGCAAGATCATGCTGCCTGCCATGGAGAAGGAAGGATACAAACGCTGGTTTTCCATTGGCCTGCTGATGAGTTCCGGATCCATGGGCATCATTATCCCGCCGTCGATTTTCATGATCGTCTATGGCGCGGTCACGGGCGTGTCGATCGGCGCCTTGTTTCTGGCGGGCGTGGGCGCAGGATTGGTCTATGGTGTGGCGTTCATCGGCGTTTGCGTTTTGTACGCAAGGGCCACAGGCATGGCCCGCGAGGCGCGCTGGGACACGACCGAGATACTCACTGCGGCGCGTGGATGTTTCTGGGGCCTTGCCACGCCGTTCATCATTCTCGGGGGCATCTATGGGGGCATATTCACCCCGACAGAAGCGGCGGCAGTCGCGGTCATTTATGCCGTCTTGGTTTCGGCCTTGATCTACCGCGAAATGACCCTGTCCGATATTCTTGATTCAGCAGTCGATAGCGCGATCACGACGGCGCAAGTTATGATCATTATCGCCGCTGCCTCAGCCTTTGCTTGGTATCTGACGACCTCGGGCGTCGCCAGCGGACTGACAGGCTTGCTGGCGGGTATCGGCAACAATCCGATTTACGTTCTATTGACGATCAACTGCCTCATTCTTTTGGCTGGCATGGTCCTTGATCCGAATTCGATCATCATCATCCTTGTGCCGTTCATCGTACCCGTGGCCGTTGCGGCGGGTATTGATCCCATTCATCTGGGCATCGTTCTTGCGGTCAACGCGGCAATCGGCATGTTCACGCCGCCCTTTGGGCTGAACCTCTTTGTTTCAGGGGCGCTTGGCGTGAGTTTCAACGAAGCCATAAAGGGCGCGTTGCCTTTCATTCTGGTCGGATTGATCGCCCTGTTTGTGATCACCTATGTACCGATCACGTCGCTCTGGCTGCCTGCGCAATTCTACCCGAATATCTCAACAACCTTCTAAGGAGGCACAAGATGTTGCCGACATGCGACCCATTCATCGCGAGATTTGACAGACCGCTGAAAGGACAGAACCCTTCCGGCGCACTTGCAGGCTTGCGCATTGGCGTTAAAGACGGGTTTGACATTACAGGGCATGTCACCGGGGCTGGATGCCCCGAGTGGGGCCAGTTTCACGGCACAGCGACCACGACCTCTCCTGTCGTGCAGGTTTTGCTGGATGCGGGCGCAGAGATCATCGGCAAAACCCAGATGGATGAGCTGGCCTATAGTCTGATGGGGGTGAACGCGCGCTACGGTACGCCCCTGAATCCTGCTGCTCAGGATCGCGTACCGGGGGGGTCCTCTTCTGGCTCTGCGGCCAGCGTGGCTGCCGGGTTGGTGGATATCGGTCTTGGGAGTGACACCGGCGGTTCCGTTCGTTTGCCTGCATCCTTTTGTGGCGTTTATGGCTGGCGGCCAACCCATGGGCTTATGTCTGGGGACAGCCTTGTGCCATTGGCGCCCAGCTACGATACACCCGGCTTTTTTACGCGTGATCTGATGACCATGGCGACTGTCGCTTCTGTTTTTCAGGATGCGCCTGCGACGGTGAAGCCGATCAAGTTTTGGTTGCCCTCGGACCTGTGGTCCTTGGCTGAAAGCGGCGTTTCTGCGGCCCTGCGCGATGCACTTCCCGTGGTTGATCATCGTTCAGACTCAATTTTGCCAGACGGTGATCTGAGCGACTGGCTGGGGGCGTTCCGTATCCATCAAGGCTATGAAATCTGGCAAACGCTTGGCCCTTGGATCACGCAAAACCAACCTGATTTTGGTCCGGGGATTCGAGAGCGGTTTGAAACCGCGAGCCGGATCACACGCCGAGACTTTGACCACGCGGTTGAAAAGCGTTGCGCCATCCGTGAACATCTTGAAAAGGCGATTGATCCCGCAACGGTCCTTGTTTTCCCAACCTCGCCAGGTGCTGCCCCGCTGCGATCAACCCAACAGAGTGATCTGGAATTGTTCCGCAATGCCGCTTTGACCATGCTCTGCGTTGCAGGGCATGCGGGTTTGCCACAGATCAGTATCCCGCTCGCGACCTATACCGGGGCGCCGGTTGGGCTGTCTTTGGCAGGGGCGAGGGGGGCGGATCATCTTCTCATCAATACAGCTCAGATCTTTGAACCAAAGCCACAGGATCGCGCATGACTGCGCTGAGCTATGTTAACCGCCCACAGGTGCACGCCGAAGTGACAGAGGTTTTCTATCGCTACGAGACGGCCCTTGTCACAAATGATGTAGAGACGCTTGATGCGTTGTTTTGGTCCAGTGATCACACGATCCGGCTGGGTGCCTCTGAAAATCTGTTCGGGCAGGATGAAATTCTTGCATTCCGAAAGGCGCGGCCGAGTGTGGGCCTTGCGCGCAGTCTTCTGCGCGTGGTCGTCACAACCTTTGGCGATGATTGTGCCACAACGAACGCGATATTCACCCGCGCGGGATGGCCTGCGTCCCGAACGGGACGGCAGAGCCAGACTCTGATCAAGCTTCCTGAAGTGGGCTGGCAAATTGTCTCAGCCCATGTGTCCATCGTCGATCTTGCGTAGTCAGCTTTGCAACGCCTTACGCTCATTGTCGCGCAGCCTGTGACCGGGGTCAGCCTCAACCGGGGTCGCCAAGACGTGGCCACCCGCTAGAACGACTGGGATGGCAGGCCAAAGTTCGGAGAACGGGCTTTAGGGCCACGTCATAAGGCGCAGGCGTGAACCCCAGCGCCCCAGAAATTGGTCTTCATCCTCAGAATCCAACAAGGTGACGCCTTGGCATAGTGGACAAACCGAGTGCGGAGGAAGCTCAGTTTTGCAGGATTTTTGACAGAAAGTCCTGTGCGCGTTCACTTTCGGGCGCGTCGAAGAACTCTTTTGTTGGGCGATCCTCTACGATGGCCCCCGCATCCATGAAGACGACACGGTCCGCGACCTTGCGCGCAAAGCCCATCTCATGGGTGACCACCATCATGGTCATACCGTCGTCACGGGCCAGTCCTACCATAACGTCGAGAACTTCTTTGATCATCTCGGGATCAAGCGCGGATGTCGGTTCATCAAAGAGCATCGCGATCGGATCCATGGCAAGGGCACGTGCAATGGCGACGCGCTGTTGCTGACCGCCCGACAACTGACCGGGATATTTGGCGACGTGGTCAATCATTCCCACGCGCGTCAAGAGCGTCTCGGATCTCGCCTCTGCCTCTTTGCGGGTCCGGCCCAACACCTTTTCCTGTGCAAGGCACAGATTATCGCGCACGCTCATATGGGGATAAAGCTCGAAATGCTGAAACACCATGCCGATCTTGGCGCGCAGCTTGGTCAGTTTTGCTCCGCTGCCTGTCACTTCGGCGCCATCCACGACGATCCGCCCCTCCTGAACCGGCTCAAGCCCGTTCACACATTTGATCAGGGTGGATTTTCCCGAGCCAGAGGGCCCGCAGACCACAACGACCTCGCCCTTTGCAACTTTTGTCGTGCAATCGGTGAGCACCTTGAAGTCCCCGTACCATTTGCTCACATTTTTCATTTCGATCATGTCGTCATCCGCGCTTGAAGCCGACGCACGAACAGCGAACCTGAAAAACAGATCACGAAGTAAACGAGCGCGGCAAAGAGATACATTTCAACGAGGCGGCCCTCGGTCCGGGCCACGATGGAAGAGGCGGTCATCAGGTCGCGAAGCGATACGACAAAGACCAAAGAGGTATCCTGAAACAGGATGATTCCCTGTGTCACAAGGATTGGGATCATGTTGCGGAATGCCTGCGGCAGCACGATGTAGCGCTGAATCTGCCAGTAGCCTAGGCCAGTGGCCTGTCCCGCGTGCACCTGACCCGTCCGAACGCTCTGAATACCGGCGCGCATGATCTCGGAATAATAGGCGGCCTCGAACATGACAAAGGCGATGAGCGCCGAATAGAAGCCGCCGATGGGCCGGCCAAGCGCCAGAGGCACAAGGAAGTAGAACCAGAAAATCACAAGGATCAAGGGCACGGACCGGATCAGGTTCACATAGGCCGCAGCGAATATCGCCAGCGGCTTGATCCCCGAGAGCCGCGCCAGCGCGAGCAAGGTGCCCAAAGCGATACCGCCCAAAATCGCAAGAAAGGTAAGCCATAAGCTGAGTTGCAACCCCTGCCAGAGGAACGGCAGGTTGTTCAGGATGACGTCGAAATCAAAATCGCCCATCTCAGTTCCCCTTGCCAACATAGCCCGGAATGCGCGTGTAGCGTTCCAGGACAGTCATGACGATTGTGGCGCAGAGCGCGATGAACACGTAGATGACGGTGGCTGCCGTATAGGCCTCGAAACTCTGGAATGTGTACTCTGCGATCTGCTGGCTTTGCGCCGTCAGTTCGAGCAGCCCGATGGTCAGCGCGAGCGATGAGTTCTTGAAGACGGTCAGGAATTCCGATGTCATTGGCGGCACGATCAGGCGGAAAGAAATCGGCAAAAGAACGTATCGGTACACCTGCGCCACGCCCATGCCCTGTGCGGTTGCCGCTGATTTGAGGCCCGATGGCACCGCCTCAATCCCGGCACGCACCTGTTCTGCCACGCGGCTTGCGGTATAGAGGCCCAAGGCCACAACTGCCGTGACAAACTCGGGTTGCGGCATGTCGCGCTTCATCCAGCGCCCTGCATCCTCGGGCAACATCTCGGGGACGGCGAAATACCAGATGAACATCTGCACCAGCAGCGGCACGTTCCGAAACAGTTCGACATAGGTGGTGCAGAGTGTGCTCACCACTTTGTTGGGCAGGGTTCGGCCTACGCCCACCAGCGATCCCACGACTATCGCGATCACCCAAGCGCAGAGCGCTACGGACACGGTCCAGCCAAGGCCACTCAGGAGCCAGCCGAAGTATTCCGGTTCCCAAAGAACGCTCCAGTTCCAGTTATAGTTCATCTTGGCCGGTCCCCCGATCTTGCGCGGCCCGCCCGGTCACGAGCGGGCCACAGGTCTTTTACTCAGGCAGGGCACCAAGCTGGAATGCGGCCTGCAGGAGCGGGTCGGCAGGCACGCCCATCGGGTCGAACCACTTTGAATAGATCTCGTTGATCTCGCCCGAGCGGAACACGTTGGCCAGTGCGGTCTTGCCCACAAGTTCAAAGGCACTGTCGTCACGACGGACCATCAGCGCATAGGGATCGAAGGACAAAAAATCACCGACAACGGCAAATTCATCCGGTGTCTTGGACTTGGCAATCAAACCGAACAACAAAATGTGGTCTGTGGAGTAGGCATCAACCCGGTCGGTCTCTAGCGAGAGCATGCCTTCGGCATGGTCACGTACCGGCAGGATTTTCACCTCTAGCCCTTGGGCCTCGACCGCTGCCTTGACGGCGCGTTCGTTGGTTGTGCCCTGTGCCAGCGCGATGGATTTACCGTCAAGATCGGCAACCGAGGAAATGCCCGAGTCCTTTCGGGTCAGGATCTTGGTGCCGGTCACAAAGGTCACGGGCAGATATTCAACCTGCTGCTGGCGCGTCAGGTTGTTGGTGGTGGACCCACATTCCAGATCAATTGTCCCGTTCGCCATAAGCGCGATGCGGGTCTTGGGATTGACGGGCACATAGCGGACTTCGATATCCTTGCCGAGCGTATTTTCCACTTCCTCGACCACCTTCATGCACAGGTCGATCGAATAACCCTCGGGCTGCTGCTGATCATTCAGATAGGAAAATGGCACCGAGCTTTCGCGATGGCCGATCACGATTTCTCCGCTGTCATTTATCTTGGCGAGAGTTCCCGTCAGATCCTGAGCCCAGAGCGCGGCAGGCGCCAGCCCCGTTGTCAAAGCCGCGACGGCAAGCACGCGGCGGGCAAGTTTAAAGTCCATGGTCAAGTTCTCCCTCTTGTCATTGGTGGTTAGTTTGCCTGATAGCCTGGCAGGTTAAACGCGCCGGTGTATCCGAACAGCGCGGCTGATCCGCCAGTATGCAGAAAGACGATATTCTCCATGTCGCCAAAGGTGCCCTTGCGGGTCAGGTCAATCAGACCGTCAAGCCCTTTGCCGGAATAGACCGGATCGAACAGCAGGCCTTCAAGCTCTGCCAGAAGCTTGACGCTTTCGACCATGCCTTGCGTGGGAATGCCATATCCCGCACCCACGTAATCGCAGTTGGCCCTTACGTCTTCACGACGGATGGCCTCTTCACAGCCGATGCGCGCACCGGTGCGTTTCGCAAGCTCAAAGACCATGCTTTCCTGCTTGTCCTGAGGGGCCCGAACGCCAATACCACGGAGCTCGATGTCACTTTCCAGCGCCGCAAGGCCAGCCACCAAGCCTGCTTGGGTGCCCGCGCTGCCCGTGGCATGGATCAATGCGTCGATCTTCAACCCCATGGTCGCGGACTGTTCGCAAAGTTCCAGGGCGCAATTCACGTACCCAAGCGCGCCGGTGCTGTTCGAGCCACCTCCTGGAATGACATAGGGCTTCCGCCCGGCGGCGCGAAGCTCTGCCGCCAGAAGCTCCATCTCTGCCGTCATGTCGGCGCCGCCCCGCCGCTTAGCCACTGTTGCGCCATGCAGCCGGTCAAGAAACACATTGCCGCTCAGCGTATATTCTGGGTCGGCAGAGCCGGTCCGATCTTCGAGCAGGATATGGCAGGCCATGCCCAGTCGTGCCGCCGCGGCTGCTGTCTGGCGCGCGTGATTGGATTGGGTGGCACCTTGGGTGATGATCGTATCCGCACCCTCTCCCAATGCATCGGCCATCAGGAATTCGAGCTTGCGGGTCTTGTTGCCGCCAGAGGACAAACCTGTGCAGTCATCGCGCTTTACCCAAAAACGGGGTCCACCCAAATGCTCGGTTAGTCGGTCCATGGGTTCCAGCGGTGTGGGAAAATGCCCCAGACGCACTCTGGGAAATGCCGCAAGCGCGCTCGCCAGATCCTTTCGGCGCGCGGCCGATGGCCACGCACTCTGTCGGACATGCCGAGCAGCCCCCGAAATATGCCCTTCGCCCATGAACGACCCTCACCCAATATTGGAAACAGGCTAACCCCCCTTTACAGCGGTGGAAAATGCTATTTTCTTGGACTACTCATATCAAAAGTATGGGTAAGGGATGGAAAATGGATCTCAACATCTTCGATGACGTGCTTGTTCTTTTGGAAGAGGGCAATATGAGCCGTGCCGCAAGACGCCGAAATGTCACGCAACCGGCTTTTTCCCGACGCATCCAGAGCTTTGAGACTTGGCTTGGTCGCTCGATCGTCAAACGTGCAGCCAACCGAGTCGAGATTGAACCGGCGTTGTCTGAAAACATCGTCGAGCTTCAGGCGCTGATCCGGCATGTTGAGGCCCTCAGACAGCGGATCGCCAAATACAATGCCGCAAGATCGACCGTAACAGTCGCGGCACAGCATTCGTTGATTGTCTCGATCTTCCCTGATTTTGCTGCGGGCGCGCGCGACGCGCAGCCGGAGGTCGATTTTCGCCTAAGGGCGGCAAACCACAATGACTGCATCTCGCTTTTCCTGAGTGGCGAAGCCTCACTGCTTATGTGCTATGAGCGCGATGGCGGAGAGCCGATGCCATTCGATGATCGTATCGTTCGTGCAACTTGGGGCCGCGACCGGCTTGTCCCGGTGATCGGCGGCGCGCTGCGCTTCACGCTTGATCGCAAGGGGGCGCCACCCGAGGATACACCCATGATCCGCTATCCACCCGGCAGCTTTTTTGCGGAAATGCTCGCGGGGGCCAGCACCTCCTACTCCAACCACTCTGGCAGCACCTTTGCTGAGAGTGCATTCACCGTTGGGGTAAAGGAAATGGCTCTGATGGGATTTGCCCTCGCTTGGCTACCGATGAGCCTCGTCTACAGCGAAGTCCAAAGTGGCGCGCTGATCGTGTGCAATGGAGATACCGAAACCCTGCCGCTGCGCATCTCGCTCTTCGCCCGACCAACTGATCCGGTTGCAATGCGCCTTTGTAGCCTGCGACATGACAGTGTGGAACCATCGCGGATTTAAAAAAACACCGCGTGCAAGGCCGTACCATTTAAATGTGGCCTTTATGGCTAGGCTATCCCGTTGCCATTAAAATATTCGCCCGCTTGATGCGCATAGCACCGGGTAAACGAAAAGCGGCTTGCCTGACCGCGGCCTAGTTTCGGAGAATCATGATGGGCGTGTTGGCAAGAAGCTCCTGAAATGTCGTGCTGCTTCCGCTTTTGCCGAAACGTTCGTTCGCATTCAGCCCCGCGCCGATCAGTTGCACCACCTCCGGAGAGCCGGCGAACTTGGAATGGCTGCCGGAACTGGAATCCTCGATTTGGGACAGGTCGATCACGGTCACGCCGAGTTTTTCCAACTGGAGCGCGTCCGCTGCGCCCACACGCGGCACGCCCCCCGCAATCCGCCGTGACAGCCGCAGTGCCGCGTCATCCTTGGAAATCAGAAGAAACATCCGCTGCTTGATCGACGGGTGCAGGGCCGAAATCTGAGTGCGAAACAGGTCTATGTCGATGTCGGGAGAGGCCAGAACGATGTGATCAATCGGAATTCCCTTGCCAAGTCTTCCGGTTTGCTGCTGATGGACAAGCCCCTCCATCGTCAGGAAGGTGCCCATCGAATGCGCAAAAACATCCACACTTTTGGCCTTGGTCCGGTTCAGGATGGCGGCCAGATTCCTAACTTCGGGGCGGGCGATGAGCGCGCTGTTGAGGTCATAGACATAGCGTGTTCCCTTCGCTGCCGAGGCCCAGGTGAACAGCACAGGCACGCCTTGAAAGTCGGTGTCCTCTACAAATTGCGATAGGCGCAGGACGGCGTCGCTTGCGGTGTTGTTAAAGCCATGCACGAAAATCAGAAGTTTGCGGTCTCCGGGGGCGCGTTTGGCAAGTTCACGATTTATGCCCGAGATAAAGGCCGCATCGGTGCTGTAGACGATGGGATTGACGACGGTGAATTCGGTGCGCGGATCAGGAGGCAGGCGCTTTGGCCGCTCCAGCACGCCGACAACATGGGTTGGGGGCACAGTGGCATCAACCGAGGCCATGCCAAGTTCTGGTGCCCGAACAGAGGAGTAAAAGGCCCCAGCCACCTCGGATGAGCCGCGCGTTGACATGATGAAAATACGATGCTTTGTCAGGTCTTCGACAGATTCAACGGGGACATTCGCGTTTCTGATGCCAATGATTTCCGGCGCTGCCGAACATCCGACCAATACCAGCAAGACCAACGTGGAAATCAACGATCGGGTGCCAAAATGACGTTTCATGACATCTCTCAAATGGGGCGTCTCGCGCGCAGAGGCCGGACAGGGGCAGCGTTTTGTGAGTCAAAACTCGTTATTTCAGCATGCCCTTGGTTCCCACTTGGATCAACAGATTTGAGAGCCGCAGAGCACTTTGCTCTGGGCGCAGTCTAGGGCGTTGGGTGTGCGTGCGGTGTGGGTGCTCCCGCGCACAAGGTCTCGCAGGCTTGAGGGGCGGTGTCAGTGCAACCGTCGATTTGGGTTTTGAGTGTCGCGGTCTGGTGTCACGTCTTCATACTCGGTCTCAACCACATCGTCGCGCGCGGTCGGCGGTCGGCGGCCCATCTCAAAGTGCTGGACATGCACGCGCTGCCGTATTTGCCGGAAAACCCAGCGGCGCACCGGCGGCATCAAAAGCGCAAAGCCCAAACCATCGGTAAAAAAGCCGGGTGTCAGCAGCAGCGCACCCGCAAAGAGGATCATTGCCCCATGCGCCAGCGGTTCCGACGGATCATCAAGATCCGAGAACGAGCGGCGCAGGTTCGACATCGCAGCCGCCCCCTGCTTGCGCAAGAGCGATGTGCCGATCACAGCGGTCAGGACCACTATCGCCAAGGTGGGCCATAGACCGATCAGCCCGCCCACCTGAATGAACAGTGCGATCTCGATCAGTGGAACGGCGAGGAATGCCAGAAAAAGCCACATGAGCGGCCCCCCTTTGTTTTATGCCCCTTACGGTGGACTTGACCCTGTCCAGCCCCTACATAGGACTGAGCGCTGACGCTTACCATGCCCCGCACAACAAGAGGTGTCCATGAATTCGCCCATCTTGCAGTTACTGGTACTCGCCGGTATCGCCATTTTTCTGATTTTGCGGCTCAAGAGTGTTTTGGGCACCCGTGACGGATTCGAGGGTCCGACGCGCAGCGCCCCCGCGCCCGAGACCCGCCGCCGCAGAGAGTTCGAGGTGATCGAGGGCGGTCCGGATCATGACATCGTTGATCATGTGCCCGAAGATTCTGATGCCGCAGCGGCCTTGGCCGAAATGAAGCGCATTGAGCCGGATTTCAGCGTCACGACCTTTTTGCAAGGGGCGCGTGGTGCTTATGAAATGATCCTGATGGCGTTTGAGCGCGGCAAGCTGGATGAGGTAACGCCGTTTCTGGATCGCGATGTCTACGAGACCTTTGCGCAGGTGGTCGATGCCCGCGAACAGCAGGGGCTGAGCATCGAGGCCGAATTCATCGGTGTGCGCGAATTGACACTGGCGGATGCCCGCTTTGATGCCGATACGCGGCGTGCGGAAATCTCTGTGCGATACGTGGGCGAGTTGATTTCGGTCGTGCGCGATGGTGCGGGCGAGATCGTCGAAGGGGTGCCGGGCCAGTCGAAGCGTCAAAAAGACGTCTGGACCTATGAGCGTGTCATGGGTGCGGATGATCCCAACTGGCGGCTTGTCGCAACGGGCGAATGATCCGGGGGCTGTGGCGATTGGGGCTGAGCTTGTGGCTGGTGTCTGTCGCACCAGCCAAGGCGCAGGACGTGACCCACGAGATCCTGAGCTTTGACGATCTGGATGGATGGGCCGAGGATGATCATGCCGCGGCCCTTTCTGTTTTCCTCAACACCTGCCCAGATATGAAAGACCTCGATTGGCGGTCGCTCTGTGCCTTGGCGCAGCAACGCCCCGACGCACGAGGATTTTTCGAGCTGTTCTTTCGCCCCGTGATGATGTCTGAGGGCAAGCCCGCGCTGTTTACCGGCTATTTCGAACCCGAGTTGCATGGGGCAACGCGCCCCGATGGGCGCTATCGCTATCCGGTGTACCGCGAGCCGCCCGAGGCACGGCTATCCAACCCGTGGCTTACCCGGCGCGAGATTGAGACAACGGATGTCATGCGCGGTCGCGGGCTTGAGATTGCGTGGGTCGATGATCCGGTCGAGTTGTTTTTTCTGCAAATCCAAGGCTCTGGGCGGATCAGGCTTGAGAATGGGCAGGTGATCCGCGTGGGCTATGCCGGGGCCAACGGCCATCCTTATCGCTCGATCGGTGTCGAACTGGTGCAGCGCGGCATTTATTCGGTGCATCAGGTCTCTGCCGAGGTGATCAAGAACTGGGTGCGGCGCAATCCCGAGGCCGGGCGTGAATTGCTGTTTCATAACCCGTCTTATGTGTTCTTTCGCCGGTTGGATAATGTGCCCGCAGAGCGGGGGCCGCTGGGGGCAATGAACCGGTCGGTCACGACCCTGCGCACGGTGGCGGTTGACCCGGCCTTTGTGCCCTTGGGGGCGCCGGTCTGGGTGGAAAAGGATGGCGATGGCCCAATCCGCCGCCTGATGATGGCCCAGGATACCGGCTCGGCGATCAAGGGCGCGCAGCGCGCCGATATTTTCTTTGGCACTGGCGATGCGGCGGGGCAGGCGGCCGGGCGGCTGCGTGATCCGGGGCGCATGGTGGTGCTTATGCCAATTCAGCGCGCCTATGCCATGCTGCCGGAGCAGGAACCGTGAGTCGCAGGCGCATCAAGCCTGAGGAGTTGGAGCTTTGGCAACAGGTCGCCCGTACCGCGCAACGCCTTCGGCCAGAAACGCCCGGCCGCGTTTCGCCCTTGCCGCCCGAGCCGATGATCCGCAATCCGCGCAGCGCGCCGCCTACGCCGCGATTAGAGGATTTTCAGATCGGCCAGAGGGCTCTGGGCACGCCCCCGGCGCATGATCTTCTGCCCGGTCTTTCGGAGCGTGTGGCCACTGTGCCGGTGCAAATGGATAAAAAAGCGTTTCAGCGGATGAAGCGCGGCAAGCTTTTGCCCGAGGCCAAGATCGACCTGCACGGCATGACGATGGATCGCGCGCATCCGGCGCTGACCGGGTTCATTTTGCGGTCGCATGCGGCAGGGCTGCGGCTGGTTCTGGTAGTCACGGGCAAGGGCAAGGATCGCGATACCGGCGGGCCGATCCCGGTGCGGCACGGGGTCTTGCGCCACAACGTGCCACAATGGCTGCGGATGCCGCCGCTGGCATCGCTGGTGTTGCAGATCACCGAGGCGCATCTGAAACACGGCGGTGGCGGGGCCTATTACGTCTATCTGCGGCGGCAGAAATAAAAAGGGCGGCCCATTGGACCGCCCCTCGTTGTGTTAATGTCCCACGATCATCTCGGACTGTTTGACGATCACCTCGGCCTGTTTGATCGAGGCTATATCGACAAGGCGGCCTTTGTAGGTGGTCGCGCCCTCGCCGCGCGCCTTGGCCTCTTCCATTGCCTTCAGGATTTCGCGGGCCTCTTGCACGGCAGCCTCAGAAGGCGTGAAAATCTCATTGGCAAGCGCGATTTGTTTGGGGTGAATCGCCCATTTTCCAACCATACCAAGCGTGGCCGAGCGCCGCGCCTGCGCGCGAAATCCCTCATCATCCGAGAAATCGCCAAACGGGCCATCGACCGGCAAGAGGCCGTGGGTGCGGCATGCGGCGACAATGGCGGTCTGCGCCCAATGCCAGGGGTCCGACCAATAGCGCTGGCCCTCGCGCAGCATATAGTAATCCTCTTGCGTGCCGCCGATGCCGGTGGTTTGCATTCCCATGGAGGCCGCGAAATCCGCAGCCCCAAGGCTCATCGCCTCAAGCCGCGGCGAGGCGGCGGCGATTTCCTCGACATGGGCGATGCCAGCAGCAGATTCGATGATGACTTCGAAAGCGATCCGCTTTTTCCGGCCTTTGGCGGCCTCAATCGCGGTAACGAGCGCGTCGACCGCATAGATATCCCCGCCGCAACCCACCTTGGGGATCATGATCTGATCCAGCCGGTCGCCCGCCTGTTCAAGCAAATCCACCACATCGCGATACCAGAACGGGGAATCGAGGCTGTTGATCCGCACCGACAGGGTTTTCTTGCCCCAATCAATCGAATTGATCGCTTCAATCGTATTCTTGCGGGCGATATCCTTGTCAGTCGGGGCGACCGAATCCTCAAGGTCGATATTCACCACATCCGCCGCCGAGGCCGCCATTTTCTCGAATAGTTTGGTATTGGAACCGGGGCCAAACAATTGGCAGCGGTTGGGGCGGGCAGGGGCGGGCGGTTGCAGGCGAAAGCTCATGGGCGGGTGGCTCCGTTACATAAGGAAATTGCGGGATTGTCGCGGCTGTGGTTATGAAATTGCGCAAGGCTCTGCAAGGCGCTTTTCCCGGCGCAGGGATTGGGCGGTTCGTGGGCAGAGTAAAGAAAATTCGATGATTTCACTCATTTGTCGAAGGAACATGTGCTATCTGAGAATTTTACATGAAATCAAACAGAAAATCGCGAGGAATTCGTTGGAAACTGCCGCCAAGCTATAGCGAAAGGATGCGCCATGATCGAGACCCCCTATCTGTTGTTCTTGGGCGACGCGCCCGACATGCTGGCAGCCAAAGTTGCCATCGGCATTCGTGACTGGCGGCCCGAGAATGCGCTGGGTCAATTGCGTCTGCCCGGTTGCGGGGCCGATCTGGGCCTGCCCGACATGACATTGGCCGAGGCCAAGGCGGCGGGCGTCAAGACCGTGGTGATTGGCGTGGCCAACCGGGGCGGTGTCATCAGCCAAGACTGGAAAAAGGTGCTGGTGGCGGCGCTTGAAGAAGGGTTTGATCTGGCGGCAGGCCTCCATAACCTCTTGCGCGACGAGGCGGATCTGCGCGCGGTGGCCGAGGCGACGGGGCGCACCTTGCATGATGTGCGGGTGCCGTCGGTGAAATATCCCATCGCAGATGGCAAGAAACGGACCGGTAAGCGCTGTTTGGCGGTGGGCACGGATTGCTCGGTGGGCAAGATGTATACCGCCATGGCGATGGAGCGCGAGATGATCGCCGCGGGGATGAAGGCCACGTTCCGGGCGACCGGACAGACGGGGATCCTCATCACCGGCGATGGCGTGCCGCTGGATGCGGTCATCGCGGATTTCATGGCCGGATCGGTGGAATGGCTGACACCTGACAATGACCCGGATCATTGGGATCTGATCGAAGGGCAAGGCAGCCTGTTCCACGTCTCCTTTTCCGGGGTTACGATGGCGCTTATTCATGGCGGTCAGCCCGATGCGCTGATCCTCTGCCACGAGCCGACGCGCACGCATATGCGTGGTCTGCCCGATTACACGCCGCCAACACTCGAGGCGCTGCGCGACATGGTTCTGCCCATTGCGCGGATTGCCAATCCGGCTTGTCAGATCGTGGGCGTTTCGGTCAATACGCAGCATATGACCGAGGAGGACGCGCGCGCCTATCTGGCACGTGTCGAGGCAGAAATGGGCCTGCCTGCAACCGATCCTTACCGATTTGGAGCAGCGCCGCTGGTGGCTGCCTTGGCGGCGGTTTGAGTATTCTTGGAACGATGAAAGGGGGCGCGTGTGCAGATTGATGTAACGCGGGATGTGTTCCGGTTGGCGCAGGTGTTTACCATCAGCCGGGGATCGCGGACCGAAGCCAAGGTGCTGACCGTGCGCGTGACCGATGGGGGCGTGACCGGCTGGGGCGAATGTGTGCCCTATGCCCGCTATGACGAGACACTCGAGAGTGTGACAGCCCAGATCGAGGGTCTGTCGGGGGATTTAACGCGCGCCGCGCTTTATGACCTGTTGCCTGCCGGGGCGGCGCGGAATGCGCTGGATTGCGCGCTCTGGGATCTTGAGGCCAAGCGCACGGGCCGCCGCGTTTGGGAACTGGCGGGTTTGCCTGCGCCGGTGCCTGAAATCACGGCCTACACGCTCTCGCTTGATACACCCGAGGCGATGCAGGCACAGGCCGCGAAACACGCGCATAGGCCCCTGCTCAAGATCAAGCTGGGCACGCCAGACGACATGCCAAGGTTAGAAGCGGTGCGCCGTGGCGCGCCGCAGGCCAAGATCATCGTCGATGCCAATGAAGGGTGGAGTGCTGCGGTCTATGCTGATCTCGCCCCGCATCTGGTGCGGCTTGGCGTGGCGCTGGTCGAGCAACCGCTGCCTGCGGGCGAGGATGAGGCGCTGATCGGCATGGCGCGGCCAGTGCCGGTCTGTGCCGACGAATCCTGCCATGACCGCGCCAGCCTGCCCAAGCTCAAGGGCAAATACGATGTGGTCAACATCAAGCTGGACAAGACCGGCGGGCTGACCGAGGCGCTGGCCCTGCGCGAAGCCGCGCGCGCGCAAGGGTATGGAATCATGGTGGGTTGCATGATCGGAAGCTCGCTTGCGATGGCGCCTGCGGTGCTGGTTGCACAGGGCGCGATGGTGACAGACCTTGACGGCCCGCTGCTTCTGGCCGAAGACCGCGAGGATGCTTTGATTTTCGATGCCGCAGGCGTGCATCCGCCGCGGCCAGAGTTATGGGGATAAGACCATGCGCACTGTCTATGTAAACGGCGAGTATCTGCCGGAAACCGAAGCCACCGTTTCGATTTTCGACCGGGGGTTTCTGATGGCCGATGGCGTTTACGAGGTGACAAGCGTGCTGGGGGGCAAGCTGATTGATTTCGGCGGGCATCTGGCGCGGCTAGAACGGTCCTTGAATGAACTCGACATGAAAAAGCCAGCAGCCTTTGATGATCTGTTGGAAATTCACCGCGAATTGGTGCGGGCGAATGACATCACCGATGGTCTGGTTTACCTGCAAGTCACGCGCGGCAGCGATGGCGACCGCGATTTCGTGTTCCCGAATGCCGAAACAACCGAGCCGACGCTGGTCCTCTTTACACAGTCCAAGCCGGGTCTGGCGCAAAACCCTGTTGCCCAAAAAGGCATCAAGGTGATCAGCATTGAGGATATTCGCTGGGGTCGGCGGGATATCAAGACGGTGCAGCTTCTCTATCCTTCCATGGGCAAGATGATGGCCAAGAAGGCTGGCTGCGATGACGCCTGGATGGTTGAGGATGGTCATGTGACCGAAGGCACCAGCAACAATGCCTATATCGTCAAGGGCAACCGGATCATCACGCGGCACCTGTCCAATGATATCCTTCACGGGATCACCCGCGCCGCTGTCCTGCGCTTCGCCCGTGAGGCGCAGATGGAGGTTGAGGAACGCGCCTTTACGATTGACGAGGCCAAAGCAGCCGATGAGGCGTTTGTGACTTCGGCCAGTGCCTTTGTCATGCCGGTGGTCGAGATTGACGGCGCGGCCTTGGGTGATGGCACACCGGGCCGAGTTGCAGGGCGGCTGCGCGAAATCTATCTGGAAGAGAGCCTGAAAGCGGCGGTCTAAGACACGCATTCGCGCACAGAAGCTGGGCAGAATCGGGGAATTGAGCACGGGGGCGGTTGCGGCCATTTTAGGGGAAACCCAAGATTGGAGCCGCAAATGACCCCTGTTCACCCTGAGGCCCGCATCGGCCATGTACACCTGAAAGTGGCCGATCTGGACCGCGCCATCGGATTTTATTCCGGTGTGCTCGGCTTTGAATTGCAACAAAAATTCGGCACGCGCGCGGCGTTTTTATCGGCGGGGGGGTATCATCACCACCTTGGCCTGAACACATGGGAGAGCCTTGGCGGCACGCCTGCGCCCAAGGGGCACACGGGCCTCTATCACACCGCCTTTCTCTATCCGGACCGGGCGCAACTGGCGGATGCCCTGCGGCGGGTGATCCGGGCCGGGATCACGATCGAAGGCGCGGCAGATCACGGGGTGAGCGAGGCAATTTATGTGAGTGACCCGGATGGCAACGGGGTGGAACTATACCGCGACCGGCCCGAATCCGAATGGCCGCGCGATGCGGCGGGCAATCTGGCGATGGTGAATGATCCCATTGATTTACAAGAGCTTTTGTCACACGCCCCGGCAGAGGGCTAGACGCGGCGCAAAGCAAGGCCTAGGCTCTGCCTGACCGTAAGGGAGGGCAGAGCAGATGGCGACGGGCACGAATATTCGCACCTATTTCAACGGGGCCTGGCACGAGGGCGACCCGGCGGTGATCCGGGCGGCGGATCATGGCGCATGGCTCGGCACGACGGTGTTTGACGGCGCGCGCTATGTCGATGGCATTGCCCCCGATCTTGATCGGCATTGCGCCCGCGTCAATGCCTCTGCGCGCGCGCTGATGATCACGCCGACGGTCGAGGCGGCGGATATGGTCGAGATGGTGTGGGAGGGATTGCGCGCCTATCCCAAGGAGGCGGCGGTGTATATCCGGCCGATGTATTGGGCCCTAGAGGGGGGCGATCTGGGGATTGTGCCCAAAGAGGGTGCTACGGGCTTTGCCATCAGTCTTGAGGAAATTCCGATGCCGCCGCAGGGGTTCAGCACAACACTTGGGCGCACGCGGTTCCGGCGTCCGGTGCTCGAGGACGCGGTGGTCAATGCCAAGGCGGGCTGTCTCTACCCCAACAACGCGCGGATGCTGAAAGAGGCGCGCGGGCGTGGTTTTGGCAATGCGCTGGTGGCTGATGCGCTGGGCAATGTGGCCGAAACCGCAACCGCAAATGTGTTTGCCGTCAAGGATGGTGCGGTTTTCACCCCCATTCCCAACGGCACGTTTCTGGCCGGGATCACCCGCGCGCGCCATATCGAGAATATGCGCCGCGAGGGGATCGAGGTGCATGAAACGGTGATGAGTTTCGACGATTTTCACGCGGCGGATGAGGTATTCCTATCCGGCAACCTGATGAAGGTCACGCCTGTTTCGGCCTTTGAAGACACACAGTATACCCTTGGGCCAGTCACCGAAAAGGTACGCCAGATGTATTGGGATTGGGCGCATTCCGCGAATTGAGAATTGGGGGGCAGTGCCCCCCAACCCGGTTCAGAAATCCAGATTTGCGACGTTGAGCGCGTTATCTTGAATGAACTCGCGACGCGGTTCGACGACGTCGCCCATCAGCTTGGTAAAGAGATCGTCGGCCTCGGCCACATCGTCGATCTTGACCTGAAGAAGCGTGCGCGCCTCGGGATCAAGCGTGGTTTCCCAAAGCTGATTGGGGTTCATTTCGCCCAAGCCTTTGTAGCGTTGCAGGCTCAGGCCCTTTTCGCCCTCTTTCAGGATCGCATCCAAGAGGTCGAGAGGGCCATATATGGCCTGCGCCCGGTCCTTGCGGATGAGCGTGGCGCGCTCGCGGTAGATATCGCGCAGCGGCGCAGTCAATTGCGCCAGCTTGCGCGCCTCGCCGCCGCGCAGAACGGGGCCGTCGAGCGTGCGCATTTCCTCGACTCCGCGGACGGTGCGCGACAGGCGCATCCCCTTGTCCTGGGTCGGGCGCCCCTGCCAGCCGCGTTCGTATTCGTTGGAAATCATGTCGAGCCGGGCCGCCACGGTATCCGCCACGCCTTGCAGGTCACTGTCCACGCGACCGGGCAAGAACGCCTCGGCAATCGCGGCCTGTTCAAGGATGTGGCGGGGATAGTGGGTTGGGAAGGCTTCTAGGATACGGCGCGCTTGCCGCGCCTCTTCGACCACGCGCACAAGGTCGGGGCCGGCGATCTCCTCGCCTGAGCCAAGGCGCAGGGCGGCATCGGTGGTGCCTTGGGCAATCAGATAATCCTCCAGCCCGCCCTGATCCTTGAGATACACCTCGGACTTGCCGCGCATCACCTTGTACAGCGGCGGTTGCGCGATATAGAGGTATCCGCCTTCGATCAGCTCCGGCATCTGCCGGTAAAAGAAGGTAAGCAACAGGGTGCGGATATGCGCACCGTCCACATCGGCATCGGTCATGATGACGATCTTGTGGTAGCGCAGTTTCTTGATGTCGAATTCGTCCCGACCTATGCCAGTGCCCAAAGCCATCACCAGATTGCCGATTTCCTGACTGCCCAGCATCCGGTCAAAGCGGGCACGCTCGACATTGAGGATCTTGCCGCGCAGGGGCAAAACCGCCTGCGTGCCCCGATCGCGCCCGGTCTGAGCAGAGCCACCGGCGCTGTCACCCTCGACCAGGAAAAGCTCGGTCTTGGATGGGTCCTTGGACGAGCAATCCTTGAGCTTGCCAGCAAGGAAATTGACATCCATCGGATTCTTGCGCCGCGTCAGTTCGCGCGCCTTGCGCGCGGCCTCGCGGGCATGGGCCGCCTCGATGATCTTGCCCACGATGACGCGGGCCACCTGTGGGTTTTCCTCGAACCATTCGGCAAGTTTTTCACCCACCAGGCCCTCGACCGCCGGTCGCACCTCGGAGCTGACAAGTTTATCCTTGGTCTGGGACGAGAATTTCGGATCAGGCACCTTGACCGAGAGCACGCAGGTCAGCCCCTCGCGGGCGTCATCGCCGGTAAAGGTGACTTTTTCTTTTTTGGCGATGCCGCTGGTCTGGGCATAGGTGTTAATGGTGCGGGTCAGCGCACCACGAAAGCCTGCCAGATGGGTGCCGCCATCGCGCTGCGGGATGTTGTTGGTAAAGGGCAGCACCGTTTCGTGATAGCTGTCATTCCACCACATCGCCACTTCGATGCCGATATCGTCCCGCTCGCCGGTGATAAAGATCGGGTCTGGCATAGCGGGGGATTTGTGACGGTCGAGGTATTTGACGAATTCCTTGACGCCGCCTTCATAGAACAACTCCGAGCGCAGCGGCTCTGTCGGGCGCTCATCCGTCAGGATGATCCGCACCCCGGAATTGAGAAAGGCCAGTTCACGCAGACGCTTTTCCAGTGTCTCAAAGATGTATTCGAGATTGGAGAAGGTTTCTGTAGAGGCGAGAAAGCGTACCTCGGTGCCCTTGCGCCCATTGGCATCGCCCACCACACGCAGGGATTCAACGGTAAAGCCCCCCTCGAACCGGGCATAGTGTTCCTTGCCGTTGCGCCAGATGCGCAACTCGAGCCATTCAGACAGGGCATTCACAACCGACACGCCCACGCCGTGCAGACCACCGGACACCTTGTAGGAATTGCTGTCGAATTTGCCGCCCGCGTGCAGTTGGGTCATGATGACCTCTGCCGCAGATACGCCCTCACCCTCGTGAATATCTACCGGAATGCCACGGCCATTGTCGCTGACCGAAACCGAAGAGTCGGCATGGATCGTGACGTTGACGGCATCGGCATGACCGGCCAAGGCCTCGTCAATGCCGTTGTCCACGACCTCATAAACCATATGGTGCAGACCAGAGCCATCATCGGTATCCCCGATATACATCCCCGGACGCTTGCGGACTGCCTCTAACCCCTTGAGAACCTTGATGGAATCAGCACCATATTCTTCGGGTGCGGCGGCGGGTTCGGACATTCGGTTTTTCCTTCGGAAGTTTTGCCATTTTATACGAAGTCTGGGGGGGAATGTCACGCCATTCCCCCATATTTTGCGCCACCTCTGGTGCGATCCTCTTTCCTTCAGCGGCGTTTCGCGCGAACAAGGCACATGCCGATTCTCGCCTTTCTCCGTGACAATGCGCCCTGGCTCACCGCCGGGGTCTTGCTGACCTTCCTGAGCAGTTTCGGGCAGACCTATTTCATCTCGATTTTTGCCGGTGAGATCCGCGAGAGTTTTGGTCTCAGCCACGGGCAATGGGGTGGCATCTATATGCTGGGCACCACGGCGTCGGCGCTGGTGATGGTCTGGGCCGGGGGATTGACCGACCTCTTTCGTGTGCGCAGGCTGGCGCCGCTGGTTCTGTTCCTCATGGTCGGGGCCTGTCTCTTTATGGCGGCCAATCCGGTCTGGTGGCTGTTGCCGCTGGTGATCTTTGCGCTGCGCTTTACCGGACAAGGCATGCTGAGCCATCTGGCGGTGGTCGCTATGGCGCGCTGGTTTGTGGCGGCGCGCGGCAAGGCGCTCTCTGTCGCCACCTTGGGCTTTGCGCTGGGCGAGGCGTTCTTGCCGCTTATCTTCGTGTCACTCTTGGCGATTTATGACTGGCGCGTGCTTTGGGTTGGCGCGGCGCTGGTGGCGACATTGGGCATCCCGCTCTTGCTGGTGCTCTTGGCCAAGGAACGCACCCCGCAAAGCTGGGCTGAAAGCAGCCAGTCGCTGGGTATGGATGCGCGCCACTGGACCCGCCGCCAGACGCTGCGGCACTCTCTCTTTTGGTTCATGGTGCCGGCGCTCTTGGGCCCTTCCGCCTTTAATACCGCGTTCTTTTTTCATCAGGTGCATATCGCTGAGGTCAAGGGCCTAAGCCATGTGGCACTGGTGGCGATGTTCCCGGCCTATACGGCGGTGGGCATTGGTGCGATGATCCTGTCGGGCTGGGCGCTGGACCGGCTGGGCACAGCGCGGCTTTTGCCCTTCATGCAACTGCCGATGGTCGCGGCGTTCCTGCTCTTTGCCGTCTCGGGGGGGCCGGGCCTCTTGCTTTTGGGGTTTGTGTGTCTGGCGCTGACCACGGGGGCCAATAGCACCTTGCCCAATGCCTTTTGGGCGGAATTCTATGGCACCGCCCATCTGGGAAGCATCAAGGCCATGGCGGCCGCCGTTATGGTTCTGGGATCGGCCATCGGGCCGGGGGTGACTGGGCTAGGGATTGATCTTGGCCTTGGGATCGAGACGCAATTCGTGCTCATCGCGGGTTATTTCGTCTTTGCCAGCGGGATGATGACCATCGGGATCTTGCGCGCACGCGGGGCGCTGACGGTCTAACAGGCTTGCCGACCTTATTCCGCCGCGGCCTTGTGCGTTGAATGGCACACTCAAGATGTGTATATCTGCGCATAGCAACGGAGGGTGAGACATGCCGCGATCCGCTCGGGAAAAGCAACGCACCAATATCACCGTTGACGCCGGTCTCTTGTCAGAGGCCCGCGCGTTGAATCTGAATGTGTCGTCCATCAGTGAAGCGGCCTTGGCCCGCGCCGTGCGGACAGAACAGGCACGCGCTTGGGCCGAAGAGAATGCCGAGGCCATTAAGGCGCGCCGCATCTGGAGCGCGGGCAAAGCCCTGCCTCTTTCCGAGTACCAAGTCCTCAAGACCGACTGATGGCGCAGTTCCACGTTTACCGCCTGCCAAACAAAACGCTCGTTCTCGATGTGCAGACCGACCTGATCGACATCGGGACACGGATCGTCGCCCCTCTGGTGCCGTTAAAGAGTGGGCCACCGCCTTTGACCCGTCTTGAGCCGATATTTGACCTCGACGGCGCGGCGCATGTCCTGCATGTCGCGGAAATGGCCGCTGTCAGATCGGCTGTGCTCACGGGTCCGGCTGTCGCTGATTTCCGGGACCGTGACTATGAAATTCGCGGCCCGCTCGACATGGTTTTCTCGGGGTTCTGACCAAACAGACCCTATTCCGCTGCCACCGTGATCACCGGCTCCATCTGGTTGAACATCTCTTGCGACAGGTGGCATTTCACCTGATGCCCCGGCACCAATTCACGCACGGGCGGCACCTCGCGGTCGCACAGGCCCCCCGGCACCTGCGCTTTCCACCTGCACCGCGTTTGGAAGGGGCAGCCGGGCGGCGGGTTCATGGCCGAAGGTACATCACCCTCAAGCACGATATGTTTCTTGGTGATCCGCGTATCGGCAATCGGCACGGCCGAAAGCAGCGCCTCGGTATAGGGGTGATAGGGCGGGGCGAACACCTGATCGGTTGTGCCCAGTTCCACGACATGCCCAAGATACATCACCATCACCCGATCACTCAGATAGCGCACGATGCTAAGGTCGTGGCTGATGAAGAGCAGGGTCGTCTTTTGCTTGCGCTGAATCTCCATCAAGAGATCCGTCACCGCCGCCTGCACGCTCACATCCAGCGCTGACACCGGTTCATCCGCCACCACGATGCGCGCACCGCCGGCAAAGGCGCGGGCGATGCCCACGCGCTGCTTTTGTCCGCCCGACAATTGACGCGGCATACGTTCGGCAAATTCCCGCGGCAGTTTCACCAGATCAAGCAGGCGCAGCATCTCGTCGCGGCGCGCCTGATCCGTGTCGCCGATGCCAAACACCTCGAGCGCGCGGATGATTTGGCGGCCCACCGTCATCGACGGGTTGAGCGTATCGAACGGGTTTTGAAACACCATCTGCACATCGGCCACGGTTTGCGTATCGCGCTTCTCAATCGGGATCTGCTCGATATTGCGATTATCCAGCAGGATTTGCCCTTCGGTCGCGGTCTCTAGCCCCATCAAGACCTTGGCGAATGTGGATTTGCCACAGCCCGACTCACCCACAATCGCCAGCGTCTCGCTTTCGCGGGCCTCGAAACTCAGAGTTTCGTTGGCTTTTACCACCTTTTTGCCGCTGCTCCCGCCAAAGAGCGCGTTGGCCGCCACCTCGTAATATTTCTTGAGGTTCTCCATCTTGAGCACGACCTTGCCCGGCGCGGTTGCCTCATGTTGCGCCATGGCCTCGATCGGGGCGTTCCAATCGATGTCGGCAAACCGCAGACAGCGGGTGAAATGCCGGTCATCGCCCCTGATCCCCGCCATGGGAATATCACCCATATCGCACAGGCCCGCCTGAAAATAATCGCAGCGCGGTCCGAAATTACAGCCCTCTGGCCTTTCATGCGGCAGGGGGAAATTGCCTGGAATAGCCTTGAGTGGCCGCGTGTTCTTATCCGCGCCGGGCAGGGGGATCGACCGAAAGAGGGCCTGCGTGTAGGGATGCTGCATCTTGTCGAACACATCCTTGATGCTGCCGGTTTCAACCGCCTCGCCGGAATACATCACGCAAATCCGGTCACAGGTTTCCAGCACCAGACCAAGGTTGTGACTGATGAAGAGCATGGAGGTGCCGTATTTCTTGCCCAGATCCTTGACCAGCTCCACCACCGCCGCCTCGACCGTCACATCAAGTGCGGTCGTCGGCTCGTCGAGGATCAAGAGCGACGGTTTCGACATCAGCGCCATGGCAATGACGATGCGCTGTTGCTGTCCGCCGCTCAGCTGATGGGGATAGCTGCGCATGATCCGTTCGGGATCGGGCAGTTTCACATCGCGCACCACCTCCAGCGCCCGCGCCCAAGCCTCGGATTCGGAAATGCCCTCGTGGATCATGGGCACTTCGATCAGTTGCTTGCCGATCCGCATCGCCGGATTCAGGCTCGCCATCGGTTCCTGATAGATCATCGCGATTTCATTGCCGCGAATATCGCGCAATTCGGCGGCGCTCATCTTGGCCAGATCGCGGCCTTTGAACCGCACCGATCCGCCCACGATGCGGCCGTTCACGCCTAGATCCTGCATCACGCCCAGCGCCACGGTGGATTTGCCGCAGCCGGATTCGCCCACCAGCCCCACCGCCTCGCCGGGTTGCACCGTCACGGAAAAATCCATCACCGCCGGAATTTCGCGCAACCGGGTGAAAAAGGAAATCGACAGGTTCTCGATCTCGAGGATCGGCCCGTCATAGTCTAGCTTGGCCATGTCCATCTCCCTTGTCACCGGGGCGCTGCCGCGCTCTTTCAGCGGTATTCAAATACTCATCTTCAATCACGCAGGCTTTCTTCGCGCAGACCATCCGCCAAGAGGTTGAGGCCCAGCACCAAAGACAAGAGCGCAAAGGCCGGCGGAAGTGCGGGATGCAGATACATCGTCAGCAATTTACGCCCGTCGTTGATGGTGCTGCCCCAATCCGGGCTCTCGGGGCTGAGCCCCAGACCAAAGAACCCGAGCGTGCCCAAAAGGATCGTCGTATAGCCAATCCTCAGGCAGAAATCGACCAAGAGCGGCCCGCGCGCATTGGGCAGGATTTCCCACAGCATGATGTACCAAGGTCGCTCGCCCCGTGTCTGCGCCGCCGCCACGTAATCGCGCGTCTTGATATCCATGGTCAGGCCGCGCACGATCCGGAACACCGTGGGTGAATTGACGAACACAACCGCGACGAACACCACCAAGAGGTTGGGCGGAAAGCTGACCAACCCCAGCGGATCGGCATCCCAAGCAATCCCGGAATAGAGCCAGAGGCCGATCACCAACGTGACCCCCACATAGACATTCCGGCGCGCAGGTTGCGTGTGATAGCGCGAGTTCCACAACAGCAGCAAAAACACGATGGGAAAAAGAAAGAGCACCGCCGCCATATAGACGGGTATGCCCGTTTGCACGATTTCGGGCGTGACCAGCAGGTAAAACAACAGGATCACCGGAAAGGCGAGAATCAGGTTGGCCATGAAGGACAAAAGCGTGTCCAGCCGCCCACCATAATAGCCCGCGGGCAGGCCCAGCGTGATCCCCACCATGAAGGAGAACATGCTGGCGAAGGGCGCGATCTTGATGACCTCCCACGCGCCCGCGATCATCCGGCTAAAGACATCCCGGCCCAGATTATCCCCGCCCAAAAGGTAATAAGGATAGGCCCCCGGATCGGGCGTACCCATCATCTGGGTAAAGGGCGTGCCCGGCCCTTTGTTCTTCATCGTGGCGGATTGCGACAGCACGTCATGCGTCAGGATCATGTCGAACGCACCGCCAAAGATGCCGGTGAACACCCAGAACATCACCATGGCAAAGCCGACCATCCCGATGGGGCTGTCAAACAGCTTGCCATAGAGACCCAGACGCCGCTTGAAGGTGATCGACAGCGCAAAGGTTACAATCAGCGCGATCCAGACCGGCAGGAACAGCCCCAGCATCCGCAGGGCAATCTCGCTCCAGCTTAATGGTTCCATGGTCCCGATACCCCCTAGCGCACGCTGATGCGCGGATTGAGAAAGACATAGCCGATGTCTGAAATCAGCTGCGTCACCAGCACCACCACCACAGAGATCACTGAAACCCCCAGCAGCAATTCGATGTCATTGTTGCCCGCCGCCTGCACCAGCGTCCAGCCAAAGCCCTTGTAGTTGAACAGGGTTTCAACAATCACGACCCCGTTCAAAAGCCATGGGAATTGCAGCATAATCACCGTAAAGGGCGCGATAAGCGCGTTGCGCAGCGCGTGTTTCATCACGACATTCGGGAAGCTCACGCCTTTGAGGCGCGCGGTGCGGATATATTGCGCGGTCATCACCTCGGCCATCGAGGCCCGCGTCATCCGCGCGATATAGCCCATGCCATAGAGCGCGATGGTCAGAACCGGCAAAAAGAAATTCTCGAAGTTCGGATTATCCATCGCCGCCGTCGCCGTGCCCTTGAACCATTTGAGGCCCACGGCAGTGCTGGCAAACACCGCGATAAAGAGCACGCCCGACACATATTCCGGTGTGGCCGTGGTGGTGATGGCAAAAGTCGACAGCGTGCGGTCGGTGCGCGACCCCTCTCGCATCCCCGCCAAGATGCCAAGGATCAGGGCCGAGGGCACCATCAACACCATCACCCAGAACATCAGCCTGCCTGTCAGCGCCAGCTTGTCGCCAAGGATCTTGCCCACATCCTCGCGGAACACGGTCGAATAGCCCCAGTCGCCTTGCAGGATGCCGCAGAACCGTGGCGCATCCTCAGGGTCGGTGCCCGGCTCAATGCACTGCCCGCGTGTCACCCCGTCGCGATCAAGGATCACGAAACCCGGAACCACACCCAGCCATTGCCCATATTTCACCGCCACAGGCTGCAAATAGCCATTGCGGCCCAGATAACTGGCCACTTCCTCATCGCTCATGCGAAAGTCGCCTTGCGTCTTCGCCAGCTTTTCGAGGTTGGGGTAAAGATTGGTCAGGAAAAAGACGATAAATGTCAGACAGAGCGCCGTGAGGATCATGACCCCAACACGGCGCAGGATGAACATGGCCATAATCGCCCCCTGTTGGCGTTTTCAATGACGCTAGTCGACGGGGGGCGGGCGGTCCAGCATCATTTGCGACGTGGTCTTGTCAGAAAACGCCCCCAGCCTGTCCAGACTGGGGGCGCGGTCCGTTAGATCAGCGATTTGGGATCGACCGTGGCTATCCCCAGCGCTTCGCCGACAGCGGCATAGGTCAGCTGCCCGGCATGCACATTCAGACCGTTGAGCAAATGCACATCCTCAGCACAGGCGCGTTTCCAGCCCTTGTCGGCCAGCGCCAGCATAAAGGGCATCGTCGCATTGCCCAGTGCCAGCGTCGAGGTGCGCGCAACGGCACCCGGCATGTTCGCCACGCAGTAATGCATGATCCCGTCGACCTCATAAATCGGGTCTTGGTGCGTTGTGGCGCGCGAGGTTTCAAAGCATCCGCCTTGGTCAATCGCCACATCCACCAGCACCGATCCCGGCTTCATCATGCCGAACTGATCGCGGCGCACCAGCTTGGGCGCGGCGGCACCGGGGATCAGAACCGCGCCGATCACCATATCCGCCTGCGGCAGCAATTCTTCCAGCAACCCGGCCGAGGAATAGCCGGTTTTGAAGCTGCCCCCAAACACATCATCGAGATAGCGCAGACGCGGCAAAGAGCGATCGAGCACGGTCACATCCGCGCCCATGCCTGCGGCGATTTTGGCCGCATGCGTGCCCACCACACCGCCGCCGATCACGATCACCCGCGCCGGTCCGACACCGGGCACACCGCCCATAAGCACGCCGCGCCCGCCGTTGGCCTTTTGCAGCGTCCACGCGCCCACTTGGGGCGCCAAGCGCCCGGCAACTTCTGACATCGGCGCAAGCAGCGGCAGACCGCCCGCGCGATCCGTCACGGTTTCATAGGCGATGCAGGTCGCACCCGAGGCCAGCAAATCCTTGGTTTGTTCAGGGTCCGGTGCCAGATGCAGATAGGTGAACAGAACCTGCCCCTCGCGCAGCATCTTGCGCTCGGCGGCCTGCGGTTCCTTGACCTTCACCACCATGTCGGACTGTGCGAAAATCTCTGTGGCGGTGCCCACAATCTTGGCGCCTGCCGCCTCATAGGCCGCATCGTCAAACCCGGCTCCAAGGCCTGCGCCGGATTGGATCAGCACCTCATGGCCATGACCCACCGCCTCTTTTGCGGCATTGGGCGTCATGCCTACGCGGAATTCTTGTGGCTTGATTTCCGTCGGACAACCTATTTTCATATTATACTCCTCCCTGTGTTGTTTTGCGCGGAGTCTGCAACAGAACGCGCGCAAGGAGATTGAAATTTCGCTCGCCTTTTACGGGATTCTGTGAATATCCTTCGGAAATTATGTGATTAGTGGGAAAGGTCTTGCGCAAATGTCCCTCGATCCGACAGATCGTCGCTTGTTGCATGTCCTTCAGCGGCGCGGGCGCATTTCCAACGCCGACCTCGCAGAAGAGGTCAATCTCTCCGCCTCTGCCTGTCACCGCCGCGTTCAGCGCCTTGAATCCGATGGGTATATCAAGGGCTATGTCGCTCTGCTTGACCCGCGTAAAATGGGCGTGCCCGCCACGATTTTTGTCGAGATTACGCTTACCACGCAGGCAGACGAGGTGCTCGACGCCTTTGAAAAGGCGGTGGCGCGGGTGCCCGATGTGCTGGAATGTCACCTCACCGCCGGCACTGCCGACTATATCCTCAAGGTCGTCGCAGAGGATACCGAGGATTTCGCGCGTATCCACCGCCAATACCTGACCCGGCTGCCCGGCGTGGCGAAAATGCAATCAAGCTTTGCCCTGCGCACCGTGTTCAAGACCACCGCGCTGCCGCTCTGATCCCCTACCAGTCCATCACCACCTTGCCCGAATTGCCCGAAATCATCGCGGCAAAGCCCCGCTCGAAATCATCAATTCCGATCCGGTGGGTGATCAGGCCCGATACATCCAGCCCCGATTGCACCAGCGCGATCATCTTGTACCAAGTCTCATACATCTCGCGGCCATAGATGCCCTTGATATGCAGCATCTTGAAGATCACCGCGTTCCAATCCACCGCAAATTCCGTGGGCGCAATCCCCAACAGCGCCAGCTTGCCGCCATTGTTCATCCGCGCGATCATCTGCTGCATCGCCGGGGCCGCACCAGACATCTCAAGCCCCACGTCAAAGCCTTCGGTCATGCCGATGTCGGCCATCACATCGCGCAGTTGCTCTTTGCCCACATCGACCACATGTTGCACCCCCATCCGCTGCGCCAGATCGAGGCGGTAGGGGTTAATGTCAGTGATCACGACCTTGCGCGCGCCCACCTTTTGCGCGACCAGCGCCCCCATGATGCCAATCGGCCCCGCGCCTGTGACAAGCACATCCTCACCCACCAGATCGAAACTCAGCGCAGTATGCACCGCATTGCCAAAGGGATCGAAAATTGCCGCGATCTCGTCAGGAATATCCGCAGGGATCGGCACTACATTGCTCTCGGGGATAGAGAGATATTCGGCAAAGCTGCCGGGGCGATGCACGCCCACCCCCTTGGTATTGCGGCACAAATGCCCACGCCCCGCGCGACAGTTCCGACAGGTGCCGCAGACGATATGCCCCTCGCCGCTCACCCGCTGACCAATCCGGTATTTTACCGCCGCAGGCCCGGTATCGACGATTTCGCCGACGAATTCATGGCCCACAACCATCGGCACCGGCACGGTCTTGGCAGAAAACTCATCCCATTTCCAGATATGCACATCGGTGCCGCAAATGGCGGATTTCTTCACCTTGATCAGCACATCCGATGGCCCCACCTCGGGCACCGGCACGTATTCCATCCAAAGCCCCGGCTCTGCCTTGGCCTTGACCAGCGCCTTCATCTCGTTCTGCATCAGATCACTCCTAGGTCGCGGCCCACGACCGCAAAAGCGTCAATCGCCCGGTCCAGCATCCCGCGCGTAAGCCCGGCACTCATCTGCGTGCGAATGCGGTCCTCCCCCTTGGGCACCACCGGAAAACTAAAGGCCGTTACATAGACGCCGCGATCATTCAGCCGCGCTGCCATCTCTTGCGCCAGCTTCGGATCGCGCAACATGACCGGAATGATCGCATGTTCGCCGGGCAACAACTCGAACCCGAGCGCGCCCATCTTCTCACGGAAATAGGCCGCATTCTCCCAGAGCCGCGCGCGCCGCTCCGCGCCGTCCTCCAGCATGTCAAAGACCTTGAGCGAAGCCCCCGCAATCACCGGCGCCAGCGTGTTTGAGAAAAGATAAGGGCGCGAGCGTTGCCGCAACCAATCCACCACCCGCGCACTTGCTGCCGTATAGCCACCCGAGGCACCGCCCAGCGCCTTGCCCAGCGTGCCGGTCAGGATATCCACCCGGTCCATCACCCCGAACCGCTCTGGCGTGCCGCGCCCGGTTTCGCCGACAAAGCCGGTGGCATGGCAATCGTCCACCATCACCATCGCATCATAGCGCGCCGCCAGATCGCAGATCTCATCCAAGGGCGCGTAAGTCCCATCCATCGAAAACACGCCATCCGTGGCAATCAGCCGATGCCGCGCGCCCTGCGCCTCTTTCAGGCAGCGTTCCAGATCGGCCATGTCACGATTGGCATAGCGATAGCGCTCTGCCTTGCAGAGCCGGATACCGTCGATGATGCTCGCATGGTTGAGCGCATCGCTGATGATCGCATCTTCCGGCCCCAAAATAGTCTCGAACAAACCGGTATTGGCATCAAAGGCCGCCGCATAGAGGATCGCATCCTCACACCCTAAAAATCCGGCGATCCGCGCCTCCAGCTCTTCATGCTCTTCCTGCGTTCCGCAAATAAACCGCACGCTCGCCATGCCAAACCCGTAACGGTCCAGCGCCGCATGCGCCGCCGCGATCACTTCGGGATGATCTGCCAGACCCAGATAATTGTTGGCACAGAGATTCACCACCGCGCGCCCATCCGCCAGCCGCACCTCGCCCGCCTGCATCGAGGAAATCACCCGCTCGCTCTTGTAAATGCCTTCGGCGCGTAGGCCTTCAAGCCGCTCCGCCATATCCGCGTCAAACCGGTCCGCCGCGCTCATGGTGCTCTCCCTTCATCTGGCCCCCAATACCTCGGGGGAGTCCCGGATCAAATCCGGGACGGGGGCAGCGCCCCCCGCGCCTCAGACGGCGATCCTTGGCCGTCCACTCGCCTCTACCACGATTTCGGCCTCCAGAAACACCCGTCTCGCCTCGGCCTGCGCCTCTTTTACGGCGCGCCGCGCGGTCACATGAATATCCACCGCCCCGGCTGCCTCGGCTTCGGCCTGCGCCTCGGCCCGCAAAACCGCCTCTAGCGCCGCCATCGCGGTGTCGGATGCGGCATAATCCTCTGGCCCGCTCTCAAGGTGCACGCGATACTTTCCCTCAGAGGGCGATGTCACCGTGCCGCCGCGCCGGATCGTCACCCGGCCCACCACCGCGCCAATCGCATTGGCCACGCCGCCATGCGCGGGCAGGATCATCTCGCAGCCCAGCCGCGCACCCACCGCGCCGTAATAGCTCGCCGCTGACGCACCGAGGCCAATCACCGGCACCGCCAGCCCGCTCTCGATTCGCACCAACCCGCGATGCCCATCAAGCCCGCGCTGCATCAGAACATGCTCGGCCAGCGCCATAGGAGACAGGCCAAAGTCCATGTCTTCTTCGGCAAAAGCAGTCTCTAACAAGGCCAAACTTGTCTGATGCGTCAGGCGATCCACGATCATGCGCGCCAAATGCTCTGGCCCCTCTGCCAGCCGGTTGCCCGACCCGGTTCGCTTGCGCGCCACCAGCTCCAACGCCATGCGCGCGGCCTCTGCATCCCAACTGTCCAACCCGCCCAGCACATGGCTTGCATCCGACGGCGTGATACCCGCAACCTGCACCAGCCCCCGGCGCACCAAGCGTGTCAGCGCCGCGCCATCCATCCGGGTCTTGAGCACCTTGCCCACGGGGCGCACATCGTCCCCAATCCGGCCCAACAGCGCCTCTTCCCGCTCGCCAAGGCCTCCGGCCTCGATCCCCGGCACGGCGCGCACGAATCGCGCGTCATGCTCGCCGGGGGCCACCGCCCGCAACTGCTCCTCCAAGACGCCATGCACCGCGTCGCGCGCCTCTGCCGCTATCAAGCTCACGGGCACCACGCGCCGCGGGCCGAGGATCACGCCGCCCTCCAGCCCCTCGTCGCGCACATGCACCTCACTGTCACCACCCAGCCCAAAGGTTCGCATCGCGACAGCTTCGACCATGGTGCGCCATGGGCCCACGCGCGCGCCTTCGGGATCAATCGCCGGTCGCCCCTCGCGCAGGACTGCCACATCGGTCGTTGTTCCGCCAATATCCGACACCAGCGCATGCGCCGCCCCTGTCAGCCAGCGCGCGCCCACAATGCTCGCCGCAGGCCCGCTCAGGATCGTCTCGATCGGCCGTTCCCGTGCCTGATCTGCGCTGATCAGCGCCCCGTCGCCCCGCACCACCATCAGCGGCGCGTGTATCCCTAACTCGCCCAGCTTGCCCTCGGCCCGGTCGATCAGTCGCGCGATCATCCCGATAAGCCGCGCGTTAAGCAGGGCGGTCAGCGCCCGTTTCGGTCCGTTGAGCTTGGCCGACAGATGATGCGACAGGCTCACGGGCCGTCCCGTTACCGTGCGGATCGTCTCTGCCGCCGCCAATTCATGCGCGGGGTTTCTGGTGGCAAAGAGCGATGCCACCGCATAGGCCTCTGCCCCTGTTCCAGTCTCTAACCAAGCCAAAAGTGCTTCTTTATCCAGCGGCATTGCTTCGCCTCCGGCGTGGTTATGGCCACCACTCAGCACAATCTCCGGGTCACCGCCTAGCGCCTCGGCCAGCCCATGCGCCTGCAAATCTGCCGCCCGAAACCCGATATAAACTAGGCCCGCGCGCCCGCCTTGCCCCTCTACCAGCGCATTGGTCGCCAAGGTCGTCGAGAGCGAAGCAAGGCCGATATCGCCCACATTCGCGCCGCTTTCGCGCAGCACGGCCTCGACCGCGGCACCAATTCCCACGGCCAGATCGGCCCGTGTCGTCAGCGCCTTGGCGCTCGCAATCACCTCGCGCTCATCCCGGATCAGAACGGCATCGGTATAAGTGCCCCCGGTGTCCACGCCCAACAACAACGCCATCTGCCTGCCCTCTTTGACTGTCAGGCTAGGGGTGTAGCGGGTTTCTCGCGCTATGCCAGCCCGTTTGCGTCACGATCCAGTCGTTTGACCGCCCACCGCGCCGCATCCGCGACGGCCGCATCTGCATCCTCGCACTGCGATTGCGCCACCGCGCGCAGGCTGGGATCTGCGGAATTGCCAATCGCATAGAGCACATTACGCAAAAACCGGTCGCGCCCGATCCGCTTGATCGGGCTGCCGGAAAACCGGTCGCGAAACGCCGTATCATCGAGCGAAGCCAATTCTGCCAGCCGTGGGGCCACCAGATCATCGCGCGCGTGATATTTCACTTCGCGCGCCGTGACCGCAAACTTGTTCCATGGGCAGACCGCCAGACAATCGTCACAACCGTAAATCCGATTACCCAGACCGGGGCGCAGGGCTTCATCCACGGGCCCTTTATGCTCGATCGTCAGATAGGAAATACAGCGCCTTGCGTCCAACTGATAGGGCGCGGGAAAGGCATCGGTGGGACAGATGTCCAGACAGGCGCGGCAAGACCCACAATGATCGATTTCCGCCAGATCCGTCTCTAGATCCAGCGTCGTAAAAACGGACCCGAGAAAAAACCAGCTTCCCAACTCACGGCTCACCAGATTGGTATGTTTACCCTGCCATCCCAGCCCCGCCGCCTGTCCAAGTGGCTTTTCCGGCACGGGGGCCGTGTCAACAAACACCTTCACCTCCCCACCGCCCGCGTCGATCAGCCAGCGCGCCAACCGTTTCAACCGCTTCTTGACAGTGTCGTGATAGTCTCTGTTACGTGCATAAACCGATATATTGCCGCGATCCTGCTGTCTCAGTCCCGCCAGCGGATCGCCCTCGGGGGTATAGCTTTCGCCCAACATGATGACGGTGCGCGCCTCGGGCCAGAGCAGTTCGGGCGCGCCGCGCCAGTCGCTCCGCTCTGCCAGCCATCCCATCTGCCCGTGATAGCCCTGCCCAAGAAATGCGGCCAAACGCTCGGGCACATGCCCCACATCCCATGGGCGACACATCCGACAGGCGTCAAACCCTTCGGCATGCGCTTGATCAACCAGTCTCTGTTTCAGCCCAATATTCATCTGGCGCAAAATACCTCGGGGGAGTCGCCGCTTGCGGCGACGGGGGCAGCACCCCCAACCTAAAAGTCGAGATCAGCATAATGCGCAGGCGGCGGAAACCCCGACACTTGATCCGCCAGAATCCCGCGGAACGCTGGGCGCGACTTGATCTTGGCATACCAATCCTTGACCGCCTCGCTGCGCGTCCAGTCCACATCGCTGATGTAATCCAGCGCGCTCAGATGCGCGGCCGCCGCAAAATCTGCCAGCGTCATCACATCCCCCGCCAGCCAGCGCCGGTGATCCAACAGCCACGCCATGTAATCCAGATGATATTTGATCGCCTTTGCCCCATCCTTGACATTGCGACTGTCGGGAAAGCCTAGCTTCATCACCTTTTTGTTCACCCGCTCATAGACCAACTTACTGGTCACTTCGCTATGAAACTTGTCGTCAAACCACCCCACCAGCCGCCGCACCTCATAGCGCGCATCGGTGCCTTTGGGCATCAACGGCGGTTCGGGATACTTCTCTTCCAGATATTCGCAGATGGCGGCACTCTCCGACATGGTCTTGCCGTCGATCCGCAGCACGGGCACTTTGCCAGCCGGGTTGCGGCGCAGAAAATCCGGATCCTGCTCCCAATAGCGCTCTTCCACCAGCTCACATTCGATCCGCTTTTCCGCCAGACTCAGCCGAACCTTGCGGCAAAAGGGCGAGAGCGGGACATGATAGAGCTTGGCCATGAACGATTACCTGTGGTCTCGGGGGTCGCCCCTCAATGCCCCCTTTGGCTGCGGTTTTCAATCCTCGAAACAGGTGGCGCGCCCATCTCGGTCAATCGTTGCCGCTCCATCAAGGATACCAGCGGCCCTGTTGCGCAATGCCTGCGATGGTTTTGACGCGGAGCGTCCCTTGGGATCAGGCAGCACCGCCGCCAGTCGCGCCGCTTGCGTCGCGCTCAGGTCGGCGGCGCTCACGCCGAAATAGTGCCGCGCGGCGGCCTCAACCCCGAAAACCCCCTCATCGAACTCTGCGACATTAAGATAGACCTCGATGATCCGACGTTTAGACCAAAGCGTTTCGACCACCGGAGTAATGCTGGCCTCCAGCGCCTTGCGTGCCCAATTGCGCCCATGCCAGAGATAGACATTCTTGACGACCTGCTGACTGAGCGTCGAGGCCCCGCGCCCTGAACCCTCGGCAATCGCCGTGCGAATGGCTGCCATATCAAACCCCCAGTGCTGGCAAAAATTGGCATCTTCTGCCGCCACCAAAGACCGCGCCATCACTGGCGCAATTTGCGCCATCGGCACCCAGTCATGCGCGATCCGGCCCAGCCGCCGCTCTTCCTGACCCATGTAATAGGTCTTGGGCGGCGCAACCTCGCGATGCAGGGCAATCACACCCAGCACGATCAGAACCGCCACGACAGACCATCGAAGCAGCCAAGCTGTCGGGGTCCACCGGGGTCTCACCCGTGAGGGGGGGGATTTGCGCGCGCGTGCCATGGCCCAGCTATAGCGCCCCGTGCGCCTGCGCAAAACACCTTTGGCGCAGGCACGGTTTCTTCTTGGCTAAAATACTCCGGGGGTCCGGGGGCAGAGCCCCCGGATTTCGTCTCTATTCTGCCGGAATCGCCTCTGGCACCATGCCCAGCGGATAGCTCAGCTTGTTGAGCATCTCCTTGGGGCAAAGCTGGATGAAATGCGCCCGCTCCTGATCCCAGTATTGCAGGATATCCTGTCCCCGGCGGCTTCCGGTTTCGGCCACATGCCGCTCGATCAGACCTTTGAGTTCAGCCTCCCAATGTGGCTCTGTCACGGCGCAACTCACCAGGGTTTCGCCATTGACCAAGGTCGGCGCGCGGCCCTGCGGATCATAGAGATAGGCCATGCCGCCGGTCATACCCGCGCCGAAATTGGCCCCGATGTCGCCGAGGATTACCGCCACACCACCGGTCATGTATTCGCAACCGTTGCTGCCGCAGCCCTCGATCACAACTTTTGCACCCGAATTGCGCACGGCAAACCGCTCGCCTGCGCGACCCGCGGCAAAGAGATAGCCATCGGTCGCACCATAGAGCACGGTATTACCGATGATCGTGTTCTCGGCGGCAACCAACGGGCTGGCCATTGGTGGGCGCACCACGATGGTTGCCCCCGACAGGCCCTTGCCCACATAGTCATTGGCATCACCCGACACCTCGATCTTGAGGCCCGGCGCGGCAAAGGCCCCAAGGCTCTGCCCCGCACTTCCCGTCAGCTTGACCGTCAGGTGATCCGGCTGAAGGCTATTGCGCATGCCAAACTTGCGCACGATATGGCTGGAAACCCGCGTGCCCACGGTGCGATGCGTGTTTTGCACCGCATAATGCAGCTGCATCTTTTCACCATCGTTCAGGAACCGCGCGGCATCGCGTACGATTTCGGCATCCAGCGTATCGGGCACCTCGTTGCGCGGCTTAAGCCGGTCATAGCGCTGGTGTTGCGCCCCATCTACGGTGATCAGCATCGGGTTGAGGTCTAGATCATCAAGATGCGCCGAACCGCGCGACACCTGCGTCAGCAGATCCGCCCGCCCGATCACCTCATCAAGGCTGCGCGCACCGATAGAGGCCAGGATTTCTCGCACCTCCTGCGCGTAGAAGGTGATGAGGTTCACCACCTTGTCGGCATTGCCGGTGAACTTGGCGCGCAGCGCCTCGTCCTGCGTGCAGACGCCCACGGGACAGGTGTTCGACTGGCACTGGCGCACCATGATACAGCCCATCGCGATCAGCGCTGCGGTGCCGATGCCATATTCCTCGGCGCCCATCATCGCCGCCATGACGATATCGCGCCCGGTGCGCAGCCCGCCATCGGTGCGCAGCGTGATCCGCTCGCGCAGATTGTTCATGCTCAGCACCTGATGCGCCTCGGTCAGGCCCATTTCCCACGGCAGGCCAGCATATTTGATGCTCGTTGCGGGGGATGCGCCGGTGCCGCCATTATGCCCGGAAATCAGGATCACATCTGCCTTGGCCTTGGCCACACCGGCGGCAATCGTGCCCACACCGGATTGCGCCACCAGCTTGACGCATACTTTGACGCCCGGATTGATCTGCTTGAGGTCATAGATTAGCTGCGCCAGATCCTCGATACTGTAGATATCGTGATGCGGCGGCGGCGAAATCAGCGTCACGCCTTCGGTCGAATGGCGCAGCCGTGCAATCAGCTTGGTCACTTTCATGCCCGGCAATTGCCCTCCCTCTCCGGGCTTGGCCCCTTGCGCGACCTTGATTTCCAACTCTTCGCAATGGTTGAGATATTCCGCCGTCACGCCAAAGCGACCGGACGCCACCTGCTTGATCTTGGCTGACGGGTTGTCGCCATTGGCCTCTGGCGTGAAATGCGCCGGATCTTCGCCACCCTCGCCACTGTCCGAGCGCGCGCCAATCCGGTTCATTGCCACGTTCAGCGTCTTGTGCGCCTCTGGGCTCAGCGCCCCAAGCGACATGCCCGGTGTCACGAACCGCTTGCGGATCGCGGTCACGCTCTCGACCTCTTCAATCGGGATCGCCTTGCCCAATGGCTTGATCGCCATGAGGTCGCGCAGATGGATGGGCGGATTGGCCTGCATCGCCGCGCTGTAGCGTTTCCAGAGCTCATAGCTTGCCTTGTTACAGGCGGTCTGCAGGATATGCATGGTCTGCGCACCCCAAGCATGGGTTTCGCCCGATTTCCGCGCCTTGTAAAAGCCGCCGATCGGCAGAATATCCTGCCCGCCGGCATAGGCGCGGCCATGCACCTCTTCCAGCTTGGCCTGAATCCCCGACACACCGATGCCACTGATCCGGCTGGTCAGACCGGGGAAATATTCCGCGCACATGGCGCGGCTCAGGCCCACCGCCTCGAAGTTTAGACCGCCACGATAAGAGGAGATCACCGAAATCCCCATCTTCGACATGATTTTGAGCAGACCCTGATCAATCGCTGTCCGGTAGCGGGCCACTGCTTCGGTCAGGCTCCCCTCGATCAATCCGCGCGCGATCCGGTCGGCGATGCTGTCCTCGGCCAGATAGGCGTTGACCACCGTGGCACCCGCCCCGATCAGCACCGCAAAGTAATGCGGGTCGATACATTCGGCAGAGCGCACGTTGAGGCTCGAGAATGTGCGCAGCCCCTTGCGTGTCAGATGGCTATGCACCGCACTCGTCGCCAGAATCATTGGCATGCCGACGCGGGCCTCGCTCTGGTGTTGATCTGTCAGGATCAAATGCCCGGTGCCCGAGCGGATCGCGTCCTCGGCCTCGGCGCGAATACGCTCCAGCCCGTCTTGCAGCGCGTTCTTGCCGGGTGCAAAGGTGCAGTCGATCTCGGTCACATCGGCGTTGAACTGTTTGATCATCTCGGCCCATTGGGCATTGCCCACGAACGGGCTTTCGAGGACCAGAATCTCGGTCTGCGCACTCGATTCATCCAGCACGTTCTTGAGGTTGCCGAACCGCGTCTTCAGGCTCATCACCCGGTATTCGCGCAGGCTGTCAATCGGCGGGTTGGTCACCTGACTGAAATTCTGGCGGAAGAAATGGCTCAGCGGGCGATACTGTTTGGATAGAACGGCACTTGGCGTGTCGTCGCCCATGCTCGCCACCGCCTCTTTGCCATCCTCGGCCATGGGGGCCAGAACCTGCTCCAGCTCCTCGATGCTATAGCCCGCTGCGATCTGCCGCTTGCGCAGGTCCGAACCGGAATAAAGTGGGGCTTCTGTTGCCCCCGAAAGCGCCTCATCCAGCTCGTTGATCTTGCCGACCCATTCGCCAAAGGGCTGTGCGTCCGCCAAGCGGTTCTTGATTTCCGCATCGTGGTAGAGCTTGCCTTGGGCCATATCCACGGCCAGCATCTGGCCCGGCCCAAGTGCGCCTTTTTCCTTGACCGTACGCTCGTCAATCGGGACCATCCCGGCCTCTGACCCGGCAATTACCATGCCGTCACCCGTAACCACATACCGCATCGGCCGAAGCCCGTTGCGGTCAAGCCCGGCGCAAACCCAACGACCATCGGTCATCGCCAGCGCGGCAGGACCATCCCACGGCTCCATCACCGAGTTGCAATAGGAATACATATCGCGCCACGACTGCGGCAGCTCCTCGGCCTGCTTGGACCAGGATTCAGGCACCAGCATCGTCTTGGCCATCGGGGCGGACCGTCCGGCGCGCACCAGCACCTCGAACACGGCATCTAGGGCCGCGCTGTCGCTTGATCCTTGCGGGATGATCGGTTTGATATCCTCGGCCAGATCGCCAAAGGCTCCGCTTGCCATGCGGATTTCATGGCTCTTCATCCAGTTTGTGTTGCCCTTGAGCGTGTTGATCTCGCCATTATGCGCCAGCATGCGGAACGGCTGTGCCAGCCACCATTGCGGGAAGGTGTTGGTCGAATAACGCTGGTGATAGATCGCAAAGGCGCTCTTGAATCGCTCGTCCATCAGATCGGGGTAGAACACCGCTACCTGCTCGGCCAGCATCATCCCCTTGTAGATGATGCTGCGACAGCTCAGGCTGGCCATGTAGAATCCCATGATACCGGCAGCCTGAACCGCCTTTTCGATCCGGCGGCGGATGACGTAGAGTTCCCGCTCGAATGTTTCCTCGTCCAATCCCTTGGCATCGGAAATCAGGATTTGTTCGATTTCAGGCCGGGTTGCGTTGGCCTTGTCCCCCAAACAGGAAATATCCACCGGCACATGCCGCCAACCATAGATCGTGTGCCCCATGCGGAGCACTTCGGTTTCCACGATGGTCCGGCACTGTTCCTGTGCGCCAAAATTGGTGCGCGGCAAGAACACCTGACCCACGGCGACCAACCGGCTCTCGTTCGGCTCGTGGCCAGTGCGGCGGATTTGATCGTAAAAGAACGACACCGGGATTTGCAGATGAATGCCTGCGCCATCGCCGGTCTTGCCATCGGCATCAACGGCACCCCGGTGCCAGATCGCCTTGAGCGCGTTAATCCCTGCCTCGACCACGCGGCGCGACGGTTTGCCGTCAATCGACACGACAAGGCCCACACCACAAGAGGAATGTTCCTCGTCTTCGGCATACATGCCATTGGCTGCCAACCACTCGCGCTTGGCTTGCTGTTCTTCGGCCCAGTTAAGATCAAATGTCGTCATCGGTCTTTACCCTTCCTTAATCTGGTGGGTCAGTGTGTCTGTCACGTTGTCTCGTCGCGTGGCTGTCGGATCACAGCCGGAATACCGACAGGTTGCCGCTACTCCGCAGCAACGGCTTGCGCTTGGTCCAGATAGTTCAGGATTGCCGCCGCCGAGTCGCGCCCGTCGCGGATCGCCCACACCACAAGGGATGCGCCGCGCACGATATCGCCCACGGCAAAAACTCCGTCCATCGCGGTTTGCCCAGTGGTGAACTCGGCCTTGATCGTCCCCCAACGGGTGACTTCCAATTCCTTTTGCCCCCAAAGGCTTGGCAGGTCTTCGGGCTCGAATCCGAGCGCCTTGATCACCAGATCGGCGGGCGCATCCTCGATCGCGCCCTCAATCGGCTCTGGGCTCTGCCGCCCGGTGGCATCGGGCGCACCAAGGCGCATCTTCTGCACCTTCACCGCTGTCACCGGGTCGCCAACAAAGCCAACCGGGGCGCTCAGCCATTCAAACTTAACACCTTCCTCTTCGGCATTGGCCACCTCACGCTGGCTGCCGGGCATATTCTCGCGGTCGCGACGGTATAGGCATGTAACCGATTTGGCCCCTTGCCGAATGGCCGTGCGCACGCAATCCATCGCGGTGTCGCCGCCGCCTACCACAACAATGCGCTTGCCTTCTGCGTTCAACTCGCCGCTTTCATACTCTGGCACACTGTCGCCAAAGCACACACGATTGCTGGCGGTCAGATAGTCAATCGCTCGCACGATCCCGTCTGCACCGGCCCCCGGGCCGTCCAAATCGCGGCTCTTGTAAACTCCGGTGGCAATCATCAACGCATTGTGTTTGCTGCGAATTTCATCGAAACTGATGTCTGTTCCCACATCACAATTGAGCACGAATTTAACGCCGCCCTGCTCCAATTGTTCGACGCGGCGCATGACCACGTCTTTTTCCAACTTGAAACCGGGAATCCCATAGGTCAGCAACCCGCCGCCGCGATCATAGCGGTCATAGACCGTAACCTGCACCCCCGCCCGCCGCAGCACATCCGCCGCCGCAAGGCCACCGGGGCCAGCACCAATAATGCCAACAGATTCAACGCGCTCCACACTTGGCTTGATCACCTCAACCCAGCCCTCTTCCCAGGCGGTATCGGTGATGTATTTCTCAACCGCCCCAATCGTGACCGTGCCATGCCCCGATTGCTCGATCACGCAATTGCCCTCGCACAGCCGGTCCTGCGGGCAGATGCGCCCGCAAATCTCGGGGAAGGTGTTGGTCAACTGGCTGATTTCATAAGCCTCTTTCAGCCGACCTTCGGCTGTCAGGCGCAACCAGTCCGGAATATTGTTGTGCAACGGACAATGGCTCTGGCAATAGGGCACGCCACACTGGCTGCACCGGCCCGCCTGCTCCTTGGCTTTGGCATCGGCGAATTCGGCATAGATTTCATGGAAATCCTGCCGCCGATCATCTGCGCCACGTTTCTCGGGCATATCCCGCTCAACGCTCACAAATTTCAGCATAGGTTGCTTGGCCACGGCTTTTCCTCCCGAGTCAACTGGTTGCGAAGGTTTACAGCACTCCCCTTTGGATTAAAAGTCATAAACTATGACCTATTATGATTTAATTATAGTTGTAGCACACGCATCCCCATTGATTTTTTCACAAATTAATTCCGATCCGGACCTATAATCAACTTTGCCTTTTTAAGACAATGCTTTATACAATTTCAAAAATCGGATCGGGACAGGCACCATGGCGCTCTTTCACATTTTCCTTGTCGCCATCGTGCAGGGGATAACAGAGTTTTTGCCGATTTCCTCGTCTGGCCATCTGATCCTTTTGCCGAATCTCCTGCATATTCCCGATCAGGGGCAGATCATTGATGTGGCGGTGCATGTGGGCACGCTCTTTGCGGTCATTATCTATTTCTGGTCTGACCTGCGGGGGGCCATCTTTGGACTGCCTCGCCTGTTCATGGGGCGTGCCGACACCCCCGGCGCACGGCTTGCGTTGCTTTTGATTGTCTCGGCGGTTCCGGTGATGGTGGCGGGCCTGCTGCTCAAGATCACCGGGCTAAATGACGCGCTGCGCTCGATTACTGTGATCGGCTGGGCCACGCTCATCTTTGGCGTTCTGCTCTATTGGGCGGATCAAACCGGCAAAACCGTTAGAACCAGCGAGGGTTGGACCCTGCGCGATGCCATCCTCTTGGGAATGTGGCAGGTCATTGCCCTTATTCCCGGCACCTCGCGCTCTGGTATCACCATCACGGGTGCGCGCGTCATGGGCTTTGCGCGCGAGGATGCCGCGCGCCTTTCGATGCTGATGTCTGTGCCCACGATCATCGCCAGCGGTGTCTTGCTGGGTGCAGAGGCCGCGATGACGGCGGATATGGGTCTGATCCGTGACGGGGCTATTGCCGCCGCCCTGGCCTTTGTCGCGGCTCTCTTGGCGCTAAGCCTGATGATGCGCTTGCTGCGCAGCGTCAGCTTTACGCCCTATGTGATCTATCGCATGGTGCTTGGCGTGGTCTTGCTGGTCATCGCCTATAGCTGAGGGTTAGCGCGCGCGCAGATTCTTGGCCGATTCCTTGATCGCCGCATATTGCCCAGCCGGACGGAACCGCCAGAGATAATCCGGCAGTACCGCGCCCACGGCAACAGGCGTGATGCCAAGCGCGTCAAGCCCCTTGGCCCCGTCTCCGACAACATTATCACGCCGCAGGCTGCGCACCTGATCCCGGGTGATCTGCGGCGGCACAAGGCCAAGCGTAACCGTCTGAACAAGCTCCATCGCCCCGGCCATAAGCGCGGCCACTCCAAAGGGAATATTGGCGATCAGACGCCGCCGCCGGATCACCTGCAGCATCTGCTGCATCAGACCACGGAAGCTGATCGCCTCTGGTCCGCCAAGCTCGTAAATGCCCGGCGCTGCCCGGCCCATGGCCCCCATCACCGCGGCCTGCGCCACGTCATCCACATAGACTGGCTGGAATCGCGTATCAGCACCGACCACAGGCAGGACCGGACCAAACCGCGTCATCCCGGCAAAGCGGTTGAAAAACTGATCTTCGGGCCCAAAGATGACCGAGGGGCGCAGGATCACTGCGTTCGGGAAATGCTTGAGGATACCGGCCTCGCCCGCTGCCTTGGAACGGGCATAGTGGCTATCCGAGGTGGCATCGGCCCCAATTGCCGACAAATGCACCAGATGCGCCACGCCTTCCTCTGCGGCGATCCGCGCGATCCGTGTGGCCCCCTTGTCCTGCACAGCGTCAAAGCTGTTTTTGCCCTTGCGGTCAAAGGTGCCAACGCAGTTCACCACCGCATCAGCGCCCTGCATCACCGCGCGCACGGATGCATCATCGCGGATATTGCAGAATACCGGCTCGACCTGACCGACAACGCCATAGGGTTTGACATGCATCGCCTCATTGGGGCGCCGCACCGCCACCCGTACCCGCCAACCGGCCTGCGCCATGCGCCGCGCGATATAGCGGCCCACGAACCCTGATCCGCCGTAAATGGTGACAAGCTTTGACATTCGGGCCTCCGAGGCTATGCGCGTATCCTCACTTTCCTATCGCCCCTGCGCGATTTGGACAAGACGATAAGGCAATTGCAGCCAAGCGACAAAATCGCCGTTGACACCATCCGGGCCGAGCGATACACGCCTGCCTCACGACACCTGCCCAGGTGGCGGAATGGTAGACGCGCTGGCTTCAGGTGCCAGTGGCCGCAAGGCCGTGGAGGTTCGAGTCCTCTCCTGGGCACCACTTTCCCCCTGTGGGGTGTTTTTGTCGTTAAACCACTCAATTCCAGGCGGTAGAGCGGGCGTTTAATGCGCTTCTGCCCAATTGCGGCCTTGGCCCGCATCCACCACCAGGGGCACGTCTAGACGCACTGCCGGGTCTGCGGCCCCCTGCATCACAGCGCGCGCAACGTCGATCAAGCGGTCTACGCTGTCCTCGGCCACTTCAAATATCAATTCGTCATGGACCTGCAACAGCATCTTGCAGGGCAGCCCCTCGATCGCCTCGGGCATACGGATCATGGCGCGGCGAATGATGTCCGCCGCCGTGCCTTGAATTGGCGCGTTGATCGCGGCACGCCGGGCGAATCCGGCGCGCGGGCCTTTGGCGGCAATCTCGGGCGTGTGGATTTTCCGCCCGAACAGGGTCTGGACATAGCCATGTTCCTTGGCAAAGGCGATGGTGGCGTCCATGTAATCCTTGATCCCCGGAAACCGCTCGAAATAGCGGTCGATGAATCCCTGCGCCTCGCCTCTGGGAATGCGCAGGTTGCGCGCAAGACCAAAGCCAGAGATGCCGTAGATCACCCCGAAATTGATCGCCTTGGCCTGACGCCGAATCTCGGGCGTCATCTGATCCAGGGGCACGTTGAACATCTCTGACGCGGTCATGGCGTGGATGTCATGCCCGTCGCGGAACGCCTGCTTGAGCGTCTCTATCTCGGCCACATGCGCAAGAATCCGAAGCTCGATCTGGCTGTAATCGAGACTGACCAGACGATTGCCGGGTGCCGCAACAAAGGCCTCGCGGATACGGCGCCCCTCTTCGCTGCGCACGGGGATGTTTTGCAGATTGGGATCGGACGAGGAAAACCGCCCCGTGCTGGCCCCGGTTTGCAGATACGAGGTATGCACACGGCCCGTATCAGGATCGATGTGATCCTGAAGCGCGTCAGTATAGGTGGATTTGAGCTTGCTCAATTGGCGCCAATCCAGAACGCGCGCGGGCAGATCATGCTCTGTCGCCAGATCCTCGAGCACGTCGGCCCCGGTGGCATAGGCACCGGTCTTGCCCTTTTCGCCGCCCGGCAGTCCCATTTCGTCAAACAGGATCTCTCCCAATTGCTTGGGCGAGCCGACATTGAAACTGCGCCCGGCAAGTGCGTGAATTTCTGATTCCAAGCCGGCCATTTTCTGGGCGAACTTGCCCGACATGGCGCGCAGCGTGTCACGGTCGACCAGCACGCCATACCGCTCCATGCGCGCCAGCACAGGCACCAAAGGGCGTTCCAGCGTCTCGTAGACCGTGGTGACATGGGCACGGTGCAGCTGCGGCTTGAGCGTGAGCCAGAGGCGCAGCGTGATGTCGGCATCCTCTGCGGCATATTTCACCGCCTCGGCCACTGGCACGCGGTCAAAGGTCACAGCGGCTTTGCCACTACCCAGCAGGGATTTGATCGGGATCGGGCTATGGTTCAGATAGCGCTCTGACAGCGTGTCCATCCCATGCCCGTGCAGTCCGGCATGCAGCGCATAGGACATCAGCATCGTATCGTCGATGGGGGCCACGGTTATGCCATGGGCGGCCAGAATCTTGGCGTCGTATTTCACATTCTGACCGATCTTGAGGATGGCGTTATCCTCAAGCACGGGTTTGAGGGCGTTCAACACCTCGTCCAGCGGCAGTTGCCCCTCGGCCCGCGCATCCGACCCAAAGAGATCATCCGCCGCCCCGTCTTTGTGCGCCACCGGGATGTAACAGGCGCGGCCCGGTGCCGTAGCCAGGGAAATCCCCACCAGATCGGCCTGCATTTCGTTGAGCGAGGTGGTCTCGGTATCAAAGGCGACATAGCCTTGGGCGCGGATGGTGGCGATCCAGGCGTCCAGCGTCGCGCGGTCCGAGACATGGACATAGGTCTCAGGCTCTATTGCTGGCCAATCGGGGGATTGATCGGGTGCCGTGGCAGCGCTTTGCGCGGCAGGTTCCGGAATGGTCGGCGCCACCGCGCCCAAGGCCTCGGCAATACGCTTCGAGAGGGTGCGAAACTCCATCTGCGCCAGAAACCCCAACAACATCTCGGGATCAGGATCGCGCACTTCTAGATCGTCGAGCGTAAAGTCGAGCGGTGTGTTGCAATCCAGTTGCACCAGACGCTTCGACATCTCGATCTGCGCCCGCTTTTCAATCAGCGTATCGCGGCGCTTGGGCTGCTTGATCTCTTCGGCGCGGTCCAAAAGTGCCTCGAGTGAGCCGAACTCGTTGATCAAAAGCGCCGCCGTCTTGATCCCGATCCCCGGCGCACCGGGTACGTTATCGACACTATCACCCGCCAGCGCCTGCACATCGACCACCCGGTCCGGGCTGACGCCAAATTTCTCGCGCACGCCCTCCACATCAATCAGGCGGTTTTTCATCGCATCCAGCATTTCGACCCCATCGCCGACAAGCTGCATCAGGTCCTTGTCGGAACTGATGATCGTCACCCGCCCGCCCAAATCGCGCGCCTGACAGGCAAGCGTGGCGATGATGTCGTCGGCCTCGTAGCCCTCTTTCTCTTCGCAGGCGATGTTGAAGGCGCGCGTGGCCTCGCGCGTCAGCGGGATCTGCGGGCGCAGGTCCTCTGGCATCGCCTCGCGGTTGGCCTTGTATTCGGGATACAGATCGTTGCGAAACGTATGGCTGCCCTTGTCAAAGATCACCGCTACATGCGTGGGCGCGTCGTGACCGTTGTTGCCCTCAACATAGCGTTGCAGCATGTTGCAAAAGCCCGACACAGCCCCAATGGGCAGCCCGTCGGATTTGCGCGTCAGCGGCGGCAGCGCATGATAGGCGCGGAAAATGAACGACGATCCGTCGATCAGATGCAAGTGACAGCCTTTTCCGAATGACATAGGTTGCCCTCCCGATCAGGCGTCTTCTTGGCGAAAATACTCAAATTCCCGGGCCCGAACAGGGCACCGGGCCGATGGCTCAGACCTTGCCTTCAAAATCCTTGTGAACCAGTTTGGCATCGCAATAGGGGCATTCGACAAACCCTGTTTCATGCGGGATTTGCAGCCAGACGCGGGGATGGCCCAAAGCACCCTCGCCCCCGTCGCAGGCGACGCGGTAGCTGTCCACAATGCGGGTTTCCGGGGCCTGCGTTACCATCGGGGCGTTTCCTTTTGCCGTGCTTTCCACTAGGTGCGAATATGAGTGAACACAAGCCGAGGGGCAAGAGCAGCATGGCGTCCAATGCCATTGAAATCCGCGGATTGACCAAGACTTATGGCGCAGGGCGCAACAGCCCGGCCAAACAGGCGCTCAAAGGGATCAACCTCGACGTACCGCAAGGGTCTGTTTTTGGCCTGTTGGGGCCGAACGGGGCGGGCAAATCGACACTGATCAATATTCTGGCGGGCTTGGTGGTCAAGACTACGGGGCAGGTTACGATCTGGGGCTTCGATCAAGATCGCAACCCGCGTCAGAGCCGGGCCTCAATCGGGGTCATGCCGCAGGAATTGAACCTTGACCCGTTCTTTACCCCGCGCGGCGCGCTCGAAGTGCAGGCGGGGCTCTACGGTGTGCCCCGGCGCGAACGGCGCAGCGACGAGATATTGCGCCTCATTGGGCTAGAGGACAAGGCCGAGGCCTATGCGCGCACCCTGTCAGGGGGCATGCGGCGGCGTCTGCTTCTGGGCAAGGCCTTGGTGCATCATCCGCATATCCTCGTGCTGGATGAGCCGACCGCAGGCGTGGATATCGAGCTGCGCCAGATGCTGTGGGAAAATGTGCGGCGACTGAACGAGCAGGGCATGACCATCATTCTCACCACCCACTACCTCGAAGAGGCCGAGGAAATGTGCGACGAAATCGCGATCATCAATCTTGGGGAGGTCGTGGCGCGCGACAGCACCGCCAATCTCTTGGGGCGTCTAGACCACAAGACGATGATCATTCAGCCCGACAAGCCCGCCGCAACCCTGCCGCAGGCAGAGGGGCTGAGCGTGACCAAGCGTGGCGATGGGGCGCTGGTCATCACTTATAAATCCGGTGCCACCTCTGCCGAAGAGGTGCTTGCTGCCGTTCATGCCGCCGGAATCACCATTCGCGATGTGAAAACAGAACAGGCGGATTTGCAGGATGTGTTTCTGGAGCTGACCCGGAGCCGGTGACGCCTGCACAAGACCCAAACGGAGGATGCCAGCAGATGCCGACACCCTCCGTTCCCCACGTGCTCCCTACGCACCACACGTGTAACTTGATCAGGTCTCGGCCATACTGGCCCGAATAAAACAACCCTACGCCAAACGCGCGGCAGCTCCAAACAGAGACTGCCGCGCATTCGTTTCAAATTGTGCTCAGCGCACTCTGAGAATGGCCGCGCTCAGGCGGCCTTTCTAGGGAGGTGGGTCACCTCGCTTTCGATCAGAGCGCGATGCAAGGCGGCGATTCCCGTCTCCATCTCCTTGGCCCCGAGGACGAATTGAACATCCACGCTGCGCGGTGTCTGATGGGCGGCGATCACCTCGATCCCGGCATCCTCTAGCGCTGCCAGACCACGGCTGAGCACCCTGAGCCCACTCAGATCACGCCCGATGGGCGACACCAGAGACAAGGTGCGCGCAGAGACCTTGGCCGAGGGGTAAATCTCTTCCAGATCACGCGCCACGCGCCGGACAACCTTGAGCGACGCCTGCACATAGTGCGTGATCGTATTGGCGTTCGATGTCTTGGATACGATCCAGACATTGTGCCGCTTGAGCGCCTCCAGAATGGCCGCATCATAGCCTTTGACGCCGACCATATCCTGTTCGAACAATTCCAATGCCACGACCTTGAGGCCGGTCACGATCTCGACGCTTGGGGTATCGGTCGGCTGATCGTCGATCAGCGTCCCCGGATCGCCCGGATCAAAGGCATTCGTTACCCGCAGCGCCACATCGGCCTGTCGCAAGGTCTTGGCCGCCTTGGGGTGAATCGCCTCCATCCCCAGGTTCGAGAGCTGATCGGCCACGTCGTAATTGGTATGGCCCAGCTTGCGCACCGCGTCCGCCCCCACAAGGTTTGGATCCGCGGACGAAAGGTGAAATTCCTTGTGAATGATCGCCTCTTTCGCCCCCGTCCACGCGGCAATGGTGGCGAATGTGACCTCGGAATAGCCCCGGTCAAACTCGCGCATCAGTCCTTCGGTGCATTGCGCATAGCCCGTGACAATCGGCATTTCGCTGGATAGATCCACGTCACGCAAGCCTGCGGCGATCCGCTCTGACAGGTCATGCTCTGTCTCGTCGCGCCAACCGCTCAGGTCTATGAACCGCGCGTTGACGCCGGCCCGTTGCAGCAAAAGCGTGGTGACAAAGGCAGAATGCGATTCCCCCAGACCCGAGAGCAATTCACGGATGACCAGCATGTGATCGCTCAGGCGGAAATGGCCGTAGGAACATAGCCGCTGCAGATCAAAGAGGCACGACCGCGCCCCCTCGATCCGCTCGCGCACGAACTCGTCCGCCATGCTGCGATCACCCGGATGTTCCAGAATGTCCCCATGTGCCTCGCGCATCGCGCGGCCCACCTCGGTCAGCGCATCAAGCCAACCGTGATCATCATCCCCGTTGGCAAATCGCGCATAGACCCCCGGTGTGCCGGATTTCTTGTGCTCCAACAGCTTGTTGGTGATCCCGCCAAAGGCCGAGACCACAAAGATACGGTGATAGAGCGCGGCACCTGTCCGCTCTCCGATAAAGAGCGTGCCAAGCAACTCGTTCACGCGGCTCATGGATGTGCCGCCAATTTTTTCGACGGTATGGTCTGGAAATGTCATATCCCTCTATCCGGGTTTAACCCGGACCCTTTTTCAGGCGCTTTCCAGCGCGTAAGAGCCATCGGCCTGATGCACCTCTTTGCCCGTCACCGGCGGGTTAAAGCAGCAGGCCATGACAAGCTCTTCCTCTGCGCGCAGGATGTGGCGATCATGCTTGTCGAGCGCATACATCACACCCGGCTTGATCTCATGCGTCTCGCCGGTGGCGATGTCCGTGATCGAGCCTTTGCCCTGCATGCAATAGACGCTCTCAAAGTGGTTCTTGTATTCGAACGTATGTTCCGAACCCGGCTCCAGGAACGTGATGTGAAACGAAAATCCCATCCCGTCATCGGCCAGCAGCATCCGCACGCTCGACCATTGCGCATCAGAGACCACGCGCTCGCGCTCTTGCTCGATGATTTTGTTAAAGTCTCTCACAATCATTTCCGTTACTCCGCTGCAAGTTTATGTGTCTGTGTCACGTCGCGCGCTGCCTCTTCGAGGATGCTCAGCCCCGTTTTCAGGGTCGCTTCGGGCGTTGTCAGGGCAGCAAGCACCTTGACCACCTCATCATGCGCACCCGATGTCTCGATGATAAGCCCTTTTTCAAAGGCACGGGCACAGATCGCCGCTGCGAGTGTGCCGTCACCCACATCGACCCCCTGCATCATGCCGCGTCCTTTGAGACGGGCACCGGGGATGCCGTCCGCGATCCGGTTCAGCGCGTCACGCAGAATTTCGGATTTTGTAGCGATGGAGTTCTGGAACGCATCATCCTTCCAGAATTTCTCGATCGCGACACGCGCGGTGACAAAGGCATGTGTGTTTCCGCGGAATGTTCCGTTATGCTCGGCCGGGCCCCAGATATCATGCTCGGGCTTGATCAAGAGCGCGGCAAAGGGCAGGCCCATCCCCGAAAAGCTCTTGGCCATCGGGATGAGATCGGGTTCGATCCCCATTTCCTCAAAGCTAAAGAAGGTGCCCGTGCGCCCGCAGCCTGCCTGAATGTCATCGACGATGAGCAGCGCCCCGTGTTCCTTGGCCAAGCGGGCCACGCCCTGCATAAAGGCGGTGGATGCGGCATTGAGCCCACCCTCGCCCTGCACCGGCTCTAGAATAAAGGCCGCCGGGGCATCGACGCCACTGGACGGATTGCCCAGCATTTCCTCGATGATCCTGAGGCTGTCCACATCCGGCCCGAACGCCCCTTCATAAGGCATATGCGTGGTGCCACAGAGCGATCCACCGCCTGCGCCCGCGCGTTTGCCCGCGTTGCCGGTGCAGCTGAGCGCCCCCATGGTCATGCCATGAAACCCGTTGGTAAACGCGATGATGTTGCGCCGACCCGTCACTTTGCGCGCCAGCTTCATGGCCGCTTCGACCGCGTTCGTGCCGGTGGGGCCAGTCATCATCACCTTATAATCCATGCCGCGCGGTTTCAGAATGATATCCTCGAACGCACGCAGGAAATCGGCCTTGGCATCCGTGTGCATATCAAGGCCATGGGTGACCCCATCAGCGGTGATATGGTCGATCAGCGCCGCCTTCATGTCCGGGTCGTTGTGCCCATAGTTGAGCGACGAGCACCCGGCGAGAAAGTCGATATAGGTGTTGCCCGACGCATCGGTCATCTCAGACCCCTGCGCCTTGACAAAAGCGGTGGGAAAGCTGCGGCAATAGCTGCGTGCTTCGCTTTCGCGGCGGGCAAAAATTTCCAGATCGGCTGACTTGTCAGTCGTCATAACGTATTCCTTCATGTGATTGGGGAATGGGCGGGCAGGGGCCTGAGGATCAGGCCGCCTTTTTCATCCGCTCTTTCATGGCAATTGTGACCATGTATTCGGTATCGTGCAGATCGTTGAAATGCAGCGATTTCGAGAAATACGGCGTGCTCGACAGGGCGCCGTCGTTCAGATCGCTGAACTTGCGGAACAAGGCCCAGCTGCCAGCATTGTCGCGCGTGATCGTGGTTTGCACGCGGGTCACATCCTTGCAGACGTCACGAGACAGAAGCCCGCGAAGCATCAGCGTGCCCAGACCCGTGCCGCGTGCCTTTTCCGATACGGCCACCTGCCACACAAACAGCGTTTCAGGATCGTCAGGCAAGAGATAGCCCGAGACCCAGCCGACAACTTCACCACCCATCTCAGCTACGATGCAGGTGTCGCGGAAATGATCGCATTGGATCAGGTTGCAATACATCGAGTTTTCATCGAGCGGCTTGCACGCCTGAATCAGCTCCCAGATCGCCGCGCCATCCTCTGAGGAGGGCTTGCGCAGGGTTGGTAGGGCCTTCCGAAACATTTCCATCGCATGTCGCATCGCTGTGTGACCTCTCTATTTGCTTCGTAGAACTAAATATATTAAACAGACCTACAAATCAACCATGCGCGTGTGAATTTATAAAATTCGCTATTAATTGCTAAATTACCTTATTTTCTCAGATAAAATACCCTATATATTTAATTAGCGAACTAAATTAGTTTCTCAGGAGGAATGAAATTGCAATTGAGCGACAGCTTTGCGACCATTACAGCCATCACAAGAGGGGCTCGTATGGACCGCACAGACCAAAGCTTGATCGCCCTGCGTCGCATCCTGCGCGCAACCGAGATTTATGGGCGCAAACTCGCTTCCGCTGCCGGGCTGACAGCGGTTCAATTCCGCGTTCTTCAAATTGTGGCGGAGCGGGGCAATTGCACCGCAACCCATATTGCCCAGCAGATGCGCGTGTCTCAGGCGACCATCACTGCTTTGGTGGACAAATTGGTGAAACATGGCGTGGTGACGCGGGAAAAATCCCAGACCGACCGCCGACAGACCAACATCGTCATCACCGATGCGGGGCATGAGACCATTCGTCGTGCCCCCGACGCGCTGCAACAGCGCTATGTGCGCAAGTTCGAGGCGCTCGCAGATTGGGAACAGGCACAGCTTGTTGCGTCGCTCGAGCGGGTTGCGACCCTGCTCGATGCCGAGGATATAGATGCGGCTCCAGTGCTCGATACAAGCGACTTTCGCACACATTCCTGAGCCATAAAAAAGAACACCCGCCAAGGGGCGGGCGCTCTGACATTCGGTGGGATCATCGCCTCAGCGATAGACGGCTTCCTTGCCGAAATGCTTGGTCAGCATGTAATAGACCACAGCGCGATACTTGTTGCGCTCGGATTTGCCATAGGTCTCGATTACCTGATTGATCGCATCCATCAGCGCCGGGCTATCGGCGAGGCCCAGTTTCTTGACGAGAAAATTCGTCTTGACGGTTTCAAGCTCTGCCGGTTGGCTGCCCGCAATTGTCGAGGCATCTGCATTGTAAATTGCAGGACCACATCCAATGGTTACCTTCGTCAGCAGGTCCATATCCGGTTCCATCCCGCATTTATTACGCAGATCATCCGCGTATTTCACGATCAGGTCGTCACGCTTTCCCATCAATTCTCTCCCATTTTTTCCGGCAAACGGCCGGCCCATCGTTTCAAAAAGCCCCACAAATGACGCTCTGGGCACGATAGCCGGGGATTTTTTCCGGACAAAGGGAAATTTTCTAGAACGCTCCCCTTGGGCGAGTCTTCGGACCAATACCGCTTCTGGCGGTGCCGAACCTATCTCAGCACCACACCTTTTTTGCGTCCGTGGTCTGTGGTCTTGTCGAATTTAACGTCGATGGCGTTATACTTCTTGAGGATGGCATCGCCGCCTGCGCACCCGGCAGCCTCGATTTCTTGGGCTGCTGCAATGCCGTGACGCCCGTGCTGGCGTTCATGTTCTGTAAGCGCTGCCAGCATAGCATCGAATTTCGTACGCACTTCGGCGGGCATTTTCGCGGGGTTTTTGTGCTTTGGCAGTGTGATGTCGACTGTAACGCTCAGCTTGCAATCGCCGGTCCAGCGTACGTACCACTCTGTAAAGGCCCAGAATCCTTTGGGGCCTTTTTCGTTCATCTCCTGCACCAACCCTGCAACTGACGTGGCAGAAACCGCGTAGGTCTTGATGGTTTCGGTGACTTTGGGTTTGGCGTGCGCTGTCGATAGGCCGCCAAACCCAAGTGCTAGGCCAAGGGCCAAGACACCGATATCAAAAAACTTCTTCTTCAATATCGGTCTCCTGTCCAATGGCTGATTAGATCAATACCGGTAATGCTCTGGCTTGAACGGGCCATCGGTGCCAACACCGATGTAATCCGCCTGATCTTGCCGAAGCTGCGTCAGCTTCACGCCAATGCGATCAAGATGCAAACGCGCGACTTTCTCGTCAAGGTGTTTCGGCAGGACATAGACCTCGTTGCCGTATGCGTCGCCCTTGGTCCAAAGCTCGATCTGCGCCAACACCTGATTGGTGAACGAGGCAGACATCACAAAAGACGGGTGGCCCGTGGCATTGCCGAGGTTCAAGAGCCGCCCCTCGGAGAGCAGGATGATCCGATGGCCCGAGGGCATCTCGATCATATCGACCTGATCCTTGATGTTGGTCCACTTGTGGTTCTTGAGCGCCGCAACTTGGATCTCATTGTCGAAATGGCCAATATTGCCGACGATCGCCATGTCCTTCATCGCGCGCATATGCTCGATGCGGATCACGTCCTTGTTGCCGGTGGTGGTGATGAAAATGTCGGCGGTGTCGATCACGTCTTCCAGCACGACCACTTCGAACCCGTCCATCGCCGCCTGAAGCGCGCAAATCGGGTCCACTTCAGTGACCTTCACTCGCGCCCCGGCCCCACTCAACGACGCGGCAGAGCCTTTGCCCACATCGCCATAACCACAGACGACAGCCACTTTGCCTGCCATCATCGTGTCAGTGGCGCGGCGGATACCGTCCACAAGGCTTTCTTTGCAGCCATATTTATTGTCGAATTTCGACTTGGTGACAGAGTCGTTCACATTGATCGCGGGGAAGGGCAGCTGCCCTTTCTTGTGCAGATCATACAGACGATGCACGCCGGTGGTGGTTTCCTCGGACACGCCTTTGATCTGGTCGCGCACCTTTGTGAACCAACCGGGGCTCGCCTTCATCCGCTTGGCGATTTGCGCCTTGATCACTTCTTCTTCTTCCGAAGCCGGAACCGGGATGATGTCTTCGCCAGCCTCAGCGCGCGCGCCCAACAGAACGTAAAGCGTTGCATCGCCGCCGTCGTCGAGGATCATGTTCGGCCCATCTGCGAACATAAAGGATTTGTCGAGATAATCCCAATGCTCTTCAAGGGATTGACCCTTGATAGCAAAGACCGGCGTGCCGCCTGCGGCAATCGCCGCGGCTGCGTGATCCTGCGTCGAGAAGATGTTGCAGGATGCCCAACGCACATCTGCGCCCAAGTCCACCAGCGTTTCGATCAGCACAGCGGTCTGGATTGTCATATGCAAAGAGCCCACGATCCGCGCGCCCTTGAGAGGTTTGGCCTCGCCATATTCCTTGCGAAGGGCCATCAGCCCTGGCATCTCGGTTTCCGCAATGTCCAATTCCTTGCGCCCGTATGCCGCGAGGTTGATGTCCTTGACGATGTAATCTTTTGTCATGTTGGGGTGGTTCCTTGCATGAGAATTTTGCTAGGCAGATAGCACTCACTCCCCCTTTGGGCAATGCGCGATTCGCCCACCAGCCCTGCTGGACAGGCCCTGGCACAGATGTGCCTGCGCTGATTGTTTTAGGGTTTGCGCCGCGCGCATGCTTTGCCTACCTCTGTCCCCATGACTGCACAGAGACATCTCAACTTCTCCAGCCCGTCCGCGCGGGTACAATATGCCCTGTTGATGGGCCTGTTCCGTTTCGCCGTGACGCGCGGGCTCTATGGACGCTTTGCACGTGGCCTTGGAAAGGTTTTTGATCCCGAGAACGCGGTGATCCTGCATGAGGCCGGTGCTGCCCCCTATCGTATCCTGCTCAATGATGGCTATTGGACCCGCTTCGCGCTCTATCTTGCGCCCTACGAGCCCGAGGTCGATTCGGTGTTGCGCGCCGCCTCTGGGGCCACGCCGCTGTTTTGCGACCTTGGCGCAAACATGGGTTATTGGACCACCCGCGCGGCACCGCTCTTTGAGCGTGTGATCGCGGTCGAGGCTTCGGCGCGCACATTCGAGCGGTTGCGTGGTAATGCTGGCACGCTTCCCAATGTCACGCTCCATCGCGCGGCGATCCATGCAAGGTCGGGTCAGGTGCTGACCTTTGTCAATACGCATCTCAGCCATGCCTCTGCCCGGCTGATGGGCGACCTGCCAGCAAACGCGCAGGATCAAACCGAAACAGTCACAACGCTTGCCATCGACGATCTTGTTCCGCCCGGCACTGCCGCAGTGATCAAGCTGGACGTAGAAGGAGCAGAAATTGCGGCCATTTCGGGTGCCGCCCGCGCCATTGCCGAAGGATCGGTTCTGATCTACGAGGATCATGGCAACGATCCCGCCTGCACGGTCAGCGCGCATTTGCTGGCGCAGCCGGCGCTTAGTGTCTACTCCAGCGAGAATGGCCTGATTGCCATGCCCGATATTGCCACGATACGGGCGCTCAAGAGGGACCCGTTCAAAGGGTATAACTTTGTTGCGGCGCACGCGGAATCGCCCTTGCTGGCGCAGATCATTCAGAGCTTTGCAAAATCGGCCAAGCCGCGCTAGGCAGGATCGTCCAACATTTCCGGAGGCCCAATGCCCAAACCCCGCGCCTGGCAAAAGATGCTCTCGGGTCGGCGGCTTGATCTGCTTGATCCCACGCCCGTTGATATCGAGATTGAGGATATTGCCCATGGTCTCAGCTTTGTCGCCCGCTGGAATGGACAGACATTGGGTGATTTTGCTTATTCCGTGGCAGAGCATTCCTTGCTCGTGGAAAGGCTCTATTCCCGCCTGACGCCCGCGTCACCTGCCAAGTGGCGGCTGGCCGCGCTGTTGCACGACGCGCCGGAATACGTCATCGGTGATATGATCTCGCCGGTCAAGAACGCGGTCGGGCCGGGCTATGATGAGCTCGACAAACGGCTTGCGGCGGCGATTCACATTCGCTTTGGCCTTCCTGCGGTCATCCCACCCGCGATCAAGAAACAGATCAAGCAGGCAGATAAGATCAGCGCATGGATGGAGGCCACGGAAATTGCAGGGTTTTCAGTGGCAGAAGCAGACCGTTTCTTTGGCAAGCCTGATCCGGCGCTTATGCAGGGTCTCAGCATCACACTCCGCCCCCCTGTCGAGACGCGGCAGGACTATACTGCGCGCTATCAGTCACTCATGGCCGAGATGGCCTAAATCCAGCCGCCGCGTGACATGAGGCCCATGGCCTCTAGCTGTCGCCATCCGGTCAGGCGTGTGGATGCCTCACTCCATAGGTCCGGATCGCTCTGCAACGCTTCATAATAGCCGTCATAGAGACTACTATTGGCAAAATGCTCTTGCCGCGCCTGTTCTTCTGCAGAGCGTTCGATCACGGTGTTGAGAAACTTGCTGTGCAACAGGATACCCGAGGTCAGCTCGCCTCCGGCTGTGTCATAGACATGGTTGAGGCGTCGCGGCAGAAGCGAATGCGCGGAACTCACATAGGCATAGCGCCGGTTCCATTTCACCAGCGGCACCTTGCCCATGGTCGGCGCGCGGCGTGGATCGCTGGCAAAAAACATCCGGGCACGCGGGCCCCCCTGAATCCAGAGGCTGTGCAAATCTACCTTGCGCCGCATGCCATAATTGCCGCCATCGAACCAGCACAGGGCCTGAAAAGGGTCTATTCCAGCCTGATAAGGGTATTCTGACAGGCGACCCTTGGGATACATATCCAACATCATCGCACCAAATGAGCGGCGCTTTTGCCCATCCAGCCATTCACAGAGCGCGGGAAGCGGACGCGTGTCGTGATAGGGATAGATCAGGCATTCATCGGCATCGAGGGTCAGGCACCAATGGCCATGGCCATATTTCATTTGTAACCACGTCAGCCAATCTACCCCAAAGCGTGACAGCTTGTAGCTGTGCGGCGTGCTCCAGAGCGAGACATCGGGTTGTGCGGCCAGATAGTCGCGCGTGCCATCGTCGCTGGCATTCTCGACAATAAGGAAATGCCGCACCCCCAACTGTCGGTGATGGTCCAGGAAATAGGGCAGGCGCAGCGCCTCGTTGCGGACCGTGCTGAAACACAGGATATCGCCGGGCCTGATCTGGGCGGTTTCGTCACGAACACAGCGCAATTGCCGCCGTTTGCGAAAGCTGCGCCAGAGCAGGCGCCTTCGCTTCCACCGCAGGCGATAGGCCATCGCCAGATCGCTGATACTGTCGCCTCTGCCCATGCGGTCCCCGTGATCCCCCAATCGGCAAGGTCAGCGCTATTTGTCGTAATGTCCAGTCTGATGCCAGCGCCACGCGTCCCCGATCATCTGTGCGAGGGTCGAGCGTTCTGGCGTCCAGCCCAGTTCTGCCGCGGCACGAGTCGAGCCTGAAACAAGCCGCGTGCAATCACCGGGTCGCCGTTGCCCTTCCACGACCGGCACGGCACGATTGGTGACGGCGGCGGATTGGTCAATCACTTCGCGCACCGAAAACCCCGAGCCGGTCCCAAGGTTGAAAATGCGGCTTTCCTTGCCAGCCTCCAGCCATTTGAGGCCCAGAACATGCGCGTCAACCAGATCACTGACATGCACGTAATCGCGGATACAGGTGCCGTCAGGCGTGTCATAGTCCGTGCCAAAGATCGTCAGCGCATCGCGTTTGCCCGCAATCGCATCCAACATCAGGGGGATGAGATGGGTTTCGGGTTGGTGAAATTCGCCAATCTCACCTTCGGGGTCGGCACCGGCGACGTTGAAATACCGGAAAATCACATGGCGCAGGCCAAATGCGGCCCCGAAATCGCATAACATATCCTCAATAGCGCGCTTCGAGGCGCCATAGGCATTGATCGGTGCTTGCACGCATCCTTCGTCAAGCAGGACGTTGTCCTGATCGCCATAGGTGGCGCAGGTCGAGGAGAACACGAAATCGAGACAGCCTGCCGCCACGGCGGCCTGAATCAAACAAAGCGATCCGGCAACGTTGTTGTGCCAATAAAGGCCCGGATCGCGCATGCTCTCGCCCACTTGGCTGAGGGCCGCAAAATGCATCACGGCGGCGGGCCGATAGGTGGCAAACACCTGATCGAGCCGCGCGCGGTCGGTCAGGTCGCCTTGTTCGAAGGGGCCGAATTTCACGGCGTCCTGCCAGCCGGTGCACAGATTGTCGTAGGTGACCGGCGCATAGCCTGCCGCTGCCAATGCCTTGCAGGCGTGGCTGCCGATATATCCCGCCCCGCCCGTTACCAGAATATGCGTCACCGCAGGCCCTTTCGTGGTGTCTTACTGAGCGGCTTTTTCAGAGTGAACCACGTCCGAGATGTAATTCCAAAGCTCATCCCGCAGATCATCGCGCGCCAGAGCAAAGGCAACGGTTGCCTGCAAAAACCCTGCTTTAGAGCCACAATCAAAACGCTGCCCTTGGAAGCGGAAGCCGTAGACTTCTTCACCATCTTCACGCGCGGCGTCAATCGCATCGGTCAGCTGGATTTCTCCTCCGGCCCCGGCCTGTTTGCGATTCAGCTTCTGCAATACGGTGGGGGTCAGGATGTAGCGCCCAATTACCGCAAGATTTGACGGGGCCGTGCCCGCCGCAGGTTTTTCCACCATGCCCTTGGTCGATACGATGCTTCCCATATCCTCTTTGATATCAAGGATACCGTAGGATTTTGTCATGGCATCCGGAACCTCCATGGCCGCCACGATATTGCCCTGCGTTTCTTCAAAGGCTTCGACCATCTGCGCAAGACACGGCTTTTCAGCCGCGATCACGTCATCGGGCAGGATCACGGCAAAAGGCTCGTTCGAGATCAGCCGCCGCGCGCACCAGACGGCATGGCCCAGGCCCAGCGGCTTGTGCTGGCGCATATAGGCCACTTCGCCACTGTCCATATTGGTGGATTTTAGGATTTCGAGCAGGTCTTCCTTACCCTTGCGGCGCAATTCGGCCTCAAGCTGCGGCGCGTAGTCGAAATAATCCTCAAGCGCACCTTTGCCGCGCGAGGTGATGAAGATGAATTCCTTGATCCCGGCGGCGCGCGCCTCGTCTATGGCGTATTGCACCAAGGGGCGGTCGACCAGCGTCATGATTTCCTTGGGCACCGATTTAGTGGCTGGCAGGAATCGTGTTCCCAGACCGGCGACCGGAAAGATTGCCTTGGTAACTTTGCTACGCATGGACTGCTCCTAAGATACTTTTTGTCACCTTACACAACAGCGTCGCCATTTGCATCGTGTTAAGGGGAAATTTCGCGAGATGTTGCGAATTGGCAGGGTTTTGCCTGTAGTTTTCAGGCCATGCCCATTTCTCGCATCATCGCCTCTATTCGGGGGACATCCTCGGGGTTGTTCAATTCCCAGAATTGCCGCCCCTGTGCTGCGACCTCGACGCAGAGCACGGCGCGTCCACGTTCAAGAAACCGCAACTGCTCGAGCCCCTCTAGCTGCTCAAGCGGCCCCATCGGCCACGTGGCGTAATCACGCAGGGCTTGCGGGCGATAGGCGTAAACACCGACATGGTGGAAAACCGGTGTCGCCTCTTCCGCCTCATAGCGACGAGGGGTGTAGGGGATCACTTCCTTAGAGAAATAAAGGGCACGCGCCCCCTCTCCAAACACCGCGGTTGTGCCACCGACACGGCCATTGGCGCGGTCGTCGAGAAACCCGTTGAGCGCGCGCCCATCACAGCGCAGCACCGGCGTTGCCACCTCTGCCCCTGCATCGGCGCGCAGGCCGGCGATCAAATCCTCAACGAACCAATGCGGTGTGAGGGGGGCGTCGCCCTGCAAGTTGACGATGATGTCATAGCCGCCGCCCAAGACATCTAACGCCTCGGCGCAGCGCTCGGTGCCATTGCCGCAGCTCTCCGATGTCATCACCACCTCGGCACCGAACGCCTCGGAGGCGACACGGATGCGGTCGTCATCGGTGGCAACAACCACCCGGTCGACCCCCTGCACCTGACAGGCGGCTTCCCAAGAGCGTTGGATCAGGCTTTTGGCTTCACCTGTGGCACCGGTCAGGGCCACCAGCGGTTTGCCGGGATAACGGGTTGAGGCATAGCGTGCGGGTATCACGATAACGACGCTCATCTCAGGCTCCTTTCAGAACCACGCCGGGGGCAAGGGCGATAAAGAACGGATTGGCAAAGCCCGCTTTGCCATAGCTGAGCGGCTGATGATCTTCGAATCGTACCACCTGGCCACCGGCCCCGGCCAGCACGGCATGTCCAGCGGCGGTATCCCATTCCATGGTGCGCCCCAGACGCGGATAAAGATCGGCCTCGCCGGTCGCAACAAGGCAGAACTTGAGCGAGGAGCCCGCGCTTGTCATGTCTTTGACCGCGTATTTGCCGATATAGTCATCGGTGGCCTGATCCCGGTGCGATTTGCTCGCCACAACCATCAGCGCGGTGTTGTCTGGTTGTGCCACCCGGACGGGGTGCAAAGCGCCGGGCGCATCCATGGAAAACGGGCCTTCTTCCTCGACGGATGTTCCATCAGCCAAAGTGTAGAACATGCGCCCTTTGGCCGGGGCATAGACCACACCACGGGTTGGCACCCCGGCTTCGACATAGGCGATGTTGACCGTGAAATCACCGCGCCGGTTGATGAATTCCTTGGTTCCGTCCAGCGGATCAACGATCAAAAAGGTTTGGGCGGTCTCGCCATGCGACGTCGCCTGTTCTTCGGTGACAAGCGCAACTTCGGGGAATGCGGCGCGCAGCCCGGCAGAGATGATCGCATCCGCTGCCTCATCCGCCTCGGTCACGGGGCTTGCGTCAGACTTTACCTTGACCGCGAAATCATCGGCCTCGTAGATCTCCATGATCTTTGCCCCGGCATCGAGCGCCAATGCGCGCATCACCGAAATCAGCTTGTCATACTCCAAATCGCCGCTCCTTTGCCGCCAAGACGCCACTTTGCGCCGTTAACCGATGGATTATAATTGCGCCCTTATGATACGCTCTCGCAAGGACAGCAAGAAACCCGAACCATAAAATAAGAGGCCATCGGCACCGCGCCATGTTCAAGACCACGCGCCCAAGATCGAGCCTGCACTCGGCAATCAATATTGCCGAACTGATCTACCATGCCGCCGTGCGGGATGTGCGCAAGAGCGATGGCAATGCAATCATGGCGCTGCTCAAGAATATCATGACCGTGATCATCATGGTGATGGCATTCTACCTGATGTTCAGTGTTCTGGGCCTCAAGGGCAATGCGCTGCGGGGCGATTTCCTGCTGTTCATGATGTCCGGCATTTTCGTCTACATCACCCATATCAAGGCGATGAGCGCTGTTATCGGGGCCGAAGGACCGGCTTCGCCGATGATGCAGCATGCGCCGATGAACACGGTCATTGCGATCTGTTCTGCAGCGCTCAGCTCGCTTTATATTCAGGTGCTGTCGCTCTTTGTGGTTCTTTTTGTCTATCACGTGGGCTTTGTTCCGATCAGCATCCACCAGCCCATTCAGGCCTTTGGGATGATCCTTGCGGCGTGGTTCACAGGGATTGCCGTGGGGCTCGTTCTTTTGGCGATCAAGCCGTGGGCACCCGGTTTCGTGTCGATCTTTGCCATGATTTATCAGCGGGCCAATATGATTGCCTCGGGCAAGATGTTCGTGGTCAACACCTTGCCCACCTTCATGATGAACATGTTTGACTGGAACCCGCTGTTTCACATCATCGACCAGACGCGCGGTTTTGTGTTCATCAACTATTTTCCGCACCGGACCTCGCTCGAATATCCGCTGTATGTCGGGCTTGCGCTCTTGATGATCGGGCTCATGGCCGAATTCTACACCCGCCAATATGCGTCCAGCAGTTGGGAGGCGCGGCGGTAAACCGCCCGTCAGTGCAGCACCTTACCCTCGGGCCATGTCAGCCGTGTCTTCACTGTGATGGCCTGTGTCTCTTTGGCAGGCAGATCAAAGGTCCATGCCAGAATGCCCCGTTCGCCGTCGATGTCACGCTCAGCGGGCATCGGATCTGCAGTCCATGTGATCTCCAGATCCTCTTGCTCGGAGACCGGCACGCGGTCGATCAGGCGCAGCGGCCATGCCTCGCCGGTCAGGTTTTCGACGGTGATCTCGACCGTCTCGGTCTGTTCGTTGGATTTCGTCAGAATCCCCCGGTCGCCCTCGTTTCGGTCGCGCACCAGACGGGTCAGGCGCAGACCCTCGATCGGGCCAAAGGACATGTCGGCCTTGTCCCCATCCGCGATCAGGTTCAGCCAGCGTTGCCCAACATAGCGCCCATCAAGATAAAACCGCGCCTCAGAGGTGGGCAAGAGCATCTCGCCGGTGTCATTGGTCAGTCGCGCCATCAGATAGGCGGTCTGATCCAGCATCGGCACGGCTTGGGCCACGACCTCTGCTTTGGTTTCCAACGGGGTCAGCATCAGACGGACATTATCGGCGCCGGTGGTAACGCTGACAGGGGCTGGATAGCTATAGGTGACAGATAGCCCGTCAAAGCTGGCCACGGCCATGTCAGACGCGGCGGCCTCTGCCATTGGCGCGGCCATAAGCACGGTTTCGGCCTTGCCGCGCGCCATGGGTTGGATTGCTTGTGGATCTTCAATCCGCGCAATCCAAGGCCAGATCTGGCCCGGCTCGGTCTGTTCCGATGGGCGCAGCGTCGACAGGGTAAGCGCGATATCCTGCCAATTCTCGCCAGTGGCTTGCTGCACGAATGCGCCCCGCTCGATCCTGACCGCGCCGCTGTCGCGCGCGAGATGCAGATCATAGAGCGGCTGCCAACCGGCATCAGGGATGGTGTAGGTCACGGTCAGCGTGCCTTGGGTCTCGGCGTCAGCGGTGATTCCCACGGCAAGCATGGCGCGGGCTTCATCCTCGGGCACCAGCGCCTCGAGCGCTTGACGTGCAGCATCGCGCGCCTTGATCTGGTCCTTCAGCGCACGTTTTGCTGTGTCAGCGCGCCGGGTAGCAGCGGTTTCCGCCTGACGGGCCTCTAGGGTCTCGCTGCCGATCACAGCGCTCAGAGCGCGAAGCTGTTCTGGCGTGAGGGTTGCGGCACCATCGCCCTGACCAATCTGCGCGAGAAAGGCGATGCGCGCACGGGCGGCCTCGGCCTCAAGCTCGATATCGGCAATGTCGTTGCGGGCAAGGCGCAGCGCGTCTTCTATCTGTGTCAGCGTGGCGCGGGCGTCGATCAGCGCGGCGCTTTCGGGTGTGTCGCGTGGCGGCACATAATCGTTGCGGGTGGTAACACCCCCCATGCGCACGCCCTCGACCACAACCCGAACCGAGGCCAGCGGCGTCCCTTGTGGCAGGTCGGCAAGGATGAGGTCATGCTGTCCGGCTGGGGCCGAAAATGCCACTTCACGGGTCACGGTCGCACCTTGCGGATAGAGGATGACGGCGCTGACACGGCTGGAGAGCGCGATATCCTCGGCCACGACAGGCAGGGCAAGCGAGGCGAGAGGCAGAGCAAGGAAAAGGGCACGCATGGGCAACACTCCTGAACGGTTCGGCACGATGTTCCCGCCTTGTTGCCCAAGGTGCAAGCCTGCCGCTTGGTCATGCCCTGTGATAGGCCGGGATGCGCCTATGTCACCCGGTGCCGCCGTCGCACGGACCCTGGCCGCTCTGGCAGGTCAAGCATGGCATCGCCACGCGGCGTGCGCGCTATGACCCGCCCTTTCGACACGACGGCAAGGCGTGCGGCCCGCAGGCGCACTGCCTCAATCGGATCGCCCGCATCAAGCACCACAAGCGAGGCCACGGCACCGACATTGAGCCCATAGCCCTCCAGCCCCAGAATCCGGGCGTTCTCGACCGTTACCATGTCGAAGCAGCGGCGCATCTCGTCGGGGCTCGACATCTGCGCCACATGCAGCCCCATAAAGGCGACATCGAGCATGTCAGCGGTGCCAAGGCTATACCACGGATCGCGCACGCAATCCTGACCCCAGCCCACGGTGATGCCCTGCGCCTGCATTTCCTTGACCCGTGTCAGGCCACGCCGTTTCGGGAATGTGTCATGCCGCCCTTGCAACATGATGTTGATCAGCGGATTGGGAATCGCCGCCACACCCGCTTCGGCCATCAGCGGCAGGAGTTTCGAGACATAGTAATTGTCCATCGAGTGCATCGAGGTCAGGTGCGATCCAGCCACCCGCCCCTGAAGCCCAAGGCGCTGTGCCTCATAGGCCAGTGTTTCGATATGGCGGCTGAGGGGATCGTCGCTCTCGTCGCAATGCATATCGACGCGCAGACCGCGTTTCGCCGCAATCTCGCAGAGTTCGCGGACTGAGGCCGCGCCATCCGCCATCGTGCGCTCAAAATGCGGGATCCCGCCCACCACATCGACGCCCATGTCGAGCGCGCGGATTGTATTGGCGCGCGCCGTCGGATCACGGTAAAAACCGTCCTGTGGAAAGGCCACGAGTTGCAGGTCGATATAGCCTTTGACCTTGTCGCGCACCTCTAGCATCGCCGCCACGCCCTTGAGGCTGTCGTCACAGGTATCCACATGACTGCGGATCGCCAAAAGACCCATCGAGGCGGCCCAATCACAATAATCGAGCGCGCGGGCGACCATTTCCTCTTGTGTCACGATCTGTTTGAGTTCGCCCCATAGACCGATCCCTTCCAGCAGCGTGCCAGAGACGTTGATGCGTGGCAGACCATAGCTCAGCGTTGCATCAAGGTGAAAATGCGGATCGACAAAGGGCGGGCTCACAAGATCGCCGGTGGCGTCGATCACTTGGCCTGCCTCGGCCCCTTCGAGCCGCCCAATCGCCGTGATCCGGTCGCCGGTTATGCCGATATCGGCCACGGTGCCATCAGGCAGAGTGCCCCCCTTGATGATCAGATCGAACATCAGCGTTCTCCCTTGTTGAAGGCCACCATCAGGGCGGCGGGCACCTCGGCACGGCGCGACATGACGATAAGAGCGAGGATCGAGAGGACATAGGGCGTCATCAGGAAGATCTGATAGGGAATATCCGCCCCGAGGGGTGTCTGTTGCACGCGAATTTGCAGCGCATCAAAGGCGGCAAAGAGAACGGCCCCCAACAGCGCCTTGCCCGGCTTCCATGCGCCAAAAACCACGAGCGCGATGCAGATCCAGCCGCGCCCGTTGACCATTTCGAAGAAGAAGGAGTCAAACGCCGACATGGTCAGAAACGCGCCCCCCACCGCCATCAGCCCCGATCCAACGATCACCGCCCCCATGCGAAGACCCGTGACAGACAGGCCCTGTGCCGCCACAGCCGCCGGGTTTTCACCGGCCGCGCGCAGGGCAAGGCCCAGCGGCGTGCGATAGAGCACAAGGCTGACAACGCCCACAAGGATGAAGGCCAGATAGGTCAGTGGTGTCTGCGAGAAAAGCGCTGGGCCAATCAGGGGAATATCGGACAGTAGCGGGATTTCCCAAGGTTGAAACGCCGTGATCTTGGGCGGGCTTGTCACCTCTGGCAGGGCCAGACGATAGGCATAGTAGGTGGACGAGGTGGCGAGAAGCGTCACGCCCAGCCCCACGACGTGCTGAGAAAGGCCAAAGGGCACTGTCAGTAGGCTATGCACCGCGCCAAATCCCATGCCCACCGCCATTGCCACAGCAACACCCGGCCAGAGGCCCAGACCGGAATAAACCGCCATCCACCCGGCAAAAGCCCCTGCCACCATGATCCCCTCAATCCCGAGGTTGAGAACACCCGCGCGTTCGCAGATCAATTCGCCCAGAGTGGCAAAGATCAGCGGGCTGGCAATGCGGATTGCAGCGGCCCAAAAGCTGGCGGAGAGGAGGATATCAAGGATGTCCATGCGCTATTCCCTCACCACCCGGAACCGCGTGAGCAGGATCGCCAACACCATCAGCAAGAGCGCCGTGGCCAGCATGATATCGGCCAGATAGGTCGGCACGCCCACCGCGCGGCTCATGCTGTCGGCCCCCACAAAAATGCCCGCCACGAATAGCGCAGCGGCAATAACACCAAGCGGATTAAGCAGCGCGAGCATCGCCACAATGATCCCGGTATAGCCAAAGCCGGGGCTGAGATCGAGCGTCAGGCTGCCTTTCACCCCTGCCACCTCTGAGAACCCCGCAAGCGCAGCAAGGCCGCCAGACAGAAGGGCGGTCTTGATCAGCACCGCATTGACCGGGATACCCGCAAAGCGCGCCGCCTCGCGGTTCAGGCCAACGGCGCGCATCTCATAGCCCAAGGTGGTGCGGCGTTGAACAACCCAGACAAGCGCGGCGGCAATCAGCGCAAGCGCAAAGCCCCAGTGCAGGCGCAGCCCCTCGACGATGCGCGGCAGGCGCGCCTCGGCGATCAGGCGTTCGGATTTCGGCCAGCCCATACCCATCGGATCTTTGAGCGGCCCCTCAAGCAGAAGCGAGATGAACAGCAGAAAGATGAAGTTGAAGAGCAGCGTTGTGACCACCTCATCAACGCCAAACCGCACCTTGAGCAGCGCCGGAACAAGCAGAACGACCGCGCCCGCCAGCATCGCCACCAGAACCAGCATGGGCAAGAGCGCTGCGGCGGGCCATTGCAACGCGCCAGTGCCCAGAACCACGGTCATCAACGCGCCTGCGTAAAGTTGTGCTTCGGCGCCGATATTCCAAAGACGGGCACGAAAGGCGACCGCGACAGCAAGCCCGGTGAAAATAAGCGGCGTGGCGCGGTTAAGCGTCTCTAACACGGCGAATTGCGATCCCGCCGCCCCCTTGAGGATCAGCCCCAGCACGGCAAAGGGATTGGCCCCCGCGAGCATCGCCAACAGGGACGCGACAACAACCGTCGCAGCAATTGCCAGCGCAGGCGGCAGGGTGCTGCGGGCGAGGCTCGGATTGGCGATGGGTTCAAGACGCATGCGCCAACCCCTCGTCAAAGCCGTGGCCCGCCATCCACACGCCAAGTTCGGCAGGGGTCATGGTGCCGCGCGCAAATTCCGGTGAAAGCCGCCCTTCGGACATCACATGGATCACATCCGACAGTGCCATGATCTCATCCAGATCCTCGGAAATGAGCAAGACCGCTGCCCCCCGGTCACGCGCCTTGAGCAATTGTTCATGCACATAGTTCACTGCGCCGATGTCCAAGCCGCGCACGGGTTGATTGGCAAGGATGATGCGCGGATTGGCCTCGAGCACGCGGCCAAGGATCAGTTTCTGCATATTGCCACCCGAAAGCAGGCGGATGCGGGTATCCGGCCCAGGACAGCGCACGTCATAGCCTTTGATGATCGCCTGTGTTTCAGCCTCGGCTTGCGACCAGCTCATCCAGCCCGCGCGGCTCATGGGCGGCTTGTGATAGCTTTCCAGAATGGCATTCTCGGTTAGGGAAAAATCAGCAATCGTGCCGGTTTTGTGCCGATCTTCCGGGATGCGGGCGATGCCATGCTCGACAGCGGCACGTGGCGACCATGTGGCCAGTGCCTGCCCATCAAGGTTGATCTGCCCCATCGCAGGCGTGCTTAGGCCGGCAATCAAATCGGCCAGCGCTGCCTGCCCGTTTCCAGAGACCCCGGCAAGCCCGGTGATCTGGCCTGCGCGCAAGCTGACAGTCACCGATTTCAACCCCGGTGCGCTGCCCCGGTCAGGTGTGCCGACCGCTTCGAGATGCAACAGCGCCTTGCCGGGTACGCCGGGGGCAACCCGTGGCGCGCTAACCGTGCTGCCAACCATTGCGGCGGCAAGCGCGTGGCGGTCGGTATCTGTCGTGGCCATTTCTGCCACCACCTTGCCATGGCGCAGGATCACGACCCGGTGGGCGATATCCATCACCTCATGCAGTTTGTGGCTGATGAACACAATCGACAGGCCCTTGGTCACAGCCTCGCGCAGGGTCGTAAAAAGATCGTCGGTTTCCTGCGGGGTCAAGACGGCGGTCGGTTCATCCAGAATAAGAATGCGCGCCTCGCGGTAGAGCGCCTTGAGGATTTCAACGCGCTGCCGTTCGCCAACCGTCAGGCTACCGACACGGGCGTCAGGATCGACCGCCAGATGAAAATCGGCAGAGAGCTTGGCAATCTTGGCGCGCGCGGCGGCACGATCAGACCGCCAACGCCAGAGCGGTTCGGTGCCGAGTGTCACGTTCTCCAGCACAGTCAGATTGTCGGCCAGCGTGAAATGCTGATGCACCATGCCTACCCCAGCCTCGAGTGCGGCGCGAGGATTGCCGGGGGGCAGCGCCTGCCCCATCACCATCACCTGTCCCTCATCGGCGGTGTATTGGCCAAAGAGGATGTTCATAAGCGTGGTTTTACCCGCACCGTTCTCGCCCAAAAGGGCAACAACCTCGCCCCGTCGCAGATCAAGGCTCACCGCGTCATTCGCGGTGAGCGCGCCGAAACGCTTGGTGATGCGATCGAGGCGCAGAACGACCTGCGCCGTGTCTGCGCCTGTCATATCAGGAGGATTTCGGCTCTTCGTCGTTGATCTCGACAGAGAAAGTGCCCGCCTTGATCGCCGCTTCACGTTCCGCCACCAGCGCCATGGCGGCCTCGGGCACTTTGCCCTCGAACGTCCCAAGCGGCGCCAAGGACGATCCGCCCTCTTTCATAAACGAATAGACGCCGTAATCGGCTGCGGTGAACGTGCCCGCATTGACCGCAGAAATCGCGGCATCCAGTGTCGGCTCGAAATGCCAGATGGCCGAGGCCACGACCGTTTCGGGATAGTCGGCTTGGGTGTCGATGACGTTGCCGATGGCCAGCACGCCCTTTTCCTTTGCCGCATCCGAGACACCAAAGCGCTCAGCATAGAGCATGTCAGCACCGCCTTCGATCATGGCAAAGGCAGTTTCCTTGGCCTTGGGCGGATCGAACCAAGACCCGATAAAGCTTACTTGAAACTTGATCTCTGGGTTCATCTCGCGGGCACCGGCCATGAAGGCATGCATCAGGCGGTTGACCTCGGGGATCGGGAAGCCGCCGACCATGCCGATATTGGCGGATTTGGTCATCGCGCCCGCAATGATCCCCGAAAGGTAAGAGGCGTCCTGAATGTAGTTGTCGAACACCGCGAAATTCGCGAGCGCCTCATCCTGTTTGAAACTTGACCCCATCAAAAAGGCGATATCGGGATAATCAGCGGCCACTTCACGGGCTTCCTGTTCGACTGCGAACACCTCGCCAATAATGAGCTTGTAGCCCTGTTCGGCATATTCACGCATCACGCGGGCGTAATCTGTGTTCGAGACATTCTCGGAATAGACGTATTCGACATCGCCACGCTCTTGCGCGGTCAGGGCGGCCTTGTGAATACGGCTGACCCATTGTTGTTCAACGGGCACGGTATAGATACCGGCGGTCTTGATCGGTTCGGCGGCGCGCAGCGGCGATGCAAGGCCAGAGGCCCCGGCGATGAGCGCTGCCCCGGCCGAGGTGGCCATAAAGCGGCGGCGGGAAAGTGGCAGGCGTGTCATGTGGTTCTCCATGTTGGCAGGTGGGCAGTCTTTTTGGTTTTACCAATTGGTAAAATTTATCCGGCCGGTTTTCTACAGAAATTTACCGATGGACGAAACTAAACCGCCGGTGGGTCGAGTCCCAGCGGTTTATGCTCAAATTGCGGGCAGGTCCGCAAGGGTCAGGCTGCGGGCAGGCGCGCGATGATGGGTAGTTTCTGCCATGCGCCCCCCGGCCCCGCCTGCATTGGCTCGGCCAAGAGCTTCAGTTGGGCCATTGTTTCGCCCATATCATAGCCGTGGCCCATGGAGTGCCCAAGTGCGACCCGCCAACCGGGGCGCGGATTAAGGCCGGGGCGCGTTGGGCCAAGCCCTGCCTTCATGTGATGCGCGATGTCCCAGTCCAGCACTTCGCCCGCATGGCGGGTAACGACCCAGCAATGCATGTCATGGGTAACGCCCCCCTTTTCCGCTGGAAAGAAGTAGCCATAGACGTAACCCGCCTCATAGCCCGCCGCGCGCAGGCTGGCCACGAGATAGGTGTTGATATCCACACAAGAGCCGGGCGTCGTGCCACAAGAAAGATAGGGCACCGCATCGGTGCCATCATTGAACCGCGCGTCGGGATGGGCGTAGGTAAAACGAGCCTCCGCTTCGGCCACCAATGCGTCGATACCTGCGCGCCCCCCGCCCGCCTTGGCGGCAAGGGCGCGGCTGGCCTCGGCCAGATCATCGGCGGCGCGGGTATAGCGGGTGATACGCGGCACATAGACGGCCTCGGAATAGTCTATGCCCTTGGGCGCGGGGGCGATGCTATGCGTAAGCGTGAGGCTCTCGCCCGTCGATTCGATCCAGAGCGCAGCAAGGCCTAACTCGGCCTCTAACACCACGTCAATGATCTGCCCTCCGGTCACGCTTGCCCGCGTGACCGTCTCTTGCGGGCTGCACATCCCCGCCGGGGCCAGCAGGCGCGTGCCGGCTTTCAGGCCGCTCACCTCAATATGCAATTGTCTCATGCCATGTTCCAAAGCTGAAAGAGCAGGCCGGCGGCAAAGGCCCCCGAGAGCGACAGGGCGATATACAGCGCAAAGACCCGTGGCTTGACCAAGGCCCAGACTGCGATTGCGGCAGGCAAGGAGGTGACGCCACCGGCCACGAGAAAGGCCAAACCCGCACCGGGGGCCATGCCCTGACCGATCAAACCGCCGACCAATGGCAGGGCTGCGTAACCATTGAGATAGGCAGGCACGCCCACCAGAGTGCCCAGCAGGATCGGCCCGATGCCAGTGCCCCCAAGCGCCTGCGTGATGGTCTCTGCCGGGATAAAGGCTAGCATCAGGCTTTCCAGAATAAACGCCAGAGTGAGCCATTTCAGCAGAAACAGGGTCACATTCCGTGCCTCACGGCCAAACTTGGCCCGGCGCTCTGGCTCGGACCAAAAGCGCCAGACCACCGGCTTGGGCGCGCGCACTTTGCTGCCACCACAACCGCCGTTGCCGATCCCGTCGCGCAACGGATCGCTCAGCCCTCCGGCACGGCCCATCAGATGCACAACCCAGCCCCCCATCAGACCCAAACCCACGGCAGCAAGTGTCTTGGCAATCGCGAATTCCAAACCCAAGACCCCGGTCGTGAGGATAAACATCGAGGGGTCCATCACCGGCGAGGCCAACCAAAAGGCCATCACCGCCGACAGCGGCACCCCCATCGCCAAAAGGGCGGCGATAAGCGGTATCACCCCGCAAGAGCAAAAGGGCGAGAGGCCGCCTGCGAGGGCCGCAAGCAGGATCATCGCGGTTGGTGCGCCGGTAAAGGCGCGCGCGATCATATTGTCTGCGCCCGTTGCCGTGGCCCACGCCGCGATGCCGATGGAGAGCAATAGAAACGGTGCAGTGCTGAGAAGAGCGTCGCTGGTAAACAAAAGCGTGGCGCGCGCCTGCGTCGCGTCGAAAACTGCAAGTACGATCAGGATCATGGCCGACACCATCCAGATGCGGTGATCCTTCCATAGGCGCCGCAGCAAGGCGGTGGCGCGCGGTTGAGGCAGGCTCGAGTCTGTCATGTCCATATCCCTAGAAATATCGTTTAGTTAAGCCCAAAAAGGGCGTTCAGGCAGCCGTTTCTGTCTCTGTCTTGGCCAATTTTACCCCTGTGCAGCATTCCGAGGTCAGGAAATCCAAGGTCCGGTGCATAGCGGTGTAATCCACGCGGTTGATCACCGTGCGCCCCTGTCTCTCTTGCACCACCAACCCGGCATCGACCAATGCCGAAAGGTGATGTGCCAATGTCGAGGGCGCTTGATCCAGGTGCTGGCCGATGTCGCCCACGTTCAACCCGTCGTCGCCCGCCCGCACCAACAGGCGAAAGATCGCAAGGCGCGTGTCATGGCCAAGGGCAGCAAGAGCGCGGGCGGTGGGGCTTGTGATACTCATGGGGTAAATATAACGATAAATCTAGTTATGTCAATCTATCTCATTCCGCCCGTGCTGCCATGGTCGCCACCCCATCGCCCATACGCCGCACCCGCAGATCAATGCCGCCTTCATGCTGACGGGCCTCGATCGCCACGGGCAGGTTGCAGATAAGCGGCGTCAGCCCGCGATAAGAGAACCGCGCAGGCAGATGGCCTAGAATATGCGTGGCCAGATTCATCATCCAGACCGCCTGCATCGGACCATGCACCACCAGCCCTTCATATCCCTCAACCCCGGTCGCGTAGGGGTGATCATAATGGATGCGATGACCGTTGAAGGTGAGCGACGAGAACCGGAAAAGCAGGGTCGAATTCGGCGTGATCTGCCATGCGGTTGCATCGGGCCATTCCTCAGCAGCCTCTGGCGTCTTGGCTTGCCCCGGCTTGGGGTCTTCGCGATACACGATGTCCTGCCGCTCGGTCAGACGCGCCACTCCGCCCACGCTATAGACATGCCGTTGCGTGACAAAGCCCAGCTTGCCGCTGCGCCCCTCCTTGAAGGTTACATCGTCGATCGTCGTTTCCCGCGTGACCAGATCACCGGGCGCAAAAGGCGCGTGAAATTCGATCTCTCCCCCCGCCCACATTCGGCGCGGCAAGGGTAAGGCAGGCAGGAACAGACCCGTCTTGGGGTGGCAATCACGCCCCAGTTGGTCAGGTGTTACCGTATCGGGAACCAGGCACCAATGCAGCCCAACTGGCATCTCAGCCTCTGCCAATGTGCCAGCCAGCGTGGCGCGGCATTCGCGCACCAAGCGTTCGGAAATCGGCTCCGACCGGCTATAGCTGCGCCCGATCCAATCCGCGTAGTCGTTCATTCGCTTCCCCTATTGCCCGCGTCCCGGCCCGTAAGACTTTGGCAGGCCCAGCACCTGTTCGGCAATATGGCACAGGATCAGATTGGTCGAAATCGGCGCAATCTGATAAAGCCGCGCTTCGCGGAACTTGCGCTCGACATCATATTCCTCGGCAAAGGCAAAACCGCCATGCGTCTGCATGCAGGCCTCTGCCGCCTCCCAACTCGCCTCAGAGGCCAAGAGCTTGGCGGTGTTCGCCTCAACGCCGGGATTGTGGCCTGCGTCATACATGGCCGCCGCGCGATACACGATCGCCTCTGCGGCCATCATATGCGCCTGCGCGCGCGCCAGCGGAAATTGCACCCCTTGGTTGACCCCGATGGGCGCACCAAAGACAACGCGCTCGCGGGCATAGTCCGACCCGGTCCTGAGGAACCATTTGGCATCGCCAATACATTCGGCGGCAATCAGAATGCGCTCGGAATTCATCCCTGACAGGATGTAGCGAAATCCTTTGCCCTCGTCGCCAATCAGGCAGTCCGCCGGAATACGCAGGTTGTCAAAAAAGACCTCGGTTGTGGCATGGTTGATCATCGTGCGGATGGGGCGGATGTCGATGCCGTGCCCCACTTTGCCGCGCAGGTCGATCAGGAATACCGACAGACCGTCAGTTTTCGATGTCGCCTCTTCGCGCGGGGTGGTGCGGGCCAAGAGAACCATCAAATCAGAATGCTCGACCCGCGAAGTCCAGATTTTCTGGCCGTTGATCACATAGGCATTGCCATCCCGCCGCGCGGTGGTTTTCAGCGCCAATGTATCGGTGCCACTGGTCGGCTCCGTCACCCCAAAGGCCTGAAGCCGCAAAGACCCATCGGCGATACCTGGCAGGTAGGCCGCCTTTTGCGCCTCGGACCCGTGGCGCAGAACGGTGCCCATTGTATACATCTGCGCGTGACAGGCGGCAGCGTTGCAGCCAGAGCGATGGATTTCCTCAAGAATGACGGCCGCGGCAGTCAGGTTAAGCCCCGATCCGCCGTATTGCTCGGGGATCATCGCGGCCAGATACCCCTCACGGATCAGCGCATCGACGAAATCCTTGGGATAGGCGCGGCGCGCGTCCAGATCGCGCCAATAGGCGCCGGGAAATTCGGCGCAGACGCGGGCCACACCTGCGCGGATGTCGGCGTAATCTGCGGTTGGGTCAAAGGATGTCATGTCAGCCCCTCACACTACTTGGCCCCTAGGTGACAGGTTTTCGATCCCTGCGGAAATATCAATGCCCGCTTGCCGCCATTGGGCGCGCCTATAGCCGCAGCTCACCTTGCCAGATGCCCCGCCGCACCAGATCGCGCAGCACGTCCAGTGTTATCGCCTCAACCGCACGGCTGGCGCGGCTGGTGGGAAAGGCGGGGTTTGAAACAAGATAGACGGGCCGCACCATATCGGGATCCGTGATGGGCGCGCCCACAAGCTCGCCGCGCGCCACTGCGTCATGGACCGCTGAGGGCGAAAAGATCGCATGACCCGATCCGCGCGCCACCAGTTCCTTGATCTGCGTCATCGCGTCCATCTCGATGGGCACGTTGAGGTGCAGGCCAAGCGGGGCGGCATAGCTCTCGATTGTTTTGCGCAGGCCATGTGCCGCCTCCGGCAGGATCATGTCGAGCGGTTCCAGGGCGCGCAGGGGCACGGCTGTGCCGGGGGGTGTTTCGAACGGCCAGTTGTCCGGGGCGGAATAGACATGCAGGCGCTCATCCAGAACATGGGTGATGCGGAAATGATCCGCGTCCTGAAGATCATAGATCAGCCCCATGTCGACCGTTCCATCGGCCACCCATGCCTTGATATACCCGCTCATCGCCTCGACCACCCGCAAGCGGATATCGGGCAGTTCCACCCGCACGGTTTCGGCCAGAGGCACGGACAAGACCATAGACACTGACGGTGGCAGTCCAAACCCCACCTTGCCGCGTGGCGCGCCCGAGGCATCGCGCATCTCATCCTCGCACCGTGCCATCGCGGCGCTGATCTCGCGGGCATGGCGCAAAAGCACCTGACCTTCGGCAGTCAGAATCGAGCCGCGCGGCGACCGGTCGATCAAACGCACGCCCAGTTCGGTTTCCATCCGCGCCACATGCTGCGAGAGTGAGGGCTGCGCCACACCCAGCCGATGCGCCGCCGCCGACAGCGAGGGTGCCTCGGCGATGGCGATGAAATAACGAAGTTGGCGAATATCCATAAGAGAAAGCTCTACCAAGCTGCGCTACCAAAGGGCAAGGCTATGGCGCCCCATAGTCGGGCGCTATACCCGTTCAATCACACGGGTATTTCCCAGACCCGGTGCAATAGGGCATGTTCCAGCCAAAGTGCACCTAAAAGAGAAGAGGCCCCGATGCGCACAGACCTAGCCGGACTATTGGTTGTTTCCGTCGAACAGGCCGTCGCCGCCCCCTATGCCTCTGGTCGTTTGGCAGAGGCTGGGGCGCGCGTGATCAAGGTCGAGCGGCCCGAAGGTGATTTCGCGCGTGGCTATGATGCGCTGGTTCATGGCGAGAGCGCCTATTTCGTCTGGCTCAACCGGGGCAAGGAATCACTTTGTCTCGACCTGAGACAAGAGGCAGACCGCGCGCTGATGGAGCGGATGCTGGCGCGGGCGGATGTCTTCATCCAGAACCTCGCGCCGGGGGCGATTGACCGTCTGGGATTTGCCCCCGACCGATTGCGTGCCGATTACCCGCGTCTGATCACGGTCTCGATCTCGGGCTATGGCGAAGAGGGGCCATTGGCGGATCTCAAGGCGTATGACCTTTTGGTGCAGGCCGAGACCGGTCTCTCGTCGATTACCGGCAATGAGCATGGCCCGGCGCGCACCGGCGTTTCGGTTTGTGATATTGCGGCGGGAATGACCGCCTATCAGGCCATTCTAGAGGCACTGATCGGGCGCGCGACAACTGGCGTGGGGCGGCATATCGCGGTGTCGCTCTTTCATGCCTTGGGCGACTGGATGAATGTGCCCTATCTGCAATATGCCTATGGCGGCAAGGTGCCGCCGCGTGCGGGCCTCAACCATCCCACCATCGCGCCCTATGGCGTGTATCAGGGCCGCGATGGCAAAGCGGTGCTGATTTCAATCCAGAACGAACGCGAATGGGCGGTGTTCTGCGAGGCGATTCTGGGCGATGCCGCGCTGGCCCGCGATCCGCGGTTTGACAGCAATTCAGCCCGTGTTGCCAATCGGGCGGCGTTGGATGCGATCCTGCGGCCTGTCTTTGCAGCGCTCCCCCGCGATGCCATGGCAGACCGCCTGCGCGCCGCGCGTATCGCCTATGGCCGCGTCAGTGAGATGGAGGATCTCGTCACCCATCCGCAAAATCGTCACGTCACCGTCGAGACCCCCTCTGGCCCGGTGCAGATGCTGGCCCCCGGCGCGCAGATGGATGGGTGTGATGCCACTCTGGGTGCCGTGCCCGCCCTTGGCGCGCATACCGAGACCTTGCGCCAGGAGTTTGGCGATGACTGACGCGCTGGATACATCCGCGCGTCTTTTGACGATCCTTGCCGACATCGGCGCGCGTGATGTGCTCGATATCGGCTGTGGCCACGGGGCACTGGCGCGCACCCTGCGGCGCGCAGGTTATGCTGTGACCGGAATAGACCCCGCGCCCGAGGCTGTGGCCGCCGCGCGCATGGCTGTGCCCGAGGCTCGCTTTGTGCAAAGCGTGGCCGAGGCCTTGCCCTTTGCGACGGCATCCTTTGACGCCTGTATCTTCCTCAATTCGCTGCATCACGTGCCCGTACCGCTAATGCAGGCCGCGTTGCGTGAGGCCTTGCGCGTGCTGCGCCCCGGTGGAGTGGTGATGATTGTAGAGCCCGTGGCAGAGGGTGCGTTTTTCGAGGTGATGCGCCCGGTTGAGGACGAGACAGAGATACGCAACGCGGCGATTCGGGCAATGGACGCGCTGTTGGCGGCTCGCGTGGCCATCGGCCCCGCACCCGTCACCTATGAGCGGCCGACACCGATGGCTGATCTAGAGGCTTTTATCGCCTACCTTGCCCGTGTCGATCCTGCGCGCCGCGCGCTGGCCGAGGCGCAGCGTGAAACACTCGGACGGCTTTTTGCGGCGCATGTCAGCGTCGGGCCAAAAGGCCCAGAGTTGATGCAACCCCTACGCCTCTGGCGGTTGCGTGCCGCAAAACCCTAGGGGTCTGTCGCGTTAGGGGCTGGCATCTTATGTTTTTTTGTGCTTTTTTTCCCAGAGAGGGGAGAAATCGCACGTGTTCAGCTTTAGCGACATCATGGCAGAGGCGCTGGCGCTGATCCTCAATTGGGATCGAAACCTAAGCGAGATTGTCATTCTATCGTTGCGCGTGACGCTGACCGCGGTTCTCTTGTCCTGTCTTATCGGGCTCCCCCTTGGGGCATTGGTGGGCGCGTTCCGCTTTCCGGGGCGCGCGCTTGTGACGGTTGTGCTCAACGCGTTGATGGGCCTACCGCCGGTGGTGGTGGGGCTGTTCGTCTATCTCATGCTGTCGGCCTCTGGCCCCTTTGGCCCGCTTCAATTGCTCTACACGCCTGCGGCGATGATCATCGCGCAGACCATCTTGGTAACGCCCATCGTTGCCGCGCTCACCAAACAGGTGGTCGAAGATCTGCATGGCGAATATGCAGAGCAATTCGCCTCGATGGGCCTGCGCGCCTATCAGCGGGTAACGGCGCTTTTGTGGGATGCGCGCTATAGCTTGATGACCGTGGCATTGGCGGGGTTTGGCCGCGCCGTGGCCGAGGTCGGCGCGGTGCTGATCGTGGGCGGAAATATCAATCACGTCACCCGTGTGATGACCACCACCATCGCGCTTGAGACATCCAAGGGTAATCTGGAGCTGGCGCTGGCGCTGGGCGTTTTGCTGCTGGTGATAGCCTTGCTCGTGAATGCGGTGGTCATGGCGCTCCGGGCCTCTGCGGTGCGTGCGGCCTATGCGTGACACGGTGATGGATATGACCCCGGCCAAGGTTGCCACGCAAGATAGTCTGCTCGCGGCGCGCGATCTATGCTTTCATGCGGGCGGCAAGCGTTTGATTGACAAGGTATCCGTGGCGATTCCCGAAGGTCGGCGCACGCTTGTCATGGGGGCCAATGGCGCAGGCAAGAGCCTACTATTGCGCCTTTTGCATGGGCTTTTGCCCGCCACGTCTGGACAGATTCTATGGCAGGGTGCGGCCCCCGACGATCGGGCGCGGCGCACACAGGCGATGGTCTTTCAGCGCCCCGTAATGCTGCGCCGCTCCGTGCTGGCCAATCTTAATTTCGCCCTTTCGGTGCATGGTGTCCGTGGGGCAGAGCGCGCAGAGCAAGCGGCGCGTGCCCTCGATATGGCAGGGCTGAGCGATCTGGCGCGGCATCCAGCGCGGGTGCTGTCGGGCGGCGAGCAACAGCGGCTTGCCTTGGCGCGGGCGTTGATCTGTCAACCGCGTCTTCTGTTTCTAGATGAGCCCACCAGCAGCCTTGATCCCGCATCGACCCAGAGAATCGAGGATCTGATCAACGCCGCCCATGGGCGCGGTGTCACCATCGTCATGATCACACATGACATGGGCCAAGCGCGGCGCATGGGCGACGAGGTGATTTTCCTGCATGCCGGCCAAGTGGCTGAAAGCGGCCCGATTGACCAAGTTCTTGGCCACCCCAAGTCTGAGGCCGCGCGCGCTTGGACCCAAGGTCGGCTCTACACAAGTTCAACCTCTTGAAATCCAAACGAAACGGGAGTTTTTCATGCTCAGACGTCACCTCTTTTCGCTTGCCGCCGGTGCGGCGCTTGCTTTGGGCCTTTCTGGCACTGTGCAGGCGCAGGATCAGTTCATCGTGGTGCAATCCACCACTTCCACGCAGAATTCTGGGCTATTCGATCACCTTTTGCCGATTTTTCGGGACAGAACCGGCATCGAGGTGCGCGTCGTGGCCGTGGGCACCGGGCAGGCCATCAATAATGCGATGAATGGCGACGGCGACGTGCTCTTTGTCCATGCCAAGGCTTCTGAAGAGAAATTCGTGGCCGAAGGCCATGGGCTACAACGCTCGGACGTGATGTATAACGATTTCATCCTTGTTGGCCCCTCTGCCGATCCAGCGGGTATCGCCGGGACCAAGGATATTGCGGCGGCTTTGACCAAGATCGCTGAGGTCGGCGCCCCCTTTGCCTCGCGTGGGGATGATAGCGGCACCCACAAGGCGGAATTGAAGCTCTGGAAAGAGGCGGGCGTTGATGCTGCTGCCGCGTCCGGCGCGTGGTATCGTGAAACCGGGTCCGGCATGGGCGCCACGCTGAATACTGGCACGGCCATGGGCGCGTATGTGCTGACTGACCGCGCCACGTGGATTTCCTTTGGCAACAAGGGTGAGCATCAAATCGCGGTCGAGGGCGATAATCGCCTCTTCAATCAATATGGCATCATCCTTGTGAACCCGGAAAAGCATGCGAATGTTAAGGCCGAAGCCGGGCAGACGTTCATTGACTGGATTCTGTCGACCGAGGGGCAGCAGGCCATCGCTGATTACAAGATCGACGGTCAGCAATTGTTCTTCCCGAACGCAGAAGGCTAAGCCAAGTCTGAACAGAGCTTTGAAAAGGGCGGGGTTTTCACTAAGCCCGCCCAAAAATTTACGCCGACATGGAACAGCACGGTCTCAGGCGGAAATCCAGCGCACCGTCCCAAGCCCGTCCAGATCATAGCCCCCAAGCGCCTCGGCCTTGGCGATCATCGTCTCAGACCGCATGAAGGCAACAAGGCGTTGCACCGGTTCAGTAAAATAGGCGCGGCGGTCGATGAGCAGGTCAAAGCGCTCTTGCACCAAGGGGCGGAACACCAGCCGAAATTGCCGCGCCATGGATTCGATCCCAAGGGTGGCCTCGGCCTCGCCTGCGGCCACTGCGGCGGCGGCATCGCTTTCGGTATGGGCCGGGCTTGTCGGTGTCAGGATATCCCCCTGTGACAGGCCCGCCTCGGCCATCATCCTGTCAAAGAGCGCGGTCGTGCCGGCCCCCTCTTGCCGCAGGATCACGCGCCGCCCGCGCAGGTCGCCAAATCCCTGCACCATATCTGCAACAGCAGGGGTCAGGATCAGGCCGCGCGCACGCTCTGCCCAGCCGATCAGCACCGCGTCACGCAGCCCGCGTGCCTCAAGCGCTGGGATATTCCAATCGGCATCGCCGGGAATATGCAGCCCCGCCAAAACGGCACGCCCTTCGGCAAAGACCTCCAGCCCGTCACAGCTGCCATTCCACAGCGTTGCCAAACCCGCGCCGCTTTCGCGCAGGGCCCAGTCCAGCAGGGGATCGTGAGAGCCCGTCACAAGCGCGGGGCGCTCAGAGGGCAGGGTGACGCCCGTTCCCTCGATCCAGCACATCAACTCGTTATGGGGAAACAAGAGCTTGCCGGTGATCTTGCGATGCGGGATCTCGCCGGTAGCGACCATGTCGTAAACCTTACGCTCCTTCACCCGAAGCAGGTCTGCGACCTCTTTCGTTGTCAGGTAGGCGGGAAATTCACTGTCCATGGGCTTTGACGATCACGCAAAAGGAGGTTTGATGCTGCGTTCCTACCGCATCTCTGTGCGGAAATCAGCATGAAACGCAGCCTTGTTTTGACTTGTATTTTGATGCGCGCCAGAGCATCATATTCATAAATGCGAATAAATGAGGGAGAGGACAGCCATGCAATTCAACCGACGTCAAGTTCTGGCGGCTATAGGGGCCAGCACGCTTGTCGGCCTGCCGCGCCCTAGCTTTGCAACAACCGAACTGACCTTGGGTAGCGCCAAGATCACCACCCTCAGTGATGGCAACCTCGTGCTTCCGATGGACTTTTTGCTCGCAAACCTGCCCGCAGCCGATGCCGCCCCTGTTCTGGCGCAATATGGCATCACCGGCGACACGGTCGAGCCGCCCTGCAACCTGACACTGTTACAGGATGGCACGAACACGGTGCTGTTTGATGCTGGGTCCGGGTCTGGTTTCATGCCCACAGCAGGCAAAATTCTAGATGCGCTGGGCGCCATTGGCCTTGGTGCCGATGATATCACCCATGTTCTGTTTACCCATGCGCATCCCGATCACCTCTGGGGCGTGCTGGATGATTTCGACGATCCGGTTTTTGCTAATGCCAGTTATATGATCGGGCAGGCGGAATGGGATTACTGGACCGATCCCGCCACGGTTGACAGCATCGGCGCAGAGCGTGCCAGCTTTGCCGTGGGCGCGGCGCGGCGGCTTGCGGCCATCGAGGATCAGATCGAATTCATCAGCGGCGGGCAAGAGGTGCTGCCGGGTATCCTCGCGCATGACACACCCGGCCACACGCCCGGCCATATCGCATTTGAGACCCGTCACGGCACCGAGGCGGCGCTGGTGGTGGGCGATGCCATCGGCAACGGGCATCTGGCCTTTGCGCGCCCCGATTGGGCCAGCGGATCAGATCAGGATGCCGAGACCGGGATTGCCACGCGCCTGCGGCTCTTGGATCAATTGGCGACTGATCAGATGGCGATGGTCGGCTTTCACCTGCCCGAGGGCGGGCTGGGCCGGGTAGAGCGCGATGGCGATGCCTATCGTTTCGTCACGGAGGTGTAAGATGTTGCGCGCGACGCTTTCCGCTCTTCTGCTTTGGTCTGGCAGTGCTGCGCTGGCGAGTGAGGATATTGCTGACCAATATCCTGCGTCGCTGCTCTATTCCAAGCCTGTTGAAGTGATCCCGCATGTCTGGTCTGCCATCGGTGCGACCGCGCCGCCCACCTATGACAATGCCGGACACAACAACAACCTCAGCTTTATCGTGACTGGCGATGGGGTGGTGGTGATCAACGGTGGCGCGTCCTATGGCTTGGCCAAGGCGCTGCACGCAGAGATCAAGGCGATCACCGATCAGCCGGTCAAGCTGGTGTTCAACGAGAATGGCCAAGGCCACGCCATGTTGGGCAATTCCTATTGGGCCGAACAGGGCGTGCCGATTGTGGCGCATGTGGATGCGGCGGCCGAGTTCGAGAACCACGGCGGCGGTGATCTGGACGCGGCGCAGCGCGTGACCAAAGAGCGCGCCGACCGCACCAGCGTGGTGCTGCCGACCGAAACCTTCACAGATGAATATACCGTCGAGATGGGCGATTTTCGGATCGAGGCGCGCTATCTTGGCCCCGCTCACAGTCCCGGAGACATTGTCGTCTGGCTGCCCGAACAAGGCCTTGTGATTTCCGGCGACATGGCGTTTCACGAACGGATGCTGCCAATCTTTGCCGATACGATCACGGCGGATTGGTTGGAGACTTGGGATGCTGAATTCGAGCCGTTGGGTGCCACTTATGTGATCCCCGGTCATGGCCACCCGACCAACATGGATCAGGTGCGCCGCTACACCAAAGGTTATTTGGAACACCTGCGCGCCCAAATCCGCGCGCATATCGACGCTGGCGGTGATCTGGCTGGGGCCTATTACGTCGACCAATCCGCCTATACGCACCTTGATACGTTCGAAGAACTGGCCACCAAGAATGCGGGCCGGGTCTATGAACAGATGGAATGGGAATAGAGCGGGATTGCAAAAGGCCCCCACGGTTGATGTGGGGGCCTTATTGGGTCAGTCCTTGACGAACATCTTGCGCGGGCGGTTGCAGAAGGTTTCCGCCGGGCCGCTTTCCTTGATCAGGATCGACTCGGTGATTTCCAAACCCCAGTCCGACATCCAGAGACCGGGCATGAAATGGAATGTCATTCCCGGTTCCAGCACGGTTTCATCCTCGGAGCGCAGCGAAATCGTGCGTTCGCCCCAGTCGGGCGGATAGCTCAGACCGATGGGATAGCCACAGCGCGCGCCGCGTTCGATGCCCGCTCGCTCCAGCGGGGCGGCCAACGCATTGGCGATGTCACAGGCGCGGTTGCCTGCCTTTGCGGCCTCTAGCCCCGCTTCCAGCCCCTCGACCAGCGCCTTTTCCGCATCAAGCAGGAATTGCGGCGGCTTGCCCAGAAACAGCGTGCGGCAGAACGGCGTGTGATAGCGGCGGTAACAGCCGGAGATTTCAAAGAAGGTTGCTTCCCCCGTCGCAAACGCGCGCCCGTTCCATGTCAGATGCGGTGCTGCGGCATCCGAACCTGACGGCAAGAGCGGCACGATTGCGGGATAGTCGCCCCAGGCCCCCTCTACGCCACGAATGGCATCGCGGAAAATCTCGGCCACGATTTCGTTCTTGGGAATGCCCGGCTCGACCCGTTCCATCAACCCATCGGTGATCTTCTCCGAAATCAGTGCAGCCTTGCGCATAAAGCCAAGCTCTTCTTCGGATTTCACCGTGCGTTGCCAGTTGACCAGCGCGGTGGCGTCAAGGAATGTTGCCTCGGGCAGTTCCTCGCGCAGGGTCTGCATCGCCTTGGCCGAGAAATAGTAGTTGTCCATTTCCACGCCGATGCGTTTATCGGCAAGGCCCATACCCTTAAGCCGCTCTGCCAGATCCTGCATCGGGTGGCGTTCGGTCGACTGCACGTAATTGTCGGCATAGCCTATCACGCGGTCGTCCGTCATCCAGACCGTGCGCACACCGCCATTGGCATCCTGATTGCGGCCCCACCAGATCGGATCAGCCTCGGGAAAGACCAAAACGCCCTGATGCACATAGAACGACCAGCCATCATAGCCGGTTAGCCAATGCTGATTTGAAGGGTCGGTCACAAAAAGCGCGTCAAGGTCAAGGCGGGCCATGGCAGCGCGGGTCTTGTCCAACCGGCGCTGGTATTCCTGAGCCGAGAAGGGCAGGTCTTTTTCAATCATGTCGGGGGTCCGTCGTTGAAATATCCCCGCCATACTTGTGGCTTTGGAACAGGCCTGCCCCAAGAAAAACGCCCCGTATTGTCGTTTTCAGACCATCCTACGCCGCGGAGTTGACGCTAGGCTTGCCGCAGCGCACTCTGCCCGCACCCTAAACAAGGAAGACCCTCATGCGCCCTCTTCTGGCCGATGTCTATGCTGCGGCACAGGTGATTTCTGGGGTCGCTGACCGCACGCCTCTCGTTCCCTCGCCCTACATGAGCGCGGTAACAGGCGATGACTTCTTGCTCAAGCTCGAGAATATGCAACCCATCGGTGCTTTCAAGCTGCGCGGCGCGCTCAACGCGGTGGCGGGGGCGCAGGATGCGGCGGGCGTCACCTGTTGCTCAACCGGAAACCATGGGCGTGGCGTGGCCTATGCCGCGCGGGCACGCGGTTTGCGGGCGGTGATCTGCATGTCGGACCTGGTGCCGCAGGCCAAGGTGGAGGGCATCCGCGCGCTGGGCGCAGAGGTCAGGATCATCGGGCGCTCTCAGGACGCGGCACAAGCCGAGGTGGAGCGGCTGGTTGCCGAGGACGGGTTAACCGAGATTTCGCCCTTTGATGATCCGCTGGTCATTGCCGGGCAGGGGACCATCGGATTGGAAATCATGGCGGCGCGTCCGGATACCCAGACGCTGCTCGTGCCGTTGTCGGGTGGGGGGCTGGCGGCGGGGGTGGCGCTGGCCGCCAAGACGATCAAGCCGTCCCTACGGGTGATCGGGATCAGCATGGACCGGGGTGCCGCGATGCATGAAAGCATCCGCGCCGGGCATCCTGTCGAGGTCGAAGAAGTGCCAAGCCTTGCCGATAGTCTGGGCGGTGGCGTCGGGATGCAGAACCGTCTCAGCTTTGCCATGTGCCGCGATCTTTTGGACGATGTTATCCTTGTGACCGAAGAAGAGATTTATCATGCCATGCAGGTGCTCTATTACGAGGATCGGATCGTGGCAGAGGGGGCCTGCGTCGTGGGTCTTGCGGCGGTGCTGAGCGGCAAACTTGCGCCCCAAGGGCCAACCGCCACCATCATCACGGGCCGCAACCTTGATATGGCGCTCTTTACCAAGGTGATGACCGGGCAAACCGTGATTTTAGGCGACAAGGTGATTGAAGGTCGGAAATATGGCACATGATACAAGGATCGTGACAGAGACAGAATTGCGCCGCGCGATCACGCTCGACCTTGAGACGGTCAAGGTGATCGAGCAGGCCTTTGCCGCGCTGTCGGATGGCGGGGTGGTCATGCCGCCGGTGATGTCGATGGATTTGGCTGCCGTGCATGGCGAGGTGGATGTGAAATCCGCCTATATCCCCGGCTTTGACGGCTTCGCGATCAAGGTCAGCCCCGGTTTCTTTGACAATCCCAAATTGGGCCTGCCCAGCCTCAACGGTCTGATGATCCTCTTTTCCGCCAAGACCGGTCTGGTCGAGGCGGTGTTTCTCGACAATGGCTATCTGACCGATCTGCGCACGGCGGCAGCTGGCGCGGTGGCGGCGCAGCATCTGGCCCCCAAGATGGTGCAGACGGCGGGCATTATCGGCACCGGCGTTCAGGCGCGGCTTCAGGCGCGAGCGGCGCGGCTGGTACGCCCCTATGACCGGCTGCTGATCTGGGGCCGCGATGCCGACCGCGCGCGCGCCTGCGCGGCCGATCTGGCCGATCTCGAATGTGATATTCATGTGGTGGACACCCCCGCAGATCTGGTGAAGGCCAGCCAGTTGGTGATCACCACAACCCCGGCAAAGACGCCCGTAATAGAGGCGAAATGGCTGCATCCTGAACTGCATATCACGGCCATGGGATCCGATCAGGCCGGCAAGAACGAGATTGATCCGCAGGCGCTGGTCCGGGCCGATCTCTATGTTGCCGACCGCCCCGCGCAGGTGGAACAGTTGGGTGAATTGCGCAGCGCGATCGAGGCCGGGATATGGACCAAGGGCGCGCCAGCCGAATTGGGCGACGTAATCCAGGGCCGCGCGCGTGGGCGCAAGAACGATGCCGAAATCACCATTTGCGATCTGACCGGCACCGGCGTTCAGGATACGGCGATTGCCACCCATGTGATGGCGCGGCTTGCGGGGCGTGACGTGGGCACGGTCATCACCGCATGAAACTTGACGCACGCGATCTCGATATCCTGAGGGTGCTGGCCGAGGAAGGCCGCATCACCAAGGCCGATTTGGCCGCGCGTGTGGGCCTGTCGGCCAGCCCCTGTTGGGAGCGGCTCAAGCGGCTAGAGGAGGCGGGGCTGATCGAGGGCTATCATGCGCGCATCAACCTCAAGAAGCTGGGCTCGCATGTGACCGTCTTTGTTGCGGTGGAACTTGCGGATCACACTCCCGCCAGTTTCCGCGCCTTCGAGGACAGTATGCACCGCTATGAAGAGGTGACGGCCTGTTGGGCATTGGGCGGCGGATTTGACTATCTGATGCAGATCGTCACCCGAGACATCGACAGCTATCAGCGACTGATTGATCAGATGCTAGAGGCGCGGATCGGATTGGCGCGCTATTTCACCTATATCGTGACCAAGCCCGTAAAATCCCCGCGCCTGCCACCGTTTGAGATGTTCTTTGAATGAAACATCCGTATTCCCGCCACCTTGCAGAAGAATAATCTGTAAACTCCAAAAACTTTAGCGTCACCCTCTGCCTGAACCAGACATTCTCTGGCGCAAAGGGAGTGCCGCAATGTCCGACTCAGCCATCTGGACCCGCAACGGGATCACCGACACGCGCCTGGTGCGCAGCTTTGCCTATGTGGGCGGCAAATGGGTGGGCGGAGACGAGGCCGCGACCTTTGCCGTTACAAACCCCGCCGATGGCAGTGCCTTGGGTGCTGTGGCCAGCCTCAGTGCGGATCAGGCACGCAAGGCGGTGGATGCGGCGCAGGGCGCATTCGATGGCTGGGCAATGACCCTGCCGCAAGATCGCGCCGCGCTCTTGCGCCGCTGGTTCGATCTCATCCTTGCGCATCGCGAAGACCTCGCGCGGATCATGGTGCTGGAGCAGGGCAAACCCCTTAGTGAAGCGCGCGGCGAGATCGACTATGCCGCGAGCTTCGTGGAATACTACGCCGAAGAGGCCAAGCGCCCCAACATCGAAGGGGTCACAAGCCACCTGCCCGATGCCGAGGTGGAACTGTGGCTAGAGCCGGTGGGCGTGGCCGCCCTTATCACGCCGTGGAATTTCCCCGCAGCGATGCTCACGCGCAAGGCGGCGGCGGCCTTGGCGGCGGGCTGCAGCGTGGTCTCACATCCTTCAGCCGAAACACCCTATTCGGCACTGGCCCTTGCAGAACTGGCCGAGCGTGCGGGCATCCCGGCGGGTGTGTTCAACGTGGTGACAGGCCACGCGGCAACAGTGGTTGAGCCTTGGACCCAAGACGCCCGTGTCCGCGTTCTCAGCTTTACCGGCTCTACCGACATTGGGCAGTTGCTCTATCGCCAATGCGCGGGCACGGTCAAGAAACTGGTGCTGGAACTGGGCGGCCATGCCCCGGTGATCGTGTTCAAGAATGCCGATCTGGAAACCGCAGTAACCGAGTCGATCAAGGCCAAATTTGCGACGTCGGGGCAAGACTGTTTGGGGGCTAACCGGATTTACGTAGAGCGGCCAATCTATGACGCCTTTTGCCGACGTTTTACCGACGCGATACAGACGCTCAAAATCGGGCGCGGCATGGACGATCCTGACATCGGCCCGCTGATGAATGACCGCGCTGTTCGCAAGCAGGAAGAGCATGTGGCGGATGCGCTGGCACATGGTGCAACGCTTGCCTGTGGTGGCAAGCGCGACCCGCTCGGCCCTCTCTTCTTTCAGCCGACGGTGCTCATGGATGTGCCCGACGCCGCGGCGATCATGCACGAAGAGACCTTTGGCCCGGTGGCGGCGATCACGCCCTTCGACACCGAGGAAGAGGTGGTCGCCCGCGCCAATGCCACGGAATATGGCCTCATTGCCTATCTGCACTGCCATGATCCCCGCCGCATCTACCGGATGACGCGAGCGCTACAATTCGGCATGGTGGCGGTGAACCGCACCAAGGTCACGGGCGCGCCGATCCCCTTTGGTGGGGTCAAGCAATCGGGGCTGGGCCGCGAAGGGGCGCGGCGCGGCATGGAGGAATTCATGGAAATCAAATACGTCTGCCGCGATTGGGCGTGACGATCGGGATTCGAGTATTTTTGGAACGATGAAGCTGGGGGTGCGCCCCCGAGGAAAGGAAACACGATGCTGCGCAACGACCAACTTGATCAATGGGATCGCGAGAATTTCTTTCACCCCTCGACACATCTTGGGCAATTCGCCCGTGGCGAGGCGCCGAACCGGGTGATCAAAGGCGGGCAGGGCTGTCATATCGAGGATCGTGATGGCAATCGCTTTCTCGATGCCTTTGCCGGACTTTATTGCGTCAACGTCGGCTATGGTCGCCAAGAGATTGCCGAGGCGATTGCCGCGCAGGCGCGCGATCTGGCTTATTATCATGCCTATGTCGGGCATGGCACCGAGGCGTCGATCACCCTGTCTAAAATGATTATGGACCGCGCCCCCAAGGGCATGAGCAAGGTCTATTTTGGCATGTCGGGCTCTGACGCCAATGAAACCAATGTCAAATTGATTTGGTATTACAACAACATTCTCGGGCGGCCCGAGAAGAAAAAGATCATCTCGCGCTGGCGCGGCTATCATGGCTCTGGGCTGATGACCGGCTCGCTTACGGGGCTTGAGCTGTTCCACAAGAAGTTCGATCTGCCGCTGGCGCAGGTCGTTCATACCGAAGCGCCCTATTATTTCCGTCGCGCCAATCTGGATCAGACCGAGGCGCAGTTTGTCGCGCATTGTGTGGCCGAGCTTGAGGCACTCATCGCGCGCGAGGGGGCCGATACCATCGCCGCCTTTATCGGCGAGCCGGTGCTGGGCACCGGAGGCATTGTGCCGCCACCTGCAGGCTATTGGGCCGCCATTCAGGAGGTGCTGCGCAAGCATGACATCCTGCTTGTGGCCGATGAGGTGGTAACGGGCTTTGGTCGTCTGGGCACGATGTTCGGCTCGGACCACTATGGAATGACGCCAGACCTCATCACCATCGCCAAAGGTCTGACAAGCGCCTATGCGCCGCTCTCGGGTAGCATCGTCAGCGACCGCATGTGGAAGGTGCTGGAGCAAGGCACGGATGAGAATGGCCCCATTGGCCATGGCTGGACCTACTCGGCGCATCCCATCGGGGCGGCGGCGGGTGTGGCAAATCTCAAGTTGCTTGATGATCTGAATCTAATTGCCAATAACCGCGATGTAGGCGGTTATCTTAATCGGGGCATGGCCGAGGCGCTGGGCGCGCATGCGCATGTGGGCGAGGTGCGGGGCGAAGGGATGCTCTGTGCCGTCGAATTCGTCAAGGATCGGGAAGATCGGATATTCTTTGATGCCGCCGACAAGGTGGGCCCACAGATTTCCGCCGCGCTGGCAGCTACCGGTGTTATTGCGCGGGCCATGCCGCAGGGGGACATTCTGGGCTTTGCGCCGCCTTTCTGCCTGACAAAATCAGAGGCGGATGAGGTGATTCACAAAACCACAAAAGCCGTGCAATCCGTGCTGGGATAGGTTGGTTTCCGTTGAAAACACTGCCGAGGCTCGCGCTAAAGCGGAGCGTGCCTCGGCCATTTGCAGGAAATTTGACTTATCTTGCTTGACTTGCAGGCGATTTGACCTGCGCAGGTCGGTTTCGGGAAAAAAGCGCCGCAATCCGCTTGCATGTGAGGGTCCATCTTGTTTTAGTTTCTTCCGAACGCGAGGCAAACGCTTGCGATAAATAATAGGGAGCCGAACTTGGCAGATACCGGGAACAACGATGCGTTCGTTGCGTTTGAACGTGTCCAAAAGAGCTATGACGGCGAAACACTGGTCGTCAAGGATCTGAACCTGACCTTGCCCAAGGGCGAATTTCTGACGATGCTAGGGCCGTCGGGGTCGGGCAAAACGACCTGTCTGATGATGCTTGCAGGGTTTGAAACCGCCACCCATGGCGAGATCAAATTGGACGGTGTGAGCATCAACAACATCCCGCCGCACAAACGCGGTATTGGCATGGTGTTCCAGAATTACGCGCTCTTTCCACATATGACGATTGCCGAAAACCTCAGCTTTCCGCTTGAGGTGCGCAAAATCGGCAAGTCCGACCGCGAAGCCAAGGTTAAGCGGGCGCTGGAAATGGTGGAAATGGGTGCCTTTGGTGGGCGTCGTCCGTCGCAGCTGTCTGGGGGCCAACAACAGCGTGTGGCTCTCGCCCGGGCGCTGGTGTTCGAGCCGGAGCTGGTTTTGATGGATGAACCGCTCGGCGCGCTGGACAAGCAATTGCGCGAAAAAATGCAATTCGAAATCACCCATCTTGCGCACAATCTCGGGATCACCACGGTTTATGTGACCCACGATCAGACCGAGGCGCTGACGATGTCTGACCGTGTGGCGGTGTTCAACGATGGCCGCATCCAGCAGATCGCGCCACCCGATGAATTGTATGAAAGCCCCAAGAATAGCTTTGTCGCGCAGTTCATTGGTGAGAACAACACCCTTGAGGGGCGGGTCAAAGAGATCAAGAACGGTATTGCCGTCGTGCAGCTAGACAACGGCGACCTGATTGATGCCAAGCCCGTCAATGTCGAAAAGCCGGGCGACCGCACGCTGATTTCCATTCGGCCTGAGCGGGTCGAATTCAATCGTGACCGGCTGAAGCCGGATGCGCATACGCTCAAGGCCGAAGTGCTGGAGTTCATCTATATGGGTGATATTTTCCGCACACGTCTCCGGGTGGCTGGGTCCGATGATTTTATCATCAAGACCCGCAACGCCCCCGATCAGCGCCGTCTGCAACCGGGCGAGCAGATCGAGATCGGCTGGTTGCCAGAGGATTGCCGCGCGCTGGATGCGCCCCAAGTATAGGAATACGCGCGCCGGTCACGGAACCGGTGCGGGTTGAGCAAGGCCCTCGACGTTCTGCCCGTAGCGCAGGGCCCAACCATCGAAAAACGGGATAAACTGGGAGTATGTTTATGAAACTGACGAAAACCCTGCTCGCGACCACGGCTCTGACCGTTGCTGCGGGCACCGCCGTCACCGCACAGGAAATGGCCAACAGCATGACGATCGTCAGCTGGGGCGGCGCCTATCAGGCGAGCCAAGACAAGGCTTATGTGCAGCCCTACCTTGCTGCTAACCCCGGCGTGACCGCGACTTGGGACGAAAGCTCGGCCGAGGCCGTGGCCAAGCTGCGCGCCATGAACGAGGCAGGCAACATCACTTGGGATCTGGTCGATGTGGTGGCGTCCGACTCGATGCGCCTCTGCGACGAAGGTCTGGCGATGGAAATCGACCATGACGAAATGCTGGCCGCAGCACCCGATGGCACCTCTGCCAGCGATGACTTTGGTGATCTGATTGTCAGCGACTGCTTCATTCCGCAGATCGTTTACTCGACCACTTTCGGCTATCGCACTGATCTTGTGCCTGCCGGCACCGAGCCGCCGACCAGCGTTTGCGACGTGTTCGACCTTGCCAAGTATCCGGGCAAGCGGTCGCTGCAAAAGCGCCCGATCGACAACATGGAATGGGCGCTTTATTGCGATGGCGTTGCCAAGGACGAGATTTACGACGTTCTGGGCACCGACGAGGGCGTAGAGCGCGCGCTGGCCAAACTGGGCACCATCAAGGACCAAGTCGTCTGGTGGTCTGCCGGTGCGGAAACCCCGCAGCTTCTGGCTGATGGCGAAGTGTTCATGGGTTCGACATTCAACGGTCGTCTGTTTTCGGCCATTGCTGAACAGAACCAGCCCATCGCAATGCTGTGGGACATGCAGTCGTTTGACCTTGATGGCTGGATTGTTCCCGCCGGTCTGCCCGCAGACCGTCTGGCGCGCGTGATGGACTTCCTCAAGTTCGGCACCGACACCCAGCGTCTTGCTGATCAGGCGGCGTATATCTCCTACGGTCCGGCGCGTGCGTCTTCTGCACCGCTGGTGGGCAAGCACGCCGAGCTTGGCATCGACATGGCACCGCATATGCCGACCGATCCGGCAAATGCCTCCAACGTCCACATCTATGACTACGAATGGTGGGCTGACAACCGTGACGATCTGGACGCCAAGTTCCAGTCGTGGCTGGCCCAGTAATCTGGCGACCAACAGAGGTGGGGCCGTACGCGGCCCCACCGCTTCTTTGACCGGGCACAAGACCCGGCCTGAATAATCGGACCATTTCGACGGGGAAGACATGAGCGATAGCACCAACACCGGCCCGATGCTTGCCGCCGATGGCACGCCTCTGAAACGCAGCCTGCGCCGCGCTTTGCGCGCTCAGAAGATGCGAGCGCTGGCGTTGATCGCCCCCCTGTTGCTTTTTGTTCTGCTGACCTTCATCGCGCCGATCATTGATATGCTGTTCCGTTCTGTCGAGAATCAGATCGTGGGCAATACACTGCCAATGACTGTCGAGGAATTGCGGGATTGGGATTCCGGCGATGCCCCCGACGAGCAGGTGTTCCGCGCCTTGTTCTTTGACCTTTTCCTTGCCGCCGAGGCCAAGGAACACACCAAGCTGGGCAGCCGTCTGAACTACGAGAAAAGCGGCATTTCCTCGCTCTTCCGCACGTCAGGGCGTGACATGAGCGACATTGGAGAGGTGTTCCAAGACGCATTGCTAGAGGTTGATCCCGCCTTTGATGAGGCCACGACATGGGTCGAGATGATGTCGGGTGGGGCTGGGGCAGGGCCCAATGAACGGCTGATGTCCAATCAGATTGCCCGCCTAGAAGCGCTGGAAGCCTCAGAATTTAGTGGGGATGCCGAATTTCAGCCCGGTGCTGCGATTTCCGACATTCTACCCAATACGGCACGTGCCTATTCGGCCTTTGCGGCCTTTACCCAGTTTGTCGATGGCAAGAGCGTGACCAAGGAAGAGCCATGGGAGGCAGTTTATGCCGCCTTGGCGCTGGACCTTGAAGACCCGGCTACGAAAACGGCCATAGAGACCTATGCCGGCCCCGGTGGCGATCTCTTGCGTGCTGCGGCAGCGGCGCAGTTGCCGCCTGTTGCGATGCGCGAAGCCTTTTTCGAGTCGAACAAGGACTGGGCCAATGTGACTTTCTGGGAAACCATCAAGACCTACTCGCCGCCCTATACCACCGGCTATTTCCTCAACGCTGTTGATATGGAAAAGACGCCCCAAGGTATCGCTTTGCGCAGCGAAGATGAGCGTATTTATGGCATCCTGTTCCAGCGCACGATGTTCATGTCGCTGATGATTACCTTGTCCTGTGTTGCTTTGGGCTATCCCGTGGCGTGGATTCTGGCAAACCTGCCGTCACGCACCGCGAACCTTCTGATGATCCTTGTCCTGTTGCCATTCTGGACGTCGCTTTTGGTGCGCACCAGCGCGTGGAAGGTGATGTTGCAGCAACAGGGGGTTATCAACGACGTTCTGGTCTGGCTGGGGCTGGTCGCGGATGAGAACCGATTGGTGATGATCAACAATCAATTCGGCACCATCGTAGCGATGACCCATATTCTGCTGCCCTTCATGATCCTGCCGATGTATTCGGTGATGCAGACCATTCCGCCGACCTATCTGCGCGCCGCCAAATCGCTGGGGGCGAACAATTGGACAGCGTTCTGGCGGGTCTACTTTCCGCAATCGGTGCCGGGCATCGGCGCGGGCTCGATCCTCGTCTTCATCCTCGCCATCGGGTATTACATCACCCCTGAGATTGTGGGCGGCACCACCGGCACGTTTATTTCCAACCGGATCGCCTATCACATCTCGTCCTCGCTCAATTGGGGCTTGGCTGCGGCGCTTGGCACGATCCTGCTTGCCGTGGTCCTCATTCTCTACTGGGCCTATGACAAGATCGTCGGCATCGACAACGTGAAGCTGGGGTAAGAGATATGAACGGATTCACACTGACACCTGTCGAAACCAAGCCGCTTTCCTTCTCACTTCCTGTGATCGGCGCTGCAGGGGCCTTTGTTGGGCTGTTTGTCGGCACGGCGCATGGCTCGGGGTTGATGGGCATCGCGATTGGGGCCGTGGCGCTTATGGTCCTCGGATATCTTGCGCTGGCAGTCTTTGGACTGGGTCAGGAAAAGACCACGCGCTGGGGCCTTATCGCGCTCTTTATCATTGCGGGCGTGCTTCTGGCTGGCTTGCCGGGGCTTGTGCTGGGGCTGCTCTTTGGTCTCTTCTTTTCTTGGTTCATCTTCTGGATTGGCGAAGGACGCTATCGCGCCAATCTTGCGCCCTATCTGACCAGCGGTCAGGTGCTTTGGCACTATACGTTCAGGGTGATCTGTGGGGCGATTTTCGTCTTTCTGATCACGCCCATTCTTGTGGTGATGCCGCTCAGTTTCAATGCGCAGAACTTTTTTACTTTCACGCCCGAGATGCTGCGGTTTGATCCCGCTGGCTATAGCCTCAAGCATTATCAGGATTTCTTTACCTCCAGCGGCTGGCAGCAGGCGTTGCGCAATTCGCTGGCGATTGCGCCGGTTGCGACCCTATTGTCCGTCAGCTTTGGCACCTTGGCGGCGATTGGCCTCAGCTCAGAGCATGTGCCGTTCCGCCGCGCTATCATGGCAATTCTGATCTCACCGATGATCGTGCCGCTCATCATTTCTGCGGCAGGAATGTATTTCTTCTATAGCCGCATTGGCCTGCAAGGCACCTATTTCGGCGTGGTTCTGGCGCACGCGGCGCTGGGCATTCCTTTTGTGATCATCACAGTGACAGCCACGCTTGTGGGCTTTGACCGCTCGCTGACGCGCGCGGCGGCGAACATGGGCGCAGACCCCGTGACCACCTTCTTTCGGGTTCAGATGCCGCTGATCCTTCCCGGCGTGATTTCGGGTGGCCTGTTCGCGTTCATCACCTCGTTCGATGAGGTGGTCGTGGTGCTCTTTGTCGGCTCCGCCAATCAGCAAACCCTGCCCTGGCGCATGTTCACTGGCTTGCGTGAACAGATCAGCCCGACCATTCTGGCGGTGGCGACGCTCCTTGTCGTGATCTCAATCGCGCTTTTGACAACCATGGAATATCTGCGACGCCGATCCGAGCGGTTGCGCGGCATGAGCCCAAGCTAGTCGCGTATCCCTGACGCCACGTCGCGCTTTGGTCGGGGGAGGTCTCCGGCATAGCGTGACGGGACACAGGGAGGCGGGCCATGATCTATGACTACATCATCGTGGGTGGTGGATCGGCGGGCTGCGTGCTCGCCGCGCGGCTAAGCGAAGACCCCGGCCTATCCGTCTGCCTGATTGAGGCGGGCGGGTCCGGGCGAGATATCTTCATTCGTGCGCCGGGTTTGGTGGCGGCGATGGTGTCTGGACGACCCAAGATCAACAACTGGGCGCTCAAAACTGTGCCACAGCCAGAATTGAACGGTCGACAAGGGTTTCAGCCGCGCGGGCGTGCGCTTGGCGGCTCTAGCGCGATCAACGCAATGCTCTATACGCGCGGCCATCCTAGTGATTATGACGAATGGGCTGATCTGGGCTGTGATGGCTGGGACTGGCAGAGCGTGCTGCCATGGTTTCGCGCAGCAGAGCGGAACGTGCAGCACGGTGACGCCCTGCATGGCCAATCCGGACCACTACAAGTCACCAACCAAAATGCGCCCCGTGCCATTTCTGAGGCTTTCCTAACCGCCTGTGAGAGCCTGCAAATCCCCCGCAATCCCGATTTCAACGGCGCGACCCAAGAAGGCGCGGGGCATTATCAGGTGACGCAATTCTTTGACGGCGCACAACGCGGTGAACGGTGTTCTGCTGCTGCTGCCTATCTTTTCCCTGTTCTGACACGGCCCAATCTGACGGTGATCACGCGGGCCATGGCTGAGCGGGTGATCTTTGACGGCAAGCGCGCCACCGGCCTACGCTATCGCCACAAAGGGCAGGTGCACGAGGCGCGCGCGCGGCGGGAAGTGATCCTGAGCAGCGGTGCTTTTGGCTCGCCACATCTCTTGATGCTTTCAGGCATCGGCCCGGCCGAGGCGTTGCAGGCGCATGGTATAAGCACGTTGAGGGACTTGCCCGGAGTAGGTGAGAACCTGCAAGATCATCTGGATTATATCCTTGCCGAAACCTCGAAGCGCGACGATGTCATCAGCCTTGATCCCAAGGGCCTTTGGCGTCTGGGAAAGGCGGCGCTCGAATGGCGCAAGACGGGGAAGGGCCCGTTCACCACACCCTATGCTGAGGCCGGAGCCTTTCTGCGCTCAGAGCGCACAGCGTCGCGGCCCGATCTGCAACTGCATTTTGTGATCGGCATTGTCGAAGATCACATGCGCACCCTGCATTTTCGCCCCGGCTATTCGTGTCATGTCTGCGTGCTGCGGCCGCATAGCCGGGGTCGGGTGACGCTACGCTCTGCCCGTCCTCTGGATGCGCCTTTGATTGACCCTGCGTTCCTGAGCGACAGCCGTGATCTGACCCTGATGATCCAAGGTGCGCGGCAGATGGATGCGGTGCTGCGCGCGCCTGCTCTGGCACCTTGGCGCAAAAAACGGTTGCACCCACACGACTGGACCAATGCTGCACTTGAGGCCGATATTCGCGCCCGCGCCGACACAATCTATCATCCGGTCGGCACCTGCGCGATGGGGCAGGGCGCTATGGCGGTTGTTGATCCGCAGGCGCGTGTTCATGGGCTTGAGGGGCTGCGCGTGGTCGATGCCTCGATTATGCCCCGCCTTGTGGGGGGCAATACAAATGCGCCCACGATCATGATGGCAGAAAAGATTGCGGCGGCGATGATGGGGCGTTCCGCCCCGGATCAGGCGCGATAACGCGCGAGAAACATCTCAACCGCGCCATTGACCACACGCTCTATATCCGCCGGCTCGACCTCTTTGCACATGCCGCACAAGCTGCGCATAAAGAGATCGCTCTTGCATAACTCGCCAAACTGGTTGGCGGCGAGATCCATGTCGTCGATTTTGAGGATCCCGGCGTCGACATAGGGGCGCAAGACTTTGCTTAACCGTTCGCGCACAAGGTCTGGTCCAGAGGCGTAAAATCGCCGTCCCAATTCGGGAAACCGATGGGCCTCCGATACGCAGATGCGAAACATTTGTTGTCCAAAGTCCGACAAAAAGAACCGAACGATCCGGGTGGCTGCCTCGTGCAAGACATGATCAATGGTCGCGCCCTTAGCGATCACTTCCATCGCCTCTTCGGCCTGCCGGTTGCATTCAAGCCGCGCGACTTCGGAAAAAAGCAGCCGTTTATCCGGGAAATAGCTATAGAGGGTCGCCTTGGACACCTGCGCTTCACGCGCAATTTCGTCGACGCTGGCGCCTTCGAACCCATCGCGCATAAAGACGCGACGCGCCCCTTCTAGCACTTGGTCGAACTTGCGGCCCTTCTTGATTTCAACGGCGGGTGCCGACATCCAATCCCTCCCCACAGGTCGGAACAGTGTAGTCGGCGCAAGCCCGTAACCGCAAGCCCGTCTGCGCGCGGTCACGGGAGGCTGTTTCTGACGCTGATTATCGGTCGATTCCTGCATTGCCTTGTGTCACGGGGGCAGGCGTGGGCGCAGGGTAGGTCAGTGTTGGTGTCAGGCTGTTGGTGTCAAAGCTGAAAGCCAGGACAGGGGCCGCGATGAGGCTGAGCGAGAGGGTAAGAACGGTCAAGGCGCTTTTCATATTGAACTCCATAACTGAACTGTTGCGTTCACATATAGAACTAAACAGATCGGTTTAGAAATCAAGATAAAAATGAACCGTTCAGTTCACTTTTGCGCATACATCCCCCTTTGCCTTCGCAGAATGTAGCGCTAAACTGATTTAGAATAATTCTAACTGAGGTGTCCGATGATTCCCGGTATGACGTCCCGCCGCCGTTTTCGCGATCTCAGCGAACAAGAAATTCTCGCATTGGCGATCTCCTCGGAAGAGGATGATGCGCGCATCTATCGCTCTTATGCAGAGATGTTGCGGCAAGACTTCCCGGATACCGCTGCCATCTTTGATGGGATGGCGACCGAAGAAGATGGTCACCGTCACCGCCTGATCGAACTGCACCGCAGCCGGTTTGGCGAGGTGATCCCCCTGATCCGGCGCGAGCATGTTGCCGGGTTCTATGCGCGACGTCCCGTCTGGCTGATTGAAAACCTTGGGATCGAGCGTATCCGCGACGAGGCCGAGGCGATGGAGCGCGATGCTGGTGCCTTTTATCTCAAGGCGGCACAGCGCACCACCGATGCCGACACCCGAAAATTGCTTGGGGATCTCGCTGCCGCCGAGGCTGGTCATCAATCCCGCGCCGAAGAGCTTGAGGCTGAGCATCTCGATGCCGATGCGCGCGACGCCGAGGATCGCACCGCCAAACGCCAGTTTATATTGACATGGGTGCAGCCGGGGCTTGCCGGATTGATGGATGGCTCCGTGTCGACGCTCGCTCCGATCTTTGCCACGGCATTTGCCACGCAGGACACCTGGACCACATTTCTTGTTGGCCTTGCGGCCAGTGTGGGCGCAGGCATTTCCATGGGCTTTACCGAGGCCGCCAGCGACGATGGGGAACTCTCCGGGCGCGGCAGCCCGATCAAGCGCGGTTTTGCCTCTGGGATCATGACCACCGTTGGCGGCTTGGGCCATGCGTTGCCTTATCTCATTCCGGATTTCTGGACTGCGACAATAATCGCCTTTGTGGTGGTGTTCATCGAACTTTGGGCGATTGCGTGGATACAGAACAAATTCATGGAAACGCCGTTCTTTCGCGCGGCGTTTCAGGTGGTTCTGGGCGGTGCGCTGGTCTTTGCCGCTGGCGTGCTGATCGGCAGTGGCTGACGGGCCATAGCAAGTGTTGCGACCAAAGGATGAATGGCGGCGATTGACCCTGCCCCTCAACCTGCTACCACACAACGCATGCTGAGTATCTTTCTCCAAACCCTACCTTTCTTCATGATCATCGGGCTAGGGTATGGCGCCGGGCGCACCGGGTTCTTTCCCGAGGAGGCGACGGCGTGGCTGACGAAGTTCGTCTTTTACTTTGCTCTCTCGGCGATGCTGTTCCGCTTTTCGGCCAATCTCACGCTGGCAGAGGTGTTGGATTGGAATTTCATTCTCGCCTATCTCTGGGCCACGGCTTTTGTCTATGGCATCGCCACGGCGGTAGCGCTGGTGCGCCGGGTGAACATCCAAGAGGTCGCCATCGAGGCCCAATGCGCGGTTATCGGCAACGTGGGGTTTCTGGGCGTGCCGATGCTGGCCATGCTGATGGGCGAGGCGGCGATTGGCTGGGTGATGATCGTCTTGGCGGTGGACCTTATCGTGTTCGGCTCGCTGGTGGTGATCCTGATCACCGGCACGCGGGATGGTCGGCTCAGCCTTGGTATCTTGCGCACCGTCGGGATGGGTCTCTTGAAGAACCCGATGATCGTCTCGATCGTGCTGGGCCTCACATGGTCCGGCCTGCGCCTGCCTATTCCAGATCCGATCAACGATTTCGTGCGAATTCTGGGCGGGGCGGCCACCCCCGGCGCACTCTTTGCCATCGGCGCATCGCTCGCGTCGAAATCGGCTGAGCGACCTCATATCGCGGGATGGCTTTCTTTTTGCAAACTTGTCTTGCACCCGGTTTTCGTGGCCTTTGCCGTACTGGTCCTGTTCGAGGTTGATCCCTACGCCGGGGCGGTGATGATTGCGGCGGCAAGTCTGCCCGTGGCGGGAAATGTCTTTATGCTCGCCCAGCATTATGGCGTAGCGCCCAAGCGTGTGTCGTCCTCGATCCTGATTTCAACTGGCGCTGCCATTGTCACGGTGTCGCTTGTGATCGGTTGGGTGAACCAACTTTACTGAACAGTCCTACGGACGTGAGAGGAGAACATGATGAAAACGGTTTCGGAAAATACCTGTTTTGGCGGTACTCAGGGTGTTTATACCCACGCCTCCGAGGCGTGCGGCGTTGACATGACCTTTGGCCTCTTTCTGCCGGCTGAGGCGCAGGATGGGCCGGTGCCGGTCCTGTGGTACCTCTCGGGCCTGACCTGCACCCATGAGAATGCCATGGTCAAGGCTGGCGCACAGGGTTGGGCGGCAGAGCAGGGCATCGCACTGGTATTCCCGGACACAAGCCCGCGCGGTGACGGCGTGGCCAATGACGAGAATTACGATCTGGGGCAGGGGGCCGGGTTTTATGTGAACGCCACGCAATCCCCTTGGGCGCCGCATTTTCGGATGTGGGATTACATCGCCACCGAATTGCCTGCGCTGATTGGTGAGAATTTTGCGGTCGATATGGACCGGCAGGCCATTACCGGGCATTCGATGGGCGGGCATGGCGCGTTGACGCTGGCGATGTCACTGCCGGGGCGGTTCCGGTCCGTGTCGGCCTTTTCCCCGATCTGCAACCCGGTCAACAGCGATTGGGGCCGCAAGCAATTTACGGCCTATCTCGGCGCGGCTGAGTCCACTTGGGCGGCGCATGACGCCAGCCTCTTGATGGCAGAGCGCGGATTTGACGGGCCGGTTCTGGTGGATACTGGCACCAAGGACCAATTCCTTGACCTGTTGCGCCCCGAAACGCTGGCCCATGCCATGACCGCCCGCCGCCAAGAGGGCACATTCCGGATGCAAAAGGGCTATGACCACAGCTATTTCTTCATCTCGACCTTCATGGAGGATCACGTGACGTTCCATGCAGAGGCGCTCTATGCGGATTGAGACATGAGCCATTATGATCTGATCATCGTTGGCTCTGGCCCTGCGGGGCGCGCCGCCGCCATTCAGGCGGGCAAGCTCAAGCGTCGCGTGTTGGTGATTGACCGCAAGGACCGGTTGGGCGGCGTGTCGGTGCATACCGGCACGATTCCGTCCAAGACGCTGCGCGAAACGGTGCTCAACCTGTCGGGTTGGCGTGAGCGCAGCTTTTATGGTCGCGCTTACCGGGTCAAGGACAACATCGGTGCCGAGGATCTCAAGGCGCGGTTGCACATGACCTTGGATCACGAGGTTGATGTTCTGGAACATCAGTTCAACCGCAATCATGTCGACACGCTGCATGGCATGGCGCGGTTTGTGGATGCGCATACCATCGAGGTCGCAACCGAGGCGGGCGATGTCACGCGCCTGACTGCTGACCGCTTTCTGATCTCGACCGGGACCAAGACCCATCGCCCCGCTACTGTGCCCTTTAACGGGTGCACCGTTGTGGACAGCGATGAATTTCTGGAGCTTGCCCGGATACCGCGCAGTCTGATCGTTGTGGGCGCGGGCGTGATCGGGGTGGAATATGCCACAATGTTTTCCGCTCTCGACGTGCGCGTGACCTTGATCGAGCCGCGCGATACCTTTCTCGATTTCATCGACCGGATGCTCATTCAGGATTTCACCCATCAGATCCGCGAGAATGGCGTTGATTTGCGGCTGGGGTCAGCCATCGAGAGGATCGAGGACGCGGGCGAGCATATCGAGGTGAGCCTTGCCAATGGTCGCCACGTGCGCGCCGAAATGCTGCTCTTTGCTGCGGGGCGGATGGGGGCCACTTCGGCGCTCAATCTGGCGGCGGCGGGTCTGACGACGGATCATCGCAACCGTATTGAGGTTAATCGCAAGACCTATCAAACGGCTGTGCCGCATATCTATGCTGCGGGCGATGTGATCGGGCATCCAAGCCTTGCCTCGACCTCTGTGCAACAAGGGCGCGTTGCGGCCTGTCATGCGCTCGACATCCCGACCCTGCCTGAAAGCCCGTGGTTTCCGTATGGCATCTATTCCGTGCCAGAAATTTCCACCTGCGGCATGTCGGAAGAGGAAATGCAGACGCGCGGCATCCCCTATGAGGTGGGCGTTGCACGGTTCCGCGAAACCAGCCGCGGGCATATCATGGGGCTGGAACATGGCATGCTGAAAATGCTGTTCTCGCTCAAGACGCGCCGGGTTCTGGGCGTGCAGATTGTAGGCGAGGGGGCAACGGAACTCATCCACATTGCGCAGGCGGTTTTGAACCTCAAAGGCACGGTGGATTATTTCGTGCAGAACACCTTCAACTATCCCACCTTGGCTGAGGCCTATAAAATCGCGGGGCTTGATGCCTTCAACCGGATGCCCATTCCCGAGGAATACAAGGTAAGGCGCGAGGCAGCCAACCCAGAGGCTTCCTGACGGTTTGTACGATAAAAAACGCCCCCCTGAGCAATCAGAGGGGCGTTTTCACGGTCAGTGAACCACGGCGTCCTGCGGGGACTCTTGTGTTGTGCTGCCAACCCGGTTTCCGATGATCAACCCTTCTGGGCCTGCCGTCACCGGCACCACCGCCCCATCGAGGATTTCCCCGGACAAGAGCGCCTCAGCCAGAGGGTCCTGCAACGCGCGCTGGATCACCCGCTTGAGCGGACGCGCGCCGTAAACCGGATCATAGCCTTCATCCGCCAGCCATTTATGGGCCGCGTCATCCAGCGCCAGCGTGATCTTGCGGGCGGCCAGACGTTTGAGCAGCCGCGACATCTGGATATCGACGATGCCATCCATCTGTGGCCGCGTGAGGCGGTCAAACACCACGATCTCATCCAGCCGGTTCAGGAACTCGGGCCGGAAATGCGACCGCACCGCGTCCATCACATCGCGCTTGGCGGTGGCAGCATCAGCCCCTTCTGGCAATTGGCTCAGAGCTTGGCTCCCAAGGTTCGACGTAAGGATGATCAGCGTTTGCTTGAAATCCACGGTGCGGCCCTGACCATCGGTCAGCACACCATCATCAAGCACCTGCAAAAGCACGTTGAACACCTCGGGATGCGCCTTTTCAACCTCGTCGAACAGGACCACCTGATAAGGCCTGCGGCGCACGGCCTCGGTTAACACACCGCCCTCGTCATAGCCGACATACCCCGGAGGCGCACCGATCAGACGCGAGACCGAATGTTTCTCCATGAACTCGCTCATGTCGATCCGAACCATGGCACTGTCGTCGTCAAAGAGGAACTCGGCCACGGCCTTGGTCAGCTCGGTCTTGCCCACGCCGGTTGGCCCGAGAAAGAGGAAACTGCCCAAGGGGCGCCCCTCATCGTTGAGCCCCGCCCGCGCACGTCGCACAGCATTGGCCACGGCCTTTACGGCGGTATTCTGACCGATCACGCGGCGATGCAGGTTGGCTTCCATCCCGAGCAGCTTGTCGCGCTCGCCCTCCAGCATCTTGGCTGTGGGAATGCCCGTCCAGCGTTCCACCACCTGCGCGATTTGCTCGGGTCGCACGGCCTCTTCGACCATGACGCCATCATCGCCTTGGGTTTCGGCCTCGGCCAGCTTTTTCTCCAGCCCCGGAATGACACCATAGCTCAGCTCACCGGCACGCGCGAGGTTGCCTTCGCGCTTGGCGATGTCCAGCTCGGCGCGGGCGCGGTCAAGCTGTTCTTTGAGGTCGCGCGCACCGGCCAGCTTGTCGCGCTCAGCCTGCCATTTGGCGGTCATCTCGGATGAGCGCTGTTGCAGATCGCCCAGCTCCCTTTCCAGCTTTTCCAGCCGATCCTTGCTGGCGGCGTCGTCCTCTTTCTTGAGTGCTTCTGCCTCGATCTGCTTTTGCAGGATTTCGCGGTCAAGCGCGTCCAACTCTTCGGGCTTGCTGTCCACTTCCATACGCAGACGGCTTGCGGCCTCGTCCATCAGGTCGATGGCCTTGTCGGGCAAGAACCGGTCGGTAATGTAGCGATGCGAGAGCGTGGCGGCGGCGACAAGAGCAGAGTCAGAGATGCGTACACCGTGGTGCAACTCATACTTCTCCTTGATCCCGCGCAGGATCGAAATCGTATCCTCGACCGTTGGCTCCTCGACCACCAACGGTTGGAACCGGCGGGCAAGGGCCGCATCCTTTTCTACATGCTTGCGATATTCATCGAGCGTCGTTGCCCCGATACAGTGCAATTCACCACGCGCGAGGGCGGGCTTGATCAGGTTTGCGGCATCCATCGCGCCATCGGCCTTGCCGGCACCGACCAGCGTGTGCATCTCGTCGATGAAAAGAATGATTTCGCCTGCGGCCTGCGTCACCTCGTTCAGCACGCCCTTGAGCCGCTCTTCAAACTCGCCGCGATATTTCGCCCCGGCAATCAACGCGCCCATATCAAGCGACAAGAGCCGCTTGTTGCGCAGAGATTCCGGCACGTCGCCATTGACGATGCGCAGGGCAAGCCCCTCGGCGATGGCGGTTTTACCCACCCCCGGCTCCCCGATCAAAACGGGGTTGTTCTTGGTGCGACGGCTGAGCACCTGCATGGCGCGGCGGATTTCATCGTCGCGACCGATGATAGGGTCAATCTTGCCCTCGCGCGCTGCTTTGGTCAGGTCACGGGCGTATTTCTCGAGCGCCTCGTAGGTGTCCTCTGCCGATGCGGAATCCGCCGTGCGCCCCTTGCGGATATCGTTGATCGCTTCGTTGAGCTTTTGCGCCGAGACGGCCCCTGCCTCTAGCGCATCCTTGGCTGGGGATTTCACCAAGGCCAGCGCGGTCAGGATGCGTTCCACGGGAACAAAACTGTCGCCTGCCTTTTGTGCCAGTTTCTCGGCCTCGGCCAAAACCTTGCCGGTCTGCTGATCCATATAGGTTTGACCTGCATCGCCAGACACGCGTGGGATTTTGGCCAGAGCGATATCATTCGCTTGCGTCACGCGTTCGGGTGCGCCACCGGCGCGTTTGATCAGGTTGCTGGCCAGCCCCTCGGGGTCGTCAAGCAACGCTTTCAGGATATGTTCTGGGGATAGTTTCTGATGGCTTTCGCGCATCGCGATGGTCTGGGCGGCCTGAATGAAACCACGCGACCGTTCCGTGAACTTGTTGAAGTCCATGGGCTTTCTCCTTTTGACAAGCGTTCCCCCGGTGGCGCACCCAGCATTAGGCATGCGGCGGTCGGGGACCTCTCACCATAAATGGGTAACAGTGCCGTGAGGTTCAAGACGGATCGCGCCGGAATCGCGTGGGCGGCACTTTTTCGTGAGAGGGACTTGGCAGGACCTGCTGCAATACCGATCTGTTGCAGAGTTATCCACAGGGCTATGTCGCCCTATAAAGAGGATAGAAGCCATGACAGAGCAGGCAGTGAGACTGGAAGCGATCGGATACAATCCCGAATGGGCCGCCTTTTTCGCGCGGGCCGAAGTGATCGACGGGCAGGAGCGGTTGGTTTATCCCGTGCTTTTCCGGGCACCGCTGACCGCAGAATTCGCAAGGGTGACGCACGGCTTGATGGAGAATGCCCGGTATCTGCATCGCTCTGGCCGGTCCGACCTTCGGCTGCGCCGGGCGACTGTCCGCCCTGTGCCACCACTTGCCGCCTGACTCCGCATCCCGAAAAAAGATGCAAAATCGTCGTGATTTCACCGTGAAATCGCGTAAGGCTATCTTTAGTATCAAGCCTGTAAACAACCGGCGTCATGCGCCGTTTGCCCTGTAAAGAGTAATAAGGTTCGTAAGATGCATATCATCAAGGTCCGCGCGCGCGAGATGCGCCGAGACAGTCACGCTGCCTGCGTCAGTGGCGTGTTGTTGCTGGAAACGGAAACCGGCCAAATCAGCCTGAATGTCACGGTGCCAGCAAAAGAGGCGAGTCATGACGCATTGTGGCTGGATGCCTTGCGCCAATTGCAGCGTTTGCCTGAGTTTCGGAGCAACGGGCGTCAGATCACCTTGGCCGATACCGCCTTTGACGGGATGTGCGCAGAGGCTTGACGCCGCGCATTGCCGCCGCGACAAGGGCGCTATCCGACAGCAGAGGACCGCGCCCCATGACCGATGACCGCCTGATCGTAGCCCTTGATGTGCCCAATGCGCTGGAGGGTCTCAAACTGGCAGAGCAATTGGGTGCCTCGGTCGGCTTTTACAAAATTGGCCTTGGCATGCTGACGGGGGGCGGTTTGGCCCTCGCTAACGAGTTGAAAACTGAACAGGGCAAGCGGATTTTCCTCGACATGAAGCTCTTTGACATCGGCGCCACGATCGAGGCGGCGGTGCGGGGACTGGCGCAGTTCGATCTGGATTTCCTAACCGTGCATGGTGATCCGCATGTGGTGCGCGCCGCCAAAGAGGGGGCCTCGGGCAAGCCGATGAAAATCCTTGCGGTCACGATCCTCACCTCGCTTGATCGCGCCGACCTCGATGCAGGGATGATCAAATCGGGCGATCTGCCTGATTTGGTGGCCGAGCGCGCGGGCCGTGCCTTTGACGCCGGAGCCGATGGGGTTATTGCCAGCCCGCAAGAGGCGGCGATGATCCGTGCCCTGCCCGAAGCGAAGGGTCGCCTGATCGTCACACCGGGTGTGCGCCCTGAAGGTAGCGCTTTGGGTGACCAAAAGCGGGTGGCAACCCCGGCTCAGGCCATCGCTGACGGGGCCGACCACATTGTCGTCGGCCGCCCCATTTGGGCGGCACAAGATCCACGCGCGGCGGCTGAGGCGATCCTGTCACAATTGCGCGGCTGATACTGAGACGGAGTTTTGGAGCGGGTAACGGGAATCGAACCCGTAACTGAAGCTTGGGAAGCTTTCGTGATACCTTTTCACCATACCCGCCGCGGCGCTCTGGATAGCACCGTCACTTGGCCAGCTTCAAGCGAAAACTTGTGGGTCAGGCCTGTACAAACGGAATGTCGGGTTTGGGTCACGCGCCAAAGCGGATCACGGTTTGGCCCTTGGGGGTGGTGCTGCGATAGACCACCGTATCAGGCAGGTGCAGCGTCAGCGGCACCTCTGCCTGTTCGGCACGCCACGGCTGTTTAAGGTCAAGGCAACTGGCTTCGGCGCCGATGTAGTCACCGCGCGCCGAAACGCGGCGCAGATTGCCCAGATCCTGCGCAATCTCTTGGCCTGATTGCATCACATGACTGCGGCGCAAAATCTCACGCCCCAGCCCCTCGGTTTGAGCGTCCTGACCCGGCAGGTCGGACCAGACCCCGCAAAGATGCGCACGCCCATGGATCGGCCGCAGTTCGGCGGCAAGGCGCAGGCCCCCACCGCTGCTATAGCGCCCCTCGATAACCTGCGATGCACTCGAAAGCGGCAGGGTGCGGCTGTTGCGGATCAAGAGTGGGATAACCTCCAGCGCCGCACTCATCGCGCCGGTGCCGGTCTGGGCAAAGTCGATCTGCGGACCACTGCCGCCGCCACTGCTGCGGCTGATCTGCTTGCGCGGCATGAAGACTTCGGGCACGCGGCCCGGCTGCCATGTCAGAGTGGTCAGGATGCATCCCGCTGGCGCAGCCGCGTAATCAAGCCGTGGGGCGATCTGGGGCAGGTCCCCCAGATTCTGCGCAATGCGCTGGCCATCCACATACACCGTCGCCAAGCGCACGATCTCGCGGGCGGCACCTTTGGTATAGCTCGATTGGCTCTCGCTCTGGGACCATACCCCGCACAGGGCGGTGCGCCCATCGGTCGTGGGGCGCAACTCGGTCGCAATGGTCAAGCCGCCACCGTTGCTGAAGGTGCCATGCGCGAGGCTTACCCGCTCACTGAGCGCGGTTTGCGCCTCTGCACCCCCGACCAGTCCGAGGATCAGGGCAAAAGTGGTGGCGATCTGCGGCATGAGGTTCTCCGGTGCGGTTTATGCCAACCTAACAGCGCACGCGCACCGGCTCAATTGCAGTCATCCTAGGATAGGTTGATGTCGGCGTCAGACCGCCACTTGCAGCAATTGTTCCTCAACCATCCGATCCGCGAGGGTTGCAGGGCTCAGGTCTTCCCCCGTTGCGCGCGTCAGGATATGCGCCATGCGCGCCTGCATCGCGCCCAGCCGCTCCTCGACCCAAGGCGCGCGTGGGCTGATCCGCAGGATTTCGGCGGCGACATTAATGATCCCGCCACCATTGGCGACGTAATCTGGCAGATAGAGAATGCCGCGCGCGCGCAGGCGCTCTGCATCCTCGGGCGTAGCCAGTTGGTTATTGGCGGCACCACAGATCATCTTTGCCCCGATCTCGGGGATGTTGCGGGCATTGAGCACGCCACCAATGGCACAGGGCGCAAAGATATCCGCGTCAACGGCATGGATGGTGCGCGGATCGACCATGGTTGCGCCGAACTCGCGTACCGTGCTGTCGGCATGGGCCGGGTTCATATCTGCCACGCTCAGCTTTGCGCCCGCTTCGTGGAGCAAGTGGCAGAGATGCCAGCCGACATGGCCCAGCCCCTGCACCGCCACATGCCGACCGCTGAGGGTGTCTGTGCCCCAAAGCTGCGCCGCGCCGGCGCGCATCGCGGCCAACACACCGCGCGCCGTCACTGGCGAGGGATCGCCACTGGCATGCGCCCCGCAATCCAGCCCCGCGACAAACCGCGTTTCGCGGGCAAGCTCGGCCATATCCTCGGGAGACATGCCCATATCCTCGGCGGTCCAGTAGCGCCCTTGCAGCATGTTGATCGCACGGCCCATGGCGCGCAGCAACGCGGGCGTCTTGTCGCGCGCGGGGTCCCCAAGGATGACCGCCTTGCCACCGCCCAACGGCAGACCGGCGGCGGCGTTCTTGTAACTCATGCCGTGCGACAGGTTGAGCACATCCTCAAGGGCGGCGTCGTCACCCTCGTATACGCGCATGCGCAATCCGCCCGCAGCCGGGCCAAGCCGTGTGGAATGCAGCGCGATAAATCCGCGCAATCCGCTGGCGTGATCCTCGACGCGGTAAACTTCCTCATGGGTGGGGCTGGCAAGACGTGTGAGCATGTTGGACTCCTCCTTGCCCGCAAGGTAAGAGCGGTCAGGCGCGATAAAACAGCAAACTCATGTCAATCGTGTGTGACTTTTGGGTGATTTCTCTAACAACAGGGGGCTAAACAGGAAAAATGGATCGCATTGACCGCCAGATCATCGCCGCCCTGCAACGCGATGGACGTCAGCGATTGGCCGATTTGTCAACGGCAGTGGGCCTGTCGCCCACGCCTCTGGCGCGGCGCATCGCCCGGCTTGAAGTTGATGGAGTCATTACTGGTTATGCCGCGCGCGTGGATCAGGAAAAACTTGGCCTGCCGCTGAATGCCTTCATCTTTGTCGAGTTGGAGCACCACACACGTGATGCGATCACAGCGTTCGAAAACCGACTTCGGCGGTTTGATGAGGTGATGGAATGCTACCTGATGACCGGCACACGCGATGTCCTCTTGCGGGTGGTGGCCGCAGACCTGAAAGATTTCGACCGGTTTCTTGAGGATGGGTTGATGCAGACACCCGGTATCCGCTCCATGCGGTCAAGTTTTGCGTTGCGTACCATGATCCGGCGCGATGCGCTGCCAGAGGTCTGAGCGATGCAGCGGTTCGATATGATCGTCATAGGGGCCGGGCCTGCCGGTGCCTCGGCTGCTTATGTGGCTGCGCGTGCCGGGCTGCGCGTGGCCCTGATCGACCGCAAGACCTTTCCACGCGAAAAACTTTGTGGTGGCCTCATCACCGGACGCGCGCGGCGGCATTACGCCGAAATTTTCGGGCATGAAATGCCGTTTGATCCGCAGGACCGCAAGACTACGGTGGATTTCCGCTATCGTGGTCAGCCGGTGGGTCTGATCGAGGACGCACCAGCCCTCTGCGCCACAATGCGCTGGGATATGGATGCGATGCTCTGCGAGCATGCGATGGCGGCTGGGGCGCAGGATTTTACCGGGCAGGCAGTGGCCGAGATCGACCGTGACGCGCGGAGAGTGACGCTCAAAGGCGGCGCTATGCTGCAGTATGAGGTGCTGATTGGCGCGGATGGTGTCAATTCCCAAGTGGCGCGTGCGCTCTTTGGTCAGCCATTTGATCGGCAGCGCATTGGGTTTGGGCTTGAGATCGAGGCGCGCGGCGCGCATCTCAATCCCGCGGCGCCAATTCGGATTGATCTGGCGGCGGCACAATGGGGCTATGGCTGGGTCTTTCCCAAACGATGCTCGACCACGGTTGGGGTGGGCGGTCTCTTGTCGGAGAACCCGGATATGAAACAGGCCATGTCAGCCTATTGCGACATGTTGGGCATTGACGCCGCGGACCTGCACGTCAAAGGCCAATTCCTGCCTTTTGGTGATTTCCGCAAAATGCCGGGGCAGGGTGCCGTGCTGCTTGCAGGCGATGCGGCGGGGTTGGTTGATCCGATCACTGGCGAAGGCATCGGCTATGCCATGCAGAGCGGGCAATTGGCGGCTAAGGCGGCCCTTGCGGCGCTGAGCGCGGGGCGGCCCCAGACAGCACTCAGTCACTATCGCCGCGCGCTGCGCCCCGTGCATCGTGCCCTGCGTATGGCGCGGCTGATCCGTCCAGTGATCTTTCTGCCCGCGCTCGAGCCAGGGTTTGCCCGCGCCTTTCGACGCTCCTCCACCTTGCGCCATGAGTATTTGCGCCTGATGGCGGGCGAGGTTGAGTATGGTCAAATACTGACCCGTCTCGTGCTCCGCCTGCCCCGCCTTGGGCTAATGGCCCTGCGCGCCCGTTTCTGACAGGGATGGAAGGATGGGGGACGCTGTCCCCCAAACCTTCAGAGTGCCGCTTTGAACAGCGCCGTCAGATTTGCCTCGGTCAGCGTTACCGGGTTGCCGCCGCAGCTTGGGTCGGTCAGCGCATCGCGCACAAGGTCGGGAATCGCGGCCTCGGTCACACCGAGATCACGCAGGCTGCGCGGAATCCCGAGGCTGTCGTTGAAGTCCTGCACAAAGGCGCGGAACCCGGCATATCCGCCCGTGATGCCGAGATATCCCGCCGCCCGGTCAAACCGGTCGCGGATCACGTCGGCGTTCAAATCCAGCACTGCCGGCATACAGACCGCATTGGTGGTGCCGTGATGGGTGTTGAAATGCGCGCCAATCGGATGGCTCATGGCGTGGATTGCGCCAAGGCCCTTTTGAAACGCGGTGGCCCCCATGGCGGCGGCGCTCATCATCTGGGCGCGGGCCTCGATGTCTGTCCCGTCGGCATAGGCGCGCGGCAGGTAGTCGATCACAAGGCGCATGCCCTCAAGGGCTATGCCCTGCGACATCGGGTGGTAATGGGGCGAGGAAAACGCCTCGACGCAATGGGCAAAGGCGTCAAGCCCGGTGCCAGCGGTGATGAATTTTGGCATGCCGACGGTCAGTTCGGGATCGCAGATCACGACCGTGGGCAGGAATTTGGGGTGAAAGATGATCTTTTTCGCATGGGTCACGGAATTGGTAATGACACTTGCGCGCCCCACCTCGGATCCGGTTCCGGCAGTGGTGGGCACGGCGATGATCGGCGCGATGGCATCCGCATCGGCGCGTGTCCACCAATCGCCCACATCCTCGAAATCCCACACGGGCCGCGTCTGCCCCGCCATGAAGGCCACGCATTTACCCAGATCAAGACCCGAGCCACCGCCAAAGGCGATCACCCCGTCGTGCCCGCCGGCCTGATAGGCGGCAACACCGGCGGCAAGGTTGATCTCATTGGGGTTGGGATCAACTTCGGAAAACATCGCCCGGCCAAGGCCTGCGGCCTCGAGGATATCGAGCGCGCCTGCCGTGACAGGCAGGCCCGCCAGCCCCTTGTCCGTGACAAGAAGCGGCCGCTTGATCCCGGCCTGTGCGCAGGCGGCGGGCAGTTCAGCGATCCGGCCAGCGCCGAATTTGATCGCGGTCGGATAGGACCAGTTGGCAGTCAGGGTCATTTCGTCACCTTCTTGAGATGGTAGGATTTGGGGCGGGTTAGGTTGTGATAGCCGATCACAGATAGACCACCACCGCGCCCGGTGTTCTTGCAGCCGGTCCAGCAGAGACCGGGATCAAGGTAATCGGCGCGGTTGAGAAAGACCGTGCCGGTCTCGATGCGGTCGCCCACCGCCTGCGCGCGGTCGACATCGGCGGTCCAGAGGCTGGCGGTTAGGCCGAATTCGCTGTCATTCATCAGCGCAATCGCCTCTTCGTCCGAGGACACCGGCATGATGCCCACCACGGGGCCAAAACTTTCGTCGCGCATGACGCGCATCTTGTGGCTGACATTGGTCAGGATTTGTGGCGTCAGATACGCGGCACCGTCGTCCTCGGGCATTGTGGCGATATGCGCCTTTGCCCCCATTTCCAGCGCTTCGGCCACCTGTGCGCGCACCTCTGCGGCAAAGCGCACATTGGCCATCGGCCCGATAGTGGTTTCCGCCGCTAGCGGGTTGCCCAGTTTGTAGGAGTTCACCAGCGCCACGGATTTCTCGACAAAGGCATCGAACAGGCTCTGATGCACATAAATCCGCTCGATCCCGCAGCAGCATTGACCCGAATTGAACATCGCCCCGTCGATCAGCGTCTCAACGGCGGCGTCAAGATCGGCGTCTTCCATCACATAACCGGGGTCTTTGCCGCCCAGTTCCAGCCCAAGCCCCGAAAAGGTGCCCGCCGCCGCGCGCTCTATCGCCCGCCCGCCGCCCACCGAGCCGGTGAAGTTGATGAAATTGAACGCTCCGCCCGCAATCAGCGCCGATGTGGTGTCATGATCCAGAAACACGTTTTGGAACACATCCTCCGGCACGCCCGCAGCATGAAACGCACGTGCCATGAGTTCGCCCACCAACAGCGTTTGCGTGGCATGTTTCAGCACCACGGTATTGCCCGCGATGAGCGCGGGCGCCACGGTGTTGATTGCGGTCATATAGGGGTAATTCCACGGGGCCACGACGAAAACCACCCCATGCGGCACGCGCTTGATATAGCGCAGAAACGTGGCATCTTCGCCCACCGCGATATCCGCCAGCGCGCTCTCGGCAATCGTTGCCATATGGCTTGCACGCTCGTTGAAGCCGCGGAATTCGCCGCCATAGCGCACCGGGCGGCCCATCATATGCGCCAGTTCCGGCACGATCTCGTCGTTCATCGCGCCCACGGCGGCGACACCGGCCATCACCAGATCAATACGCTCTTGCATGGGGCGCGCGGCCCATGCCGCCTGTGCTGCCCGCGCGCGGGCCGCCACCGCTTGCGCCGCCTCCAGCGTCAGGACGGGGCGCTCGGCATAGACCGACCCGTCAATGGGAGAGATACATTTCAACATTTGCATGATCGCATCCTTGATCGCGGGCATGGTGCCCGTCCTTTCGTCGTTCCCAAAAATACTCAAATCCGCGCGTGCGGCGCTTAGGCCCGCTCGAATCCGCGCGCCACCTCGTAATCCGTGACCACGCGGTCGAAGTCCTCGATCTCCACCTCAGCGGCACGGGCATAGTGATCTATGACCTCGTCACCAAAGGTTTCGCGCAAAATTTGAGACTGCTTGAGGGTGTGATAGGCATCGCGCAGCGTTTCCGGGATGCGACCGGTCTGGCCGCTATAGGCATCGCCCGTCGCGGGTGGGGCCAGTTCCAGCTTGTCCTCGATCCCCTTTATCCCCGCCGCCAGCATCGCCGCCATGGCGAGATAGGGGTTGAGGTCCGAGCCGCCCACGCGGCATTCGACGCGCACCGCCTTTGATCCCTCGCCACAGAGGCGAAAGCCCGCCGTGCGATTGTCCACCGACCACAAGATGCGGGTGGGGGCAAAGGTGCCCTTTTGGAACCGCTTGTAGCTGTTGATATAGGGGGCGAGGAAATAGGTGTAGTCGGGCGCGTATTTCAGCAGGCCTGCCATGTAATGCTTCATCAGTTGCGACATCCCAAGGCTGTCTTGGGGATCAAAGAACGCGGGTTTTCCATCCTGCCACAGCGATTGATGCACATGGCTGGAAGATCCCACGCGTCGGTGATCCCATTTCGGCAAGAAGCTGGCGGCATGTCCCTGCTGCCATGCAATTTCCTTGATCGCATGCTTGGCGATGGTGTGGTAATCGGCGGTATCAAGAGCAGGGGCGTATTTGATGTTCAGCTCTTCTTGCCCTGCCTCCGCCTCGCCTTTGGTGTTCTCGATCGGCAGACCGGCGGCATAGAGATGATTGCGGATGGGCCGCATCACGTGCTCTTCCTTGGTGGTCTGGAAGATATTGTAATCCTCGTTATAGCCCGACAGCGGCGTCAACTCGCGATAGCCGGATTTGCGGATGTCGTCATAGCTTTTCTCAAACAGGAAGAATTCCAGTTCCGTCGCCATCATCGCGTCAAAGCCCATAGCTTCGAGCCGCGCCATTTGCCCTTTGAGCATGGCGCGGGGGCTGTGCGGCACCGGTGCATGGGTGTGGTGATCCAAGACATCGCAGAGCACCATCACCGTGCCCTCGAGCCACGGCATCGGGCGCAGCGTGCTCAGGTCGGGTTTCATCACATAGTCGCCATAGCCACGTTCCCAGCTTGTGGCGGCAAAGCCTTCGGGTGTGGTCATTTCCAGATCGGTGGCCAGCAGGTAGTTGCAGCAATGGGTCTCTTCCCACGCGCTGTTGACAAAATGGCCAGCGTGAAAGCGTTTGCCCATAAGGCGGCCCTGCATGTCCACAAGGCACACAAGCACGGTATCCACCTTGCCCGCCGCGACCTCTGCCTTGAGGGTTTCGAATGTCAGCCCCATGATGTGCTCCGTCTTTCCGTATCTGAACGTCTTTAATGGTTTCGGGTTGCGGGTAAAAGCGCCCCCCGGTGTGATGCCGGGGGGCGGTGTTATCAGGTATAGCGATAGGGCCGACCGGCCTTTTGCATGTCGGCGTTATATTTCTTGAAGATTTCGACAACCTTGGCCTTGGTCGGGCTTTCGGCGGCGATCTCATCCCAGAACACAAGTGCTGCATCCTCGACTTGCTGCCATTCGGCATCGGGAATTGTGGTCAGCTTCATCTTGTCCCCATTGACGCGCAGGCTGGCCTCGCCGCCCCAGTACCACCACTGGCGATAGTAATGCGACTGGTCACAGCAGACCCGGAACAGGGTTTGCAGATCCTCGGGCAGCTCGTTCCAGCGGTCCATATTGGCAAAGAACGACCCGGCCCAAGCGCCCGAGATGTTGTTGGTCAGGAAATAGTCGGTCACATCGGCCCAGCCCACCGTGTAATCTTCGGTGATACCCGACCATGCGATTCCGTCCAACTCGCCGGTCTGTACCGCAACCTCGATATCCTCCCACGGGAGGGTTACGGGGACGACGCCGAACTGCGTCAGGAACCGCCCTGCCGTCGGGAAGGTAAAGACGCGCTTGCCTTCCAGATCCTTTAGGCTGTTGATCGGCTCCTTGGTGGCAAAATGGCAGGGGTCCCATGCGCCCGCGCTGATATGCTTGACGCCGACCTTGGAATATTCCTCATCCCAGATTTCATTCAGCCCGTATTGGTTGAAAAGTACAGGCACATCGAGGCTGTAGCGGCTTGCAAATGGGAAATAGCCGCCAAAGACCGTCACTTCGGTTGGGCTTGCCATGCTGTCATCGTCGGACTGTACCGCATCAATCGTGCCGCGTTGCATGGCGCGGAACAACTCGCCTGTCGGCACCAGCTGATCGGCAAAGAAAAGCTCGATCTGCATCCGCTCGCCTGCGATCTTGTTGAACATGTCGATGGCGGGTTTCACCACATGCTCGGCCAGCGCGGCCCCGGCATAGGTCTGCATCCGCCAAGTGATCTTGGATTGCGCCAATGCGGGTGTGGCGAGCGGAGCGGCCAGCGCGCCTGCTCCAGCAGCGGTCAGAAACTTGCGTCTTGTGGTCATCGTCTTCTCTCCTTGTTGTGAAATCCGGCCCCTGTCCAGGGCTCTTCTCGGGGTTATTTTCCGTAAACATACTCTGGCAGCCAGAGGGCGATTTGCGGGAACACCATCACCAGAACCAGCGCCAGCACCATCACACCGACAAATGGCACAATCGAGCGATAGATGTCGCGCAGGCTGATTTCCGGTGGTGCCATGGCCCGCATGAGAAAGAGGTTATAGCCAAAGGGCGGTGTCATGTAGGCAATTTGCGTGGTGATTGTATAAAGCACGCCATACCAGATCAAATCAAAGCCAAGCGCGCCCACCAGCGGCACGTAAAGCGGTGCGACAATCACCAGCATCGCGGTGTCATCCAAAAACGTGCCCATCAAGATGAACGAGAGTTGCATCAGGATCAGGATCATCCACGGGCTGAGATTCAATTGCTCGGTAAAGAGATATTCAATCGCCTTGACCGCGCCCAATCCGTCGAACACCGCGCCAAAGCCCAAGGCGGCCAGAATGATCCACATGAACATGCACGAAATCGCCAGCGTATTGCGCACCGAGGTCTCGAACACCTCTCGCGTCATCCGTCGCTTGAGCACCGCCGCCACAAAGGCTGCCATCGCGCCAATCGCCGAGCTTTCCACAAGGCTTGTCCAGCCTTTGACAAAGGGAATCATCATCGTGGCAAAGATCACCAGCGGCAACAGGCCCGCGCGCAGTAACCGCAGCTTTTCCGCCAAGGGCACATTGCGCTCTTCCTCTGGCAGCACCGGACCAAGCTCGGGCTGAATCCGGCAGCGCACATAGATGTAGATGATGAACATCGTGGCCATCATCAGCCCCGGTAGAACCCCCGCCAACCACAATTGCCCCACCGGTTGCCGCGCGATCATTGCATAAAGCACCAGAACCACCGACGGTGGCACAAGAATGCCAAGGGACGACCCCGCCTGAATGACCCCCGTCACCATGATCTTGTCATAGCCGCGCCGCAACAGCTCTGGCAGGGCTATGGTGGCCCCAATCGCCATGCCCGCCACGGATAGGCCGTTCATCGCGGAAATCAGCACCATCAAGCCAATCGTGCCAATCGCCAGACCGCCCCGTACCGGCCCCATCCAGACATGGAACATCTTGTAGAGATCATCTGCGATCTTGGATTCCGACAGAACATAGCCCATGAAAATGAACATCGGCAGCGTCAGCAGCGGATACCACTTCATCAGCTTCATTGCGCTGGCAAAGGGTACATCCACCCCGCCCACACCCCAGAGCAGCATCGCCGCCGCCGCGCCCACAAATCCGATGGCGCCAAATACCCGCTGCCCGGTCATGAGCATCAGCATCATCGAAGAAAACATCAGTAGGGCGATCATTTCATAGGGCATCAGACCGCCTCGCCTTTTAGCCTAAGGATGTCGCGGCAAAGCTCTGCAAGTGCCTGCAACAGCATCAGGAATACGCCAAGGCAAAGAACGGCCTTGATCGGCCAGATCAGAGGCCGCCATGCGGTCGAAGACCGTTCCATGAAGCCGAACATCTCGCCCGCCGCCGTTGGCCCTTCGGTCACGAGCGTCTTGAATACCTGCCAGAACCACGAAAACGGCTCTGTCCCGAAATACCCCAGCGAATAGGCGGTAGAGCCTACAGCGCCATAGAGCAGCACACCCAGATAAAACAGCAGGAAGAAGACCGTAAAGGCATCCACCCACGCCTTTGTGCGGACGGACCAAGCCCCGTAAAACAGGTCCATGCGCACATTGCTGCCCAGTTGGATCGAATAGGGCCCGCCCAGAACGTAATAGGCCACCATCACGAATTGCGCGGTTTCCAGCGTCCAGAGCGAGGGGTTGAAGAATGTCTTGGACACCGACGACCACAGCAGCACGCCGATCAGCACGAAAATCAGATACATCGCGACCCGCCCGATAAAGCGGTTCATGGCGTCAATGGCGCGAATATAGGCCCAAACGATCCTAGGCATGGGCGCCCCCTTTGACGGTCTCGCCAAGGACGTTCAACGCCGGACGCAGCAGGGTCAAAACCTCATTCGCGAGGCGGGCTTGGCTTTCCGCACCTTGCAACAGGTCATTTCGGATTTCGATCATCACATTGGGCAGATCATGCGCCAGCCCGTGCAGTCGTAGCGAATGGGTGACGCCATCCTCGGGCCCATAGGGATCATTGCGGCGGATCACGCGGTGGGGCAGGCGGTGCGCTTCAGCCAGCATGGCATCGGCCAGTCGCGTGTCACTGTCATGCAAAATGCCGATCTCGCAGTCACGCTGCGCCCCGAACCATACCGGCGAAAAGCTGTGGATGGTAACCAGCGCTGTCGCCAGCCCAGCCGCTTTGCGTGCGCAGATCACTTGGCTCACCGCGCTGCAGAACGGCGTATAGACCTGCGCCACCCGTTGGGCGCGTTCTGCGGCGCTCAGCCCACGATTGCCCGGCACCTCGATCACCTCAGAGCGGTCTGGCATGGCGCTTGTCGCCTCGGGCGGGCGGTTGCAATCATAGACGAGGCGCGACACCGTGGCCGCCACCATTGGTGAGCAAAGCGCCTCCGCCAGCTGTACCGCTACCGCCCGCGCGCCGGGGTCCCAGGCCGCATGGCTACTGCGCGCCTCTACACTTAGCCCAAGCCCGCCATACTGCACGGGGATGACATTCGAGGCATGCTCGCACAGGATCAGAACCGGGCCATTGGCCTGCGCACCGATCACCTCGACCACGTCAGAATCATCCCAGTTCAGATTGCGTGTCATGCGCCCCCCTGCGGCATTTGTAAAAATGTTTCCACATGGAGAAATTTGTGTCAATATATTTCCAGAAGGCATTGTCGGATTGCGATCCGGCCTGCCTGTTTCGACAGCACCCGTTCAGGAGCCGCGATGTGACCAAGCCCCCGCCAACCGTGCGCGACCTGATCCGCGCGCATTACAGCGCTCTCACTCAATCCGAACGCAAATTCGCGCAGGCGCTGTTGGACAGCTATCCGGCGGCGGGTCTGGCCTCGATCACGATCGTCGCGGCGAATGCGGGCGTGTCCACACCCACCATTGCCCGTATGGTGCAGAAACTGGGGTTCAAAGGCTATCCGCAATTCCATCAGGCGCTGCTTCGAGAGTTGGAGGCCAAGGTGTCCGGCCCAACCCAACGTCGCGCCAATTGGGCGTCAGAGGCGCCCGCCACCCATTCGCTGAACCGATTTGCGCAGGCGGTCACGCAGAACATCGAACAAACCTTTGCCAATATCGACAGCGCCCGGTTCGATGCGGCAGCGCGCCTTTTGGCCGATACCGACGGGCGGCTTTATCTGGTTGGCGGTCGTATCACGCGGGCGCTGGCCGATTACGCCTTTACCCATTTTCAGGCCGTGCGCGGACGGGTCACGCATATGACCTCGTCCTCCGCCACATGGCCGCATTACGTGCTGGATATGGCCAAGGGCGATACCCTTTTGATGTTCGACATCCGCCGCTATGAAACCAGCCTGATTCGGCTGGCCGAGATTGCCACGGCGCGCGGTGTCCGCGTAGTGTTGATCACCGATCAATGGATGAGCCCGATTTCGGATCTGGCGACCCATACCTTTAACTGCTGGGTCGAAATCCCCTCAGCCTGGGATTCCAACATCTCGACCATGATGCTCCTTGAGGCGTTGATTGCCGCCGTGCAGGAAGAACGCTGGCCCGCCACCCGCGAGCGGTATGAAGAGCTGGATGCCCTGTTTAACGCGACCCGGTTGTTTCAGAAATAAGCACGCCCTTGCCAGCGATAAGATGGGTGATCTGCACCGCCGCCTGCGCCACTGCCGCACCAAACTCTGAAATCTGGGCATCACGAAAACGGCTGCTGGGGCCAGAGATCGACACGCCGGCACATGGCTCTCCACGATCGTTGAAAATCGCGGCACCGATGCACGACATGCCGTCATATCTCTCGTTGCGATCAAACGACCAGCCGCGCGTGCGGGTCTCGGCCAGATCATCAAAAAGAGCGCGCGGCGTGATCAATGTCTCTTCGGTGAATCCCTTGAGGCCCGCGCCCTTGAGAAGCGCCATCAGCCGATCCTCGGGCAGGGCTGCCAGAATCGCCTTGCCGGTTCCCGAGGCATGCATAGGCGTGCGCGATCCGGGGGGAAAGAAGGCGCGGATCGGATTTTGCGTCTCGACCTGACCGATGAAAACCACCTCTGCCCCATCCGGCACCGCGAGATTCGCGGTTTCGCCGGTCTGTTCCATCAAGCGCCGCATCACCGGGCGGCCTGCATCCGCCAGATTGGTCCGCTTGAGATAGGCAACCCCTGTGCGATAGGCTTCGATCCCGATTGTCCAATCCTGCCGCTCTTCGTCGAACCGCACAAAATCGCGCTTCTGCAAGGTCGTCAGAATGCGATGCGTCGTAGCGGTGGGAATGCCAAGGCTAAGCGAAAGGTCCGTCAAGTTCACCCCTTCTTGCCGCGCCACGGCGGTCAGAACCGACAGCGCCCGATCCAGCGCCTGCATGGTGCCGGCGCTGCTATCGGCGAATTGCGATTTCGGGCGGCCGCGCGCGCGTTTGGTCTGGGTCATTGTGGCGATTCCCTTGCTAGAGGTCTTGGTGGGCAATTGTATGCAGAATAAAAAATATTTTCATGTTATTCTTTGAATTAGATATGGAAAAATGAAAAGCAAATAGAATCATGTATTTGGATATTTAATTAATAAAATGAAAATGCTTTTCAAGAAAATTGCAAAGAGACGCGCCTCACGTCATATTACCGCTATCTCAGAGGAGGATGGTGCAATGTCAGATCAAAACCCGGTTTTCATCCCCGGCCCCACGAATATCCCCGACCGGCTGCGTCGTGCCATGCAGGTGCAGACACAGGATCACCGCTCGCCCGCGTTCGTTAATACGCTCGCCCCGGTTCTCAAAGGCTGCAAGACCGTCTTTGGCACTGCCAAGGGCGAAATCATAACATTCCCCGCCTCCGGCACCGGCGGTTGGGAAGCGGCAATCACCAACACGCTCAGCCCCGGCGACAAAGTTCTGGTGGCGCGGTATGGCATGTTCAGCCACCGTTGGATCGACATGTGCCAACGTCATGGGCTGGATGTTCAGATCATCGAATGCCCCTGGGGCAGCGGCGCGCCTGCCGACCGTTTCCAAGAGGCGCTGAGCGCCGATAAGGATCACAGCATCAAGGCCGTTCTCGTCACCCATAACGAGACCGCGACCGGCGTCCGCTCTGATATCGCTGCCGTTCGTGGCGCGATGAAGGCGTCCAATCATCCTGCGCTATTGATGGTCGATTGCGTCAGCTCGCTGGGCTCGATGCCCTTCGAGATGGATACATGGGGTGTTGATATCGCGGTCTCGGGTTCGCAAAAGGGCTTCATGCTCAACACCGGCATGGCGATTCTTGCGGTCAGCCCCAAGGCGCTGGCAATGATGGAAACCGCGAAATTGCCGCGCACGTTTTTTGATTTCCGTGATATGATGGGTGCAAATGCCAAAGGTGGCTTTCCGTATACCCCGCCGCTGCAACTGATCTACGGTATGGCCGAGAGCCTGAACATGCTGTTCGAAGAAGGGCTGGATAATGTCTATGCCCGTCACACCCGGATTGCCGAGGGTGTGCGCCGTGCGGTTGCCGCTTGGGGCTTGAAACTGGTGGCGCAGACGCCAGATCTTTACTCTGACACTGTCAGCGCGGTCTTTGTGCCCGAGGGCTTTGACAGCAACCGGCTGACAGAGCGTGTGTTTGGCACCTATGGCATGAGCTTTGGTGTGGGTTTGGGCGAGATGAATGGCCGCGCATTCCGCATCGGCCATCTCGGGAGCCTGACCGAGTCGATGATGCTTTCTGGTTTGGCGACGCTCGAAATGGCCATGGCGGATCTGAATTACCCCGTTAAAATGGGGTCTGGCGTGATCGCTGCGCAAGAATACTATCGCGCAACCGCCAAGCCTGTTTTGGCCGAAAAGGCCGCGTGAAAGGAAGACTAAATGCTGGATCAACATAGTCCGAGCGACCTCACGATCGACGACGTGCGCGCCGCGCATGAGCGGATCAAACCCTACATCCACCGCACCCCGGTGCTGACCTCGTCTTATCTCAACGATCTGACCGGGGCAGAGCTGTTCTTCAAATGCGAGAACTTCCAAAAGGCGGGGGCCTTCAAGGTGCGCGGTGCCTCGAACGCGGTCTTTGGCCTTAGCGATGAAATGGCCAAGATGGGCGTGGCAACCCATAGCTCCGGCAATCACGCATTGTCGCTCAGCTATGCTGCCGGACGTCGGGGCATTCCCTGTCATGTGGTCATGCCCCGCACTGCGCCGCAGGCGAAAAAGGATGCTGTGCGCGGCTACGGCGGCATGATCACCGAATGTGAGCCGTCGACGACCAGCCGCGAAGAAGTGTTCGCCAAGGTGCAGGCAGAGACAGGCGCGGAATTCGTGCATCCCTATAATGACCTGCGCGTCATCACCGGGCAGGCCACCTGTTCGCTGGAACTGCTTGATCAGGTTGACGCCCTTGATGCCGTGATCGCGCCTATCGGTGGCGGCGGCATGGTATCGGGCACATGCCTTACGCTGTCGAACCTCGCGCCGCATGTCGAAATCTACGCTGCGGAACCCGAGCAGGCGGATGATGCCTATCGCAGCTTCAAGGCGGGTCACATCATTGCCGATGACGCCCCAAACACCGTCGCGGATGGCCTCAAAGTGCCGCTCAAAGAGAATACGTGGCATTTCGTAAGCCATAATGTCACCGACATCCTGACCGCCAGCGAAGAGGAAATCGTCGAGGCGATGAAGCTCACGTGGAAGCGGATGAAGATCGTGATCGAGGCAAGCTGTGCTGTGCCCCTTGCCACCATCCTCAAAAACCGCGAGGTTTTTGCGGGCAAGCGTGTGGGGGTGATCATCACGGGTGGCAACGTCGATCTCGATACGCTGCCTTGGATCAAGTGACCAATTCCCTTCGGCGCGCGATCCTCG